>Ga0308163_10001033_pt1 | contig 35042 bp, 23 predicted proteins | sample PhyTR1_FD_201037 | JGI IMG/M metagenome (GOLD analysis project Ga0308163, IMG submission 201037) | Phyllosphere microbial communities from UC Gill Tract Community Farm, Albany, California, United States - DLSLT.R1 | ecosystem: Host-associated > Plants > Phyllosphere > Unclassified | place: USA... | reverse complement strand
AATGAGCAAATCAGGGACAAAAGCAATGGCCCAGAGGTTCCGCAGCTTTCTGCTACCATGGCGCCTCTGTTCCTTCAGGTGTTCGATCATGGCGTTTCGCCCTCTCACGGCCAGAGCACCCGCCGTTCTGTTACGCGAAGCCAAACCGCTGAAAGCCATCCTCGGCCATGCCCAGCGTCTGGAGCATTTGCAGCGCCTGCTCGAAAGTCAGCTGCAACCGGCTGCCCGCGAGCATTGCCGGGTGGCCAAGTGGCGCGAAGGCGAGCTGTCGCTGGTGGTCACTGACGGCCATTGGGCAACGCGCCTGCGCTATCAGCAAAAACGTCTGCAACGACAACTGCAATTGTTCGAAGAGTTCGCCAACCTGACGCGGATCAAATTCAGCGTGCGCCCGCCGATCGTCCAGCATCGGGCGGTTGGACACACCATGGATCTGTCGAGCAGTGCGGCGGAGACGATTCAGTCGACGGCCGACGGGATCAGCGATCCGGGATTGCGCGCGGCGCTGGAGCGGTTGGCGGCGCATGCCAAAAGCAAAACCTGACCGTGCACACCATTGCCATGTGGGAGCGAGCCTGCTCGCCAAGAGGCCATGTCAGACGACATTGATGTTGAATGACACAGCGCTTTCGCCAGCAGGCTCGCTCCCACTGTATTGATCTCCGATTCTCCTCAATTCAGCGGCGCTTGCTGCCGCCCAATAAAGAGCCCATCAACCCGCGCACCAACTGCTTGCCAAGGTTATTGGCCGCCTGGCGCATCGCCGATTTCAGCGCTTGGCCTGCCGCCGTGCCGAGGAATTCTCCCGCGCGGTCAGCCAGGCTCGGCTCTTCGGCCGCCGCTTTGCCCGCTGGTGTTTCAGCCTCGGGCGTCAGCCCTTTGCGTCCCATCAGGATTTCATAGGCCGACTCGCGGTCGATCGGCTTGTCATAACGGCCCTTGAACGGTGAGCCGGCGATCAGCACGGTGCGCTCGGTTTCGGTCAGCGGGCCGATCCGCGATTGCGGCGGTGCCACCAGCACGCGCTGGACCATTTCCGGCGTGCCCTTCTCGGTCAGCGTGCCCACCAGCGCCTCGCCAATTCCCAGTTCGGTCAGCACCGACAGACTGTCGAACGCCGGATTCGGCCGAAAGCCATCCGCTACAGCGCGCAGGGATTTCTGCTCTTTGGCGGTGAACGCACGCAGGCCGTGTTGAATGCGCAAGCCCAACTGCGCCAGCACGTCATCCGGCAGATCCGCCGGCGACTGGGTGACGAAATACACGCCAACACCCTTGGAACGAATCAAACGCACCACTTGCTCCAGGCGTTCCTGCAACGCCTTGGGCGTGTCGCCGAACAACAAGTGCGCCTCATCGAAGAACAGCGCCAGCAGCGGCTTGTCAGCATCGCCGCGCTCGGGCAGTTGCTCGAACAACTCGGCCAGCAGCCACAGCAGGAACGTTGCGTAAACCTTCGGCGCCTCGTGCACCAGACGGCTGGCGTCGAGCAGATGGATGCGTCCCCGGCCATCGGCGCCCGGTTGCAGGATGTCTTCAAGTTGCAGCGCCGGCTCGCCGAACAAGGCTTCGGCGCCCTGCTGTTCCAGCGTCGCCAAACGGCGCAGCAGCGCCTGGCTGGAACCGGTGGTCATCAACGCCGCGTCTTCGCCGAGCAACTGGGGGTTGTCCTTGAGGTGATTGAGCAGCGCTTTCAGATCCTTGAGATCCAGCAGCAACAACCCTTCGCGATCCGCCACCTTGAAGGCCGCGTACAGCGCCGACTGCTGACTGTCGGTCAGCTCGAGCAGGCTGCCGATCAGTAGCGGGCCCATTTCGCTCAACGTGGTGCGCAGCGGATGACCGGATTCACCGTGGATGTCCCACAGCGTCACGGGATAAGCCTGCGGCGTGTGACCGAGCCAGGGCATGCCGGCGATGCGCTCGGCCACTTTGCCCTGCGGGTTGCCAGCGGCGCCGAGCCCGCAGAGGTCGCCCTTGATGTCGGCGGCGAACACCGCGACACCGGCGTCGCTGAACGCTTCGGCCAGACGCTGCAATGTCACGGTTTTACCGGTGCCGGTGGCGCCGGCGATCAGCCCGTGGCGGTTGGCCAGGCGCATGGCCTGAGCGATGGGTTGCGCGGCCGGATCAGCGCCGATAACGAGTTGCGAAGAGTCAGGCATTTTCTCACCCAATGGTTAATCTTTGATGACACATGGCCGATACATAAATTGGATAGACCCATCAGAAAATCGGGTCGGACATTTCCCTAAGGAGAGCCGGAAATATCAGTTTTTCAACCTTGCCCATAGTGCGCGTCTCTATCAAAGCACGCCCAGGACATTAAGACCTTAGCGGAACCCCAAGCCATGAACAAAAACCTGCGCTTCAGCCATAAGATTTTGCTTGCCGCCGCTCTCATCGTCATTGCCGCTTTCGCCTCGTTCACGCTGTACAACGACTGGCTGCAACGCAATGCGATCCGCGATGATCTGAACAACTACCTCAATGAAATGGGCGAGGTCACCGCCGGCAATATCCAGACCTGGCTCAGCGGGCGCATCCTGCTGATCGAGAACGCCGCGCAGAACATCGCCATCAACCCGGAACCTGCCACGGTCGCCAGCCTGCTGGAACAGAAAAGCCTGACCTCGACGTTCATGGCCACCTATCTGGGCGATGCCACTGGCCACTTCACCATCCGCCCGGACGTGAAGATGCCGGACGGTTTCGATCCGCGCGTACGCCCTTGGTATAAAGGTGCCGAAAGCAGCAGCACCTCGACCCTGACCGAACCCTACATCGATGCCGCCACTGGCCAGTTGATCATTTCCATCGCCACCGCTTCGAAAAAGGCCGGGCAGAGCGTTGGCGTGGTCGGCGGCGACCTCAGCCTGCAATCGCTGGTCGACACCCTCGCCGCGCGGGATTTCGACGGCATGGGCTATGCGTTTCTGATCAGCGCCGACGGCAAGATTCTCGTCCACCCGGACAAGGCTTTGGTGATGAAATCGCTGAAAGAAGCCTATCCGCAGGACACGCCGCGCATCAGCAGCGATTTCAGCGAAGTGAGCGTCGACGGCAAAACCCGCATCGTCACCTTCGCCCCGATCAAGGGCCTGCCGTCGGTGAACTGGTACATCGGCCTGTCGATCGACAAGGATCAGGCCTACTCGATGCTCAGCGAATTCCGTACCTCAGCGGTAATCGCAACCATTATTGCCGTGGCAATCATCATTGCCCTGCTCGGCATGCTCATCCGCCTGCTGATCCAGCCGCTGCACGTGATGACCCGCGCCATGGAAGACATCGCCGACGGCGAAGGCGACCTGACCAAACGCCTGAACATCGTCAATAACGATGAATTCGGCATCCTCGGCACCGCGTTCAACCGCTTCGTCGAGCGCATTCACGGCTCGATCCGCGAAGTGTCCTCCGCCACCGGTCAGGTCAACGAAGTCGCGCTGCGCGTGGTCGCTGCGTCGAATTCGTCGATGTACAACTCCGACCAGCAAGCTTCGCGCACCAGCAGTGTTGCCGCCGCGATCAATCAACTCGGCGCCGCCGCCCAGGAAATTGCCCGCAACGCCGCGCAAGCGTCGAATCAGGCCAGCGATGCCAGGGGTCTGGCCGAAGATGGTCAGCAAGTGGTCGAGCGCAGCATCAAGGCGATGAACCAGTTGTCGAGCATGCTCAGCGCGTCCAGCACCAACATCGAGTCGCTGAACAGCAAGACCGTCAACATCGGCCAGATTCTCGAGGTAATCACCAGTATTTCCCAGCAGACCAACCTGTTGGCGCTGAACGCGGCGATCGAAGCGGCGCGCGCCGGTGAGGCCGGTCGTGGTTTCGCCGTGGTGGCCGACGAAGTGCGCAACCTCGCGCACCGCACGCAGGAATCGGCACAGCAGGTGCAGACCATGATCGAGGAGCTGCAAGTCGGCGCCCGGGAATCGGTGAGCACCATGAGCGACAGCCAGCGCCACAGCCAGGACAGCGTCGAGATCGCCAACCTCGCCGGCGAACGCCTGAACAGCGTGACCCTGCGCATTGGCGAGATTGATGGGATGAACCAGTCGGTGGCAACCGCGACCGAGGAGCAGACTGCGGTGGTTGAGTCGATCAACGTCGATATCACCGAGATCAACACGCTGAACCAGGAAGGCGTGGAAAACCTGCAAGCGACCTTGCGCGCGTGCTCGGATCTGGAGCAGCAGGCTTCGCGTCTCAAGCAACTGGTGGGCAGCTTCAGGATTTAAGCTGCGGCGACTGGCCACTTCGCGAGCAGGCTCGCTCCCACAGGGAAAATGCATTCCATTGTGGGAGCGAGCCTGCTCGCGAATATCTACCTTTGAACATAACCCGACTGACACCCCACCGCGCAATCCCGACCGAACATCTATTCTGGATAAAGGTCAATCAAGGGAGAACGACACAGCGGAGGGTTGCTCACCGTGCATATCGCCGACATCACCATGTTCTACGCCCCGGCCAGCGGAGGCGTGCGGACTTACCTGGATGCCAAACACCGTCGCCTTGGCGAGCGCAACGCCATTCGCCACAGCCTGCTGATTCCCGGCGCGCGACTGGGTGAACATGACGGTATCTACACGGTTCCGGCGCCCGCCCTGCCCTTCGGCAAAGGTTATCGCTTCCCCCTGCGCCTGGCGCCTTGGCGAAACGTCCTGCAGGATCTGCAGCCGGATCTGATCGAAGTCGGCGATCCCTACCTCACGGCTTGGGCGGCGCTGGATGCGCGGCGACAGCTCGATGTGCCGGTGATCGGCTTTTATCACTCGGATCTGCCGCTGCTGGCGGGCAATCGCATGGGCCATTGGGTCACGCCGAATGTCGAGGCTTACGTGACTCGTCTGTACGGCAATTTCGATCGTGTCCTCGCCCCGAGCCAGGTCATGGCCGACAAGCTCATCGGGCTTGGTGTACGCAATGTCCATGTGCAACCGCTAGGCGTGGATCTGCACACTTTCCATCCCGACGCCCGCGACCCCGGCCTGCGTGCCGAGCTGGGAATCGCTGAAGACACCCGCCTGCTGATCTTTGCCGGGCGCGGTTCCAAGGAGAAAAACCTGCCGGTGCTGCTCAAGTGCATGCAACGCCTCGGTCCGCGCTATCACTTGTTGTTGGTCGGCTCGTCGATGCCTGCGGCGGTGCCGGACAACGTCAGCGTTATCGACGAATTCTGCCCGGCGCCGAAAGTCGCGCGGCTGATGGCCAGCGCCGATGCGCTGCTGCATGCCGGCGACCAGGAAACCTTCGGACTCGTCATCCTCGAAGCCATGGCCTGCGGCATTCCAGTGGTGGCGGTGGCGGCCGGGGCGTTTGAAGAGATCGTCAACGATTCCTGCGGCCTGCTCTGTGCACCGAATAATCCGCAGGCCATGGCCAACGCCGTGCGTGAGCTGTTCAGTCGCGGCTGCGCCCGCCTCGGTCAACAGGCGCGTCAGCACGTCGAACGGCATTACGCCTGGGACACCGTGGTCGACAGTCTGCTCAGCCACTATCACGCGGTGCTCGGCCATACGCTGCCACGGGTGGCCAATGGTTGAAGAAATGAAAGCTGTTTGCCTGGTGTTGCATGATGTGGCGCCCTCGACATGGGCGGATTACCAGCCCTTCGTCGAGGCCGTCGATGCCTTGGGTGATGTGGCGATGACGTGGCTGGTGGTGCCGGACTTCCATCGCCACGATGCGCTCGACGCCAACCCTGCGTTTCGCCAAGTGCTCGATGCCAGGGTCGCCCGAGGCGATGAACTGGCACTGCACGGCTACTACCACGACGATCAGGAACCCATGCCGAACAACCCGCGCGACTGGTTCATGCGCCGGGTCTACACCCATGAAGGCGAGTTCTACCGCTTGTCCCGCGAAGCAGCCCTGGCCCGCCTGCACGCGGGTCTGGAGATGTTTCAGCGCTACGACTGGCCGGTGCAGGGTTTCGTCGCCCCGGCCTGGCTGATGAGCGACGGCACGCGCCAGGCCTTGCGTGAATTACCGCTCAGCTACACCAGCGATCCGCAGCACCTTTATCGCTTGCCCGACTTCAGCGCCATCGATGCACCGGGGCTGGTGTGGAGTGCGCGCAGTGCCTGGCGTCGCGGCTTGTCGAAAATCGTCAGCGACCAGCGTGAACAGCGCTGGCGCGAGGCATCGGTGATTCGCCTGGGCCTGCATCCGGTGGACATGCGTCACCGTTTTTCTCGCGATTACTGGTTGCACACGCTGCAACGCCTGCTTGCCGAGGGACGCGTGCCGCTGACCAAAATCGACTGGCTGGCCCGACAGCGCGGACAACTGGAACGTGCAGCATGAAACGCAGCCTGTTGTTGCTGATCGGCCTGCTCGCGGCGGTGCTGATTCCGGTACTGCTCGGCGGTGGTGAAACCTGGTCGCGCCTGCGCAGTTTTCCGCTGAATTGGCTGTTGATCATGTTCGGCATGATCCTGCTGTGCTGGGGCATCAATACGTTGCGCCTGCGTTTGTTGCTCGGCGACCAACGTGAAAAGGTCGCGCCATTGAAAAGCCTCGGCGTGGTGATGGCGGCCGAGTTCGCGTACTGCGCCACGCCGGGTGGCAGCGGCGGGCCGCTGACGATCATGGCTCTGCTCGCCCGTTGCGGCGTGCGTCCGGCGCGGGGCAGCGCGGTGTTTGCCATGGATCAGCTCAGCGATCTGCTGTTCTTTCTCTGCGCCCTGAGCGGGATTCTGATTTATGCGCTGTTCCAGCACCTCAGCGATCGTCTCGAGTGGCTGCTGACCGTCAGCGCCGTTTCGCTGTTTGGCGGTTTGTTCAGTTGCGTGTTGATCGCGCGCTACCATCGTGCCCTGATCCGCCTGAGCGGGCGGCTGTTGGCAGGGATGAACATTACGGCACGCACTCGCCGGCGCTGGGCGCGCAAGTTGCTGCACTTCCTCGCGGCATTTACCGATACCTTGAAACTGCCCTGGCAAACGCTGGTTCAGGTTTTTGCTCTGACCTGCGTGCACTGGCTGCTGCGCTACAGCGTGCTGTATCTGGCCTTGCGCGGGCTCGGCGCGGATTTGCAGTGGGCTTGGAGTTTTCTGGTGCAGATGCTCTCGCTCGGCGCCGGCCAGTTCAGCCTGTTACCCGGCGGCGCGGGGGCCGCGGAATTGACCTCGGCCGCGCTGCTCGCACCCATGGTGGGCAAATCCACCGCAGCGGCGGCGATCCTGATCTGGCGCGTGGTGACGTATTACTTCTATCTGCTGGTGGGCGGGCCGGTGTTCGTATTGATGCTGGGCAAGCCGTTGCTGAAGAAGTTGATGAACGTCAGGCAGGCTTCTTAGGTTCGTCCTGCTCTTGCTGGAGTTGCTCCCAAAGCTCGGCGGCCCCGGGGAATTCGGTGCCGTCGTCCGGGCTCATGTCCTCCGGGTCGTAACGACTCAGGCAACCTTCACCAAGGGTGGCGGGCGCTTTTGAAGTGGCTTTGTCCAGTGGATCGCTCATGGCTTTTCCTAGGGCTCAAATGACAAGGGCCTGAGCGACTCAACGCCCAGGCCCCTGGTTTTTCAAGCGTGTCGTGCTCGATCAGAACACTACAGTCTTGTTGCCGTGCACCAGCACGCGATCTTCGAGGTGATAACGCAGGCCACGGGCCAACACCATCTTCTCGACGTCACGGCCGAAACGCACCATGTCTTCGATGCTGTCGCTGTGGCTGACACGCACCACGTCCTGCTCGATGATCGGGCCGGCGTCCAGCTCTTCGGTCACGTAATGGCAGGTTGCGCCGATCAGTTTCACACCACGCAGGGACGCCTGGTGATACGGCTTGGCGCCGACGAACGATGGCAGGAAGCTGTGGTGGATGTTGATGACCTTGTGCGCGTATTCGCGGCACATGTCCGGCGGCAGGATCTGCATGTAGCGCGCCAGCACCACCACTTCGGCATCGTGTTGCTTGACCAGGCGCGACACTTCGTCGAACCCCGGCTGCTTGTCCTGTGGATTGACCGGCACATGGTAGTACGGGATGCCGTGCCACTCGACCATGCTGCGCAAATCGTCATGGTTGGAGATCACGCAGGCGATGTCGCAATCCAGTTCATCGCTGTGCCAGCGGTGCAGCAGGTCGGCCAGACAGTGGGATTCGCGGCTGGCCATCAGCACTACGCGTTTTTTTTGCTCGGTGTCGGTGATGCGCCAGTCCATCGAGAACTCTTCGGCGATCGGCGCGAACTTCTCGCGCAACTCTTCAATACCGAACGGCAGCGAGTCGGCACGGATTTCGTGACGCATGAAGAACCAGCCCACTTGATTGTCAGAGTGGTGGCTCGCTTCGGTGATCCAGCCATTATGAGAGGCCAGAAAATTACTGACTTTGGCAACGATGCCAACGCGGTCCGGGCAAGAGATCACCAGCCGAAAAGTGCGCATGAGGGGGAAACTCCAGAACTTCACAAAGGCCGCCATTCTAGCGACTGCGCAGGAAAACTGCAGTACGCATACGCGCCGGGTGGGACAAAGCATGGCGAAACGTCTTTCTGACGCAGGTCTTACGTCAAGACCGTGACGCTTTAGAAGGGCTTTTGTCAGACAACTGTAAATATCTGTGCTGACTGCATCACATTATTTAACTGAACATTCAAATCGCGGCTAATTCCTGTAACTCATTTAAATAAAAAGCCGATCTAAATGTTTACTTGATGAAACAGCCTGACTATTATTGCGGCACTGTCCCCTGTCATTCAGCATTCTACAAAAGGTAGTACTCATGTCCTTGATCAACGAATATCGCGCCACCGAAGAAGCCATCAAAGAGCTGCAAGCCCGTCTGAAGAACCTGTCCGAAGACGACAAACTGCAAGCCGAACTGGAATTCGAAGGCAAACTGCGCACGCTGATGGGTGAATACTCCAAGTCGCTGCGTGACATCATCGCGCTGCTGGATCCAGAAGCAAAATCCAAGGCTCCACGCGGCGGCGCAGTGAAAACTACCGGCACCAAGCGTGCACGCAAAGTTAAGCAATACAAAAACCCGCACAACGGTGAAGTCATCGAAACCAAAGGTGGCAACCACAAGACTCTGAAAGAGTGGAAAGCCAAGTGGGGCGGCGATGTGGTTGAAGGCTGGGCGACCCTGCTGGGCTAAGCCGCAACGCCTTCGCAGAGCGATCCGCGAACAAAAGAACGCCAGCCAGCGCTGGCGTTTTTTTATGCCCGTGATTTATTGTCCGCGCATGTTCGATTTCACAGATTCAAACGTTTGCGTAATGCCTGGACATAATTCTGCCAATCATTGAGCACCTCTCGCTGCATCGGTGACGCACTAAGCGACCATTGCTCGGCGGCCTCGATAAATGACTGCACGGTATTCGGCGCACCTGCCTCGGGTTGCGTCAGGCGCTGCTGACAAAATAATTTCCAGCGCTCTTGCTCGGCCACATCCAGGGTGTCCGGAAAGTTGCGTGCTCGATATCGAAAAAGTAATTCAGGCAAACGTTCATCATCGAAAGGCCACTGCTCTTGCGCCAATTGCGCAGGGTCGGCCGTTCGAACTTGTTCGCATAAACGACGATCACGATCACCGATAAATCCATCGTACAACTGCTGCTCGGGATCTTCGCTGGGAGTGAAATCTTCGCTGGCATAAATCGCCGCGACTTTATCTTTCCAGACTTGTTGTGCGTCAGTTAGTCGCACTGTCCGCTCCTGATAAAGCGCCATGTCCAGCCCAAGGCGCTGCTGGTCTTGTGCGCGCAATACCGCCAGCGGCGCTACAACCGGGCAACGATTGATATGAATCAGCTTGAGCGGTACCGGTAACTCACCTTCGGCCAACTCATCGCGACGGGTATAAAGACGCTGACGCAAGGCTTGCGCATCGAGGTTCAGCAACCCCTGCGGATCAAGATGCAGATCACAGACGATCAGGGCGTTGCGATTCTTCGGGTGCCAGGCCAGCGGCAGCACCACGCCGACATAACTGCGCGCCGCCGAGAAACGCCCGGACACATGCACCAATGGCTGCAACAGGCGGATCTGATCCATCACCTTCTGTTTGCTGCGAAACTGGAACAGCCACTCGTAGAGCTTGGGTTGTTTCTCGCGAATCAGCCGCGCCAACGCGATGGTGGCGCGCACATCCGACAGGGCTTCGTGAGCGTGCCCGTGATCGATATTGTTGGCCGCTGTCAGGCGTTCGAGCTTGAGGGTCACGCGGCCTTCATCATCGGTCGGCCAGACCAGACCGTCCGGGCGCAATGCGTAAGCGGCGCGCACTACGTCGATCAGATCCCAGCGACTGTTGCCACCCTGCCATTCACGGGCATAGGGGTCGAAGAAATTGCGATACAGGCTGTAGCGGGTCATTTCGTCGTCGAAACGCAAGGTGTTGTAACCGGCGCCACAGGTCCCCGGTGCGGCCAGTTGCGCATGCACGCGAGTCATGAAATCGGCTTCGCTCAGGCCTTTTTCAGCGAGCTGACCGGGGGTGATGCCAGTGATCGCGCACGCCGCCGGGTGCGGCAGGATGTCTTCGCTGGGCTGGCAATAGAGATTGACCGGCTCGTCGATTTCGTTGAGCGCATGGTCGGTGCGAATCCCGGCCACTTGCAGCGGCCGGTCGTTGCGCGGATTGATGCCAGTGGTTTCGTAGTCGTACCAGAAGATTGAAGTCACGGGCGAATCCTGAACAGAAGATCGGCGAAGTCTAGGCGTTTCAGGGCTGCCACGGCCAGCCTGGTCGCCCTCCAAAAGCAATTTCTCCAGATTCCTACAACTGGAATACATTGCCCTTGTGGGAGCGAGCCTGCCCGCGAAGGCTTTCTGTCAGTTGCCCACAGGCTGACTGACCCACCACATTCGCGAGCAGGCTCGCTCCCACACCCGAGAGGCTGCTAGCATCAGGCGCACTTGCACCCCGAACAGGCGAACATCAGGTAGCCCATGCTCGAGCCCACAGCACCGCGAAGGACAGCACCGCTGGATACGCGCCATCAGGTCGAAACGCCGGAAGGCATCGACCTGCCACTGCGCCCCGCCGGGTTGATGGTGCGCGCGGTGGCGTTTGCCATCGATCTGGGCATTCGCGGCTTGATCCTCGGCGTGCTGTTCATCGTGCTGGCATTTCTCGGCAAGCTCGGCATGGGCCTCGGTTCCTTGCTGCTGTTTGCCATCAGCTGGTGGTACATGGTGTTGTTCGAGGTGCTGCGTCAGGGCCGCTCGCCGGGTAAGCAATGGATGGGTTTGCGCGTGGTACACGATGACGGCACGCCGATCGGTTGGTCGGCTTCGCTATTGCGCAACCTGCTGCGCTTTGTCGATCTAATGCCCTTCGGCTATTTCCTCGGTGCGCTCAGTTGCCTGCAACACCCGACCTTCAAACGCCTCGGCGACATTGCCGCCGGCACCTTGGTGGTTTACAGCGAACGGCCGCTGAGCCGACCGCAATTGCCTGATGCCGAACCTCGTCGCTGCCCCGTTCCACTGACCTTGAGCGAACAACGCGCGGTACTCGGTTTCGCCGAGCGTCAGGCCGAACTCTCTCCCGCACGGGTCAACGAGCTGGCGGCATTGCTGGCGCAGCCGCTGCACATCTCTGCGCCCAAGGCCGTGTCTGAACTCAACGGCATCGCGCGCGGCCTGTTGGGGCCGACCGCATGAAGCAGAGCCTGTTCGAAAGTCACCACAAGGCCGAATGGGAGCGTTTCGCCGTGGCGCTTGAACGCCTCGAACACGGCAAGGATACGGCGCAAGTCAGCGATTTCCCCAAGGCCTACCGACGTCTCTGCCAACATCTGGCTCTGGCCCAGGCGCGTGGTTACAGCAGTTTTCTGATCGATTCATTACAGCAGCAAGTGCTGCGCGGCCATCAACAGCTCTATCGGCATCGCAGTCGCCTCGGGGCGCTCATCATCAGCTTTATCCTCGCCGACTTTCCGCGACTGGCGCGCGAACAGTGGCGCTTTGTTGCGGCCGCCAGCCTGTTGTTCTTCGGCAGCCTGATCGGTTTCGGCGTGCTGGTTTATCTGAACCCGGAACTGATCTACAACCTGATTCCGGCCGAGCAGGTGCGCGAGATGCAAGGCATGTACGACCCCGTCGCCGGCCACCTCGGACGCTCGGCCGAACGGGCGGCCAGCGAAGACTGGGTGATGTTCGGCTATTACGTCATGCACAACACGGGCATCGCCTTTCAGACGTTCGCCAGCGGTTTGTTGATGGGCGTGGGCAGCGGATTCTTTCTGCTATACAACGGCATGATCATCGGCGCGGTGGCCGGGCATCTCAGCGAGATCGGTTTCGGCCAGACCTTCTGGTCGTTCGTGATCGGCCACGGTGCGTTCGAACTGAGCGCCATCGCCCTCGCCGGAGCGGCGGGCCTCAAGCTGGGCTGGGCGCTGATCGCCCCCGGACGCCTGACATGTGGCGAGGCGCTGCGCTTGGCGGCGCGCAAAAGTGTGTTGCTGGTGTGCGGGGCCATGCTGTTCCTGTTGATCGCAGCCTTTATCGAGGCTTACTGGTCGTCGAAAACCAGTGTCACGCCGCTGACCAAATACGCCGTCGGCACCGCGCTGTGGCTGGCCGTTGCGGTGTATCTGCTGTTTGCCGGAAGGACCCGCCATGCGCCTGAGTGACGCCAGCGTAGTGATCCGCCCGCGCACGACCTGGGAAGCCATGGACCTGGGCGTGTTGATGAGCCAGCAGCATCGGCGGTTGTTGATGACCAGTTGGGCGATCGTCACCCTGCCGCTGTTCGCCCTGCTCAGCCTGCTGCTGTGGGATTCGCCATCGCTGGCGGTGTTCATTTTCTGGTGGCTGAAACCGGCCTACGAACGCCTGCCGCTGTACATCCTCTCCAAAGCGCTGTTCGGTGAAACCCCGACGCTCAAGCAAGCCTTGCGTGAATGGCCGCGCCTGCTCAGGCCGCAACTGCTGGCCAGTCTGACCTGGCGCCGGCTGAGCCTGAGTCGCAGCTTTGTGCTGCCGGTGACGCAACTCGAAGGTCTCGACGGCGAGGCCAGACAACAACGTCTGCAGGTGCTGCTGCAACGTAACGGCGGCGCCGCGCAATGGCTGACGATTATCGGCGTGCATCTGGAGACCGCACTGTGGATCGGCTTGATGCTGCTGTTCTACATGCTCTTGCCGCAGCAGATCGAAACCGACTGGGACTGGCAGTCACTGCTGCTCGCCGCCGATCAGGACTGGCGCTGGCTGGAGCACCTGACCAACGTTTTTTATGCGCTGATCCTGGTGGCCTGGGGACCGGTGTATGTCGCCTGCGGTTTCAGCCTGTACCTGAACCGCCGCACGCAACTCGAAGCCTGGGACATTGAACTGGTCTTCCGCCGTCTGCGCCAGCGCTTGAACAACGGCGTGCTCGGCGTGTTGCTGGCGGCGTGTCTGCTGCTGCCGAACCTGCAACCGGTGTGGGCCAGCGATGCGCCGGATGCTCCACGGTTGCTCAATCAGCCGCTGACCAGTCAGGCATCGCGCGACAGCATTCAGTCGCTGCTCGAACAACCGCCGTTCAAGAACAAGGAAAGCGTCACCCGTTACCGCTTTGGCGACGACCCGGCGAGTCCGGCCAAAGACGCGCAAGCGGGTGAGGCTCCGCAGTGGCTGAAAACTCTTCTCGGCTGGCTCGACGGTCGACACCTCGATACCCTCGCCGGCGTGATTGAGGTGCTGTTGTGGGGCGCGCTGATTGCTGCGCTAGGCTGGCTGGTCTGGCGTTATCGCGAATTCCTCCGGGCTTTCGTCAGCCGCCGCCCGAACCTGCCAGCGCGCAGCAAACCGCCGGCGCCGCCACAAGTCTTTGGCCTGGATCTCAATCGCGAAACCCTGCCGGATGACATCGCCGCCAGCGCCGAACAATTGTGGCTGAGCGAACCTCGCGCCGCGCTGGGCCTGCTCTATCGCGGCCTGCTCAGCCGTCTGCTGCATGATTTCAACCTGACGCTGAAAGCCGCCGACACCGAGAGCCAGATCCTCAAACGCATTGAACAACTGCAACGCCCGGATCTGATCGCCTACAGCCGCAACCTCACCGTTCATTGGCAGAACATGGCCTACGGGCACCGACTTCCAGCTGCGCACCTGCAAGCAGAGCTGTGCAACGGCTGGCGTGAATTGTTCGGCAAAGGTGCCGGGCATTGAACCGGCGCATCGGCTGGTCGTTGGCTGCGCTGGCGCTTGTGCTGCTTGGCGGCTTGAGCCTGTTTCTCTACCTCAAGGCCCGGCCCTATCAGGAAACGGTCGATCACGGCCCCTCGCCTGCCGCGCAAGCCAACCCTTATCTGGCGGCAGAAGTATTCCTGCGCGAGCGCGGCCTCGCGGTCAGCCACGCCGAGACGCTGGCGGTGCTGCCGCACACCGAACCGCACGGTCATACGCTGCTGTTGTTCGGTGAGCGCGCACGGATGACGCCGCGTGAAGTCGATCAAGTGCTGAACTGGACTCGCGCCGGCGGACGCCTGGTGTTTGTCGCCGAGTCGTTGTGGGATGCGCAAACCGGGCAAAGCAATGATCTGCTGCTCGACAAGGTGCAACTGCATCAATCGCTGAGCAAGGACTTGAAAGATCCTCCCGAGGACGGGGAAAAGGACCGCTTCCCGAAACTGACCAAACTGTATCTGGAAGACGAAGACGCGCCGGCCTACGCCGGTTTCGACACCGACTTCCACCTCGACGACCCGAATAATGTCGCGCAAGCCTGGGCCAACAGCGCCAAAGCCACGCACATGATGCAACGGGTGTACGGCCTCGGCACGATCACCGTGGTCACCGATGCCGAGCTGTGGAAAACCGGCGCTATCGGCAAATACGACAACGCCTGGCTGCTCTGGTACCTGAGCGCCGACACCGACGTCACGCTGATTTACAACACGACGCACGATGGTTTGTGGACCTTGCTCTGGCGCTATTTCCCGCAGGCCATCGTCGCCCTGCTCGCCTTGATCGCTCTGTGGCTGTGGCAGGCCGGCGTACGCCACGGCCCGGTGCAAATGCCAGCGCCAGCAGGTCGACGCCAACTGCTGGAGCATCTGCGTGCCAGCGCCGATTTCCTCCTGCGCCACAACGGCCAGCAGGCGCTGCTGCAAGCCTTGCAACAAGACATCCTGCGCCGCGCCCGCCGCCGCCATCCCGGTTTCGATCAATTGAATGTGGCCGAGCAATGGCTGGCGTTATCGCGCCTGACCCGGCAACCCACCCGCGCCATCAGCCAGGCCCTGAGCCCACGACCGAAGCAGCGTTTGTCCAGCGCCGAATTCAGCCGTCAGGTCGCTCATCTGCAAACCTTGAGGAACGCGTTATGACTGAACAGATCGAGCCCGGCAGCGTGACGCACGCTGCCCAGCAACGCCAGCGCGCCAGCCAGTTGGCGCAGGCAGTGCGCAACGAATTGAACAAGGCGCTGATCGGCCAGGATGCGGTGGTCGACGATGTCCTGACCGCGCTGATCGCCGGCGGCCACGTGCTGCTCGAAGGCGTGCCCGGTCTGGGCAAGACCTTGCTGGTGCGGGCACTGGCGCGATGCTTCGGCGGCGAGTTCGCGCGCATCCAGTTCACCCCGGACCTGATGCCCAGCGACGTTACCGGCCATGCCGTCTACGACTTGCAGACCGAGCAGTTCAAGCTGCGCAAAGGCCCGCTGTTCACCAACCTGTTGCTGGCCGACGAGATCAACCGCGCCCCGGCAAAAACCCAGGCAGCGTTGCTCGAAGCCATGCAGGAGCGCCAGGTGACGCTCGAAGGTCGCGCCCTGCCCATCGCGCAACCGTTCATGGTTTTGGCGACACAGAACCCGATCGAACAGGAAGGCACCTATCCGCTGCCGGAAGCCGAGCTCGACCGCTTCATGCTCAAGGTGCGCATGGATTACCCCGACGCCGATCAGGAGCTGAACATGGTCCGTCAGGTCTGTCGTTCGACCCGCGCCGACATGCTCGATGTGCAACCGCTGCGCACGGTGTTGCAGGCCAAGGATGTCCAGGCCCTGCAACGTATCGCCGGCGACTTGCCGCTGGACGATCAGGTGCTCGATTACGCCGTGCGCCTGGCGCGCAGCACGCGCACCTGGCCGGGGCTGACCCTCGGCGCCGGGCCACGCGCCTCGATTGCATTGGTTCGTTGTGCCCGGGCCAGGGCGCTGTTGCGCGGCGGCGAGTTCGTGATTCCGGATGACATCAAAGGCTGCGCGCTGGCGGTGCTGCGCCATCGCGTGCGCATCGCACCGGAGCTGGACATCGAAGGCCTGCAGGTCGATCAGGTGCTCGCGCAATTGCTCGATCAAGTGCCGGCGCCGCGCCTGTGAAACCCTCGCGTCTGCTGCTGATCTGGCTGGCGCTGCTGCTGTTAGTCAGCATTGTGCTCGGCGCCTTTCAGGCACTTGGCAGAGAGCTCCCGTCGAGCCTGATTTCGATCAACTGGGGTTTGCTCCTGGCGCTGCTGGCACTGGCAGTGATTGACGCGCTGCGCCTCCGAGGCCTGCCCTCGCCGCGCATCAAACGGCAGATGCCCGGCAGCCTGGCGCTCGGGCGCTGGGGAGAGGTGAAGCTGGAGGTCGCCCATGAGTTTGCCGAGCCACTGAACATCAATCTCTTCGACCACGTACCCGACGGCCTCGCGTTTGAATATCTGCCAACAGTTGTCGAGCTTCAACCCGGCCATGTCAGTCAGCTCACCTACCGTCTGCGACCTCTCGAACGCGGGCATTTCTGCTTCGAACAGTGCGAAGTCAACCTGCCCAGCCCCTTGGGATTATGGTCCGGCAAACGCCTGCTCAGCGTCCGCGACGAGACCCGTGTCTACCCGGACTTCACCCGGATTTACGGCGGTGAATTGCGCGCCGTCGACAACTGGCTCAGCCAGCTCGGCATACGTCAGCGACAACGTCGCGGTCAGGGTCAGGAGTTCCATCAGTTGCGCGAATTTCGCGAAGGCGACAGCCTGCGCCAGATCGACTGGAAAGCCACCGCCCGCCAGCGCACACCGATTGCCCGCGAGTATGAAGATGAGCGCGATCAACAGGTCATCTTCCTGCTCGATTGCGGCCGGCAGATGCGCAGTCAGGACGGTGAGCTGTCGCACTTCGATCACGCGCTCAATGCCTGTCTGTTGCTCAGTTATGTGGCGTTGCGCCAAGGGGATGCGGTGGGCATGAGTACCTTTGCCATTGATGAGCCGCGCCATGTCGCGCCGGTCAAAGGCAGCAGCCAACTGAACGTCCTGCTCAACGCTGTTTATGACCTTCGGAGCACCCAGCTCCCTGCTGATTACCAGGCTGCCGCCAGCCAGTTGTTGGCCCGACAAAAGCGCCGGGCGCTGGTAGTGCTGGTGACCAATCTGCGCGATGACGATGATCAAGTGCTGGGCGCGGTCAAACGGTTGAGCGCGCAACATCGGGTGCTGGTGGCGAGCCTGCGTGAACAGGCGTTGGATACATTGCGCCAGAGCACGGTACAAACGTTGCCGGAGGCACTCGCCTATTGCGGCACCATCGATTTTCTCAATGAGCGCTCGCAACTCCATGAGCGGCTGACTGCTCATGGCGTTGCAGTGATGGATGTTCGGCCCGCCGAGCTGGGGGCCGGACTGGTGACAAGTTACATGAGCTGGAAAAAGACCGCTGCGATCTGACAGATTCGATCAGTTAGTGACTGCAACATACACAGCGCCGCTGTCCGAAGTGCCGTCGCTGTTTTCTACTTTGACGACCAGCGAAATCTGCTCCGTAAGGCTCATCGGCCGCCAGTGAGCCTGGTATCGCCCGCGGTGATCGGTAAACGACTCAGTGAACGGTGCTCCATTAGTGGAAACAAGGATTTTGCGTCTGGGCATGGGCTCTCGCCCCTCCTTGGCCACAATCAGCGCGGTCATGGAGACGTAGGTCTGCAAGGGAACCGGATTAGGCGACGCAACAACGGATTCCACCGCTGCTGGACACTCAGTGACGGTCAACCAGAGCGTTTTTACCACCCAGCCAGCCAAACCACCCTTTACCGACGCCCGCAATGCAGCCTCGCCTGCTCCTCCCAGGACAATGCGCGCCGTTGCCTTGCCTTCGGCATCCGTCAGGGTTGTCGGCAGCGAGGTGCGGTCGTACTCCCACATCACTTCGACATTGGCCAAGGGTTGCGCGGTACTGGCTGAAACGACCAGGACTTGCGCGGTCATCTGTTGCCCCGGATACCCGCTCAGATCATCGCTGACCGTTTCCTTGATCTCCCGGGGCTCGTGCAGCAAAAACGGTAACGAAATCGATTCCGAATACAGCGCATCGCCCACGGTGGCGGTCAGTTGCGCCGCACCCGGTGTTGTCGGCACGAACCGTATCCGCGCTTCACCGTAGAAGTTGGTAGTGGTGGTCACCTCACCAAGGTCCGGACTGCGCCAGACAACCTTCATCCCTACCATCGGTCTGCCACTGATGCCCGACACAATGGTGATCCGCTCAGATACAGCCTCGCCCCAAAACAGCGTCTGACTGCTGCGCGGACGATCCGCAATTTTTACCACCTGCGCGCCTTGCCCCAGCGACATCGCAATAACTGGAGAAAGCCTGGCCAACCGCGCCGAGGCAAAGCGCAAGCCGAAACGCCCATCCTTGAGGTCGCCCGCGTTGAACCGATAGGTCATTCCAGCTTCCGAAAAAAACCTGGGATCACCCAGACGTGGTTCCTCGAAGCGCAAGCCCAATTCCGCCGGCCCGGTGCCGGTCATGCCCAATGTCAGGTATTGGTCATGCAGCGCACTGCCCGGCGGGGCACTCACGCGCAATTGGTGCTGCCCCTTGCGCCGAGGGAATTCAGCGCTATGGCCCAGTGGCTGAAACGGTCGGGAGTCGAAACTGTATTCGAATCCGGCCCAGGGATCCCCTTCCAGCGCTAGAACCGGCATGGAGCGGCACTCTTCAAAACGGTCATAAGGGCTGATTACCGCCGCTGTCACCACATGCTCACCTGCCGTGGTTGGCGCAAAGGGAAAACCACTCCAGCCGTCGGCCCCCGTCCTGTGCTCTTCGCTGCTGCCGTCGCCTGTCCATTGAACAGGCACTTGTTCCAGAGCGAGGTCGGGACGATAAGGGGAGCGTACCTTCAGCCACATCCACGCAGGATCCTGCCCAATGACCGGATCCACCGCAGACGCACGGGCGTCTTCGATAGTGATCTTATTGTGGCCCAGGGTCATCGTATTGATGTCGCCCAAGCCGTGGGTAACGATAAAGAACCGAAGTTCGAAAACCCCGGGTTTGGTACTTTTTGAACAGTCCAGGGTCCAGGTAAACCCGCTGTCATCCACAAAGTTTTCGCTTTGGGGGGGTGGGTTCAACTCGATTCCGAGCTCTGCCGCCGGGCTTCCATTCCATACCAGATCGATGGCGATACCCACTAACGGACTCAGCGCATTGGTGCGCAAGATATAGCGATGTATAGCGCCAATACACGGAAAGAGCGGTTGCCCCCTGAGATCGGTCATCTGATCCAGGACCACGGTCATTTCTTCATGGAGGTCAGGTGACAACAACCGGCAAAAAAGCTCCCGATTCACCAGAGTGTCTGTCCGAAACTCCAACTCGAAAATGCTGCTGGTACTTTCGATGCGATCAGAGCTGAACGTCCAAGTCAGATCTTCCCCTTCGCGCAATATCCTAGGCACGTCAAGGTCGCTCACCGCCAGACCGATCTCTGGCTTTGCGTTGCGCCAACCGAGCGTAATTGCCTCGCCGATCAGCGGGCTGTTCTCAACTGCACGGACCGCCAGGATGTGCGTCTTGCCTCGCATGCAAGCGATTCCGTCATTGGCAATCGGAACGCCATCAAACGTGATGCTGACCTTGTCCTTCCACTCGTCTCGTGCAAACGCCGTGACCGAAAACGTGCGTCCATCTGCCGGCCCGCCTTCGTAGGCACTCACACTGGCGGTAATCGTCTCGTTGCTCAAAGCCTTCGACGGCCGGTAATACAGGCTGGCCCAGCCACCACTGCCAGTACGAGACTCGACAATACCCTCGGGGGTTTGCCAGTGGACGAACGCATCAATTACTGGCTCACCGGCACCTTTGTCAGTGACATGCACCACCTGCACCCGCATCAAGGTCTTTTCGGAGTTCTCGACAACCGGCGAAATATTCGGGCCGCGCGTGTCAGCGATCCTGACCTTGTTGCGCGCCAGCGACATGGGTTTACGCGGCGATGGCAGTAACAGCTTCGAGCAGACCAATGCCAGTTCGAAGCGACCGTCCAGCCAGTCCTCGCAGGCCAGCGTCCACAGACTATCATCGCCATTGAAAGCGACCGGTTGCTGGAGTGGCGGGTCGACCGTGACCTTCAACTCCTCATGCCCGACGCCGCTCCAGTGCAGCGATAGATCAGTCGCCAGCAAAGGGCTGTCGGCGGGCAAGCGCACAATGAAGGGGTAATCAGTGCCGCGATTGGGATAACCGGTCGCGCTCCACTGGGTCACCTGCCCTTCGACAACGCAACGCAAGTCCATCCAGGGATCGGTCGCCAGCACCGTGACCGAAAACTCGAGAGTCACCTCGCCACTTGGGTAATAAGGACTGTCGACCGAAGCTGTGAGAACGAAATCGCCTGCTTGCTCAGGAACGAAATCGAAGTAGACCAAGCCTTGTTCATCGGTAGTGCTGGTGCTCAGCACACCTTGCCCGGCAGTCGTCCACCGGACTTCCCGGCCATCAAGCGCCTGACCGGTGTAGAACGACACGACCTGCACACCCAGGCGGACACTTTGCGCATACTCCAGAACAGGGTAATAGGCCGCGTTCTGTACTTCGCGAAGCGCTAATCGATGATGCCCCAACGACACGTCAATCGTGTATGGCTCGGCGTTGTATTGGTTCACCAGACTTATCGTGAAGTCATGAGCCTTTTCCTCCCCCATATCCGGGCAATCGAGCAACCAATGCGACAGTAGCGGTTGATCGGCGCCCCAGTCGGGGGTCGCCTTGACTGACTCCATCGGGTTGCCGTGAATGCTCAATGCGATATCTGTATCCAGCCAGGCGCTGCTATCTACAGGGATAAAAGACAGGCCGTGGGGAATGTACAGAGAGTCATCCGGGTCATCGCCAAGGGAAGCGCCCAGGCAGAGGTATAACGTCTGGCCTGGTGGCAGATCTTCGTTATCCAGCCGCACCGTCTGCAGTTGCAGCGGTTCAAGCTTCAGTTGCAGGTCGATTCGAGTGATGCAGATTGCCGAGCGATTGTCGCCCGTGTTGTCAGGAATACCGCTGACCTCAAAGCTCAATGCGTCATCTCTGACGAATTCCAATTGATCCAGCGACCGTTGATACGCGCGCGGCTTGAATTCCAGCGGCTGTCCCGCCAGCCGTCGGGCATTTTCGAGCTCCGGACTTCGACCTTCTTCTGCCGTGAGTTCGATGCTCATCAACACTTCACCGCGCTTGCGGATGTGCAACCAGCCCGATTCGCCCGACCATGAAACGCCGGGCCGCAATTCACATAGAAACGTCAGTTCGTAACCGGCGTGGGCACCGGGGGTTTTGGGAGCTTTGACTTCCTGTGTAGCCGAAGCCCCGACACCGACCTCCATGAAATTGACTAACTCGCCATCATAAAACTCGCTCGCCAAGCCAACCCTACCGCTGGTACGCCACTCTCTGAGCCGCTCATTGAAGTCACCATTGAGCAGCAGACTTTCATTTTTTTGCACGACGGCCTCATTCATGATCGCTGGCTCCATTGCTCTGGTTCTTCAGGCTGGTGTTTTCAGCCTCGGTCACCAGGTCTGCGACCTTCTGGGCGTACGTCGGCTCGCCGGTCTTGATGGAGTACCGCACGCGAAGAATGATATTGGTCAAGGATTTGAGCATTGCCGCTTGTGGCTGATTAAGCGGGCGAGGAAAACTCAGCCGCCAATGGGAAACGGCACCCGTGTATTCAAACGGGTTGAGCAATCCTTCGTCGGGTTTCTGGTTGATCTGGCCATTATCGGCAAGCCCGACCGACAACACGATCTGCTGACCGCTACGCAGGTTGAACAGCAGATCGCCAGGTGCGATTGCGGTGGGCTTATGCAAATACTGCACAGACTGTGTGGTCGGTCGGGTCGCGGTCACGCTGCTGATCTGCAGCAACGTTGCCCGCACATCCTCGTAGGGACCGGCCAGGACAGGCAGATCGACTTCCACGGAACTGATCTGCCTGCAGAAATGGCCAGGATGATCACGGTCGAACAGCAACTGGGTCAGTCTGAACTCCAACACACCTGTTGCCATCAATTGCGCGTGTGCATCTGCCCAGCTGGATATGCCCTCTTGAGGCTCGATTCTGTCGTCGAACAACTGCTGCAAGGAAATGGTTTTGATCAGTTCCGGCCGCCGCTCGTAGCTTTGCAAGCGCCTGCGCTCCTGGTCCAGCAGGTACATGTGCAGTTGTTCACCAGAGCCCAGACCATAACGGTGATCCAGCCAGGCCTGAGGCAAAGGGACGGGGGCATCATAATCTCCGGTTTCGGCAGCCAGTGAGGCCTGAGCGCTGAGGCACAGGCTGACGACCGCGTCGTACGCCTGATAGTGCAGCGCCTTGAGCTGGCCAAGCATCCAGCCGAACAGCTCGGCATTGCTCGCGCGTTTCTTGAGGAAGTTGTACATGGTCAACGCTTGGCTGTTGGCCCTGAGCGTCTGTTCAAGGCTGGACCTCGCCGCGCTGACCGCATGGCTTTGCGCTTCGATCTGCGCATCGATTGCGCCCACCTCCGCCAGCGCCTGATCGCGTTGCAGCGCCCACTCACTGCGGCGACGACGATAACCTTCGGTGGTGGCCTGTCGGTCGGCGTCGATTTGCAACAGTGATGAAGAAACCTCCAGGCCGAAAGCCACTGCATCGAAAGCGTGTTCGGGTTTGAAGCCACCGTTGGAAGTACCATAAATTTTTGGCAACGCCGCGATGACACCCCCTGCCACTCTGACGACTTTGGCCTGCAGCGCTGATGTTTTCGACTGGTGCAGACTGGCCATGACCTGATACTCGATCGGCGAAACGTTTTCGCTGTAACGCATTGCATAGGCATCGGCCCGGTCCTGCGCCATTGCCCGACTCTGCTTCAGCGCTGTGACATTCGCCTCCAACTGGGCGATGGATTGTTCCTGCACCGTTTCGGCATAGCGACCCAACTCCAGCAAATGGTTCTGCTGTGATTCTTCCTGCTCGGCACGGTCGCGTTGTTCGAGCAGACGCAGCACCAGACTGCCGAAATCTCGCAGGCTCTGTACTCCGCGCAACGCGACTTCGAACGTGACCCGCCAGCGATACGCATTGACCACCAGCCGCCCGCCCATCGGTCTTGGCCCGGCTGCGCTACCAGCGACCAGATCGCGGAGCAATTGCCTGGGATCCGTCATCGGGCTGAACAGCAACACGTCCAGCGGTTTGCCATCGATCGTGAGATTGTTGCGCAGGTTATCAAGGCGTTGCTGCGGCTTTGCAAACAGGTCGAGCAGCGATTGGTTGATCGGAATTCTAAAAGGTTCGCAGGCCAACAAACCCAGCATCGGCGGGATGTCGGAAGCGATCGGGTAATCCGCCAGATTGAAATCCAACGTTGTTTCAAGCGCTTCAAGCAGGGGTCGCGATTCGCACTGCGCCAAGAGGTTTTCAACGGTGTCGGTCTGCCAACGACTCGCTGTGTCGGCGGTGGGCGCCTTGCCCATCAGAAACCCGGCCTGGACATAGCAAAGCTTGGCGGCCACCAGACTGTCACGGGTCAATTGGCGGTAATACCAATCGCCCCACGCCATCAGGTTTTCTACATAGTCGGTGAACATCAGGATCTGAAAATGTGCGGGTGCGGCATAGCCAATGGCATCCGGATCGAGGGGATTCTGAATTTCCCACCCTGGATTGCCCGGCGCTGTTGCGATATCCAGAGGCCGGCAACGCCAATACGCCGGTTTCGGGTTTGCGATCGGAACCGGCGGATTGGCCGGATCTGCGGTGGCCTGTGGATCGAATACGTAATGCAGCCAGCTCTGCGCTTCCTGAAAGCGTTCTTCGTCGCGCAACCGAGTGGCGATCAAATGCGGCAGGTGGAAAAACAGCTCCCAGAAGTTCAGACCATTGGCACCGTCGAAGGCACCATTGGGTGGTTCAACGAACTCTGCGCCGATCGGCGACGGTTCGCGAATGAACTGGTTGGACCAGTCCAGCACGGCGTCCACGGAAATATTTGAGCATCGCACCAGTTCCGAGCCAAACAAGGAATTGAGCCGAATGAATTTCAACGCCAGTCCAGTTTGATTGAATGAAAGAAACTGTGCCCCGTCGGTACTGTTCTTGTGCAGAGCTGGCGGGACGAAATCCATGAGATCGACAATCGTCAGGTCGAACTCCTTCTGTCCTGTCGGGGAAGTGGGAGAGGCGAATGAAAAAGTGACTGGCGTGGGCCAGGTGCCTTTCGTCCGCGAGGAAGTCCACGACTGAGTTACCCAGCCCCCGCCTGCATCCTGTTCTTCGAGGATCGGCGGCGGGTCACTATCAGAAGGCTGACCTGCAATTCGCAGCTCCATTTTCAACCGAGCGCTGTCCAGGCCCGTGGGGCTGCAAAAACCCTGCACCGTCAGCACATCTTTGTCATCCGCGCGCGTTGCCATAACGTGCAGATCGAGATAGGGCGTGAGGGAACCATGGTTCGTTATGCGAGTGACAACAGTCACCTGACTGTTCAGTGGGTGCTGAACCGTATCGTTGCTGACGAATCGCTCCTCAAGTGCCAGGTCCAGCCACGCGCCGCCGTCCAGCAGGGGGCGCATCAGAACGTCGTAGACACCATGCACCCGCAGACTGCCGGATGGCGAAGATAGGTTGCCCGTCAGTAAAATCCCCAACTTGCCCTTCGGATTCAGATAATCGACCTGCACCGTCGCAATCAATCGGCTGCTCGCCAAAAGCTCGTTCTTGTGTTCTGAACTGTGCACGCACAACGGCGCAGACCACTGCCCGTTCTGCTTCATGAATGCCAGATTGATCACCAGTTTGCTCGGGCTGAGCGCCTCCGCTGCGCTACCGACGACCGCGTCGCGCCATTCGGCCCAGACCACACATAACCGGCCATTCCAGAACACCGGGCGAATATCCAGAACCTGATCGGCGGTCGGGATTTCCACGGCTTGCCATTCACTCCAGACCGCCGGATTGACCGCTACGCTGGTTGCGCCCAGCTCGATCTCGGCCTTGCGCCAGAAATACTGAAACGGTTGCACCCGCTGCCGCCCCAGAAAGTAGTAATCGGCTTTGGCCGGTGTCACGCCGTCCATGAAGCAGCTGGTCACATCGAGATCGCAGATTTGTTCGAATGCCTGCAAATAATCCTGCAGCGCAGCCTGCACGGTATCTCTGTCCAAACGGGCCTGGTTCAAGTTGTTTTCCAGATTCTTGAACAGACTGGTTTTGCGCAGTCGCACCGATGGAACGATGAAGTTTTCCGCATAGCATGAAACCTGGTGGGGCACGGTCCAGTCGGGATAATTGCTGAAAATCTCCCATTCGCGCAGATGACGCTTGTCGAACTCGTGATCCTGGAACCCTGGTTCCAGCTTTCGATACACCGCATGGATGTACTGCTGCACACAACTTATCGCTTCGGCAACTCTGGAACTCTTCACCTGATAAGTATCCAGAGGGTCCATGCGCAGCAATTCAAACAAGTCTTCAGGTGTTTTCAGAAAAGGGTATTTATCATTGGCCACTTGACCGATGCAGTATTCGAGCAGTGCCGAGCGACGTTTTTCCAGCAACCCGCCAATATTACTCAGTGCCATGATCTTGCTCCTTGGAATATGGCCCGGGGAAAAACGTTCGCCAGGCGGTACGCAACGCCCTGCCGCTACTCCCTGGCAAAGGTAATGGCATTGGGGAATATTCTTTCGCTTTCCCCGGACTGAGAGCGAACACTGAACACGAATGTGCCGCCCGTCTTGCTTGAGACAAAAACCCGGGTAAGCCCCTGCTGATCAGTGAACCCCTGCGCCGGCCGAATAGTGGTGGCATCCATCTTCGCGGGCGGAACGCTCTTGCCGAACCACTCCACGAGCGAGTTTTGTCCGCGGTTGCCGTAGGCGTCCTCCAGCACCGCATACAGCTCTACTTCATGACCGTGTTTCACTGTTTCCAAAGGCGTAGGTGAAAGTTCCGCAATCGGGAACGACAACGTAGCGAAGTCAGCGCTGATTTCTATGGGAGGGGCGTATTGCGGCTCGAACAAGTCCAGCCAAAACATGGGCGTGTCGCGGCCCATGACCTTGCCGGGGATAAATTCGGCCAAAAGTGTGCCGTCCGTGCCGGTCGCCTTGTGTTCAATGGTTCCCAATGTGGCGCGCCAATAAACATTGACGCCACTGAGCGACTTTCCATTGGCGTCTTTGAGGGTCACTTTATAAGTGACTTTTTCGCCTGGTTTGTTGGCCACGACGGTGCTGTGATTCACCACTTCGCACGTGATTGTGACCAGTTCTTTGACGTCGCCTGGAACATGCACGATCGGGGCACTAGTATCGGACTCGCCAAGCAGCGCATGTTCAGCGGCATCGGCATAGGATTTTTTGTCGACGGTTTCGGGCAGATTACCAATGAGAAAAATCGTTAACGCATCCATGCCGGTCTCGGTGGACAGCACCAGCACGCGCATCAACAAATCGAGCTGGGCGAGGTTTTTCAACACCTTCAGGTCGGGATCGATGCGGCTCACACATTCGCGCACTTCCTGAACGCTCCAGCCAAAAAAATCGGCCAGTTTGATCGCCGCCGCCTGTTGTGCCAGCCATCTCGCATCTCCGGTGACATCCGGCAATGCGTTGACCTGGCGCAGGTAGTCCAACAGCTTCTGTGGCGGTTGGCCGCTCGAGGCTGAGGCGAGGGCAAAAGCGCGAGTGAGCACGGTCAGGTAATAAAGCGTGCGCACCGTCAACGCATGCTTGTCGTCCTGAACCAGCCAGTCCTTGTAGCCGCTATCCAGATAATCCTGCAACAGCGCCGCGCTTAACCCCAGTGTCGACACCACCTCACTGCGGCGGCGAACTTCAGCCAATAGATCGAATGATGCTTCGGCAATTCGGGGGCGAGTTCGGCCGGCCCCTTCGCTCCCCGCATCCGCTTGCTCCAGCACATGCAGCAGTAACTGATGCACCGTGACGTCTGCCCAGTTCAGGACCGGCAATGCCTGATCCACGCCAACGCCGGCGTATGCCGCCAGCGTCTCCTTGACCAGCGAAGTCTGCGCATCGCGCATCTGTAAAAACGCGCTGACCATGCTGTCGATGATGCTCTGCCGCAACGCTGGCTCGATCTCACCCAAGGCGCTGTCGACCGCCCAGGCGATTTTTTTATGGACGGAGGCCAGATACATCTCAGCGCTTCCCTCCGGAGGCAGGATCAAACCATGCGCGTCGGTAATCGGCCCCAGGTTGTCGGCGGATGTCGCGAGAAATTCGATCCAGTCCGCGGCCCCGGCTGCCGGAACGCCTGCCATGAGAAACGTACTATTGGACAACTGTGCAGTCGGCAGCAAATTGCGAAGCTGCTCGAAAAACTGCTCATCCTGTTCGGATGGATCCTGAGCCGCTGGCGCAGCGACCGCATGCTGCAACACCCACAACACCGGCAGATTGTTTTGCGCGCACCACTGCACGCAACTTTGCATAGCCTCGATCAGTTCCAGCGCATCCGGTGAACCGTCCGGTACATCGTGAATGACAGGAGTACCGGCCAAACCATTGACCCAGTCATCGCCGCCCAGGATCGATAGCATCAGTACGCCTTCAACCGGAGTGATGTTCAACAGCCGGGCCAGCCTCACCAAACGGTAGAAACTCGAGATAATCGCTGCGTTGCGCTTCAATTTGTCGGTAAAGCCATGAGCCTTGGCCACTGCGTTCGCCAGCACGTAATAAGTCTGCGGATCAATCGCCAGACCACTGCAAAGCTGGCTGATCGTCAGATCCACCTCGCCCGGTATCGGCGCCACCGCAAACTCACCGTCGTCGAGCTTGAAAGGCTCGCGATAACCGGTTTGAAAATTGAACACTTGATCGAATTGCGAGAGCGCTTCACCGCGGCCATAAACCGACAGCTCACCCACAAACACAGCAAAGTCCGCGGCGGTGCATTCGTAGCGCTCGCGCAACATCTGGAACAACCCAAGCGCATGAACCGCGCCACTGGAGATGTCCATCTCGTTGCTGTGACCTTTCGTTGAATTGCCGCGCCCTGTTGCCCGGATGACCGATGTCAACACTGCGTCCAGCTGTTCGAACGGCAATCCTGTCCAGTTGGCCAGACGCACCATCTGATTCATCCGGGTATAGCGGTTGAACCCGATGAGTTCGTCGGGGATTGCCGTCATTCGAATGCGAGGCTTGGTTGCAGGATCGAAACCCACCGCCGGCGCAGTACAGTCATTTATGTAAACCGAACCCGAGCGCTCGCTTTCAGGATGCTCGGGCGCTTCATCCGGGTAGGTCACATTGGCCGAGCGCACAGGAGCAAAGTCGCCGATCGACAGAAGCGCCTCAATCTGTCGGCTGTCGAGCTTGGTGCGCTGACCGAAAAACTCCACCTGATTGAGATTCGAATACATCTCGGTATAGGTACCAAAGTTGTGCGCAAAAAAAGCTTCGCGAAGTTCGAAATCCGCACGCGGTTCTGTCAGCAACAGGCGCTGATAAGGGCCAAGCCGCGAGGCATGGGCGAAACCCTTTGCAGTATTGGCACCTCGAGCATTGGCTTGCAGAAAATAGGGATAAGCCAGGTCGACCCGGTGCTCGAAGTCGCCCACCGACAAGTCGTGAAACTGCGCGATACCATCAATCGTGACCCAATGCTGGTAATAAGGCAGGCCATTGGGATAGCGGGCTTCGATCAGTGCGTCTTCGGTCGACTCGATATCCGTGTTCGCCTCGATGAATTTCTCCAGCACCTCGACGATGATGTCTACAGACGAGATCGATTGATAAACCGCATTGAAGTCGACGTTCAGTGCCAAGAGATCTGTGCGCCGGTTATGCAGCGAGAAATCGTCTTCCTTTCTAATACCCTCCAGACGGTCACGAACCCAGCGCAACAAGTCGATCAGATACGCCACTGGCGACCAGATGGACTCCAGTGCATCTGGCGGGCACAACGCGGAAAAATCGGTACCGATCAGAGCGTGATAATTGGGACCGTCTACGATCGATAACAAACCGCTGGAGCTGCGCTTTGGCGCGGGCCTGGTGCCCCGCAGCGTCTGCTCGATAAAATGGCGCCGCTGAGACGTGGCCAGGCTATTGGCGCCGCGCCAATATTGTTGCGCTTGCTCAACGCTGAGCTGATGCTCTTGGACCATGCATTGAACCCCCTTTTCAACCAGTGGATAAATTGATCCACCGTTTTGCAGGTATGTCTCGAGGTTCTGCAGTCCGACGTTCTGTGCTCGTTGTTCCTTGCTGAACAACTGATCGAACAGCTGCAGGGGGGGACGGCGCGAATCAACCATGATCAGATTTCCTTAAGGCGACAACTGGCCCGCGCAACCTGACGTCCTTCGTCAGGCTGCACATTCAATGAGTACGATTGAGCGCTTCGAATGTCGTCAAGTCCACTGTCAGTTATGACAGGTTTTATAGCCGTTCGTCGGAAGCCGCGCTTCAGGAATTGTCGTTGCCCAAGCGTGCGGCTTCGACTTCAAAACGCGCACTGTCGGCCCAATCGGACACCGTCGCGTCATCCGCCGCGTCGGTCAGCGTCTGCCGGAATCGGTACCAGCTGCCCGCCAGAGGCAGTTGCCTTGTCGCCTCCCCGCGCCAGTGCTCATCGATCACAGGTAACTGAGCCAGCCACTGAACATCCGGGTTGTACCAACTCACGACGGCGCCCACGCCCGGACGGCCCTTGCCGCTGAACTGCACTGGATGACTGACCCAGCGTCCCGGCGCCGGCTCGTCGAGGGCTGGCACAAAAGTACCCAAAATGACCGAGCGCAGGGTTTCAAATGATTCGAACCCGTCCAGTGATGCGATTGCCTCCAGCCGGTAAAGCCCCCCGTCGGGCGGACTTGCAGCGAGCATCACTGACCAGGTGCGATTTTCCTGCACGATGGCGCTTGCCGGTTCTGAGCGCGTGGCTCCGACCAGCGTCACCGTGACCGTATCGCCCGGCACGCCAAAACCGCACACCACCACCTGCTGCCCGATGGCATCGCCTTCGATCGGGGTTTCAATGAAGGGTGCCGCTGGCACAATGTCAAAGTGCAGCGGCTCGCTGTCTTTCGACTCCTGCAATTTGCCGCTTTCATCCATGAAACTTTGCCGGGCCCAGATCGTTTTGCTGCCCACCGGCAACGTCACTTCGGCTTGCCAATTGCCCGCCCAATCCACAATGACATCACTGAGCAGAGGTTCGGCAAGCCCTTGCAGACAGACTTCGACAACCCCGCCCCTCATGCCCGTACCCTTGAGCAACGCGGTTCGTGGCAACTTGCCGTGTTGTATCGGCTGGAGAAATTCTGGCGGCAGCAGCACCACCGTCAATTCATGCTCGTCACTGTGTAGCGACGGTCGACCGTCCAGTGTCTGCTGGGCGTCAAAGGTGTAGAGCCTGAATTGCTCAAGGCTCAGGTCAATCGACCAGTCGCCATCCTGGCTCAATATTTTCGGATCGCCCAAGGGACGATCAAACTGCTTGTCGCGCAGTTGCAAAGTGGCGCCCACCATCCCCATCGTGCCCTCGACCGTTACAGCACGACCGACTTCCGAGCCGTCCGGCGGCTGGGTAATCACTGGCGTGACCATCGCTCTCCTGACAATGAAGGTCGTGGACGTCGGCTGCGAAGTTTGCTGCGCGGCGACTTGGGTTACCGTGACGGTATGTGTGATATCCAGGGCAAATTCTTTGTCGCGCCTGAACTGCCACGTGTCAGCACTGACGATGCCCTTGTGCACAATGCCGGTTTCGTCGCTGTACTCAATGTTCACGGTTGCACCCGGCCAGCACGTGCCGCTGAACCTGGGCGAAAGTCCGTCATCTTCAGGCTCGTTCAGGCCAGGGGCTTGCGGCGGGATGGTGACTTTGAGGACAAACCAGTTTGGTGACTCATGACCGTCGAGATATTGCTTTATGTGTACTTCACGTTCGAACGAGGGTCCCCAGACCGTTGAAGCCTGGGTTGCCCACCGCCCGCCGACGACCTCCACTTCAGGCGCTTCAAGATATGGGCTATTGGGCCTGCGTGGCTGTACCAAGGCTCCGTTGAAACCTTTGCCGCTGAAGGTCGGTTGGTAGTCGTTGGTGAATTGCACATCACTGACATCGGGGAGAATGTTTCTGACTTCGAAGGTCAGCGGCAGCGAGTCGATCCAGCCGCTGGCGTTGTCAGCGATTTTTTGAATGACGGTGACGTTGTAGGTACCGACAGTCCACTCCTGCGCTGCGGTGCTCCATGTGCCACCCGGCATCACTTCGGCATTTGCGGGCGTGGGAACTTGCACCGCCCCCCCGCTGACGGTGAATTGGATTTCAGATTTGCGTTTGGGATCGTAATAACCCTTGCCGGAGAAAGTTACGGTAGTTCCAGCGAAGGTGACGGTGGGCTGTTGCAGGGTGGGCGGGCGAATCCTGAAGGCTTGTGGTGCACTGCGTCCGGATGACACGCCATCCAGATCCTGTTCGACGACCAGGCTGATCGCCCCTGGCGGCACTTTGATCATCCCCTCCCAAGCCCCGTCTGCATTGCTAATGACTTCCCAGCCAAGAGCAGGATCATTTGTCAGATCAAAAAATGCTCTCAATCGCGCCCCGGCCAGGCCGTTGCTTCCTTTCAGAAGGAAGTCTTGTTCATAAACCGTTCCCGCAGGTGGCTTGGATATTAGCGGCACCCCCATGACCCTTAAAGTTATGGCCTCGGTATAAAAATGATTGATATTGGGTGATTTAAGTTGGGCGACAACCGAGAACGTCCCGCTGCCAGAGACCTTTATTGCCGGAGCCTCCCAAGTCGTATCGGTGTCTCCGACAGTAATAACCTCGCTCCAGTTTTCATAATGATTCAAATGCCCAACCACTCTGATAACAGTACCCGGCGCAGCCATACCTCTGAAACAAACCAGATCCTTTGCCAACACCAAAGCATTAGCTGCCGGGAAAGTAATTCGAGCGCGGTAGACTGTTATATAACCCGTCCGCTCGGAAACCTTACCGGCGTATATTTGATATGCTTGAAACCTTAGAGAATTTTTGTTTTCTGCCACGGTGACTGGCACTGACCACCGGCTCTCGACAGCTGGCCCTGACCCGACAGTACCGCTGCCATCGTCGAGTGCAATGGTGGCTCCGGCCAATGCTCCTCGACCCGTTACACTGAATTTGGAAGAGATATAGTTTCGGATTACATCGATAGTCGGAATGGGAGGTTGGTAGCGGGTGACTTTATAGGTTTTCAGCGTGGGGTCACTTGTACCTTCCCTGTCGTAGATGTAATCGAACCCTACCGTAACGTCTCTTCGATTAGCGGTAATGGTTTTTTCATGATTAAGGGTATTCCACTCCCCGGTCTGGAGTGCCTCATCCGTGAGTTCCACTACATCCCCTTCGCCACTAACCAGCGACAGATAAAACTTTACATTCCCTTTTTCTCTGTAATTGGCTTTGGCTCTGTACGCCAACACCTTACAAGTAAAGCTTGTGCCATCTGCGGAGTAGGCATAGCTCACTCGAAGATCCGCCCAATAATCCCCGTGTTGTGCGCGAAGCTCATCGGTAACAAACACAACAGCTGTCGCGAACTCCTCTGCGTTAATCATCTCTTGCTTGAGAGGCAAGCTGTCTGAAGGATTGTTAAAACCATCATCTTGTTCCATGGCCGGATCTCAGAAAGGGCAAGGTGGCTGATTGATGCAACAGGTAAAGTCATTGAATACCGGTGCCTCGCATCGCTACACCTGTCAAACCTGACAGTCCCGACCAGCGGTAACTATTCCCACGCCGCAACATGCAGACGTCCTTCAGCCATTAGCACGCGGCTACATCGGCTTGCGCCGTTGCCTACACATCACTCAGAATCCGCCGGCTTGTGCGCTTTGAAGCTGCCCCGTAACGTGATCCGTGCCGCTGCCAATCAGTGGTCGGGTTTAGTCGCCCGGGGGTTTGTCATCAAGGTGTATAAGCGTCATCCAGTCGGGTAATCCCTATCCCCGCACTCGATGGTGGCTGTACGCAGGGCGCTTCGGCGCGCCGGTTTTTGGTGATACCCCCGGTCGACTAACCTGCGTCCAGCCGCCACCCTTTCGTTTAGTCGCGAGGGGTGAAGGCCCCAACCAAGGGATATCACCATGATCAAACCAACACCCAATCCCCCTGAAACCGAAGACTCGACCTCCCCCTACGCTTCCCCCGATTCCACCAGACTCCACGAGGCCGCTGAAAAAGCCCTCGATCACTACCTGAAAAAGCCCGCTGCTGCGCCGTCGTGCAATTCCGTCGATCGCGGCATGCAGATGTTCATGGTTGCGCCCGACATCAACCCCGAAGCGATGGCCATTCAAACCTACGAGACCTTTTCTTCGGTCAGCATTCTGCTGCTCGACCTGGCGGACAGCCTCGAGGACAAGCCGCGGCATCTGGCGATGGCGATCTATCAGTTGAGCGAGATGGGGTTATTGCTGGCGGAGAAGGCGCTGGATCAGGAGCGGGCGATCGCGGTGGGCTGATTCTGCAGAGAGAGGGTGCCTGGACCGGCCCCTTCGCGAGCAGGCTCGCTCCCACATTTTGTCGTCATTCCTTCAGTTGGAACGCCATTCAAAGTGGGAGCGAGCCTGCTCGCGAAGCTTGCAGATATCGAATCAGGCCGAAGCCGGCAACGGCTGAAAACTGAAGTACTGCTTCAGCGCCAGCACCAGCTCGCCGAACTCCGCCGGCGCACGCCGCAGGATGAAACCGGCGTCGTAATGCAACGGTGTGGCGTCTTCATGGCACCACACGCAGCAGGCGCTGAAATCGATGACTTGCTGGCTGCCATCACGGGCGGGGACTTTGAGGCGCAACTGAAAATCCACCCCGATCATCATCGGCAACTGGCTGATCAGCATCAGCCCGTCCGCAGACACGTTGCCGAGAAAGCCGACGGGTTTGTCGGTGATGCTATTGAACACTCTGAGGTAATACGGCAACTGGTGCCGTTCGATCCGGCGGTCGGTAAACATGATGTGCTGTACGCCATGCAGGGCTCCGCAAGGAGCCGCACCTGTGCTTCGGAACGAGCCTGTAGGCAGACCCGCTCTCCCCGCTTCCGGTGTGACGGTCGCGACAATCGCCGTCACTTTTACCACTGCCAGTCGCAGGTGTTGCGCCGCCATCGAGACAAGCCTCGCAAGCGGTTTCCTTGACTATAGCGGAGCTTGTACAGACGGCCAGATTTTGTACGACAACACCGTCAGAAGCGTGTCGGCCGCACCACCGCAGCAGCGCTGCGCGTCGGGTAATGGCCCAGGCTCTGCAGGGTTTCCAGACGCGCGCGGGCGCGGTAGGCGTATTCGCTGTTGGGGTACGAAGCGATGATGAACTGGTAGGTCTGCACCGCGTCGATGTACAGCTTCTGCCGTTCCAGGCACTGACCGCGCATCATCGACACTTCCGGCCACACGTACGGGCGGGCGCGGCTGGCACGTTCCACTTTGGACAGTTCAAGCATGACCTGCTCGCAATTGCCCCGCTCGTAGGCGCTGTAGGCGTTGTTCAAATGATGGTTCATCGACCAACGGGTGCAGCCCGTCGCGGCGAGGACGCTGAGGGCAAGGGCGGCAATGGGCAACAATCGCATGGGGGTTCTCCTGTCTTGTGTTCTGTATCGACCCCTGGTCGAAAATCTTCAGGCGCGTTTGTCCCGAAGTTGCCACGTTCAATAAAGAAAACGATAAGTAGTGCATTCGAACAATGACTACACCCTTCGAGCATAGTAGCCTCTGCCTGCGCTTGAACTCAGGAGTCTTTGCATGTCCGTCCGTCGTACCAAAATCGTCGCTACCCTTGGCCCGGCCAGTAACTCGCCGGAAGTTCTCGAACAGCTGA
>Ga0308163_10001032_pt1 | contig 35049 bp, 24 predicted proteins | sample PhyTR1_FD_201037 | JGI IMG/M metagenome (GOLD analysis project Ga0308163, IMG submission 201037) | Phyllosphere microbial communities from UC Gill Tract Community Farm, Albany, California, United States - DLSLT.R1 | ecosystem: Host-associated > Plants > Phyllosphere > Unclassified | place: USA... | reverse complement strand
GCAACCAGAATTACCTCTAAAATCACTTCTTTTACAATGATACAATATCTTAATTTCTTTATATTTAAAAGAAGTTTAAACAAAATAAAAATTAATTTATCCTAAATCCTAAATGCACAACAGGTTTGTAATATTTTTTAATTTTATTTCCCGATACAGTACCTAAATATTCCTTTATTTATGGCGCTTTAAAGACATAAAAGTGTACAAAAGAGGTACAAGATTAAGGTGCTGCAACATCTTTTTTTTCTACTTTTCCGCAAGAATCTCTTCATCGCAAACACCGATAAATACAGGGTTTTATTGATTTTACAGCTAAAATAAAAATAGCATTTGTACTACTTCTGTACATCTTAAATGTTGTAATTTACTTTAAATCAAATTATTAACAATTCCCGACTGTATTGATGATAATTGATACATTTCGCCTGTACAACTCAATTTTTATATATTTTCGAACAAAAATAAATTTACAAATCAAGCCTTAATAACTCAAATTTCATGATAAGCATTATAAGTTCTGTGTACTTTTTCTTAAAGTCATCTATATATTGCTAAGGTCGTGGGTAGGTTCTGTATATTAGGGGAAGTCTTATTGTGTATTCAATCACTAATTATCATTCTTCGATATCTGTTAAGATATTATGTTTTTTAATTTTTCATTGATTTAAATTTATTAATTCAAGCTATGAAATATCCATTTCTTGTACAGAGAACGTATATACCTAAAAAATAACCAAAAAAATAAAGAGGACGGATTTTGAAAATGAGAGATGACTTTGTAACCTAAATAAATAAAAAGGTTGAGAAACATATTTTTGTTTCTCAACCTTATTTAATTAGCAGAAAAAAATCTTAACTCCAAAAAATCGGAAATTTTTATCTACTTAAGCACATGAAATTCCACATTCAGCTGAGCAAAGTAAAACCCCTGCCGATGTTGGTTTATCATAACATTTATTCGTCCTGTGACACTTTGTTACGCACTGAGTTGTTGTATCTTCTATACTTGTTACAGGTTTTTCAGGTCCGAACAAAACTTTTTTTAGCTTTTCAACAGTTGAATTTGAAACATTTTGATTACCTTCATTTGCGTAATAGGTTGCTATTGGCTTGTCATTTTTATCCAATACAATTTTGAAGTAAAACTTTTCTCCCACTGAGTTTTCTTTGTAAATCACATAAAAATTTTCGCCAGTAACGTCAGATTTTTTATTAAGAATATTAAATTTTTTATTCTTAGGCTCTTCATTTTTTTTGAAAGAACTGAAATATTCTTTCTCATCTTTAATATTGTATAAACTGTTTGCTTTAAATGTTGCCAATCCTAGTAATAGAAATGCCAATGCTATTAAGAAGTTATTTTTCATTTTTTTTTGTTTTAAAGTTCAATTTTATTTTCTTTTTTGTATTCGTTAATCATTTTTCTCTGCGTTTCACTAAAAACTTTTTTGATGTCAATCATATTGCCATTTGCATCCTTTTTTTCATATACTTGAGTATTATCCATCAGTTCAAACATTCTTCGTAGCGGTGCCTGGATATGATTTTTTCTCATTTCAACAAATTTTTGTTTTGTAGTTGTAATAAACTTTGTCGTTACGATACGATCATCAATAGAAATTTTTCTTTCATTTGAAATTCCTGTCGCCAAAAAATGATGATCCATTTGTTCATCAAATATCTCTAGAATTAAACCGGGTAATCCAAGAAATTTATAAGGCCCGTCTTGTAAAGGAATTTGTGAAGTGAAATATGCCACATAATTTCTTCCAGCATAAGTTGTCTTAGCCAAATAAGCTTTATAACCCAATATCTCTTTGTTTTCTTTGCTTATTTTCCACACAAATTTTGGTATCTCATTATACTTATATTCATTTTCACCAAATTCATCCGAATAATAGGACACTTCTCCAGATAATTTTTTTTTCACAATAAAACAACCAAGTAAATCTCGAGGTAATCCTTTAAAATCAGTTTTCTTTTCTAATTTTTGATCCGATGTGATAATAGAATCAGATAAATACTGAGCTTCACTAAAAAAAGTTGAATGATCATTTTCAATGTTAAGAAAAGTATTCTGTGAGATAATTTTAGTGCTGTCTTTTATAATATGTTTTGAATAAAGATATTGGACTGTAAGTGACTGTGCTGTAATAGGTAATGAAAAACAAATGACTAGCAGAGAAATTATTATATTATTTCTCATCTTATGCACCACTACATTCTAAGGCACAATCTAAAGCACACAATAATGCGCCTGTTTGTGTAGGCTTATCGGAACAATGATATGTACCATTACACTTAGTAATACAAGTTCCTACGCCATTTACAGGTCCGACAGCGCCACCTCTTGATGAATCTGAAAGCGAGATAATGTTTTTTATGTTCTGATTTATCTTTTCCTTATCTGCCAATAATGCTTTTTCGAAACCAGAGTCATTGCCTATAACTTCTATAGATAAGGATGACACTTTACCTAAGTAGCTTTCTCCAATAGAAACCTTCAAATCATAGATTTTATTATTAAATCTCTTTTTGATTACAACTGTGTTTGTTTTAACTTCCTTAAGTTCATTTTTATAAAAGAGGTTATTATCATTACAATAATGAAAACTGAAAGTCAATAATGCTAAGAATAGAAAAAAATGTTTTTTCATAAATTTAATTGTTAATTGTTAATTGTTAATTAGTTTTGTTGTACAATTCTTGACAAGGTTTTTTTACAATTAACGTTGAATATTTGTATTTTCATATTGCGCACTACAAAAAATAAATACTTACGTTTTTTGTTGAAGCAAAGATGCGAGAGCTTTTTAAAGAAGACAAATAATGTGTATCGGAATTGATAAATTCTTGAAATAATGCTATTCGAAATTGGTAAAAAAACATTTGGTAAATTATTTAAATGTTTAATATACAGGTAAATAATGTTTTAAACTACAAAGCTTACGAAATCTAAAAAAAGTGTACTTTTGCATCACAAATTTACAAATGCTCCGATTTTATTCTATTATTTTAACTTTACTGTTTCACAATCTATTGTTTTCACAAAGTTTAAAGAATTTGGTTATTCCAGATTCTGTGAAAAACAGCAGTTATAAACAATTAAAAAATGATTACGACAAAGTTTTTAGAATTGATAATAATAAGGCTGAAATTTTTGCAAATTTTATTTTAATTAAAGGAAAAAAAGAGCGTAATAACACCCTTATTTATGATGGTTATTATAAGATAGCCCATACAAGAGGCTTAAATTCTGCTAATGGGCATCCTTATGCCGATTCTTTATTTGCTCTAACTAATAATGTTAATACAAATGAATACCCAGCTAAAGCATATATAATAAAAGGAATTTTATACAATTATGATTGGAAATATGCAGATGCTCTTAATTATTATATTGAAGCACAAAAATTATCAAAAAATAAAAATTCAGATCAATACTATTATATTAAAAAGCTTATAGGAATTCTAAAAACAGCTACTGACGATAATAAGGAGGCCCTACCACTTTTTCTTGAATATTATAATTATAATAAGCAAAAAATAAATACAAAGGATAAAGATGTTAAAAGCTACATAGGTTCTATATTTTCAGTCGCAAATTGCTATAATAAAGATAAACAGTATAAAAATGCTTTAAAATTTATTGAGATTGGATTTAAAGAGTGCAAAAGATTTAAAGACTATACACATTATCCTTATTTTGTATCGGGAACAGGTATTGCAAATTATTATTTGAAAAACTATAAGGAGGCCACAGAAAATCATTTGAAAGCGGAAAAAAGTTTTCTCAAGAATAATGATTATGGAAACTTAGCTATTACTTACTATTTTCTAGGTAAAATCAATTACGATATTCATAAAGAAAAGGAAGCAGTGAAATATTTTACAAAATCTGATTCTGTTTTAATTTTTTCAAAAGAATTTTATCCGATTACACGTGATGGATACGAAGTGCTCATTGATTATTATAAAAAAACCGGAGATAAAGAAAAACAACTAAAATTTATTGATAAATTATTTTATGCAGATAGTATTATCAATAATAGCAAACAGTATTTATCTAAGGAGATATATAAAAAATACGATACTCCTATTCTATTAGAAAAAAAGGAAGTCTTAATAGCAGATTTGAGTCATCAAAAGAAAATGATGTATTGGTTTTTAGGTATGGGTGTATTGCTTATTAGCATTTTATTTTATATATATATAAAAAATAGGAGAAAGATCAGACAATATCAAAAACAAGCAGAACTCTTATTGATAAAAACTAAAGAATTACCTGTCATACCAATATTTAATGATGAGGTTGCTAAAGAGAACATTCCTAAACAACGAAGTAAAAATGTAATTCCAGGTGATAGACTACAGGATATTAAAGTAAAACTAGAGTTATTTGAAAACAATAGAGATTTTCTACAGAAAGATATTACGCTTCACAGCTTAGCAAAAGAATTTGAGACTAACCGTGATTATTTATCCAGGTCAGTAAATGAACTTAAAAAAACAAATTTTTCACAATACCTAAACGAGTTGAGAATTGGCTATATTATTGAAGAATTGAATAACAATGAAAAAATAAGAAAGTATACTATTGCAGCTATTGCAGATGAAATTGGATACAATAATTCAGAATCTTTTTCTAATGCATTTAAGAAAACAACGGGAACACTCCCTTCATATTATATAAAATTATTACAAGATAAATGAAGTTTTTAAATTGTTGAAATTCAATTTTTTGTAAAATTAAGTATTACGAAATTGGTCAATTCAGAGAGCTTATTTTTTACAGGGTCAACTAAAAATAGTTAATTTGCTGCTATTAAAATTTAAAAAATACTGTAATGAACAAAGAAAGCAAAACTGAAAAAAAATTATCTTTAAAAAAAATTCAAATAACAAAGCTGAACATCATTAGAGGTGGTGACAATGACGCAGGAGGAAGTATGACCAATGGAGACCTGACTGATCCCAATAAAACAAAACCAAAAACAAAGACGTTAGATGGCGGAGTAACAGTTGCCCCCTAATTCCCAGTCCTAACTTATTAATATGAAAAACCGGAATAATTTTCTCTTAATGAAAGTATCGTTAGTGATCCTAGTGCTACTTTCATTAAATTTTTATGCGCAAAACATTTCTTTAGATTTATCTGATAATGAAATTGATAATAAAGCATTTGATAATAAAATCAAAAAATTAAGTGATGAAATTCTAAAAACTTATAAAAATGATGATGAAATTAAATTCTACGACAATATATTTCGGCTTTATATCTTAGGTGGTAATTATGAAAAAGGCTTATTTTATTTAAATAAATTAAAGGACTCTGATAAGTACAAAAAACTGGATTATAGAGAAGTTATAGGAATTCAGTTTGAACTTTATGCTTTATCTAATTTAGATTTTGAGAAAAAAAGTTTCAAAGATAAATATGAAAGCGTTTTCTATAAAAAAATAAATTCTTTATCTGAAAAATCTCAAATTTATTTAGACGATTTTTTTGTGTATACAGATGCAGCATTGAAAGAAGAAATACGTAAAATTATAAGAACAGATATTGTGAAGGATAGTATTTCTGTTCTTAACGCATTAAAATTATGTCGCTATTATGTTTCTTACATTATTGCAAAAGAAACAAACAAACTTGCACTTCCTCTAATAAAAAAAAATGACCAGCAACAGTTCGTTGTAAATGATAGTATTATTATTAAAACTAAAAAAGGAAATGAAATTTCATTAGGTTTTGTAAGACATAGAAAAGCACAAAGTAAGCTGCCCACTATATTGAATTTTAGTATTTACAACGGCAAAAAAATCAGTGATAATGATGTTGAAAAATTGTATTCTTTAAAAGGATATGTTATTGTTAATGCTTACAGCCGAGGTGTTTACCTAAGCAAAGATAATATTGAACCTTTTGAATTCGAAACAGAAGATGTCAACGAAGTTATAAATTGGATAATAAAGCAGCCATGGAGTAACGGAAAAGTCGGGATGATTGGTGGAAGCTATAATGGTTTCACCCAATGGGCGGCAACAAAAAACTTACATCCGGCTTTAAAAACAATAATTCCTTCAGCATCTGTTGGTTTTGGGATAGATTTTCCGATGTTTAATAATTGCTTTAGTCCTTATATGTTACGGTGGCTAAGCTATGTGAAGAAAGATACAGATTACGAAATCTTTAATGATGAGAAAAAATGGATCTCGACTTATAATACATATTATAAAACCGGAGTTGCTTTTAATAAACTAGACAGTATATATGGTAAAACAAATCATGTTTTTCAAAAATGGTTAAAACATCCTTCATTTGACAGTTTTTGGCAATCTAAAATTCCATATAAAAAAGATTTTGCCAAAATTAATATTCCAATTCTAACAATTACAGGATATTACGATGCTGACCAAAGAGGAGCAATATACTATTATAATGAACATCATAAATACAATAAGAATGCAGATCATTATTTTGTGATAGGTCCTTATGGGCACGGTGAAGCAGTTACGGGAGTACCATCGGAAGAATATAAAGGATACAAAATCGACTCTGTGGCTAATATTGATTTAAAAGAAATTTCTTTTAAATGGTTTGATTATATTTTGAAAGACCAAAAAAAACCTGAGTTTTTACAAGATAAAGTCAATTATCAGGTAATGGGTTCTAATCAATGGAAGAGTGTAGAAACTATTGATAAAATCAACAATAAAAAACTAAAATTATATTTAAATAAAACCAAGCTTCAAGAATCAAAACCTCATCTTGATTTTATTTCCCAAACTATAGATTTCCTTAAAAGAGAAGATACTTTACAAAATTTTGATGATGAGAAAATACTTGACAGCATAATTAATAAAGCGGATTTAAAAGATAAGCTCGTCTTTGAAACTGATATATTTAATATACCTTTTGAATTTAATGGAAGCTTTGCTGGAGAATTAAATGCATCTATTAATAAACAAGATATGGATTTAACGATAAATATCTATGAAAAATTAGCATCAGGTAACTATTTTAAGTTAAATCATGAATATTTTGCAAGGGCAAGCTACACAAAAGATAATACCAAAAGAAAACTATTACACCCTGGGAAAATAGAGACAATACCAATACAAAATACTTTTTTTACGAGTAAAAAAATTGAAAAAGGAAGCAAACTCATTCTGATTTTAGGTATTAGAAAGAGCCCTGATGCACAAATAAACTATGGTTCAGGCAAGGATGTTAGCGAAGAAACAATTGATGATGCAAAAGAACCATTAGAAATAAAATGGTATAACAACAGTTATATTGAAATTCCAATTTTAGAAAGATAAAATGCCTCAATTTCCGTATATTTTTTTTGAGGAGTATGTTGTACGTACTCCTGTATATTCTAGCAAAAACTTCCAAAAAAAGGCAGTCAAAGATATTTTCTCTGACGACGAATTGAAAGAAATTAGTCAAGATTCTATTTTTCAGCAAGCAGTATATCTAGCGTCTCCAAACCTTTACAATGAATTGAAAAAGTGGATACAGTCAGAAAATAAATTATCCTCAAATCACAACCTAAAACTTAAAAACACGATTCTAAAATACTATATCAGAATGAGTACACGGTGTACTCCTTTCGGATTATTTTCCGGTGTTGGTTTGGGGGAATTTACTGATGAAACCGAAGGTCATAAGAACTTAATGTATAGTGAAAGCCAGATAAAAGATTCAAAACTTGATATGCACTTGTTGGTTTCATTAGCCAAAAGTTTAGAAAAGAATACTGAAATAAGAAATCAGCTGCTATATTTTCCAAACAATAGTATTTATAAAGTAGGTAAGAGGATTCGATACGTGGAGTATGAACATAAAGAAGGTGAGAGGAATTATCTAATTTCTTCTGTTCCGCAATCAGATGAATTAATAGAGGTTTTAGATTTCTGCAGACATGGTCAAACTTTTGATAAATTAATAGAAATTCTTGAGGATAAAGAAATATCTAAAGAAGAAGCCAGAAACTTTATAGATGAACTTATTGACAACCAGATTTTGATTAGTGAGTTAGAACCTACTGTTTCAGGTTGTGACTATTTAGAGAATATTATTTCTGTATTAAGGAGACTTGATGCAGAGAAAGAAGCTATGATTCTTACCAATGTTAAAGATAAGCTCAATCAGGTAGACATAAATACTGACAATTCTCTTTCCTTATACTTAGAAATAGCAGATCTTATCAAATATTTTAAAATAGAATATGAGCAAAAAAATCTTTTCCAAACCGATCTTTATTTTAAAAGTAAGTTTAAAATCTCTAAGAAATGGAAAAATGATATCAAAAATGGTTTCAGTTTTTTGAACAAAATTACACTTCTAAATAAAGGTAGATCTATTGAGCATTTTAAGAAAGTATTTTATGATAGGTTTGAAACTCAAGAAATGCCCTTATCCTACGTTTTAGATACGGAAATTGGAATAGGTTATCTTCAAAATATAACTGTTAAGGGAATTCATCCGTACTTAGAAGATTTAAAGCTTCCTTTTCCCAAAAAAAAGCAAGATCTTCAAATTTATTTAAGTCCATTTCAAAGAATGCTTAATGATAAATTACAAATTGCCTTAATGGAACATCAATTTAAGATTACATTAAATGATGAAGATATTAAAGATTTTGACGAGAGTTGGGATGATTTGCCAGATACTTTATCTGTTATGGCGGAGATAATAGGTGAAGATAATAAGGAAAAACTATGCATTGCAAATGTCGGCGGGAGTAGTGCTGCAAATCTTTTAGGAAGATTCTGCTCAGATAAATCTGACATACAAAATTTAACAAAATTGATAGCAAAAAAAGAAGAAGCTTATAATACTGATTCGATTTTAGCAGAAGTTATTCATCTGCCAGAAGCGAGAATAGGAAATGTAATTAGAAGACCAATGTTGCGTAAATATGAAATTCCTTATTTAGCGAAATCAGTTTTACCGGAAGAAAATCAAATTAATGTCAATGATCTTTTTATTTCAGTGAAAAATGACAAACTTATTTTACGCTCTAAAAAGCTGAACAAGGAAGTGATGCCGCATTTGACAAATGCTCACAATTTTCATAATAATACTTTGCCTGTATACCATTTCTTATGTGACTTACATTCACAAAACTTAAGAACATCTTTATACTTTGATTGGGGCGGCCTCAATCAATTATATAAATTTTTTCCAAGAGTAGAGTACAAAAATATTATTATATCTAAAGCTCAATGGAGGATTTCAGAAAAAGATATTGAATCATTACATTCAATAATCAATAATAAAGATGAATTTTTATTACAAATAGCTATATGGCGGAATAAAAGACAAATTCCGCAATGGATACAATGGGTTAATTCTGATCATGTTTTATCTTTGAATTTAGAGAATTATGACATGGCAAAACTTTTTATTCAAACGGTGAAAAGTGAAAAGTCTATAAAAATAGAAGAATTTTTGTATCGAAAAGATGACGATTTTAGGAGAGAATTTATTTTCCCAATGTATAAAGTAAGAAAGAATTATGTTAATTGAAAGAAGGAAATTTACTCTCGGAACAGAATGGTTATATCTAAAAATTTATACTGGAGTAAAAACTTCTGATATTATTTTGGAAGAAGTAATTCAACCTATGATTCAAGGTCTTCGTGATTATAACTACATCTCAAAATGGTTTTTTATTCGTTACCATGACCCTAAGCCACACTTGAGATTAAGACTTTGCTTGCGTTATAATGAAGATTATAAGACAGTCCTCGACAAAATTATACAAGAACTTGAAAGGTTCAATGATAGTGGAGAAATTTCAAACATTTCCATTGAGACTTATAGTAGAGAAATTGAGCGCTACGGTCAAGAGAGAATAGTAGAAGCTGAAGAGTTATTTTATAAGAACAGCGAATTTACATTAATGTGTTTATCATACAATGATGAAGATAAAATAGTAATAAGTATTTTTTATATAATTGAAATATTAAAAAAACTCAATCTAACGACTCATGAAAAGTATGCATGGATTCAAGATTCTAATAATTTATTTAAAAAAGAATTCAATGCAGATAAAAATCTCAACAGTCAATTAGATAAGAAATACAGAAAACTAAAACCGAAATTAAAAATCTTTATCGAATCAGATGAGTTTTTAAATGAAAGAAGGGTAATAAACCTTCATTTAGAAGAGTGTGCCGTAGCATTGCACAACATTCTCAGTCATTGTGAAGAGCAATCGCTCGAAGTACCTTTGCAAAGCTTTTTTCAAAGTATATTTCACATGAATTTAAACAGGCTTTTTGTTTCTAACCAAAGATTGTTTGAGATGGTAATCTATGATTATCTTTTGAGATATTATAAGTCAGTAATGTTCTATGATAATAATATAATTGTTGGGAAAATTAGGGCATGCAGAAAAGTTTGATGTTCTGCATTTTCGACACAAATGCAAAGTCGAATAACTCTCCTCCGATACAGTATCTATAGAAGTCTTTATTAATGGTGGTTTACACAACATAAGGTGTACAAAAGTGGTACACGATTAAGATGCTGCAACATCTTTTTTTTCTACTTTTCCGCATGAATCTCGTCACGGTAAATAACTATAAACCAATATTTTACAATGTTTGAGGATAAAATTTAAATGCACATTTGTACTACTTTTGTACACCTCCAACCCAATAAGTTGCTAAAAATCAAATAGTTAACAATTCCCGAATGCGATAGTGATAATTGATACATTTCGCCTGTACACCTCAATTTCTTCTATTTTCAGGAAGAAAATAATCTGCCATTCTAACAAGAATAGCTCAAATTTTCTATTAAAATATTTAATTAATTTACTTATTAATTCTCTGTTGGATTTACTAACTCTAAATATTTTGAGAGGTTTGACCATTTACTAGGGTCAAAACTTGTTATTACCTATCACTCCTCTTTCGTTTACTTTGGTTGATTGATTACCTTATTCAAATGGAACTCCTTCAGGTTCGCCAATGTTAGTCTCAAAAAATTCTTTGTTCATAATATTTGTCATAAATTCTTTAGCTGTATTGTCAATATTTATCAGTTGATTTTCACTTTTTAGATTGAGGCGTTGCATAATAAAATCTTTTCCTTTTTTTTCGTCTCCGCCAAATAGTGGTGCAACATTTATTATTCTAAGTTCACTACGTGAATTTAGTGCTTGCGCTAAAATGATATTTACATAATCATCCGCATAAGAATATCCAATAACAACAATAATTTTAGCTTCATCCAGACAAGAATTTCTTAAAACTGAAGAATAATAAAAATATGGGTCAACAGAGTTCATTTTGTGTTGAATACCAAATATTAATTCAGGTTCCGATTCTATCTTTTGGCTTTTATGCAGCTTTTCTTCTGATAAATACCAATCAATTGAACCGTGAAGTTTATAAAGATTATAATGCTTGCCTTCGTTATTTTCAAAGTTTGATTGATGCCATTCATTCGTTTCTTTTGTAAATCCTAATTCTATCGTTTTATCTTTACCTACAATGTTTTCAAAACACATATCATAATTAAGCGTAAAAACTTTCATCAGGTTTCCTACATCAGTTGAAAGGGATGAAAATGATTGAAAATAATTAGCATCATCATAGCTTCTCAGCCCAACCCATTCAGTAAGTTGTTTTCTGATTAGTTTATGAAACTTCTTTATATTTTCGAAATTGTTTCCTGCTAAATCAAGTAAACGAATGTTCCAAGTCCCAATAAAAGGATACATAATATTACTCTCACGTTTTTCAATTTCCGTAATAACAATAAGCAATCTTTCGACATTAAAAAGCTCATTGAACTTTCCTAAAATTCCGTCAGAATAGTTGATGCTGCTTTTTAAATAGAAATATAAATCTTTGTAAGATTTCCAATCTTCGTGTTTAACAATTAAATCTTCTATTTTATTGACCATTTGATTTGAAATAGGAATACCCGCATCAACGCTTGCTCCTGCTCCAAGTAAAAACAATAAATGTTCACCTTTTATTTCCATTTTATTACTTTTTTATAAAAACCAAGGATTATCATTTGAGATAGAATTTTCTTCATACCCATCAATTATTTCAAACGCTTCGGTATATTTTGCAATTATTTGAGAATAGTATATTGAAATTGGAATAGACTTAGCATTAAATCCTCTCCAATTTGCTCCCGATAGGTTTAGTACATCTTGCAAATATTTCCTTTCATCAAATCCCTTAGATGTTCCCAGATTTAAAAACTGAATATGAACAGGGTTAGAAAGTCTTTTGTCAACAACTTCTTTTCCATAAAGCAATCCTTCAAACCAAACCAAATATTCGCTTCGTGATAGTTTTACAAAACTGCTTTCATATGGGACAAGTGTATTATGAAAACTATATCCAAAATATTTATTCTCAAGGTTCACTTTTATTGCTACAAAATCAATATCATTTATTTGTTGTATTGCTTCTGATATTGCCGAAATTTCTTTTTGTTTAATCTTAAATGGCAGATGTAAAACACAAGTTTTATAGTTAGCCATTCTTCCATCACTAAGTATTTTTACTAAATTGTTTTTAAGCGTTTCTAAATAATTTGCTTCAGTTGTTTCGTCTGCTAATACTTCAAGCGTTTTGTATAGACCACTTGAATCTAAGCATACTGTATAAGCAAAGTATTTGGTTATAAATCCTGTTTCATCATCTCTTTTGTGAGAACTGCCAACTCCAAGGATTAAACAATTATTGTTACTAGGTTTAACTACCCAAGGAATACCGCCCATTTTAGCAAACATTGCTAATGCTAGATTGGAAGTTGACCACTTCAAAGAATTTCGTTCGCCTAATTTTCGATAGTTCACCACTTGTAAGGCAAGATTGTTTTTTATAAAATTATATTTTAAAAAATAGTAATGATTTGAAGTTGAAATATCCTCAAAATCAATTGCATAATCTTCAATATATACACCTATAACTTTTTTATCCGATTCAGAATCTTGTAATATCTTTACTGTATCAACTATTTTGAGCAACTCTGTATTAGAAAAGCCTTCAATCGGAATTTTTTTTACATTGCTGGTATTTAGCCTCACACCAAACATTTGTTCAAATCCTGGAAAAGTCCCTGGATTTGATTTTCCAGTTAAACTTAAAAACAATTCGTTTGCAAATGATTTAAATCGTTCTTCAAAGATAAATGCAAAAATAACCTCTTTCTCTATTTTATGAAGTGGTCCATAATTCCTAATACCTTGAAATTGAGAATTGGCAGAACTTTTATTACTAAAAATGTATTCTTTCTTATTTAGTTGAAACACGGGTGTTTCAACTAAATCTCTTTCGATATGAATTAGATTGCCATCTTCTTGGTTTATGACTTGAATTTCATTATAAACTTTCTCCAAAAAGCTATTGATTAGTTTGAATTTATCTGAATAGTAATTTTTGTTACTTCGTCCTTGTTTATCCAAACTTAAACTGAAAACCTGAACCTCTCTACTGAATGGCAAATCTTTGTTTTTTGAAAATCTAAAATCAATAATAAACCCAAATCGCTTCTGTTCCTCTAAATAAAAAGGTGATAACGAAATTATCTGTTTCCCTTCTTGGAATTTGTTTAAGGTAAATTCGATTTGTTCTTCTGCAAATCGTCTTTTAACTTCAAAAGAAAGTGAACAGGCATTTGCTGTTAATGTATCAAATAATTTTTTCAGTAAAAAACGTTTAGTTAATCCTATTGCATAATTTGCATAAACGATAAACTCGTCAAAACCCTCTTTAGATTCAAAAGACACCAAAAAAGACTTACGTTCTTTCAAATCTTCTGCAATCGGAAGGTGATATTGATATACTTTTTCTTCTTTTATGTCATTTTCCTTCTTCAGTTTTCTGAATACTTTAAAGGAAAAGTTAGTTTCAGAAACAGGCAATATATTTAATCTGATGTTCGCCATATATTATAATTTTTCTCCTCTATTTAATCTCTATTTCGACAACTTACCCCAAATATTTTGAGCCAAATCAATTTCCTTATTTGTCAATCCGTAATATAATTTAAGATTACTTCGTTGGTAATTTTAATATTTCTTGGATGTCGGTTTGTTACGAATATTTGTTCAATACCTCTGCTATATTCTGATACGCCGTTTAATATTCAATTTTAACTATCTTTCAATTTATTATCCTTTTCTTCAAAACTTTCCAACTCTTTACTCAATTCTTCCAAAAGTTGTTGTTCTGATGGCAGATACAATTCATATTGGCTTGCAAAAATTTGCTTTTGTCTTTCTGGAAGTGTGAATTTCACTACTGCATCATTTTTATTGGCACAAAGCAAAATACCAATAGTTGGGTTTTCGTGTGGCAGTTTTTCTATTCGGTCGTAATAATTGACATACATCTGCAATTGTCCAATATCCTGATGGGTAAGTTTTGTTGTTTTCATTTCGATGATTACAAAGCATTGTAAAATACGGTTGTAGAAAACTAAGTCTACAAAGAATTCATCACCTTCAATATGTATTCTTTTCTGTCTTGCCACAAATGAAAAACCGTTACCTAATTCTAACAAAAAATCTTGTAAATGCGTTATAATGGCATTTTCCAAATCTCTCTCGTAGTAAGATGCTTCTCTTTTCAAACCAAGAAACTCCAAAAACATTGGGTCTTTAATTATTTCTTTTGCATCAGAAGGCTGCTTCTCATTCCTTGCTACTGCCAAAACACTTTCTTTATCATTACTCAACAGAAGCCGTTCGTATAGACTACTGTAGATTTGGCGCTCCAATTGGCGAACAGTCCAATTATTTTTCACCGTTTCGGCAATATAAAAAGCTCTTTTATCCTGACTGTCAACACTTAATAATAGTTTATATTGGCTCCAGCTCAATTGTGCATACAGTGTATGCACATTCTCAAATGTTCTGTAAAACTGGCGATAAAGATTGATTTGTCTTGTAGAAAAACCACTTCCAAACTCAGGTTGTAGTTGTTCTGAAAGATATTTAATAAGAAACTTACCATAATCTGCTCGGTGTTTGCCTTCTTGTTCTTCTTCAAAAATTCGTTTACCAATATGCCAATACATAAGTGTCCGCTGATGATCTACGGCACGTGTAGCATTGTCTTTCGAACGGACAATGATTGTTTTTATATCGCTTATTACAGATTTATTTACTAACATTTCTTAGGTATGGAATTTAACTTGAGATATTATAAAATTATGAAAAGAAAGCCACATAATATCATTTTAGACTCCGAAAATCAAATATTAAAAAAAGATTTCCAAAAATTATATTAGTTCCCTAAAATCATTATTCTCAATAGTAATAATCATCACATACTTGTTTTTATCTTTTGCTCGAAATTCTATTTCATCTAGATAATTTTCTTCCAATTTTTTCTTCAACCAAATAATTCCTTCTAAAAATAGGTGGATAGAGGTTTTTATTTTCGATCAAATCTAGTCCCCCGCTACAAGTATCTAAAGAACTTTTTATTAATGGTGGCCTTAAAAAGTTCATAATAAGTCTTATAAGTTATGTGTATTTTTTCTTAAAGTTATCGTTTTTTTGAGACGTATTTAAATTTCAGTCTGATATTAGTATTGAAGAAAATTTATAGCAAAAACACAGGATAATTTTAAAGTATTAATTCTGATGATTAGAATTTACTGACTTATTTGGATAATTTTGTAAATTAACTTTCTAAATCCTGTTGGTATATGGCGAGACTTTCAGACGAACAACTTTCTAAATACGTAGATCAGCTTATGCAGTTGGTTGCTAAGTTACCTTTGAAACATGAAGGCAAGGATTATTTACAAGCCCAAATAATTATTGATGTCTATGACGTATGGCAATTTGATGATGAAAGTAACACCTTCTCTTTGGATGACTATCTTGCAGACCCAAAGAATCCCCAGTACAATAATGTTAAAGCTACTTATGGTATTGAAAATATATCACAATGGAAAAGATATGCAACTACCTTTGTTAATAATATCAAAAAGGTAAGAACTGCTTATCTTAAAAAATATCTCGATTCTTTAGAAAGGCTTTCACCTCAAGAGAAGTCTGTAGCTATTTCTAAACAGCTTGAAAAATTCAACAAAGCTGACCTATTCCATAAATATGGCATAACTGAAATAAAAGATCCGGAGTGGAATGAGCAAGTCAAAGATATCTTATCAAACAAAATGAAGTTTGCTAAGGAACAGGCTTTCTACATAACAAGTACTGAAATTCCCGTTCGAGAGCCGGACCAGAATGATGATACAGTATACATTGTCGAAGAATTAGAAGATTGGATGGCGTGGGAAGGAGTGAGATATATAAAGAAAACAGAACACTTCGGGAGTGAAAATCGTTTTGATCCAGGATATTTTGGAAGATTCATTGCAACAGATTTAGCAAAGAGAATGGAAGAATTTATAATGAGTAAAATTCGACCATTAAATCAATTTGAAATCAATAAATATTTAGCATTATCTTCTAAACAGTTTGAAACATTTACTCCTCCTAAAAGACATAAAGCTTTCCAATTGAAGTTTCATGATGCTTATTGGCATCCTAATCCTATGCCCTATAAAGAAAATGAAACATGGCAAAAAAGATATTCAAACCATTTTTGGAAACATTATACCCGCAATTTTGATTTTTTGAAAGAATCATTTATGTCATTGTACAGAACGTTTTACTCAAATTTTTCACAATTAAATTCTAATGGAGGTAATAATACAGCAAATATACAATTACCCAAATTTCTAAAATTAATTGAGAATGAGAATCCCACAAACGAATCACCACTGAAATCTTATTATGAATGGGAAAATTCATTGCAAGAACTGAAGATAGAGATATTGGATAATTTAAGTTTATTGAGATCGGAGAATAAACAGGATTATTTAGAGAAAGTTAGCCTTTTATTACAAAAATTTACAAATAGAAATTATGTAGAAAAACAACTTTATTTAGGCTTGCTAATAGAGTACGATTTAAACATAATGGATGTTCTCACCTCTGACAACATTGATAACGAATTAATAAATGCGATTAGATCAAAGGCCTTAATCTTTGATGATAGTATGCCACCTAATTATTACGAGTCTATAAACGATCTGCAATATACTTTTTATAACTATCACCTAGGAAGGTTCGTGAGTCAAGCTGCAACTTTTACTCAGAATAAAATTCAAGGCTTATCAGATATAGTTTCAAATAATGGTAAAAATACTGAAACGAAACCTGACGATATTGAAGTAGCATATATAAAGGAAATGTATGGTGATGGTTTTATGCCAAAATCTTTAAATATCTCAACTGATGCTCTATATCGAGCTTTGTCAACACTGCCTATTAAACTTCATAAAAGTAAAACACCGGCGGACAATTATTTCAGATGGCAAAATCTCAAAAAGGAGCTAGACTGGGAGGTCTCTAGTAATCTTTTAAAATTAGACGGTGTATTTGACAAAAATATTTATTTATCAAAATTAATAGCTGAGTTTACGGATTGGACTTTCTACAAAGAGTACGACAAAGAACTGATTGAAGATTGGGAACTGGAATATGGGCAAAACTTTATCAATGCTATCAGGTCTTCCGAAAGGGATAATGATTTTGTAAAACAAATGCGTAGACCATTTTCTGATCTTGATACCGGCGGATTAGAATGGATTGAATTAAAAAAAATAAAAGACATAAGAGAGCATGTAAACAATTATATGTTTTTAAGTTTCGTAAACCATTGCCTCGGCTTTTTAAAAAAATATAAGTCGGATTTGGAAAAGGTTAATGCTACTAAACCTCCACATGCTAAGACCGAAAGTATTGTAACTTTTGAAAAAACAATATTACCTGCAAAACAGAAATATATACTAAAAATGTTGGAAGATCTAAGTCTAACAAATAACGGAAAATCAATAATTTCCGAAAGAAAAAAAAGTGCATTACGTGGAATTGCAGAGGCTTTAATTGAATCAAATATTCTATCTCTAAGTCTGGAAAAATCCTATCGTATAATTGCAGAGAAAATAAATGTGGAAGTTAGGTCTAAAATAGATATATCATATACTTCTGATATTTACAAGAAGAAAGCACTTAAATACATCTTCGATTATCCATATGTGTAGTGTTTATCCTCTTTATCAGGTTTTATCCCCCCGACCTGATAAGTTCCTATAAACAATAGAACATTTGCACCATAATTTAAATTACATTTTTATGGAAGCAAAAAACAAGTTCGAATTAATCTCCTTAGCTGCATTCATTAGCCCGAAAGAAAATAATTTTAAAATAATTAAGGTAAATACCGATGTGAAGGATCATGGCTTAACCTTTCACTTTGTTGCAGATTACGATAGCCAAATACTTAGAGATAAATTAGATCCTCCAGCAGAGACTCTTCACGCTTATATTGTATGTCCAATGATCCTGATGTTTATTATAATAATGATGAGGAGATATTTCAGGTTGGACTTGAGCAGGAAATTAAAAAAGAAAAAGTTCCGGTTGCTTATGATAATGAAATTTTCAATTAACTTGTCAAATTTACAGACTAAAAAGAAATGAACATCAACGTAAACCGGAATAATTATATTCATCTGTTAGCTGCATATTTTTGGAGGTTTTTTGCTATTGCAAAAGCTTCTAACCCCTGCAAGTTGGTCAGGTAAACCGTCCAATACGAGATTCATTTGTAATTATCTTTTACGGATATTATTGACCACTTATTCGTTTTATATTTGGGAATAAATAACACAATAGTAGTATTTAAAACGATTATTTAGCAGTAAATAATATTATTGTATTATAAATCTGCACTATTTTAAAGGATAGATATTGATAGAAAATTATAAATAAACAATCTGAAATTAAATCAATTAAAATAAACAGACAATAACCTAAATCATTCTAATATGCATATCCTCTTCCCACCTGTGCCAATTCATAAAAATGTTGAAATGCAACATCTACTTTTTGTGAAAAAATCAATCTGTCATACGAAGTTTCTGGTAATAATTTCCCGAGAACCAACTGAATTTCTCTCTTAACTTTTTCCTGACTTGCTTTTTCCTTATGCCACTCTTGAATGAGAATTTTATTTTTAGAATTGAATAATTTTTCCAATAAAGTTTTTGCTGCTAGTTTTACCGATTTTTCCTCCTCTTTGGTTAGTTTTTCTTTTCTTAATAAATCAAACAACTCCTGTTCGTCTTCTGTCATTTCGTTTTTAGCAGCTCTTTGTTGCTCCTGATTCAGGTTTTCGGCTTGTCGTACCAATTCTTCATAGGCTTCTTCAATAGAAATACTACCGGAATTATAGTCATCAATAATTTTTTGAAAATTGACTAAAAACGATCCTCTTGTTTTATTTTGAGCCATCATCTGAGTTAATTTTATTTCCATTAATTCTCGCAGGTCTGCAAAGACTATATTTTTATGTTTCACCTCCGGAAATTCCTTTCTTAGTGATTCAAAATTAAGTTTACTTAGGTCGATTTGTTTAGATTGATCCATTAAGTATTGTACATCAGGCTCTCTCAAGTCTCCTTTACCAATTACGCTGGAATCTAGTAAATTTTCAATTTTTTTCTTGGCTCTTTCTACTGCATCATCCTGATCTACATTTCTATCCACCACTTTACGCAGGTATTGGAAGACATCTCTGTTCCTCTTTACGTTTGGAAAAGCATATACTTCAGGCTGCGCAGAGTCGTAGAGGGAAACAATTGTATTAACAAATAACCCCAACTGTTTACGATGCTCATCTTTAGTTAAAATAAGGTCAGCAAATTCCTGAAAAAGTTCTATTTCTTTAAACCCTTTTTCATCCATTTCCAGAATTAGATCTACATCTGCACCTACAGTTTTACAAAATTCTTTTGCTTCTACAATAGCCTGATCTAATAGAGAAAGTAACTCTTCAAATTCTTTGGCAGGATATTCTTCTTCGCCATCATTTTTTTTGCCTTTTGTACCTTCTGCGTAAGCTGCTAAAGCTTTTTTAAGATTTCTGAAAACACCAAAATAATCAATCACCAAACCATTTTTCTTACCTTCTATTACGCGATTTGCTCTGGCAATCGTTTGCATTAAAGTGTGGTTTTGTAATGGTTTATCTAGGTAAAGTGTAGAAACGGAGGGTGCATCAAAACCTGTCATCCACATTGCCGTTACAAATACAAGGCGGTAAGTATTATTGGGATCTTTGAAATAATCTTCTATATTCCTGCCGTCTTCATCCGGATGATCCATCAATCTGCGGTGTGGATCGATATTTAAACCTTCTTTTTCAAATTTTTCCCGCTCTTCTTTGTCGCTTCCTTCTTGGCTAATGACCACAGCCATTTTAGTTTCATTGATAAACTTGATGGCTTTTTCGTACCGGTTGCGGATTTCCGGATCGCTTGCTGTACTGATCTTTTTCCGAAGTTCCTTTACTTCTTCTTTGAGATGATATTGTACTTTATAGTACATTTTTAAAGCCGTAAATTTATCAATGCTAATGACCATTGCTTTCATTGGTCGCCTGTTGCCATCGTCGTCTTCTACATCTAGCCTGTAGGGAAAATGTTGTACAATGTGTTTAGCTATTTCTTCTAAACGGTCATCTCTTCTTACCACATTCATCAAGGTAGAAAATTCTTTATCCAGTTTTTCTTTTTGCTCGTCGCTCAGGTTTTCATCTTCTAAAATTTCTGCGGCTTCGCCTACCAAATCCGGATTAATTTGCTCAACCCTTGGTACAGATTTTTTGTAAAAAATAGGAACAGTGGCTCCATCTTCTATACTTTGAGCAAAATTATATTCCGAAATATAAGACCCAAACCAATCTTTGGTCAATTCCGTTTTTAAAAGTGGCGTTCCGGTAAATGCGATGTATTGGGCATTGGGCAATGCGATACGCATATTCTCTGCTAAACTTTTGTATTGCGTTCTGTGGGCTTCATCTACGATTACAATCCAATCTTGTCGGTCGGTTAACTGGCTATAAGTTTTGCCGCTTTCTATGCCGAATTTAAAAATTAAACTAAAAACATACTCCCTATTCGATTGCAAATATTCACGTAATTTCGTTTTATCTTTTGGGCGAAAATAGTTTTCTTTCTGATCCTTGGTTTCTACGATGGTTTCGGTTTCCAGAAAATTTCTGTAAATCTGCAGGTCTAAATCTTTACGGTCGGTGATGATGAGAAACGACCAATTGCCTTCCACTTTCCGTTTTATTTTTTTGGAAAAGAAAATCATCGAATACGATTTTCCCGAACCCTGGGTATGCCAGAAAATACCAAGTTTTCCTTTGTTGGTTTCTTTTTCTGCTAAAGCCAAAATAGCATTATTCACCCCTAAAAACTGGTGATTTTTTGCAATAATTTTTACTTTATTTTTATGATAGATAACAAAATTTTCAAAGTAATCGATGATATTTTCTTTGCTGCAAAGTCCTTCGCCAAAAATCTTTAAACTTAGATGTTCGCCGGTTCTTTTGCTCTCGTCTTCAATCTCGTCTTTGCTGGGTTGCGCGTGGGTAATCGCAGTATCTTTTAATTTTAGCCACGTAAAAAAATGATCCCAAGGTGCATTGAAACTTCCAACTCTTGTTTGTATGCCGTTTGAAACACACACGAATAAATTGTACCAAAACAATTGAGGAATGTCTCGTTTGTAATCTTGCAAATTTTTATCATAACCAACTTTTACTTTTTCGGTTGCATTTTTTAATTCTATCATCACCAATGGCAAACCATTGATGTAGAGCAACAAATCTGGTCGGCGTGTTATGTTTTGTATTTCCTGATATTCTATGCTCAATTGCGAAACTACCAGAAAATCGTTATTGGTTTTGGTGGTAAAATCCAGCACCCGCACATAATCATTTTCTTCTCTGCCTAACTGATTTTGGTAACTTACGGGAACGCCATTTTTCACCAATTCATACACTTCTTTATTGGCAATAACAGACGTTAACGTAGCTCTGCTTTTGGTAAGTTCGTAGATGGCGTGGCGAATACAATCTTGCGGCAAATACGGATTGAGTTTTTCTAAACTGCTTTGTAAACGGTCGAGCAGCACCACATCTTTCAGCGTGGCTCTGCCGATGAGCTTTTTCTCCCAGGCATCAATATGTGTATAACCCAAACCATCGGTAAAGAGTTGAATATCGGCTGTTTCTATGTGAGATTCGTTGATGTGAGCCATATTATCTTATATAATAGTGATGATTTGAATATTGTTTGTGCTTATCTTCCGTCTCAACTGTGTCTTCAACAATTAAATTTATTAAAGATTCAATTTTAGCTGGATTTATTCCATTACTTTCATCTGTGGTAATAATTTGTTCCCAAATTCCAGCTTCTTGATATGTTTTCTTTTTTAAATTTTGCCAAGTCCATTCATATTTACCTTGACCTAATAATCCCAAATGTTCCCAATACCATATTTTGTTCTCAGTATAAATAGTAAAATCAGTTTTAATATTTATTTCTTTACCGTTAATGAATGGCTTAGATTCATAGGCAAAATTAAAATGATCAATACCAAATTCTTCTCTCTTTTTCATCAATAAATGATAGATTAATAATTCAACTCTTGATTCCACATATACATTTGGTTCTGGTTCTAGATCATAAAACCTAAATGGTTTATCTAAAAGCAAACTACTCCGTCGAGATGCAGAATTAGATCTACTTTGGGCAATTTCTAGAACTGTATTTAATTTCTCATCATTAGTTTGAAGAAATATTGTAATTGTTTTTTTAGTTCTAGTTAAGGCAGTGTAAACCAGCTCCTTGTTTAACAAACCATAACGAGCTGGCAAAACCAAAAACAAATGGTTAAAACCGCTACCTTGAGATTTGTGAATAGATATTGCATACGCCAACTCAAATGCTTCTTTCTCATTTGCGCGAATATCATAAAATGGAATATTATCTATACCATCTTTGTTTTCATAATAAAATGATTCATTTCTACTGTTATCAATAAATCCCATTGTCCCGTTTGAGAGCAATAAAGCTTTGTCATTGTAATAATTTTGAGTTCTAATTAATTTATCTGCTTTTTTATACTGTCCTTTTCTAAATTCTAACTTCAAATCTTTTCTAAAAATCCGCTGTATATAATCATTAATTTTACTTGTCCCAGAAAATTGACCATTGTATGGACTTAATATTTGAAAATTTTCTAAATTTAATTTTTCGCCTTTTATTTTGCCGTTTTCATCAAAACCTAGTAAACAATTTAAGCGCTCCGTATTTGTACCTGTCAATTTTTCTTTATTAGAAAGACGTTGAAACTCTTCTTCGATTTGATCATACAGCTCTTCTTTTGTAGTCCAGTACCTGGCATTAAATCCTTCAGAAATAAAAGTTTCTTTGTTTTTAAATTTAGCTAATAATTGGGGATCAAATTCTCCTTTTTGTTTAAAGGCATCTGCTAATTTTAGAATGTCGTTATCTTTTAATTCAGATCTACAATTAGATTCTAATTGAATAAAATTGTTTTTATAATCGCCGTGAGTTCGCAAGAAACTAATGCAATCTTCTAAAATTCTACCATAACCAATTGCTGGTAATTGATTTGGATCACCTATTAATATCAAACGCTTAAAAGAGGGTTCTTTAAAATTAAAAATATGTAGAAGTTTTTCAAATTTCAGCAAATCTACCATTGATGTTTCATCAATAATCAGATTTTTAATTTCTTTTAATTCTGAAACTCTTATTTTCTTATTTCTTACATCACTTATAAATTTATCTATTGTAGAAGCAATAACATTTTCTTTGCTCAATCTTAATGCTGCCTTACCTGTTGGAGCGAGTAATAAATATTTTTGATTTTCATGCTCTTCTAGATGTTTTATAATATTTAAAATTTCGTGAGATTTTCCACTTCCTGCATTTCCCGCAACTATAAAAAATCTTTTTCTAAAGACATTTCTGTATAAGTTCTGCCGTTCATCTTTAAAAATTTCTACTTCAAAATTGTCGCCTATACTTTTCTGCAAGTTGGTAATAGAATTGTCTATATACATATTAATAGCATCAAACTTTTCGTTATGATCACTTGTACGAAGTAAACTCATAATTTTTTCTTCTACATTTTTTTCAGCATTATATACTTTTGCTAAATAAAAATAAGTAGTATCGTTTTCTTCGACCAAAATTATTTTTTTTGGTCCTTCTTGAAAATGGTTTGAAAAATCAGAACTTATTGGATGGAAAAAACCTTGAGGTAAACTATATTCCCTATTTAATTCATAATACAAAGGATAAGATCTCATTGCCTTTTCAAGATGCGTTGCATCTGTAAAACAATCCCCTTTATTTTCTAATGTATTTAAATATCTTAATACAAGAGCTCGAATTCTTCTTTTATCTACAAATTCCATTGTTTTTTGAAGATCGATTCTCTGTTTGTATTTTGAGTGCGGAAAAAAGGCAATATCTATTTTAAATAAGTCAATTGGAGAGTCTAATTCTTCACCATAAACATCATCGTGAGAATCTTGCCAGTAATCGTAATCTTCGTACAACAAATAGGGATTTTCTATAATCTCTTTTACTTTATGAGAACTTTTTACATCATCATCAAAATTTCTAATCCAATTATCAGGCAGTTTTAATTTTCCAGAAAGTATCCTTGAAAACTGAAAAGGTTTTAAATTGAGCATCGATAGGGTTAGAAATTCTTTTGTACTAAAATTTCTTTGTTTTAATCTCTCTTGCAGCTCAACTATATGTTTTGAATATCGCTTAGAAATTTCAAAGGAAGATGGGTTTTGAATTATGTTTTCTAGCTCTGTGTCTGGATTTTCTGATTCTTCTTTAAAATCACTATAAAAAGTATCTAACTCAAATTCAGGTTCTTCTTCTTGATTGAGAAATACCCTTGCTAAACTTGTGAATCCAGGAAAGTAAAATCGAGAGTCCCAAGCAAATTTTAATAATTCATCAACTTTAGCAATTTTTTCCAACATTTCATCTCGTGCGACTATACCATCATCTTTACAAACCAATAACGCTTTTCGCATTTTGGTTAAAATATAAATTGCTTCATCATCACCTATATCCATTGCAACATATTTAAAACACCATTCTAATTCCGATTCTGTAATCGCAACTTTTATATTATTCAGAAAATTATCCTTCGCATCGGAGGCTAATTTTTCTGCTTCATCTAAATATTCGTGGTATGGCATTCTGATAGAAGTGTAATCATCAAATGAAAAACGCATCGCCCAGTTCATACTTGGGAAATTTCTATATTTGAAATTACTTTGTGGTCTTTTCCTTATTTGTTCTATCACTTCTTCAGGACCAAAATGTTTTATTTCCGAAGCCTTTTCCTTACTGTCAATTATTCCTGCACCTACAACCAAATACTGTTGTTCTTCTTCAGTAATTGGATTACTGAATTTTGCATACATAAAAGCAATACTTTTGCCTTCATGCATTTTTGCATTAAATCTTGGGATCCTTACTTCTTCTAAATTTTTCGGATAAGCTCCACTTTCAGCAACTTCTTTTGCTGTTCTGCCAAATGACACTGAAAATGGCCAGCTAAGCATTGAATGCTTTGGTAAATCATCTTCTAGCAATTCAAGATTTGGAGCTGCGGGATTATCGTGTTTTACTTTTATAGATTCATTGCCGAATAAATTAATCGACCAGAAGCAAGGTGGTAGATAATCTATTTCGTTTAGTTTTTTCCCTTTATACGCAATTTCTTCTACCATATTTTCTTCCTTCCTTTTTCGTATCCTTTCAGAAAGTAAAGAATGGAAACCGTTGCAGTAGGTGTTGGTTTCTGGATTATTGCAAATGCTGCCATTCCATTTATTGTCATGCCATGCCACGCGAAAAGTGGCATGAGAAACTGCCATATTAAACGTATCGTTCTCGAAAAGTTCTGTCGCTTTTTCGCTTTTATTATCGTCTTCCAGCATTTCGTCAATTTTCTCCATTAATGATAAAATGACAACCAATTGCTTTGGACTTAATTTTCTTGAGCCACGGGTATTTTTTTTTGCATTCATAAGAATTGCAATTTTATCGAAACCTAGTTTTTTTTCTTTAGCAATTTCAATATAGCTTTCCCAATCCTCAGAATTAAAATCATCAAAGTTCATTTTCATGATATCAATATTATAAGGATCATTTATATCGTAATTAGCCATATTTTAAATATTTGAATTAGGATTCCAGTATTCAGTAGCAAAAGAAATTAGTTCACTGTGTCTATTTTTAATTTCAACTTCCGACCAATTTTCTTTAAATGCTTCTAACTTTTGACGTTGAAGTAAAACAGATTGTGTTTCACGTTCAGTAGGTAAATTATTGCTATCACTTGAATTTCTGCCTCTTGTTGATAAAACTAAATTACCAATATTATTTAAAAATTTATCCTTGAATTCTTGAGTGTATTCAAAACCTTCTGGTTTTTGTGGTGTCCAATGGTCTAGTGTGTTTTCAAGATTTCTTTTACCATATGAATTTACAAAATCACTATGACTCATATTTGGTTCTTTATTTTCAAATCTCAATTTATTCTCATATTTCCATAACAAATATCTTGTTGGTTTAAAATAGTGTGAATTTGAATTTAATCTACTTATAAAATCTCCAGTGAAATTCCAATAATCTTTAAAACCATAATTAGCATGGTAAATTAGACTTGTCTCCAATTCAACTAAATCACCATTATAATTAAGCGCAATATTATGCAATCGATTAGTTCTGTAATTTCCAATTGTGTACAGCATTTTAAACAAAATTATTTCGGTTAGTCGAAGAATTTTTTGTAATTCATGACTTTGATGAAAATGAAATAATTTTAATACTAATGGAAAAGAATTGTATGTATCTAAATACAAAACATCTCCTAATGAACTTTCATAAATATATATTTTTTGTATCTCTACTACACTTTGAAAACTCTTTTTTAAAGCAACACTAAATTGCTTTATCCAATTTGACTTATTCTCTTCTTTTTTTAATATTTTTTTGACACGCTCCAAGGAAGTATCATCAGTTGAAAGAAACGCAATAGTATGAAAGTTTAAAACCTGATCTTCATCAGCTATTGAAATTAATTCTAAAGATTGATAGATAATTTCAAATTCCTTTTCAACATACGAAATATCATTATTAGGATTTTTTTCAGTTTTTGCACAATCAAGATAAAGGTGAAACATTAGGAATGACTTTAACTTTTCTAATTCTGTCAAGTCTTTTCCCCTATCATTTTGAAAAGTAAAAAGTTGTGTTGCTTCTGCTTTGTCTGAAACAGAGTCGGTGGTTATTTTAGCATTTTCAATTAAATCCTTCCATCGTACAATATCATCTATACATACTTCTTCTTTGGAAAATTCAGCGGAAAAGAATTCAAAAGATTCTAAAATTCGTTTTCTAGATTTAGTGTCTGCCTTATCTTGAACATTATTTATTAGTAAATTTTGAAAATAATTATTGTCATAACCAACTGTTGACAATTTTTGTTGATGATCAGAATTCAGAAGATAATCATTGAAAAGATTAGTAGCTGTTGATTTTAATTCAGGAATATCTTTTAATTTATTTTGAATACAGCATAAGAAAATAACAACAGTTGTTAATCTCTGTTGGCCATCAATTATCCAAAATTTATTCTTATCATGTTCATCAGTTTCAAACAGAAAATGTCCTAAATGATATTGCTCCACAGATTTAGGATGTTCTTGTAAGTCAATTAAAAACTGCTTAAGATGTTTATCTTTTTCCCATGAATAAGCACGTTGATAATTAGGCACAGCAAAGAGATTCTTGCGAGGGCTGAAAATATCACTGACAGTAGATTTATAATCCATTTTTTTCTAAATTTTACATTCTAAAAATAATACCTGTGGAAATTGCTTTTTTTTGGTTTCCAAATAGGTTGTATTCCTATTATCCAATGCGCAAGAATTAAACGCAATAATTCCAAGTTTTCCATCACCAAACTTTTTTAACTCACTTCGCATCTTGACTTGAAAATAAGAGCAAGCTGTATTGAATGCTTCTCCTACAATTTCAATATTATCTTTATCTATTACTGTTAAATCTCTTCCTGAATGATTGCTCATTTTAAGAGTTACATTTTTTATTTGATGTTCTACAAACAATTTTTTTGCTGCTTCTAGCAAAACCAAATCAGAATAAATACGATTGCTCATCTCGAAAAAAGTGAGATTTTCATACGGTCCGAAATTCAACTTTTCTCTTTTAGTCGAAAGCATCTGAGATAAAGTATCCATTGTCGGAATCTCTAAAATAAAAGATTCAAAATACTGATGATAGGCAGATATTGATTCTTCTAGTTTTTGTAAAGATTCTATTTTCTTTTCAAATAGCTCTGATAATAGAAATGTTTTGCTTTTAGATTTAGCCATTATTTAAACTTTGTTATACGCTGCTCTCTCCTCTGCCACCATTCCCAATTCTTCTTCTACCAAATGCTCTACACTCAGCTTACCGCTCATTAAACGTGGTAATAACAAATCCCGGATTTCTTGTAGAAGTTGGTTTTTCTGGGTTAAGATTTTGATTTCTTCAAAAAAAGGCTTTATTAATGAATCAAAACATTTGATTATATTTTCTTCAGGCTGAATGTATGGTGAGTTTTTTATTATGTCCTGACTTATATTTTGTTGTGCAGCTCCCATACTTTTATTTAAAAAATCTGCTCTTTTACTCTTTAAGAACAAAAATAAATAAGGATAAGAATAATATATGTTTTTTGGAATAAAAGCACAACTTGCTTGATTTGTAGAAGATTCCTCGCCTAAGATTCCTAATTGGCCTAATGTTGATTTTCTTCCTTCTCCGTGAACACCACCGTACATTCCAATTAGAATTGTGTCTCTAGGAAAAATTTTTGCTGATGATTCCTTTAATGCTATTTCTGTAATTTTTTCTTCTGCTGAAAATGTAAATGTATCTAGTAATTCTTTAGTTTTTAACCAATTTATAGTGCCATCTTTAAAAAAATCTTCTTTAGCTCTTGAAGGTGTTCCGCCAGAAGATGTTACATAATAATTACTAATTATATCTTTCTCCCAACCCTCCGGCAAACCGTCAACTATTTTTGCGTTTTCATAACCGGGAAAACGCAAACGCACAAACCATTCTTTATAAATCTCTTCCGCCATTTCTTCTAAAAGCTTGATACGTTGTTTGTTGTTTTCTATCAATTCATCGTAAGAATAGAGAATGGATGCTATTTTTTTTTGTATTGATAGTGATGGAAGTGTTATTTTATAATTTGGAAATTTTGAAATAGAAATTCTTTCAACTGTTGCCCCAGAAATTTTGACAGTTTCTATAAAAGCTTTCCATTTAGAACTTAAAAAATATTGATAAAGAAATTTTTCATTAACAATTTCTTTATTAACTCTAATTAAAGCCATTCTTCTACCTAAACAGCCTCTAAAACCATCAGGAATCAAGGCATATCTATGTAATGTAGCTTCGTAGGAAAAAACAATATCATCTTTTTGTGGAACAACTCGCTTCGTCCATTTTGGATATTCAGCTTCTGAAATATGCCTAATGCATTTAAAATCTATACCACCAGTTTCTAAAATATTCTTTATTCCCAAAAAAATAGGGCCTTCATCAGAAAGAGACGGAGTTGCGTGTGGTCCATCATAAAAACCTAACATTAAATCTTTAAACTGATATTCAATCATTTCATTCACCATAAAATTTCTTTTCCAATGCTTGATATTTCGTTACTAAGCTCAATTGCTCTATTTGATTTTCGATTAAACTCGATTAATAGTTCATTAAATCTATTTTTAAACTCTTCTTTTGTAAAATCATCACCTTCCACACTAACCCCTACATATCTTCCCGCATTCAAAGAATAATCTTGGTCTTCGGCATATTCTGTTTTGTCGGCTACTTTGCACAGGCCCACCACATCGGTATATTTTGCTTCAGGGAAACGACTTTGCAACCATAAGATATTGGTTTGGTAATGGGCAACCTGGTTGTTGCTGTTTTTATAGTTTTGTTGAAGTTCTTCTATTTGTTTTGTGACATTTAATCCTAAAATAGCCCAGTCTTTATCGTTCTTTATTTTAAGTTGTTTGTCGGCAAGTGTCAACAGTTCTAGCAAACTGTCTTTACTAGTTTTTAAAGCGATTTCAATTTCTTTAAGCTGTTTGGTATAAACTTCTAAACGTTTTGAAGATGTAATCTGTTCCTCGTTCGATGATATTGCCTCGTTCCTCGCAATGGCAGGCAATGTTATTTGTGGTAATGATAAATTGATAATTTTATCCAACAAACCACTATCTTCAATTTTTTTGTAAGCATCGGGTTTGTGTTTGGTTTTGCTGTCTAAAGCATATTTTTTTAGATTATTGATGGTAGTTTTTAAAGTATAATAATAATCATTATAAGGAACAGAAACTTTCTCCATCGCTTCATTAGCTTGGTTGATGTAAATCTCAATTAATTCAAGATAACGCTCATTTTCCCCCCGATACAAACGCACAATGGCGGTAAGGTTTTGAATGTGTTCTTCTCTCCATTCGCGGTGCGCACGATCTATCTGGTGGTAAGTGTTTCGGGCATCTATAAATAAAATTTGATCTTTTCGCTCATTGTTTGCTTTCTGTTTGTCGAAAAACCAAAGTGTTGCAGGTAAAGTAACCGTGAGAAACATATTAGAAGGCATAGAAACCATACAATCTACAATACCGCTATCGACCACTTTTTTACGAATTTCATATTCCGAATTTCCGGCATCAGAAGCCGAGTTAGGCATTACAAAACCCGCTCTTCCTTTCTCGTTGAGCGAGGTGGCAAATAAAGAAATCCAAAGATAATTAGCATCGGTAATACTGTCATTGGTATTTTTTCCCTTATTTTTTGGCAAGCCGTATTTGTAGAAACGTTCATCGTTTTTCACTGTGCTTTCCTTCACCGATTTAACATTAAACGGCGGATTTGCCATCACAAAATCAAACTTTCCTAAACCATTGTAAGGGTCATTTTCGTAGGAATTTGTTTCGGTAATTTCGCCCCGAATATTGTTGACCATTAAATTCATCTTAGCAAGCCGTGCGGTTTCACCCATATATTCCTGTCCGTAAACGTAAATATCATTTAGGTCATGGTTGGCTTCTTTCACAAAAGTGGCACTTTGCACGAACATTCCGCCTGAACCACATGCCGGATCGTAAATTTTTCCGGCATAAGGTTCTATCACTTCCACAATAAAACGCACCACCGAAGTTGGGGTAAAAAACTCGCCGCCTTTTTGTCCTTCGCTCATCGCAAATTCTCCTAAAAAGAATTCGTAAATTTTACCAAAAATATCTCCGCTTGCATCTTTAGGAATATCAGAAAATGTTTTCAGCAATTGCGGTAAGATGTCGGCTTTCTTTTTTTCAATATCAAAGTAGGCTTCTTTGGGTAATACATCTTTGAATTTATCGTCTTGGTATTGCTCAATACCTTCCATCGCTTCCCTTAGTTTTTTTGCTAAACTTTGGTCTTGCGGCAATTCCAGCAAATAATCGTATCTGGCAAAATCAGGAAGATAAAAACCGCATTTTGATAAGGCGATTGCTTCTATTCTTCTTTCTAATCGAGTTCCTTTTTCGGCCTTATATTCTTTAAGAATTTCTGGTTCGAAATGGCTGTATTTATTATCTGCAAAACGAAGGAAAATTAATCCTAAAACAGGGACGGCATAATCAGCAGCTTTTAATCCGCCATACGCACGAAGCGAGTTTGCAGAATCCCAAAGGTCTTTTTCCAGTTTTTTGAGTTGTTCAGTTGTCATTTTTTACTTAAATATTATTTAGAGATTCCAAGCAAGATTTTGCAATCTACTATTTACAATTTACAGTGTTTCGATCATCCTTTTTAGGATCGGGATAAACATAAATCTATCTTTTATTCATTAGCATTTTAGTTACAGGAGCTCATTATTTTGATAAATTCCTCCCATTGGCCTTGATAATTGTTATTTATTATTTCGATTTCTACAATGACTACATCAAGTGATTTTAAAGTTTCTCTTTTTCTTTGCTCAAGTTCAATCTCTCTTGTCACTTGAATTAAAGGTTTTGTGTAATAATAAATTTTATTATCTAAGTTTGAAATTGATTTCAAACGTGCTCGCTTAGTTAAGATCCACCATAAGTCTATCTCACTAAAATCTAAGCCGAAACCGGCTATATGCACATTACTTGAAAAAAATAATTCAACCCAAGAATAATTATCAAATTCTTTTGTTTCTAACTTTTTCTCAATTGTTAAAATTGGCGAGTGTGGTTCTTTATGGTTAAAATCGTAAGTTCCTTTGAGATATCTGTCAATTTTTCCAACAGATCCGCAATAGTGATTCATCCCTAACATGATACTTTTAGGAAAGTCTAATTCTCCATGTACATTCCATAATTTACCAATAGTTTTTTTACTTCTATTTAATAAAGAAGTATTTCTTCTTACACTATAGAGCTGCTCTGTACTATTATGTGTTATTGAATTTTTTGAATCCAATGCTAAATGAGAATTTAACAAAGCATAATCATAATTTGTAGTAATGTAATTTTCAAAATTAATTTCTAATATCTTTTTATAAAAATCATTTGTAGGCTGATTTTGAAGACGTTCTGCAATTATATTTTTAAGCTCACCATTCTCAGAATTCCAATTTAGTCGTATTCTCTCATAGGTCAGTAAATTGGGTAAAAATTTCATTTCAAATTCTTCTCCTCGCATAAGTTCAACAAGAAGTTCTTCCCAACCCAATGCGGATTTACTTAGATAATTTAATCCATTTCCGAAAAAAAAAGTTTTATTCATTTTAGGTATTTTTATGCATTCAATCGAACTTTTTACTAATTTATTAAATTTGGGGCAAGATTATTTAAATAAATAATTTGATCTATAGCTACAGTAACTGCTATACCCTTAATCACTTTCAGTGCTGATTTATAAGTTTAGGTGAGTTATCTTTATTAATTTGAAATTTTTATTTTAGAAATTTCAAGTACTATATCTTAACTCTAAATTTCAACATCTTTATAAAGTTCTTGTACTTTTTCGTTGTGTTCTAAAATCTGGCTTTAACCGCCATCGAGAATCAAAGTGACTTAATATACTAAGCTAAGATGAAATTTCTTTGTAAAAATAGAAAATCAATTAACTGAAAACTTTAAAATGAAGACTCGAGATTATAGCTGCCGTAATTTTTATTATAAATCATCAAAGCTCCTAATGTTTCTACCAATTCCTCCAAAAGGGTAATTTTTACTTCTATTGTGATTGATAAAATTAAATTCTTTTTCTTTTATTTTTTCATTCAAATGCTCGTCACTAAATGAATAACCAGAAACAAATAAATTATCCGAATTTACAATTGTGTTTTCAAAATTTTCAAAAAGTTTTTTAAATAAGAAATCATTCTTTATTGTGTCAGTTTTTCTAGTTCCTGTTATAAATTTGGGAACAATATCAAAATTATAATCTTGCAATAGCTCATTAGTTTTTGGATTTATTAATTGAGAATGATGCTTGACAAAAAAATTTGTTGTCATAAAATAGTCAACTTTTTCTGTTGGTCTATAAAACACACCATCTTTACTGAAATGCCTGAATTGATAAAAGTCTAAACTTCCGTGCAGTTTATGAATCCTAATTCTTTCTTTAAATTCATTATTAAAATAAGGAACAGGTTTATCATTGAATATAATTGGTGAATTTTCAGAGTTAAATCCTTTTGAATATTTTATTCCATGAATGTCTAATATATTTTCTAGCAACATATCATGATTTAATGTAAAAATATCTACTTCTTCGAAAGATTTAATATACTTTATAAACCCTTTATATATCTCAATTAGTTCTTCGTCTTGTCTTGGAATAACAGAGAGAATGTCACCAATTAAATAATTTAGAATTGCATTAACTTTTGAAAACTGCTTGTGGTCGAATGCAAATAAATAACTTTTATAATATTCTTTATTTTTTTCTTCAAGGAAAAAAGGCCTGTCAGTCAAAAAAGACTTCTTTGCAGTTTCAAATAGATTTTCAACCCAATCAGAATTTTTAAAATTATCAATTATATATTGATAAAAATCTTCATAATATATAAAATTACCCTTGTCTAAAACATACTTTTTCACAAGCTCATCAAAAACATAAGAATAAGCTAAATGGTCAAAATTTAATTTTCCATTATGTATAAAAGTTTCATCTTTATCATCAATCCAAAACCATTCGCTTGAAGAAGCAGAAATAAGTTTCTCTTTTAAGTCTCGATTAAACCTTTTTGCGATATCACTTGCTGTCGGCATTCCTGCATTTGCTGAAAATCCAGCTCCTAAAATTACAGTTAAATGTTTTTCCATATTATTGTTTTGATTCTACGATTTTGATCTCAATTGACAGCTAATTATTTATATATACTATAATTTCTACAAAAGTAAAAATAAGAACAACATTAATACAAAACTCAGTATTTTCACTGAATTTTCGAGGAGATTAGATTGTCTTCTTCTCTAAAAAAACAACAAATCCTTACTAGGATTTCTTTATTAATTTTTCTCTTTCTGTATGTTGAACTCAAAATCAAAAAGTATTTTTGGAGCAACATCTAATCCTTTTGCCAATTCTACTATGGTGGACATCTGAATATTTCTTAAACCCTTTTCTATTTTACTTATATCACTGTAATCAATTTCACAATTTTGTGCTAATTGTCGAAGGCTAAGCTGTTTCTCTTCTCTCAGTATTTGAATCCTATTTCCAAAGCTTTTTAGGAATTCAATTTTTTCGGAATTTATTTTCATATCAAACTTAATTGATAGCAATTTCCATAGAAACAAAAAATAAAAAGTGGGTAAAGTTTCCCACAGTAAAATATTTTTATTACATTTGGAAGAAATTACTTATAAAAGTAATTTTGCAATAGTTCAAAGAAATATAGAAGCTATTGCTTAGATTCTCGCATTAGAAAACTGGTAATTTTATGTGTACGAGAAGATAAGTAAATGTGCCCACGACTTCGGCGTGGGCTCACTTAT
>Ga0308163_10001031_pt1 | contig 35055 bp, 15 predicted proteins | sample PhyTR1_FD_201037 | JGI IMG/M metagenome (GOLD analysis project Ga0308163, IMG submission 201037) | Phyllosphere microbial communities from UC Gill Tract Community Farm, Albany, California, United States - DLSLT.R1 | ecosystem: Host-associated > Plants > Phyllosphere > Unclassified | place: USA... | reverse complement strand
TTTATACCGTCTGAAAATAAAAAAACCGCCATTGCTGGCGGTTTGTCTGGATGCTGCCGGGACTTTTACTGCGCGTACCCGCTGCTGTTCCACCGCCTGAGGCTGGAATGGCTAAAGTAAAAAAAGCGGGTAAAGAAAGCGTGGCGCATGATGTCGTCCGTGTTTGGTCAATTGACTATAGCAACAACCCGCAAAACTTGGCAAGCCCTTTATCCGCCGATGACGGCTTGTACAGACAGCTTGTTACGCGATACCACAGCAACGCTGCATCAATGCAAACTCAGGCCGTGCCGCCGACAGTGACGCCATCGATGCGCAGCGTCGGCTGCCCCACGCCCACCGGCACGCTCTGGCCTTCCTTGCCGCACACGCCCACGCCCGAATCCAGGCGCATGTCGTTGCCGATCATCGAAATGCGGTTCATGACTTCAGGGCCATTGCCGATCAGCGTCGCGCCCTTGACCGGGTACGTCACCTTGCCGTCTTCGATCATGTAGGCCTCGCTGGCCGAAAACACGAACTTGCCGTTCGTGATATCGACCTGGCCGCCACCGAAGTTCACCGCATACAGGCCGTTCTTGACCGAGGCCAGGATTTCCTGCGGGTCCTTGTCGCCGGCGAGCATATAGGTATTGGTCATGCGCGGCATCGGCAGGTGCGCGAACGATTCGCGGCGCGCGTTGCCGGTGACGGGCATGTTCATCAGGCGCGCATTCATCGTGTCCTGGATATAGCCTTTCAGGATGCCGTCCTCGATCAATGTCGTGCACTGGGTCGGATTGCCTTCGTCGTCGACATTGAGCGAGCCGCGGCGGTCCTGCAGCGTGCCGTCGTCGACGATGGTGACGCCCTTGGCCGCCACCCGCTCGCCGATCATGCCGGCATACGACGACGAGCCCTTGCGGTTGAAGTCGCCCTCGAGGCCGTGGCCAACGGCTTCATGCAGCAGCACGCCGGGCCAGCCCGGGCCGAGCACGATCGTCATCGGGCCCGCCGGCGCCGGCCGCGCTTCCAGGTTCACGCAAGCTGCCTTGACGGCATCGGTCGCATAGCGGTCGAGCACTTCGTCGGTGAAGTAACCATAGTCGAAGCGCCCGCCGCCACCGGACGAGCCGACTTCGCGCCGCCCGTTCTGCTCGGCGATGACGGTGACCGACACGCGCACCAGCGGCCGGATATCGGCCGCCAGCACGCCGTCGCTGCGCAGCACCAGCACGACATCGTATTCGCCGGCCAGGCCCGCCATCACCTGCACCACGCGCGGGTCTTTCGCGCGCGCCATCTTTTCGACGCGCTCGAGCAGCGTCACCTTGGCCGTCGCATCGAGCGAGGCCAGCGGATCGTTAGGCAGATACAGCGAACGCCCGCCGCTGTGCCGGGTGCTGCGCGCGATCTTGATGCGCCCGGCGCCCTGGCGCCCGATGGTGCGCGTGGCGGCAGCAGCGTCCAGCAGCGCCCCTTCGGAAATCTCGTCGGAATACGCGAACGCTGTCTTTTCACCCGACACGGCGCGCACGCCGACGCCCTGGTCGATCGAGAAACTGCCGCTCTTGACGATGCCTTCTTCGAGGCTCCAGCCTTCGCTCTTGGTGAACTGGAAGTACAGGTCGGCGTAGTCGACCTTGTGCGTGAACATCGTCCCCAATGCACGCAGCAGCTTGTCTTCGTCCAGACCGAATGGCGTCAGCAGCACGTCACGGGCAACAGCGATGGAGGACAGGTTCGGTTCGAATGGCGTCATTGTGGGTCGATTCATGCGGTCGGTTGGAACGGGCATTGTGCCATATCCCGTTTATTCGCATCGCTGCGCCCGGTTCAGGGGCCAGCCTGGTTTACATCTTCCGGTGCCGCAGCGCCGGCAGGCTGTCGCGCACCCCGAGCAGGAACACGGGATCGAGTTCGCCTGAAATCACGCCCTCGCCTTCCGGCAGCACCGCCTTGACCTCACCCCACGGGTCGACCAGCATGCTGTGGCCCCAGGTGCGGCGGCCATTCACGTGCATGCCGCCCTGGGCCGCGGCCAGCACATAGCACTGGTTCTCGATGGCGCGCGCCCGCAGCAGCACTTCCCAGTGCGCGCGGCCGGTGGTGTAGGTAAAGGCGGCCGGTACGATGATCAGCGCGCACTCGCCCATTGCACGGTACAGCTCGGGAAAGCGCAGGTCGTAGCACACCGACAATCCGACGCGGCCGAACGGGGCATCGAACACGCCCACCGTATCGCCCGGCACGATGGTGCGCGCCTCGTCGTACGATTCCGTCCCCTTGTTGAAGCCGAACAGGTGAATCTTGTCGTAGCGGCTCATCGACACGCCCTGCGGGTCGTACACGAGCGTGGTGTTGAGCACCTTGCCGGCGCTTGGCGAGACGATCGGCAGCGTGCCGCCGACCAGCCAGATGCCGTGCTCGCGCGCCAGTTCGGCCATGCATGCCTGGATCGGCCCGGCGCCCGGGTCTTCGGCCAGCGCCACCTTGTCGACATCGGTCATGCCCATGATCGGCCAATACTCGGGCAAGGCCACGAGCGTGGCGCCCTTGCCTGCCGCTTCGGCCACGAGGCGGCGCACGGTGACCAGGTTGTCTTCAAGGTGGGGAGTGGAAACCATCTGGATCGCGGCTACGGTCGTCATGTCATTCCTTGCTGGCGGTGGGGGTGGCTGGCGTGCTGACAGGGCTGTTGTCAGGTCCGTTGGGGATTTTGGTAATGGTCGGCGATTTCCACGGCCCTGTCACCTGCATCTGGTAGGTCAGCGCCTTCATCACCGGCGCGCGCAGGAACAGCTGGGCCAGATAGCCGCCCAGGCCCAGCACCGGATTGACGGCCAGGCCATACACGAGCGGACCGGTCCCGAGATTGAATTCCGGGATCACGACCACGCGCAGATTGGTCGATTCGTTGGCGATGTCGGCCGTGCCGTTCATGAGCACCGTGGCTGCCACGCCATGCATCCTGAGGTTGTCGGTGCGCACCACGCCGCGCGTGATCAGCGCGTTGGCCGTGATGCCGTCGAATGCCAGGCCGTCTGAAAACACGTCATGGAAGTCGAGCTTGAGCAGGCGCGGCAAGGCTTGCAGGCTGAGTACGCCCAGCAGCTTGGCCGCGCCCGGATCCTGCTTGAGAAACTGGCCCGACTCCACATTCATCTCGATCTGGCCCGACAGGCTCGGGATGTCCATCGCATACGGCAGGCCGGCCCACGAGATGTCGCCGCGCAGGTAGCCGTTGCCGCGCCCGATCGTGTCCGGGAAACCCACGCGGTCGAGCAGGCGCCCGGCATTGTCCATGTCCAGCGCGAAGTTCAGGCTGGTATTGCTCTTGCCATCCTTGGTCAGCCAGCGGCCCGACGCGTTCAGCTTGCCATCGGGATTGTTCAAAGCAAGGCGGTCGATGCGCCACTCGCGCCCGGCCAGTGCGCGCACATTGCTGGCGTTCAGTTCCAGGCGCCCCAGGTTCCTGTTGAACAGCTCGAAGCGCTCGGCCACGATGTCGAGCGACGGAATGCTGGCCGTGGCGCCCTTGTTCGACTCGAGCAGATCCTTGACCTCGGCCTCGGCCGATTCGGGGATCACGAGCGACGCCAGGCGCGCCGTGACCTTGCCCAGGCCGCTGGGCGTTTCAGCCCAGGTGAGATAGCCGCTGGCCTGGCGCGAATGCAGGTTGGCGCGCCAGGTGTCCCCTACATGGCTAGCGCCAATGACCACGTCGGCCATGCGCCGTTCGCCAACCGTCAGTTCGCTGACACGGCCGGCCACCACCGCCGGCAGCACGTACTGGGTGACATCGGCGCCGCTGGCCGGGGGCGCATCCGCTGCCGGGGCAGTCGACTTCGTATCCATGCCGGCAATGGCGCGGCCTGCCGCCAGCCAGTGGTCGACGTTCAGCGCCTTCATGTCCAGGTGCACCATCAGGCCCTGGTCCGGACGCGGCGCCGGCACGTTCACGCCGATCCCGCCATGGGTCACGCGCCAGGCGCCCTTGCCCTGCTTTTCACGTTCGTACCGCGCCGCCAGGCCCTGTCCCACGCCGACGCGCACGACGTCGCGCGCCAGGCCCTCGACGGTCGGCTCGCCCTCGAGCACGAAGTGGAGCGGCAAATTCGCGTCCTGCACCTTGTTCAGCGGCGCCGGCAGTTCGATACCCAGCCCGGCCAGCGCCGAATCGATCGTGATCGTGCGATGCCCGGCCTTGACGACGATCTCGCCCCGGTACGGCGTGCTGCCCGACAGGCGTTCGGCCAGGCGCCCCAGCGCCGGCGCCGGGGCCGTGCGGCGCATGCCCTCGGCCGACAGCGTGCCGGCCAGCGTCACGCGCGTGCTGCCCTCAGGCGTCGTGCCGCCGCCCACGGCCAGCGGCGCGCCCAGGAAATCGGCGTCGACACCTTCCAGGCCAAAGCCGTGGTCGTGGAACGCGATCCGGCCCCGGGCATTCTGCAGCGCCGGCAGCTCGGGGAACAGCACCACGTCGTTGCCCTGCAACTGCAGACTGCCCTGCACCTTGGCTTCATTCATGTGCGCCAGTGGCAGGCGCAGCTTCAGGTCGAGCTTTGCGTTGCCGGTGCCCTGCGTGTCTTCGGTGAAGTGGCCGATCCAGCCCAGCACCGGCGTAGCGGCCACGTAGCGCAAAAATTCCTGCAGCTGCCCGGCGCCGGCGCCGTCGATTTCCAGCATCATCTTGTCATGCGCGCCCAGGTCGGGGATCACGGCCTTGACGTTCGACAGCGCCACGCCCAGCGTGCGCAAAGTCTTGCCGTTGATTTCCATGCGCGCGCGGTCGAACACGATGCGCCCGTCGATCGCTTCGGCCAGCGGCCACAGCGGCGTGCCGTCCGGGTGGCGGTGGCCAGGCGCGTATTCGAGCCGCGCGCCCGCCAGGCGGCCGGCGACGCGGAATTCGCCCGTATCGGCAGCCTTGAATGGAAACTGCGCGAGATCGCCGCGCAGGCGCAGCGTGGTGTCGTGTAGCTGGCCGCCCTGCAGCGCGCCCACCAGCCAGTCGTGCAGGCCGTGCGGCGTGGCCAGCGGCAGGAAGGCGCCGATCCGGTTGATCGGGAAACCGTCGAGGCGGCCGGTAAAGTCGGCCGTCCCTGGCCCGTGACCGGGCGTGAGCGGCATGGTGTGACGGCCCGACACCGAGCCCTTGAACGCGCCCTGCGCAAAGTCCAGGTTGTCGATATCGACCTGCAACTGCCGGCCAGCGTCCAACTCCCAGCGTGCATCCAGCACCAGCCGGTCGAACGGCATGCGCGGTTCGGCGAACCAGGCCGGCATATTCAGGGCAAATTGCTGCGAGTCGAGCTTGACGCTGCCGGCGCGCTCGTTGGCGTCGATGCGCCCGCTCAGGTTCTCGAAGCCGGGCGTGGCGGCACGCCCCGGGCGCGCGGCCTGGGCTTTGAGCGCCAGCCCGGCGACGTCGCCGCGGATGCGCCAGCCCGTCACGCCAGGATAGCGCCCATCCCATTCGACGCTGACATCCTGCAACTGGCCGCGCGGCGCGTAATCGGCCAGCAAGCCCCGCTGCACCGGCGAGATCGGCAGGTACTGGGCCAGCGCCGCCAGCGCGCCGATATCGAGGCCCTGCGCGCGCAGCGTGCCTTGCTCGGGCTTGCCGTCGGCCGCTGGCCGCCAGGTCTGTTCGAGCGTGGCCGGCGGCAAGGCGCGGCCATCGCGCGCCACCACCGTGAAATGGTCGAGCCGCAGCGCGTGGCCATTGGCGCCGAAGGTGGGCTTGCCGTCACCCTTGCCACTCAACAGCGTTTCGCGCGCGCTCAGACGGCCCGATACACGCGCCAGTTGCAGCGGCGCGATGTCCGGGCCCAGGCGTGCATTCACGCCGGCCAGCGCCAGGTCGGCGGTAAAACCGGCCAAGCGGGCCTGGTCGACATTGATCCAGGTGCGCAGCGAGCCACGGCCCCGTTCAAGCTGGATCGGATAATCGACGAAACGCTTCCAGGCGCCCAGGTCGACGTCGCGCAGGTCGGCGTACAGCTCGCCCTTCCAGCGCGTGACGTCGGACGGCTGCTGGCCGAAGCGGTGCCGGAAACGCGCGCGGATGTCGACCGGGCCGCCCAGCCGCGCCGGCGGCGTGGCCGTCAGCGCCAGATGGTGCGCACCCCAGCGGTTGAGCAGCGCCAGCGTAACGCCCTGCAGCGCCAGCGGCGGCGTACCGCGCAATTCATCGACCCAGTCGACGCGGCCATTGCGGATGACGATGTCGCGCTGGCGCAGCAGCCAGTCGGCGCCGGCGCCATTGCCCTGCTGCTGCTCGAGCCGCACGCCGGCCACGACCAGCACGCCGTCGCGGCCGCGCCGCACGGCCAGGCGCGGGCCGATGATTTCCAGAGAGGCAAAGCGGGGTTCGAGCGCGGCGATGCTCCACCAGCCAACCGTGGCGTTGACTTGCGGCAGGGCCAGGACTTGCCGGCCCCGGCGGTCGTGCAGGCGCACGTCGCGCAGCGACAACGCCGGGCGCATGCCATGCCAGGACGCCGCCAGCTGCGCGATCGTGACGCGGCTGCCGAGTGCATTGCCGGCCACGCGCTCGATGTCGCTCTTGTACAGGTCGATGTTGGGAAGGATCGCGTAGCGCAGCACCAGGAACAGCACGGCCAGCGCGAAATACACGATCAGCAGCAGCTTGACGGCAAAGCCCAGCACATGGTGCGAGGCCAGGTTCGCAAAGCGATAGCACGCGCGCAACCGGCGCCAGCGTACGGCCAGCGGCCGGGACGCGGACGTCGCCTGCGGATCCGGGTTGTGCATCAAGGTGCTAATAACAAAGGCTCGCCGAAAAATGTACAGCTCAAAAAAACAGGTCGCTTGCATGCGTTGCGGCGTCTACCTTACCATCGGTGCTGACCCGGGCAGCAGCGACGGCCTGTTAGCGGGCCATTTTAACGCATCGACTGCCTGCCGGCCCCGACTAATGGCCTATTGAAACGGCCGTCCATCGCGTTTCCCAGGATCAACGATGACCGAAGTTTCCCCTGTACCACAGCCTGTCTCCGCCACCGTTCCTGTCACCGCCTCGCGTTTCGTCGCGCGCTGGCTGGGCGCCGCGCCCGAGCGCGCCGAACAGCTTGCCAGCCTGTCCGCCGTATCGCTGGCCGACGCCGATTTCCGCGTGCTGCTGGAGGGCGAACTGGCCAAGGGCTTGCCGCTCGAGCGCGCCATGCGCCGGGTACGCAACCTGTTGATCTCGACCATCGTTGCGCGCGATCTCGGCGGCCAGGCCGATCTTGATGAAGTCGTCACCGCGATGACGGCCTTTGCCGACTTTGCGATCCAGACCCATGTGGCCAGCCTGATGGCCGAGCTGGTGGCGGCGCACGGGATGCCGGTGGGCGAGGATTCAGGCCGCCCGCAGCACCTGATCGTGCTGGCCATGGGCAAGCAGGGTGGCGGCGAACTCAATGTGTCGTCGGATATCGACCTGATCTTCGTGTACCCGGAAGACGGCGACACGGCTGCTGCGGCCGGCCAGCGCCAGCTGTCGAACCACGAATTCTTCATCCGCCTCGGGCGCCGCCTGAGCGCGGCCTTGTCCGAAGTGATCGAGGACGGTTTCGTGTTCCGGGTCGACATGGCGCTGCGCCCCAACGGCAAATCGGGCCCGCTGGCGGCCAGCTTCGGCATGGTCGAGGAATACCTGATCGTCCAGGGCCGCGAATGGGAGCGCTATGCATGGGTCAAGGCGCGCGCCGTCACGGGCGAGCCGGACGACATCGTGGCGCTGGACGCGATCGTGCAGCCGTTCGTGTTCCGGCGCTACCTGGACTTCGGCGTCATCGACGCCATTCGCACGATGCACGCCCAGATCCGCGCCGAGGTGAAACGCCAGGAGCGCCTGCATCCCGAGCGCAGCCACAACGTCAAGCTGGGCCGCGGCGGCATCCGCGAGATCGAGTTCCTGGCGCAAGTCTTCCAGCTGATCCGCGGCGGACGCGATCCGGCGCTGCGCGAGCGTTCCACGCGCAAGACGCTGCTGCTGCTGGCCGAGCGTGAACTCTTGACGGTCGACACCGTCGAACGCCTCCTGGCGGCCTACACCTTCCTGCGCAACCTCGAACACCGCCTGCAATACCTCGAAGACGCCCAGACCCACACGCTGCCGGTCAGCGACGAGGACCGTCTGACGGTGGCGCGCATGATGGGTTGCCCGGACGAAGCCACACTGCTGGCGCGGCTGGAAGAACAGCGCATCTACGTCGCGCAGCAGTTCGACGCGATCTTCGCCGACAAGGAAGCGCCCGACCAGGACCCCGATGCGCCAGCGCTGGTGGACGACCTGGACAACCTCGATACGCTGGCCGCACGCCTGGCCGCACTGAGCTTCAACGACACGCGCGCCGCCGCCAGCCGCCTGATCACCACGCTGCAGGGCGCACGCCTGGCCAGCCTGCCCGACTTCAGCCGCGTGCGCCTGCTCGCACTGGTCGAGGCCGCCCTGCCCCTGATTGCCACCGTCGTGGCGGATGCGGGCATGGGTAGCCACGCTGCCACGCTGGGGCGCCTGCTCGACCTGTTCGAGGCGATCGCGCGCCGCTCGGCCTATCTGGCGCTGCTGACCGAATACCCGCATACGCTCGAGCGCGTGATCCGCATGATCAATGCCAGCGGCTGGGCCGCCACGTTCCTGACCCAGCACCCGATCCTGCTCGACGAACTGCTGGACGACCGCAACGCCGGCGCGGAAGCGCTGCCGCAACTGGCGGCCGCCCTCGACACGCAGCTGACCGACGCGGCCGGCGACACCGAGCGCCAGCTCGACATCCTGCGCGAGACGCACCACGCGCAACTGTTTCGCCTGCTGGCGCTGGACCTGGCCGGCGAACTGTCGGTCGAGCACCTGGCCGACCACCTGTCGGCGCTGGCCGACACGATCGTCGGCGCGGTGGTCACGCACGCCTGGCGCGCGGTCAATGGCCGTCACCGCGAGGTGCCACGCTTTGCCGTCATCGCCTACGGCAAGCTGGGCGGCAAGGAACTGGGGTATGTGTCCGACCTGGATGTGATCTTCCTGTACGAAGATGACGATGGCGACGCGCCGCCCCTGTACGCCCGGCTGGCCCAGCGCTTCATCACCTGGATGACGGCGCCGACGCCAGCCGGCATCCTGTTCGACATCGACATCGCCCTGCGTCCGGACGGCGCCAGCGGCATGCTGGTGTCGTCCATTGCCGCCTTCGAGCGCTACCAGAGCGAAGCGGCCTGGATCTGGGAACACCAGGCGCTGACGCGGGCGCGCTTCTGCGCCGGCGACGCCGCCATCGGTGCGCGCTTCGAGGCGATCCGCGAACAGGTGCTGCGCAAGGACCGCGCCGGCCAGGCGGACATACTGAAAAACGAGGTGGTGCAGATGCGTGCGCGCATGCATGACGCGAACCTGAACCGCAGCACGCAGTTCGACCTCAAGCACGATGCGGGCGGCATGATCGACATCGAGTTCATCGTGCAATACCTGGTGCTGCGCCATGCGCACACCTACCCGCAGCTGACCGCCAACGCCGGCAACATCGCCCTGCTGCACCTGTGCGGCGAGCTGGGCCTGATCGACGCGACGCTGGCCAGTCAGGTCGCGGCGGCATACCGCGCGATGCGCAAGCTGCAGCACAGCGTGCGGCTGCAGGGGCACGACAAGACCCGGGTCGAGCCGGCCCAGGTGGGCACCCATCCTGACAGTGTCCTGCGCCTGTGGCACGCCTGCTTTACTTCCTAATATGTTTGCAAACGTAATGACGCATGAACGCAACACATTGTGGATATAGGCCGTGTTTGATTGACACGATTCCACTGACTGTTAAAAATGCATGACTTGTTCTGCCCGCAGTAATTGTTCGCTGCGTACCGCCAGCCTTGCTGTTTACTCTTTGGAGCATAATTAAAATGATGGAAAAAATCCTGTCCCGTTCGGTTCGATTGATGTGCCTGAGTGGCGTCGTCGTCGGCATGCAAGCTGCCCAGGCGCAGACCGCACCGGATGTCAGCAACACGCCTACCAATGTGGTGCAAGTGACTGGCTCGCGCATCTCCGCTCCGGGTGCCGAATCGCCGTCACCATTGCAAGTGCTTACAGCGGCTGATATCGCCGCTTCCGGCGCAACCAACTTGCAGGAACTGCTGTTGCAGAACCCAACCATGGGTACGCCAGCGATCAGCCGTACCAACTCCAATTTCTCGACTGCCAGCGCTGGCGTGGCGACGATCGACCTGCGCAATCTCGGTACGTCCCGTACGCTGGTGCTGGTCAATGGCCGCCGCTTCGTGGCAGGTATTCCTGGTGAGTCGGCAGTCGATCTCAACACCATCCCGACCGATTTCATCGAACGCGTCGAACTGCTGACCGGTGGTGCTTCGGCCACCTACGGCTCGGATGCGGTTGCCGGTGTCGTCAATATCATCACCAAGCGCAACTTCAATGGCTTCTTGCTCGACGCACAGGTGGGTGAGACTTACGAACAAGGCGACGATCAGAAACGCAAGATCGGCATGACGTTTGGCACCAGCAACGCCGAAGGCACGGCCAACGTGATGGGCCACCTGGGCTACTCGCGCCAGGGTGCAGTGATGTCGCGCGACCGTGCAGCTTCTGCTTTCGACCAGAACTCGCGCCTGCTGCGCACCGGCAATCCGGCCGATGCATTCATCGCCGACCGTCCATTTAATTCGAGCTTCGCACCACAGGGCACGATTTTCACTGACACAAATAGCTTCACCTACGACCGTGCAGGCAACATCATCCCGGTGTCGACCAATGGTTCTGCTACCCAGGCTGCAACTGGCTTCAACCGTTCGGAATACCGTGCCATCGCCATTCCGACCGAGCGCTTCCTGGCAGCAGCGACGGGTGAGATGCAAATCAATGCCAATCATTCGGTCTTCTTCGAGACCAACTACGCATCGACCAAAGTATCAACCAATATCGAGCCGTATCCGCTGGGCGCCGAGGACATTTTCCCTGCCAGTGGTGGACAGGTACCTGCAGAGTCGTTTATCAATGGCGTCCCGACGCGCAATCCGCTGGTGCCGCAATACGCGTATGACCGCATCAGCGACAACGATGGCGATGGCCTGCGCGATTACTACTTCACGCGCCGCATGGCAGATTTCGGCAACCGCACCAGCCGTGCCGAACGCGACACCTTCCGCCTGGCTACCGGTCTGAAGGGACTGGTCTTTGGCAACTGGAACTATGAAGTCTACGGCGCTTACGGCTCGACCAAGGAAGCCCAGGATTCCAGTGGACAGGTCAATGTTCTTAACTTCCGTTCGGCGCTTCAGGCTGTCACGGATGTCAACGATCTCAATGGTAACGGCAGCCGCACCGACGCCATCTGCGCCGACGCCAACGCGCGTGCTCAGGGTTGCGTTCCAGCCAACGTATTCGGCTTCAATGCGCTGAGCCCGGAAGCAATTCGCTATATCGCAGCCCCAGGCTCGCTGCTCACCAGCACCACGCAGACGCTGGCAGGCGGTTCGATCAACGGTGAACTGTTCAATCTGCCAGCCGGTGCGGTGTCGATCGCAACGGGCTTCGAGTGGCGCAAGGAAGAGTCGCGCGCGACGCCGGATGCACTGACCCAGGCCGGCCTGAATGGCGGCAATGCGATTCCAGAAACGTCCGGTGATTTCAGCGTCAAGGAACTGTTCCTCGAAAGCCGCGTGCCACTGCTGAAAGACAAGCCATTCGCGAAAGCACTCAACTTCCTGGGCGCCTTCCGCGCCGGTGACTATTCCACCGTTGGCCGTACCAACAGCTGGAACGCTGGCCTGGAATGGCAGCCGGTCAGCGACATCAAAGTGCGCGCCACCCGCGCCCTGTCGACCCGCGCTCCGAACATCAACGAGCTGTATCAGGCGCCTAGCCAGGACTTCCCTACCGGCCTGGTCGATCCATGCCTGGGCGTCACCGCCACCTCTTCCGGCGCCTTCGATGCAGCGTGCCGCGCTTCCCCAGGCGTGCAGGCGAACATCGCTGCCAACGGCGCATTTGCACTGAATCAGGCGGACATCCAGGGCATCAGCGGCTTCAACCGCGGCAATGCCAATCTCCAGGCTGAAAAAGGCCGTTCGACCACCGTCGGTCTGGTCATTACGCCACGCTCGATCCCAATGCTCAGCCGTATGAGTTTCACGGCCGACTACTTCAAGATCGACATCGCCGATGCCATCGTAGCGACCCCGCGCCAGTATGCGCTGCAGAGCTGCTACAGCGGTTCGAACCCGAGCTTCTGTAACTTCATCACCCGCCGTCCGGCTGCAGTTGGTGCCAACAGCGCCGGCTCGCTGGACCTGATCGATACCGCCGTCAGCAACAGTGGCGGCCTGGGAACCGAAGGTGTTGACGTGACCGCTGCCTGGAACGACCGTGTCGGTCCTGGCCGCATGAATGCCCGTATCGCATACACCTACGTGAAAGAAGGCTACGACCAGCCGCTGCCAGGTAGCGATGTCGATCCATTCGCCGGTGAAATCGGTGCCGCCAAAAACAAGGCGAGCCTGAACCTCGGTTACCAGTGGAACGGCTTCAACCTGCAATCGACGGTCAGCTATATCGGCCGTTCGTATCTGGACGACCAGTTCCTGGCGCAATACGACCTGGCGCCACGTTCGATCGGCATTGGTTCGCGTACCTATACCGATCTGCAGCTGACCTATGCCTTGCACAAAACGACCGAGCTGTACATGGGCTTGGACAACGTGTTCGACACCAAGGCGCCACCGATCATCAGCGGCCTGCCAGGTAACTCGACCGGTACCGAAACCGATGCCGGCACCTACGATCCGATTGGCCGCCGCTTCTATGTCGGCCTGCGTGTGAAGCTCTAATCGCCGCTCCGGCAGGTTCGCCTGCCTGGTTCAGAATCAGAAAACGCCCCTTGGGGCGTTTTCTTTTTAGCGGCACGGTATCATCACTGCTTTACGCACGAGTGCATTCTTTTATTACTATCAATGACCATTAAACTGAAGAACAGCAAGGACATCGCAAGCATGCGTGTCGCTGGCAGACTGGCTGCTGAAGTTCTCGACATGATCAAGGAGTACGTCGTTCCTGGCGTATCCACCGAAGAGCTTGATCGTCGCTGTCACGACCATATCCGTAAAGTCCAGAAGGCAACGCCAGCCAATATCGGCTACCATGGCTTTCCTAAAACCCTGTGCACCTCGATCAACGGTGTGGTCTGTCACGGTATCCCGAGCGCGAGAGATATTCTGAAGGACGGCGACATCGTCAATATCGACGTTACCGTGATCAAGGATGGCTGGCACGGCGATACCAGTCGCATGTACTTTGCTGGCACGCCATCGCCCGAAGCAAAGAAGCTGGTCGAGGTTACGTACGAGGCAATGATGGCCGGCATCCGCGCCGTCGGGCCCGGCGCGCGGCTGGGGGACGTCGGCCACGCGATCCAGAAGCTGGCCGAAGGCGCCGGCTACTCGGTAGTGCGCGACTACTGTGGCCACGGCATTGGCCGCGTCTACCATGAAGACCCGCAGGTGCTGCACTACGGCCGCCCGAACACCGGCCTGCTGCTCAAGGAAGGCATGACCTTCACGGTCGAGCCGATGATCAATCTGGGCGAAGAAGACGTGATCCAGCTCGACGACGGCTGGACGGTGATGACGCGCGACGGTTCCCTGTCGGCGCAGTGGGAACATATGCTGGTGGTGACGAAAAATGGCGCCGAGATTTTAACGCCGTGGCCGGGTACGCGCTGAACGACTTGCAGCGCGTGGCGACATCATGAAAAAGGCCGGATCCTCGAGAGGATCCGGCCTTTTTGATGCCCGGCGTGCGTAGCCGGGCATGATGTTTAGAACTTGTAGTTACCCGTCACATAGAGTTGGCGACCCAGCGGATCGGCGTAGCGAGGATCGAAACCGACCTGGTGACCCGATGAGGAACGCAGCGACAACGGTGGCGTACGGTTGAAGATGTTTTTCAGGCCGGCGCGCATGGTGAAGTTCTCGGTAAACGCGTAGCGTCCCTGCCAATCGACCGTCAGGAACGACGGTACGTCCAGGCGGTAGCCACGCTCGATCAGACCACTCGACAAGTTGCGAACATTGGCGGCAGCATCGACATACCCGTTACGGTAGTTGACGATCACGGTGTTCGACAGCTTGCCGGTATCGAGTGAAGTCGACAGACGGACAATATGACGGAAGGTCACAGCATTATTGTCGCCAAAGCGGTTCAGACTGTTCGTCAGCAACGCGCTGTTGGATGGATCGCTGTAATCCGCCTTGAGCATGTAGGTGCCGTTCAGTGTCGCCGTCAGCATACCGAAGCCGAAACGCTGACGACCCGTCATGTCCCAGTCGATGCCACGGTTGTGTGCCTGACCAATGTTACGCGGCACTTCAATGAAGGACCAGTACGTGCGACCGGTTGCCGGCTCGGTGTAAGTCGAAAACAGATCGCGGTAGGTAGCGGTGTCAGCCCATGCCTGCTGCTCGCTGACCGAACTGACAGCATCCTTGATCTTTACATCCCACAGGTCCAGGCCGGCCGAGAAACGTGGCGACGGCTCAAAACGCATACCGATAGTAAATTGTTTCGAGGTCTCAGGGCGCAACTCTTCATTACCACGCGACTGCACGTTGTATTGGGTCGTACCATCACGGCACAGTGTCGCACTGGCAATCGGGCATCCCCACGACGAAGCGGTGAAGCCAGCGTTGACTTGCGGCGATGCGATATCGAGCATGTCCGGCGCCTTGAAACCGGTACCGTAGGAACCGCGGAACAGCCACATCGGCGAAGGCTGGAAGCGGGCTGAGACTTTATACGTCGTCTTCGATGCATCCTTGCCAATTTCACGTCCCTGCACAGCATCGTCAATTGCCGAGATGCTGTCATAACGCAGGGCAGCCGACAATTCCAGCTGCTTCGTTACTGGCATCAGCAATTCAGCAAAAGCACCGACGTTGTCACGCTTCATGTCGTAGGTGGCTGGCGCATTGAAGTTATACAGGACGCCGTTGACCGCGTCTTCCGACGGGGTCTGTTCGTAGTGATACTCGCGATAGTCAGCACCCACGGCCAACTGCGCCGCACCGCCGCCCATCGAGAAAAGCTCGCGCGACCCGCGCGCATCGACTGCCTTCAGCGTCGTCGACGCTTCACGGATCGAACCGTGGAAGATGGACTCGCCGATCAGGCGTTGTGTGGCTTCGCTCTGTGCGCCAATCGGCGCGAACGGGTCGAATGCACCCGTGTTGAGCATGGAACGAAACTCTGTATTGCGCATATAGCCGCCGACATAACGCTCGTCGATCGAGTTCTGTGACCAGGTCAGGGCGCTGTTGATGTTCCAGCCAGCAAAATCGCCCTCGACGCCAGCAACCGCATGCTTGGACTCGGTGATGGTCTGGCTATCGCGGGTACCCCAGTCATAGGCACGGTAATTACCCGAAACAATACGGACGTCGGCGAGCTGCGCCGGCGTCAGGTACGGGGCGACGTACTGATTGAACTGCGGCGACCCGGCGGTGATCGAGAATGGCGCCGTGTTTGGTGCGATACGTGCAGTCAGGTCGAAGCGGGAATAAGCCACATCGGAGAAGGCCTCCCAGTTGTCGCCGAGCTTCTTGCTGCCCTTGACGAAGAAACTGTCGCGCTTGTTTTCCGGAACGATTTCGATCGTCTGCACATAATCGAAGGTACAGTTGCGGGCCGTGGTGCCGTTGTTGTTGATGCTGACAACGTTCATGGACGGGCAACGGCCATTTTGCAGCAGGTAGGGCGAAAATCCGATACCTGGCGTGTTCGGGTTGTTGAATCCCACCGAGACATTTGCCGGCACGGTCGCCGAGCTCGTGGTGTCGTACACGTAATTGTTGCCATTGCGCGAGAACGAACGGAATGCGGTATTGGCGAAATCGCGGTCGGTCGCGCGGATCTGATCCTGCTCGTCGCGGCGATAGCTGGCCAGCACGTTCCAGCCGTTCGTCTCCATATCGCCCCAGCCGTAGGTAGCAGCGATATAGCGCGAACCGCCCGCCTTGCCTGCCGTCGGCTGGCTGTAGTTGGCTTCAATATCGCCACCCTGTTGATTTTTCTTCAGCACAAAGTTGATGACGCCTGCGATCGCGTCCGATCCGTACAACGCCGACGCTCCGTCGGTCAGGATTTCGACGCGCTCGACCGCGCTCATAGGGATAGCTTGCAGATTGACAGCACTTCCCGAACCCTGTGGCGCCAGGCGACGGCCATTGAGCAGCACCAGCGTGTAAGCTTCTCCAATGTCGTGGATCGACGCGGAGACGCGGCCGCCCGAATTCGTGCCAGCGGCGATCGCACCGATCGTGAAGCCCTGCATGGCTGGCAGGGTTTGCATCAGTTCAGCGATGCTGGTTGCACCGGTTTTGGCGATGGCTTCCTGGGACAGTGTCTGAATCGGCAGCGCGCCCTCGACGTTGATACGTTTAATGGCGGACCCGGTGACTTCAACGCGCTGGATTGGTGCTTCCTGTGCGAAAGCCTGAGTCATTGCAAAACCGGTCATCAGACCGAAGGCGAGCCGCACGGATCGGACGCCCATCTTCTCTTTCAACATTATTGCGCTCTTTCAATAGTTTCATCATTAAAGCGTTCGCGGAGTGACCAAGGCCAGATGGCTGTCCCGCGACGCCACATGATTATGGCAAGAGCTGAATCGATGGTGTAGCGTTGATTTTAACCAAATTCAAAGAATAGGTAGATGAACTGATGCGAAAAAACTGTATTTACTAGAATAAAATACTCTATCTTTCCCCTATCGCCCGGTAAATGACTTTAAAGTCAGATTGAGCGCGCTTCCAGGTTCATGACGAGCACAACATGGCTGTAGTCAATTTACAACGGAATAGCAGAAAATAATTGATTTCAGAATTTTTTTGTGGAAGCTGTATTTCCGCTTTTTCAGGTTTGAGCAATCCCAAAATTTGCACCTGACCAGAGGAACGCCGTTTTCGACAACATAAAAAACCCGGCGACCACTTGCATGGTCCCGGGCTTGATGAAACGGCTGGACGCTTACTTGGCGTTCATCAGTGCAACGGTGGTGTCGAGCATGCGGTTCGAGAAGCCCCACTCGTTGTCATACCACGACGTCACTTTCACCAGACGGCCCGACACTTTGGTCAGGGTCGCGTCGAAGTTCGACGAGGCTGGATTGTGGTTGAAGTCGACCGACACCAGCGGCTCGGTCTGGTACGTCAGGATGCCGTTCAGGGCACCGTCGGCGGCCGTCTTCATGATCTCGTTGATTTCTTCGACGGTGGTATCGCGCTTGGCGATGAAGGTTAGGTCGACGATCGACACGTTGATGGTCGGCACGCGGATCGCGAAGCCGTCCAGCTTGCCGTTCAGTTCCGGCAGCACCAGGCCGACCGCAGCAGCTGCGCCGGTCTTGGTCGGGATCATCGACTGCGTGGCCGAACGGGCGCGGCGCAGGTCTTCATGCATCACGTCGGTCAGCACCTGGTCATTCGTGTACGAGTGCACGGTGGTCATCAGGCCGGTTTCCAGGCCGATGGCGTCATGCAGCGGCTTGACCAGCGGGGCCAGGCAGTTGGTGGTGCACGACGCGTTCGAGATCACGGTGTCCGAGCTTTTCAGCACGTCCTGGTTCACGCCGAACACGATCGTTGCGTCGACATCCTTGCCACCCGGGGCCGAGATGATGACTTTCTTGGCGCCGCCCTTGATGTGGGCCGAGGCCTTTTCTTTGGTGGTGAAGAAACCGGTGCACTCGAGCACGACATCAACGCCCAGCTCGCCCCATGGAATTTCGGCAGGGTTGCGCTGTGCGAACACGCGGATCGGATCGCCGTTCACGATCATGTTGTCGCCTTCGACCGTGACGGTGCCAGGGAACTTGCCGTGAGCCGTGTCATAGCGGGTCAGATGGGCGTTCGACTCGGCATTGCCGAGGTCGTTGATCGCCACGATCTGGATGTCCTGTTTCTTGCCGCCTTCGTAGAAGGCACGCAGGATATTGCGGCCGATACGGCCATAACCATTGATTGCAACTTTGATCGTCATGCTTGGCTCCTGATTAGAAAAAAAACTTTTTCGTAACGAACATAGTAAAACGGACCATCCCTCCGGGACAGTCCGTTTTCTGGCGAATGCTTACGCTGCGATAACTTGTTTGGCCTTGGCAACCACGTTCTCGACGGTGAAGCCGAAGTGCTTGAACAGCACGGGCGCCGGCGCCGATTCGCCGAAGGTGTCGATGCCGACCACGGCGCCCTCCAGGCCCACGTATTTGTACCAGAAGGCGGTGATGCCGGCTTCGATGGCCACGCGCGGCGTGCCGCGGGTCAGCACGCTGGCCTTGTAGGCGGCGTCCTGGCGATCGAACACGTCGGTCGACGGCATCGAGACGACGCGTGCGGCGATGCCTTCAGCGGCCAGTGCGTCGAAGGCCTTGACGGCCAGCTCGACTTCCGAGCCGGTGGCGATGAAGATGACCTTGGCGTCCGGCGTGTCGCGCAGTACATAGCCGCCCTTGGCGACGTCGGCGACCTGCTGGGTGTCGCGGACCATGAACGGCAGGTTCTGGCGCGAGAAGATCAGCGTCGTCGGCCCATCCTTGCGCTGGACTGCCGCGCCCCATGCCACGGCCGATTCGACCGTGTCGCATGGACGCCAGTTGTCCAGACCCGGGATCAGGCGCAGCGACGAAACGTGCTCGACCGACTGGTGGGTTGGACCATCTTCGCCCAGACCGATCGAGTCATGCGTGAAGACCGAGATCGAACGGATCTTCATCAGCGAGGCCATGCGCAATGCATTGCGGCTGTAGTCCGAGAAGGTCAGGAACGTTGCGCCGAACGGAATGAAGCCGCCATGCAGCGCCACGCCGTTCTGGATCGCGGCCATGCCGAATTCGCGCACGCCGTAGTTGATGTGATTGCCGGCGATGCCCGAGCGCACGGCAACCGATTCTTTCCAGTTGGTCAGGTTCGAGCCGGTCAGGTCGGCCGAGCCACCCAAAAATTCTGGCAGGCTCGCGGCCAGCGCCTGGATGGCATTTTGCGACGCCTTGCGGGTGGCGATGGTTTCCTGCTTCTCGATGCAGCTGGCAATCGCGGCGTCCAGCGCCTTGGTGAATTCACCCGACAGCTCGCCCTTCATGCGGCGCTCGAATTCGCTCGCCAGCTCGGGGTGCGCGCCGCGGTAGGCCGCGAACATCGTGTTCCATTCGCCTTCAACCTGGGCGCCGCGCTCTTTGGCGTCCCATGCTTCGTACAGTTCGGCAGGGATATCGAACGGGATCGGATCCCAGACGAGGTGCTGGCGTACGGCGGCAATTTCCTTGTCGCCCAGTGGCGCGCCGTGGACCTTGTCGCCGCCTTCCAGATTCGGGGCGCCCTTGCCGATGATCGTCTTGCAGCAGATCAGCGTTGGACGGTCCGACGTTTTGGCTTGCTCGATGGCCGCATCGATGTCTTTCACGCTGTGGCCGTCGACCTTCGGGATCACGTTCCAGCCATAGGCTTCAAAGCGCTTTTGGGTGTCGTCGGTGAACCAGCCCTCGACCTTGCCGTCGATCGAGATACCGTTGTCGTCGTACAGCCAGATCAGTTTATTGAGCTTGAGGGTGCCGGCCAGCGACGCCACTTCGTGCGAGATGCCTTCCATCAGGCAGCCATCGCCCAGGAACGCATAGGTGTAGTGATCCACCACGTCGTAGCCAGGACGGTTGAATTCATAGCCCAGCAGCCATTCGGCCAGCGCCATGCCGACCGAGTTGGCGATGCCCTGGCCCAGCGGGCCGGTGGTGGTCTCCACGCCCGGGGTGATGCCCACTTCAGGGTGACCTGGCGTCTTGGAGTGCATCTGGCGGAATGCGCGCAGATCGTCCATCGTCAGGTCGTACCCTGCCAGATGCAGCAGCGCGTAATGCAGCATCGAGCCATGGCCGTTGGACAGCAGAAAACGGTCGCGGTTCATCCAGCCCGGATTGGCCGGATTGTGACGGTAGTGCTTGTCCCACAGCGCAACGGCGATCTCGGCCATGCCCATTGGCATGCCCGGATGGCCCGAGTTGGCTTGCTGAACAGCGTCCATCGCCAGCGCGCGGATCGCGTTGGCCATCAGGGTGGTGGTTTGCGTAGATTTCATGGAGATCGGGATCAGGGATTGGAAAGCTGGTGGCGTGCGGCTGGCCTTAGCCCGTTATTTTACCAGAGCGCGTGCGAGGGAAAACAACGACAACCATCGATACCGCGGCACGCAGCTGTAAAAGAAAAAAGCCCGGTGCATGGGCACCGGGCTTTTCAGGCTAGGCTGCAAGACAAGCCGGATACAACAGCATGCCTTGCATCGCGGACAGTCCGGGTCAGAACTTGACGTTCGCGCCCAGTGTAACGTAGCGGCCGATCACGTCATAGCTTTGCGGGAACGTATTGCCACTGTTCGGGCCGGTGCCACCGATCGAACCACCAACGATTGGCGGCTTCTTGTCGCCCAGGTTGGTGACCGACAGGGTGAAGCGCAGATGCTCGTTGTAACGCCAGTTGGCGCTCATGTCGACATAGTGATATGCCTTGATGCGCGAGAACTGGGGCAGGAACACAGTACCGCCCGGCTCTTCCGTCACTGCGCTGACGTAACGCCAGTTATAGCCCAGCGAGAAGTCGCCGAAGTTCCAGGTAGTACGCTGGTTGAACTTGCGCTTGTACACCGGAGCACTGACCACGTTGTTGCAGGCCACGCTGTAGAACCCCAGACAATCACGTTCGATCGAAGTCGGGGTGGCCTGGAACTTGTAGTCGGTGACGAAGTTTCCGGCCAGTCCCAGGTCCAGGCTGCCGTAACGCGTGTCCATGCCGAGTTGGGCGAAGTTGAAGCGGTACGCAACGCTCAGGTCAACGCCTGCGGTGGTCTGGGTGCCCAGATTAGACTGTGGCGTGAACACGCCGCGCGATTCACCACCGTTGAAGGTGCCGTTGAGTGTGTTCCGGCCGATCATCCCGCAAGCAGCAGTCAGCGCGAAGCCCGGATTCTGCGCAGCGCTGTAGCAGCCGTCCAGAATGTCGGTGGTCGACGGGGACGAAACGGCATCGGTGATGTCGATCTTGTAGTAGTCGACCGACACGGCCAGACGCGGCAACGGCTCCAGCACGAAACCGAAGGTACGGGTCTTGGCCGATTCAGGCCCAAGGTTCGGGTTACCACCACTCAGGTTATTGATCTGACCCGACGATGGCGCAGGCAGGCTGCCGATTTCGGTGAGCGGCACGCCGGTCAGACGGCACAGGTTCGACAGCGTGCCTGGCGTATTGGCTTGCGCGGCATTGATGTTCGCGCCCTGGCATGGGTCAGTGCCGAGGTTCGACAGCCCGGTAACGGCCGGTGCGAACAGTTCGTTCACGTTCGGTGCGCGAGTCGCCTTTTGCAGCATGCCGCGAATACGGAACATTTGAACCGGCGCCCACTCGCCACCAGCTTTCCAGCTACCATAATTGGTTTTGGTATTGGTCTTGAAACTGGTTTCGCGGTAACCCAGTTCGGCGTTGAGCGAACGGATGAACGGCTTGTCCTTGATCAGCGGCACAAACATTTCGATGCCGTATTCCATCAGCGAGAACTGGCCCGAACGGTCCGGGGTCGGCGCGCCAGTGCCGAGCACTTCGTTCTGGATCTGCGACGCGGCGTCCGACTTGGTGCTGGCATTCAGCTTGCGGTGTTCGGCCAGCAGCGAAATGGCGATCGGGTCTGCGGCCAGCGGGCTGCGCACGGACTCGCCCAGCGTGCCCGAGAGCGACAGGGATGCCACATCCTGTTTGACCTTTTGTTTGAGCAACGCCGACTGGTTGATGAAGGCCGCCTGTTCCGGCGTGATCGAGCCGGCGCCGCCGAACACGTTCAGCGGCACGCAGCCATTGGCCGGGTTAACACAGGCGGTTGTGCTCAAGGCGTTCAGCGCCTGGGTGACCTTCGACAGCGACCCCCAGTTGGCGCGGGTCTGGGTCTGGTCGGCCGTACCGCTGCTCCAGTACGTGTCGTAGGTCCAGTCGGCACCGACATCGCCCTTCAGACCGACCGTATATTGCAGTGTCTTGTTGTCGAAATCGTTGTAACGCGGGCCCAGTTCGACAAAGCGGCGACCGATCGTCAACGGCACCAGGGTGGCATTGCCGGCCACGCAGTTAGCAGGCGCAATACCGCGGCGGGCGCACAACTGGTTGCGCGCAGCCTGCGGAATGTATGGGTTGCCGATCGGAACCTGGAAGGTATTGCTGAAGGTACCCGTCTCGGCCAGCGCGGATGACACTTCGCTGCCCGTATAGAACACATCGGTATACACCTCGGCATGGTCGTTGATGCGGAAGTTGCCCAGCGCCGTTACCTGGGTGCGGTCCAGACCGGTGGCGTAGTAGTTTGGTGGATTGGTGTTGTACGGAACCGGCGGCTGCACCAGGGCACCGGTCGCCGGGTTGATCTGCGAGTTGCCCGGCAAAATATTGACGCCGCCAGGACCAACTGTCGTCGCGAAGTAGCCCGGCAGCGCCGTGGTGGAACCAGTCGGTGCGCCGGTTACCGAATTCAGGCTGGTGATGCCAAAATCGCGCTCGCCCTGGGTGAGTGGATCGGATTTGGTCTTGCCCAGGCTCAGTACGACGTTACCGCGACCATCGGCCAGTGAGCTGCCAACGGTAAGGTCGGTGCGACGGCGCTTGGTGTCGCGCTCATCGGCAGACGCACCATAAGTGCTGGTGACATCAACGCCGGTGAAGTTGCGGCGCAGGTTGAAGTTGGCGACGCCAGCCACGGCGTCGGCACCGTAGACAACCGACGCGCCACCGGTCAGCACGTCAACACGGCTGAGCAATGCGAGAGGAATCGAGTTGGTGTCGACCGTGCCTGCCAGATTGAACGGCACGATGCGGCGGCCGTTAACCAGCACCAGCGAGCGGTTCGCGCCAAGTCCGCGCAGATCGATCGTCGCGCCACCGCCGGTACCGTTATTGGTTGCCGGTCCGACTGCTGCGCTGGCCGATGGCAGAGATTTGAAGAATTCTTCCACCGCAATCGGCTGCGTGCTGCGAATTTCTTCGGCCGAGATCGATGAGATCGGGCTGTTCGAGGTGATGCCCGGTGACGTGATCCGGGTACCTGTGACCTGAACGACGTTCGCAGCGTCCTGGGCAACCACTGGCTGGGCAACTGCACCCAAACCTGCAACCATCAGAGTCAGACGAACAGCGCGCGAAATACTCTTTTCTTTAATCATTGTTTATTTCTCTCTCTCTGGACTTTATTAAATTCGGCCTGTGCTTGATATGTGCTTCGGAACGCCTGCCGACAGGGGCTGGACACTCCTTTAGTTGCTCACGTAAAGACAACAGCGCGTCTTTACCATCAAATCATTTGTATTGTCTGTCGTCAATACGAAATGCGTAGTTGTGTCATAAAAGTAACACCGTTTGAAGCAGGTCGCGAGGCACTGCTGCGTCACCAGGGAGCGCGGTCCTTGTCCGGTTTTCGCGCGCGAACTACAATGCGGCGTCACCGTCTCCGCCCATGTCAAATGCCCCGCTTTTACTGCCCTCAGCCACTGTCGCCCGGCACACATGTCGCCCTCCCCCCTGCGGTTGCCCACCACCTGCATGTCATCCGCCAGCAGCCCGGCAGCATCCTGACCTTGTTCAATGGAAAAGGTGGTCAATATGCTGCCTTGCTCACAGAGATTAGCAAAAAGCATGCCACTGCCCGTATCGAGGAATTCGAGGCAATTGAGACCGAGGCGCCATATGCCATCACGCTGGCGCAAGGCCTTCCGGAAGGATCCAAAATGGATTGGATTGTGGAGAAGGCAGTGGAATTGGGGGTAGCGGCGATCCAGCCATTGGCAGCCCAGCGCAGTGTGGTGCGCCTGTCCGGAGAGCGCGCCGACAAGCGCCACGTCCATTGGGAGAATGTAGTTATTTCCGCATCGGAACAGTGCGGACGCAACAGGCTGGTGCACTTGCATGCACTTGCCGAGACCAGGCCATGGCTGGCGGAGCCCGACGCCGGACGCATCTTGCTCAGTCCGCGCGCGACCGAGTCGTTGGCAAGCTGGGCGCGTCACACGCCAGCGCACGCCGTGACGCTGCTGGTCGGTCCGGAAGGCGGCTTCACGCCGCAAGAAGAAGACGCTGCCATCGCTGGCGGCGCACGGGTGTTCTCAATGGGGCCGCGGGTATTGCGTACGGAAACTGCCGGACTGGCGGCGCTGGCGCTGCTGGCCGGTGCCTGGGGTGGAATCTAGGGCCGCTTGGTACTCGTTCACACCGTCAGGATGATGGACAAAAAAAAGCCCTGCCAGCATGTCGGCAGGGCTTTTTGTACTTGCTTGATTGCTTAGAAGCGCTTGTTGTATTCGACAGTCAGCTTCACCGAGCGTGCGGCCTGGTAGGCGGTGAACTGACCGTAATAAGCCGACACGACCGCAGCATCGCCATCATCGTAGCCCGACTCCTGGGTAATTGGGCGTTGCGAGTTCAAGGCGTTGAACATATCGACCTTCACTGCCAGACCCTTGATCATGGCTGGCGCATATGTCAGATTCAGATCCAGACGCTTTTCCCATGGAAGCCGGCCAAGCGAACCACGTGGGGATGGCACACCGCCACAATGGTAGTACTCGGCGCCATAACCTGGACCACCATACTCGATGTTGTACGGGAAGTCTGGATTCTCGCCACCGTCAGACAGGTTGTTGGTACCCAGGCACAAGCGCGGACGACCGGACTGGATCGTTGCAAAACCGCCGAGTGACAGCTCCTGTGTGATTTGGTACACGCCAAGTGCTTTGAATTGATGTTTCCGATCATTTGGCAACAAGCCATCACTACCCGGCGCAAACTCCGGGAAGTCCCATGCCGCCGATGTGCCCACATCCGTCTGGCCACTGTCGGAACGGGTCTGGCCTTCCATATTGCCCTTCGAGCGCGACAGCGTGTAGTTGATGCGGCCAAACCAGCCATTGCGCATCGGATGCTCGAGATACATGTCGAGTGCAGCATAGTTGCGCTTGACCTTCGGCTGAGCGATTTGTGCGGTTGTGAAGGTTGCAAATTTGCCTTTACCGGTGACGACAGGATTACCTGCATTATCGTTACCATCCACCCACAAGGTCACTTCGCGGCCCGGGTTGTAGATAAAGCAATTGATCGCCTCCGGCGCTTGAATGTCGATGCCATTCGCCAGGGCGAATTCCTGGATTGGACGCGTGTCGCAGCTGTCATCGATACCCGCCCCGAGTTTGCGATAGGTTGCCCTGGCGCCAAAGGTCAGATCCGGACTAAAGACGCGGTCAAAGCCCAACGTCAGTTCATCCTGGTAGTTCGGCTTCAGGTCTTGCACCACAACCGAACGCGGATCCTTGCGCTGGTTGTATTCGCCATCCGGCGACTGCTGGGTATTGATTGCCACGAGGCCCAGCGGTGCGCCAGTGGCCGGATCGACGCCGGTGTAGGTGAAGTCCTGATTCAGGTAAGTCGAACGTGAAGCCGCGCGCGCTGCCACCTGGGTCGGCAACTGCAGGAAATAACGACCAAGGCTACCGTACACTTTCAAAGAGCTGTCCCCGTTGACATCCCAGATCGCCGCCAGACGCGGTGCAACCTGATCCTTCATTTCGATGAATTTTTCGCCATCACCGTTGGAATTGCTGTACGAGTCATTGCGCACGCCGAGCGTGAGTTGCAAGTCGCGGGTAACCTGCCAGCGGTCTTCGAGATATTGCGCGTTCTGAGTCGCCGACGCGTCGGTGATCGAGCTGAAGATATTCGAACGCACATAGTAGCCAGCCACACCCGAACCACCGAAATTGGCAACGATACCCGGACGCGAGAACGACAGAGGACGCGGCGTGTTTGCCAGATTCGCCGTCGCGGAGTTCACTGTGCGGTAACTCCAGCCGATGCCACCACTGGTCGCAACACCTGCGCCCGTTGACTCGATCTTGACCGAATCAATACCGGCGCGCAGAGTGTGGTCACCCAGTTTGTATTCGACGTCGAAGCGGGCTGCCTTCGTCTGGTCTTCACCTGGCGTAGCGCGATTACCCGGGAAGATGTTGTGAGTGCGGAACAGATTTGGGTTCAGCGCCGGCCAGCGGCCATTACCGACAACCGACACGGTCGGGGGCACGGCACCGCCGGTATTCTGGCCCTCAGCTTCATAGGTCGTGCCACGTTCGGTTTTCAGGACGCCATACAGTGCAGTGATCGACAGATCATCGTTGATCTGGCCGTTGTAGCGAAGCATGTTGAGCTTCGAGCCAGGCGTCTGCGGATAATAAGCATCCGTTGGCCCCAGATTGCGCGCCACTGCCGACGAATACAGCCTGTCGTTCGGGCGACCTTCGAGATTCACGAGTCCGTTTGCGCCAACGGTCGTACTCGCGAGATCGTAGCCATACTTCTGGTACCGGCCACGATAATCATCGCCGGAACTGGTGAATTCGAGACGGTGGTTGTCCGTGATATTCCAGTCGATCTTGCCGAGCCAGCGGCTTTCCCACGTGCGGTTCTTGTTCCAGCCGCTTTCGGCAATGGTCGCTGGACTGGCCGAGCTGGCCGAACCGACATAACTATCGGTGCCGACGATCTGGTCGGCAGCGACGAACATGAACAGTTTGTCCTGAATGATCGGGCCGCCCACAAAGCCGCCATACTGGCGGGTTGCGACAGCGCGGGTACTGCGCAGAAAGTCGATCTGGCCGGCCCGACTTCCCGCACCGGTGTCGCCGACATCGCCGTAGGTGATATCGCGGCGGCTGGCACGCCAGCTGTTCGGCTCAATCGACGCCATGGCGCCGGCTTCCCACGTATTGGTGCCGCTCTTCGAAGTGACGTTCAGAACGCCGCCGATCGAGCGACCGAATTCTGCGCCAAAACCGCCGGTCAACACGTTGGCTTGCTGAATTGCACCAAACGGCAACTCCATCGAACCGAGTTGGCTCAGCGGATTGGTGATCGGAAAGCCATTCAGATAGAACGAGTTTTCGGACACGCCGCCACCGCCGAAGGAGGCAGTGTTGCCAAACGCCGGATCCCCGCGAGTCGTGTTTGGCGCCAGCAAAACGATCGATGTCAGGCTTTGCTGGATCGGCAGTTTGGCGAGTTCTTTTGCAGTAAACGTCGTGCCGTTGGCCGCAGTCGTCATGTCGATGCGGCTACGGCGCCCCTGCACTTCAACGGATTGAATATTTTCGTTCAAAAATGAGGCATCGACGCCCTGACCCAGCAAGACATCGACTTCGTTGGAACGTACAACATTGCCATTCTGGACCAGATCGACCCGGTAGCGACCCGGCGGCAGCGAGGTTACCTGGAACCGGCCAGTCGCGTCGACATTGCCAGTACGGCGCAGGCCGGTTTCAGTATTCACCAGTACCACGCTTGCGCCCGGCGTCCCGTCCACGCGGCCCACAACAGTACCAGATGCGTTGGACTGGGCCATGGCCGGAGACATGGCAGCCATGCCTATCACTGCGCCGCCGAAGACGAAACTCAGTGCGTGACATAAAACGGTTTTCTTCAACATCGTAATTTTCCTGTTGTGTTTTTTGATGACACTCGTGGCGCCATCGTTTGTGGTTTTAGTGCAACTCGCTACGGTCGTAACGTGTGCAACTTTCTCTCCCTAATGCTTACTGACAGAATATTCATCTACAAAAATATTCGACCGGAAAGCACTTTTTTTATAAAACCACGTGACAACTTATTGTGTCAACGACACAGATTGGATGTATGCATAGAAACAACAGTTCCTAGGAACAGGTCGATGCAGACTGAATAAAAATTGCCAAAACAAGGCGCCGGCGCACGCTTTCAGTGAAAAACTCCCTCTTTTGGATACTCGCCGCAACTTTCTGTCGATCGTACTGCCACATCATATTTTGGCAGCACAACTACTTGGTCGCTCCTGAATATCGACGCATAACGTTTCGAGAAATGTAGTTTCTGTCTAACTTTGTTGACTACAAAGTGTGTATCGCGCGACGAAAACTATTTCGCCTCCCGATCGCGTGCCAAGGAGAAAAGGGCAACTTGATGAGCACCGGAATGATCGTTAGAAAAACAGGCGAAAAAGCGCTTTCAACGTTATCTGTTGATGGCGCCGATTGCGATGCTCAGCAATTGTTCTGCGGAACTAACCCGCCCGCCGTCCAGTGCCCAGCGCCAACCCAGATAATTGGGCAGATAGCGTGACGCAACCCCACGAAAACCCGATAGCCAGTCCTTGAAGCGCTGGTGATAAGCATTCACGTTCTGCACGTGGATGGCGCGGCTGCCCGAATGCCGGACCCTGACGCCGGCGCGCAGGTTGACCGCCTCGTGCGCGATCCGGTGCTTGCGTGCGAAGGCGCGATAGGCGCGATGCCCGTCGCTGACCAGCAGCGCCTGCGGATCAAGCCTGGGCAGCAAGTCGCGCTCGAGTTGGGCAGCGGTCAGTGCGCCGCGGCCGGTAACGGCGTCGACCGTGCGGCCATTGCGGTCGCGCGCCACCAGGATGCAGTCGAGCTCCGTTGAAATGCCACGCCTGGTGGCGTGGCCGCCGCGCCGGCGTGGCGGGCGATCGAGCGTGCGCGATCCTTTTTGTGATTCGAGCAGGAACGTTTCGTCAGCTTCGACAATGCCATTCAGGGATGCAGGCCGGTCGAACTTGACCCAGTCGAGGAAGCGGTGGCGCCACCGGAAGGCGGTATTGCGGTGCACGCCAACCCGCTCTGCGCCCTTGCGCACCGACAGTGAGTCAAGCAGCACCTGGAAATACGCAATCCACTTGGCCTTGAGCCTGAGCCGCGCCAGCGGTGTGCCGCTCAGGTCGTTGAATGTGCGCCCGCAGGCGCAGCAGCGAAAGCGCTGCAGATCGTTGGCGAAGCCATGCCGGTGGCAACGCCCGTTGCCACAACCAGGACAGCAACGGCCAGGCGCTCTGGCCTGAGAGATCAGCGCCACCACCTGATCGAGGCCGGCCGCAGGATGCAGGGCGTCGAGCACTTGCCGGCGCTGCGGCTGATTCAGCGATGGCAGCCTGGCGAACCAGCTCTTGAAGCGTGGCGCTTTCATGATCGACTCCTGGCGTGGGGACAGGCGTTGGACCACCGGGCTGCTCATCAGTTCAAAGCTCGCCTCTATTTAACGTTGACTGCGCCCAAAAAAAGGCCGCTCCGAAGAGCGGCCCTGCTGATTCCGACAACGGCCGCGAGGCCGTCAGTCAGATCAGAACTTGCGGTCGTACATCACGGAGAAGCGTGCATAACGCGGTGCGGTCAGCGACAGCGGGGTCTGGTACAGACTGCTGACGTTGACGCCGTTGTTGTACGCCTCGGTTACGCTGGCAACCGACTGGCTGTTGAAGACGTTGAAGACGTCCACGCGCAGTTGCAGACCCTTGAGGAAGTTAGGCTTGTAGGCCACGTTCATGTCCCAACGGTGGGTCCATGGCAGACTGCCGACCGAGCCACGCGGGGTCAGGACGTTTTGCGAACGGACCACGCCGCCGCAGTAGAACGTCTGGTTCGGATAGTTCGGCGAATTGCCAGGGGCGGCGGCGCTGCCGATACAGCTGCGCGGACGGCCCGACGCGATCAGCGTATTGCCACCGATGGTGATCTCGTCGTTGAGCTGGTAGAAGCCAAACGCCTTGACCTGATGCTTGCGGTGGTTTGGCAGGTAGCCGTAGGCGCCTTCCATCAGCTCAGGATAATCCCACGACGACGTCACGGCGACGTCCGCCTGGCCGTTATCCGAACGGACCTGGCCTTCGGTATTACCCTTGTTGCGCGACCAGACATAGCTCACCTTGCCGTACCAGCCGCTGCGGAACGGGTGTTCCAGGAAAGCTTCGACCGACGAGTAGCTCCGCTTCGGCTTGTCGAAGCCCATGTCCGCCGCAGTCAGACTGACGGGCGTGAGTTTCGAGGTATCGCCGGAGAAGTCGACCAGGAAGTCGTTGTCTTCACCCGGATTGAAGGTCTGGCAGCTGTTGCCAAACAGCGGGTTGGTGATTGCGATGCCGTTGGCTGCGGCGAAGCGTCGGAACGGACGCACGTCGCAGAAGTCATCGATGGTCGACTGCAGCTTGCGATGAATTGCCTTGGCGCCGAAGTTGAGCGATGGCGACCATGCTTTTTCGAAGCCGAACGTGATTTCGTCCTGGTAGGTCGGTTCCATATTGCGCGCTGCCAGGGTCTCGACAACTTTGTCCTGACCGTACTCGTTGTTGTTCGACAGCGGCTCGCTCAGCTGCGTCAGGCCGGTCGGTGCACCGTTGGCGTCGACGCCGGTGTAGCCGTAGTACTGTGCGGTGAAGGTCGAGCGGCCGGCGCCACGCACCGAGATGTGGGTCGGGATCGGCACCGAGTAGCGGCCCATGGTCGCGTACACCTTGAAGCTGGCGTCGCCATTGACGTCCCAGACTGCGGCCAGGCGCGGCTGGTACTGGTTCTTCATTTCCAGGAAGGTGGTCTTCGAATCGTTCTGGTTCTTGAACGACTCATTACGCAGCCCCACGGTCAGCAGCAGGTTGTCGGTCGCCTGATAGCGGTCTTCCAGGTACCAGGCGCTTTGTTCGCCGAACGAATTCGTGACTGTCGAGAACAGGTCGCGGGTCACGTAGTAACCCTGGCGGCCCAGTGCGGTGCCGGTGCTCGCTGGTGACGGGATCAGCACGCCGTTAGGTCCTTCGATCGGCGCCGATGGCGTGGTGGTGCGGAAGTAGGTCCACAGGCCGCCGCCGGCGCGGAATTCGCCGGCAGCAACCGACTCGACCTTGGTCTGGTCGAAGCCGCCGCGCAGGGTGTGCGCGCCAAGGCGCCATTCAACGTCAAAACGACCCGAGTCGACGATGTCTTCCGAGCCCGGCGCCAGAATGTTGCCGCTGATGTTTTGCGGGTTGGGGTAGCTCAGGCCTGGAGCACGTGCGTCGAGCGACGCCGAGGTCTGGTACAGCTCCGGGTTGAAGCCGGTGAAGTAGTTTTCGTGCGGCGACTTCGAACGGCCATACAGGGCGGTCACGGTCAGGTCGTCGGTCAGGTTGCCGACATAGCGCAGGGTGTTGATCTTGGCGCCGTTGCTGTCGACGTTGATGCGGCGCGAGCTCGAGTTGACAACCCCGCTGCGGGTACGGGTTGCGTAATTGAAGCCGCTGTCCGAATTGTTCACTTCCGGCGTGTCACCCAGCGTGGTGAATTCAAGGCGGTGGTTGTCGGTGATGTTCCAGTCGAGCTTGGCCATATAGCGTTCGATCTTGGTATCACGTTCGCGCCAGCCCACGCTGTTACTGTTGGTGGCGATGCGGAAGGTGTTGACAAGACCTTCCTCGACATCGGTCTGTTCGGCCGAAGCAAAGAAGAACAACTTGTCCTTGATGATCGGGCCGCCGACGTAGGCGCCATACACCTTGCGATCCAGCGTGTTTTCGGCGCGCGCCAGGCGCAGCGTGCCGTCGGTGCCCGTGTTATTCGAGGTGCCGGTATTGGCGTAATAAATATCGTGCGGTTTGGCGCGCAGCGATTTCGGTTCCCAGGTCGCGATGCCGCCGGCTTCCCAGGTATTGGTGCCGCTCTTGGTGACGATATTGACGACGCCACCGATCGAACGGCCGAATTCGGAGCCGAAGCCGCCGGTCAGCACCTGCGCTTCACCGATCGCGCCGAATGGCAGCTGGGCAGCGCCCAGGCCGGTCAGTGGATTGGTGACAGGGAAACCGTTGATGTAGTACGAGTTCTCGGATGCTGCGCCGCCACCGAACGATGCGCCACCTGCGAAGCGCGAGTCGGCGGTGGTGGTGTTAGGCGCGAGCTGGATGATGGCTTCGACGCTGCGGGCAATCGGCAGCGCGGCAAGCTGGCGCGCGCTGAAGGTCGCGCTGCTGCCCGAGCTGCTGGTGTCGATCGTGGCGCGGGTGCCGGTGACCTGCACGACCTGGGCGCCGCCTGCGGCTACGACGGGCGCGAAAATGGCTTCGCCATTGCGACCAATGCCGGTCTCGACATCGACGGAGCCGATAACGCCGCCGTCACGAACTTGCGACACGCGATACACGCCGCTTGGCAGCGAGCTGGCAACGAAGCGGCCCTGGGCGTCCGGTGTCAAGGTACGGCGGATACCGATATCCGTATTTTCGATCAGGATCTGCACATTGCTGCCCGGGGCGACGGTACCGAAGACGCTACCCGACGCGTTGGACTGTGCCATTGCCGGCGACATCGCGGCCATGCCAATGACTGCGCCGCCAAAGGCCAGACTCAGTGCATGAACTAATACGGTTTTTTTCAACATGTGATTTCGCTTTCTTTCTTGTATCGGGCCGCTCGTGGCAGTCCTGTTGTTGGCCACACTCACCAGCATTGATGACGGCGGTGCTCTCCCTGCTCCCCACACCAACGTGTAAGTACGTTCATTCCAATTTTCGTCCTCAACGAAAATGAACGCTTGTCTACGTTCGTGCATTAGGCGTTATGGCGTCAACAACTTTTTATGCATATGTGCATGCTGACTGCATTTTTCGAATGCACAATGTTGTGCCTGCGAGACAGTGCATCAGTGTGGTGCGCTCATTCACTAAAACAGCCCAATTCTCGCTCTGCTGCAGTGCGATTGGATGTGCTTCAAAACGGCGTTTTATCGAATAAAGTTTGCGGAATTCGTTGCAATACTTCCACAAAATTCGTTGTAATCTTGCACCATCGCTTTAACCATAAAGCATAAATTATAAAAAACCAATAGAGATCATTTATTCTGAAAATAAGCAAATTTTAAACCATTTGTATTTACTTATCAGACACCAACAGACACGCTGTCGTCGCGGTAAAATAGCGCCTTGCCTGCCTCTCCTTTGTTGCCTCACCAGCAACCACAATCATGCTGCGTATTAACGAACTCAAACTCCCCCTGAATCACCCGGACGCCGCCCTGCGCGACGCCATCCTGGCCCGCCTCGGCATCGCTGACGCCGAGCTGCTCGACTTTGCCGTCTACAAGCGCAGCTACGACGCGCGCAAGAAATCCGCCATCGTCCTGATCTACTCGATCGACGCGACCGTTGCCGACGACAAGGCCGTGCTGGCAAAGCTGCGCGACCCGCACGTCATGCCCGCCCCCGACGTCGAGTACAAGTTCGTCAATGCCGCCAAACCGGCGCCCGGCACCCCGCGCCCGGTCGTCGTCGGCACCGGTCCGTGCGGGCTGTTTGTTGCGCTGATCCTGGCGCAGATGGGCCTGAATCCGATCGTGCTCGAACGCGGCAAGGTCGTGCGCGAGCGCACCGTCGATACCTTCGGTTTCTGGCGCAAGCGCAAGCTCGATACCGAATCGAACGTGCAGTTCGGCGAAGGCGGCGCCGGCACCTTCTCGGACGGCAAGCTCTACAGCCAGATCAAGGACAGCAACCACCACGGCCGCAAGGTGCTCACCGAGTTCGTCAAGTTCGGCGCGCCCGAAGAAATCATGTACGTCAGCAAGCCGCACATCGGCACCTTCCGCCTGGTCAAGATGGTCGAGCAGATGCGCGCCGAGATCATCAACCTGGGCGGCGAAATGCGCTTCGATACGCGCATGCAGGATGTCCTGATCGAAGAAACCGGCGGCGTGCGCCAGGTGGTCGGCGTGCGCCTGGCCAGCGGCGAAGAAATCCCCACCCGTCACCTGACGATCGCCATCGGCCACAGCGCGCGCGACACCTTCGAGATGCTGTACGAACGCGGCGTGTACATCGAAGCCAAGCCGTTCTCGATCGGCTTCCGGGTCGAGCACCCGCAGTCGCTGATCGACGTCTGCCGCTTCGGCCCGAACGCCGGCAACAAGCTGCTGGGCGCGGCCGACTACAAGATCGTGCACCACGCGTCCAATGGCCGCTCGGTCTACAGCTTCTGCATGTGCCCGGGTGGCACCGTGGTGGCCGCGTCGAGTGAAGAAGGGCGCGTCGTCACTAACGGCATGAGCCAGTATTCGCGCAACGAGCGCAACGCCAACAGCGCCATCGTGGTCGGCATCACGCCCGAGGATTTCCCGGGCCATCCGCTGGCCGGCATCGCGTTCCAGCGCGAGCTCGAATCGCGCGCGTTCGTGCTGGGCGGCTCGACCTATGACGCACCCGGTCAGCTGATGGGCGACTTCGTGGCCGGCCGCCCATCCACGTCGCTTGGTTCGGTTACGCCATCGTTCCTGCCGGCCGTGCACCTGACCGACCTGGCCACGTCGCTGCCCGACTACGCCATCGTCGCCATGCGCGAAGCGTTTGTCGCCTTCGACAAGCAGATCAAGGGCTACTACAAGGAAGACGCGGTGCTGACGGGCGTGGAAACGCGCACCTCGTCGCCGATCCGCATCCGGCGCAACAACGACGACCTGCAAAGCCTGAACACGCGCGGCCTGTTCCCGGCCGGCGAAGGCGCCGGTTACGCGGGCGGCATCATGTCGGCGGCGGTCGATGGCATTCGCGTGGCAGAAGCGGTGGCGCTGGCCATGGCGCCACGTTGAACGCGGCGGGCCGATATGCGGCATGGGGCCCGGGTCTGGCGATCCTGGCCTCGATGGTGTCGGTCAATGCGGGTGCGGCCTGGGCCAAGGGGCTGTTTCCGGCCGTCGGCAGCGAAGGCGTCACCGCGCTGCGCGTGGGCCTGGCGGCGCTGATCCTGCTGGCCATCGTGCGGCCATGGCGCTTTGGCCGCCCGGCGCGCGCCGATGTGGCCAACCTGCTCGTGTACGGCCTGATGCTGGGCGCGATGAACCTGTGCATCTACCGCGCGTTCGAGCGCATCCCGCTCGGGATTGCGGTGGCAATCGAGGTCACCGGGCCGCTGGCGGTCGTGGTGCTGTCGTCGCGTCATGCGCGCGATTTTGTGTGGGTGGTGTGCGCCGGCGTCGGCCTGTGGCTGCTGCTGCCGGTGGCCGGCGCGACGCAGCTCGACCCGGCCGGCATCGCGTACGCGCTGGCGGCCGCGTTCTGCTGGGCGATGTACATCGTGTTCGGCAAGCGCGTCTCGACCTTGAACAGTGGCCAGGCCGTGGCCTGGGGCTTGCTGGCGGCGAGCGTGTTCGCGGTGCCGTTCGGCG
>Ga0308163_10001030_pt1 | contig 35079 bp, 25 predicted proteins | sample PhyTR1_FD_201037 | JGI IMG/M metagenome (GOLD analysis project Ga0308163, IMG submission 201037) | Phyllosphere microbial communities from UC Gill Tract Community Farm, Albany, California, United States - DLSLT.R1 | ecosystem: Host-associated > Plants > Phyllosphere > Unclassified | place: USA... | reverse complement strand
CTCAGCTCCTAATTTTGACAGATGTGTATCGTCGGCTTTATCTTTCTCATAATAAGGATTCTCTCCCGCTTTAAAATGTAAGTGGAGCAGTTTTGATTTTTCGGGACCGGCAGAAATTTCCATTTGCTCAGTCAATAATTGCATATCAACAAAATGAACTTTCATCGCATCTGCAACCAGTCTCACCACCAGCGGATATTCTTTGTGTGTATCTACCAAAACGCCGTTTTCTGTGAAATTCCTCCTTACAATAGAAGTCATAAGAATTGGTGTGGCCCCTTTCGCCCTTGTTTCGTTGACATACCTTTCCAGATTGGCTCTGTATTGCGTGTAAGGATTGGAGAATTTTGTAGAATCTTTCACTTTCTGATCATTATGACCAAACTGAATAATAACAAAATCGCCTTTCTTCAATTGTTTTTCCACTTTATCCCAGCGTCCTTCTGTACGGAAACTTTTGGAACTTCTTCCGTTCATTGCGTGGTTTTGGATTTCGATTCCGGTTGTGAAAAACTGAGGTAGAACTTGTCCCCAGCCGTGTTCCGGATTTTTGTCAGGATTATCTTTATTAGCCATCGTAGAATCGCCAATCAAAAACAAAGTAGGTTTTTGCTGAGCGAAAATAATTATTGATAAAAACAGAAATAACAGACTTAGTTTTTTGTACATCAGGAATTAATTTTAATTAAAGATAATAAGATATGTTCGATGTATATTTAAAATAAAAATTACTGTAATTTTTCAAATTCTAAACTTGCTAAAATAAATGGTCCGGTTCCTTTGGCATCATTGGAGCGGATTTGTTCATTGACATAATATTCGTACGAACCGTCCCTGTAGGGTTTTCCTCCAAGACCCGCAACTGCACAGCATTTATTAAGGTTGACTACACCGTTTTCATCCACTGTAATTAAGTTTTTAATGATTCCGTCATAACCTTTTTTAGCATAAGTCTGATAAGATTTTGGAAGATAGCCCTTGTTTACAGACTTTATCATTGTGTAAACAAACATTGCGGAGGCTGTTGCTTCTTCGTAGTTCTCTTTTTCTAAAGGCTTGTCCAAAACCTGATACCAAAGTCCCGATTTTTTGTCCTGAACTTTGATGATTGCATCTGCAAATGACTGGATGTAAGAAATTAATTTTGCTCTGCCTGGATGATTTTCCGGAAGATAATCCAAGACATCAACCATCGCCATTCCGTACCAGCCCATTGCGCGTCCCCAGAAATTAGGAGACAATCCTGTTTCTTTATTGGCCCATGCCTGTTCTTTGCTCTCGTCCCAAGCGTGATAAAGCAATCCTGTTTTTTTATCGAGAAGGTTTTTTTGAACAGAATCAAACTGGAAAATGATGTCGTTATAGGATTTTGATGCATCATTCCCTTTGGTGAAATCCTTTGTGTAATGCGTGTAGAAAGGCATTCCCATATAAAGACCATCCAGCCAAACCTGGTATGGATAGATTTTTTTATGCCAGAAAGATCCTTCTTTAGTTCTTGGCTGACCATCGATTTGTAACCTTAGCGATTGAAGTGCTTTCAGGTATTTTTTCTTTTTTTCTTTTTCGTAAAGATAAAGTAATACGTTTCCGCTATTTAGAAGATCGATGTTATACTTATCCAATTCATAAGTTTTGATGGTTCCATCTTCATTAACTAACTTTTCTCCAAAACTGCTGACATAATCGTAATATTCTTTTTTACCTGTTTTTTTATAAAGTATTTCTGCGCCATCCAGCACAATTGCAGCAGGATAGGTCCATTTTGGACTTTTGCTGAAGTCCAGCATCCAGGATTCAGGGAAGCGGTTCATTTCTGAAAGAAGCATTCTTTCTGACCAATTCAAATTAGTAGGAACTATTTTTCCGGATTTGGAATTCGAAATTTCTTTCTTTTGTGGAGACGTAATTTGTGATTGTGCCGAAACGATGAATAATCCTGAACTCAGTGCTGCAAAAGTCAGCAGTTTTATGTTATGATTGATGAAATTCATTATTTTAAATTTAATATTGATGTATTGCAATTTAAAATAATTGAGAAAATGGATTATCCTGTACTGTCGTGATAAAGAAGATGAATGATATAATTAAGGAAAAAAATATATTACTGATTTTTTTTAAGCCTAATTTATGTAGGGTTAAAATAAAAAAACCTGAGAGAAAGTGAATTACCACCTCTTTCCGGTCTTGTACCCATAACCGAAGAAATATCGAAATATTTGGTGGAAGATTTAGAGAGAATTACTCAAGTCAATATTTCTGTTCTTTAACTCAGGAGTGTGATGTTAAAACTAATTATTAGATGATTATACTATCTCTAAATTATTTTGATATAATAATGTCAGTTTTTATTAAAAAGAGTTTGTAGTCGTATTTAATTCTTTATAAACTTTAGATTCCGGAAAGATTTTCCATTACTGATTTTGATAGAATAAATCCCTACTGAAAGTTTCTGAACGTTAATATTCCTGGAATTTGAGGTCAGGACTTTTCTACCATTCACATCAAAAATTTCGCTGTACACATTACCTTCTGATTTGATTATCAGAGTAGTTGAAACGGGATTAGGATAAATATTAATGTTGATTGTTCCGCTAATATTCTGAGACGCAAGCATAGATTCTCCACCAGCAAGATACAGCAGTGTGTTTTCTGTCAATTTTTTAACATTCTGATTACTTCCACCTGGAGCATACCAGTCATAGACTCCCGAACCATACCAGATAATAGTTCCGTCACCAGAATTCCGGGGATTGAATCTGGCAGCCTGTATTTCCGTTCCATCACAGTTCTCCAGAAGGATTTCTGCATTCAGTGTATTTTGAAAAATTTGTCTTCTTTGTAATAGGGTTGAGCTTGCACCACCGGCGTCATCATAGATTCTGCCCCAATTCAGGTTGTACTGCAACACTCTGTTTTTCTTTTCAGTTCCCACTCCCAAAAATTCTATGCTTTGCGATGTATTAGTACAACTTACTGTATTTGTGCTGATTCCCGTCAAAAGAATCGGAGTCTGATTTCCGTTCCAGTTTGTTCCCCAGGCTCCTGATGAGTTTGCTGGATTTGCTGTCGTATCACCAAAAGATTGATTCGGTCTGTATTCCCAGGGATTATTAAGCCCGTCGAAAACCCCGAAAACCTCCAGCCCTTTTCCTGCAAAATTTCCTAATAGAAGTTTTTTTCCTGATTAGTAGAATTGCTTTATTTTCCACATAAAATCGTCTTCCAATTGTCCACATTGCCCGTTCCATTGGAAACCTGCTTCGCGCAAAACGCAATGTTTGTCACCGTTTCCTTCCATAGTTCCGCGTGGCCATTCGTTCATTCTTTCTGTGTAAGTAGCACCATCGCTTTGAATCCAGACTACATCATAACCGCTGATGTCTGCACCTTCTGCAACATCCTGAAAAGAAACATAATTTCCTGTGATGTTGGACGAGTGTGCCGGAACAAAGGTTTCCATAAACCAGACAGCTGCTGCCCGGTCATCATCGTAGGTCAATCCGTCACTTCCAGTTGGGATATTGCTATTATAAACATCAGCTTGTCCTATGAATGCGATTTTTTTCATTTGCGCGTTTACATTCGCAAACATTAATCCTGCAAACAGGCTTAGATAAAGTTTTCTCATAATTTTTTTGTTAAGGTTGATATTATTTTCTTAAAAATTTTAGTTGTTCGGGATTAATTTTAAATCAATTTCCAATGGCTCTGTTCCAAATGTATTGGCAAAGTGTAATTGAGTATTTCACTTATTGTTCAAAATGATTTGATTTTGTCTTGAGAAATGAAATTCAATGCGAAAGTCTGTTTTCATCAATGTTTTCTCATCGATGGTCAGCTGGAAATTCTGCAACGTTCTATATGGATGTTACAAGACTTATAAAATTGTAACATCTATATTTTGACATTAAAAGAATCTGACATTCAATTAACAGAAAATAGCATAACCAAAAATTGTGGGTATGAAACAACTTTATTAATATTGTGTTAATATGTCCACAAAGAAAATTTTCAGCACTTTTGATTTTTCAAAGATTTTCCCCGCATTATTTTTAATGTTGATAACGCTTTCAGCTTGTAAAAACGATTCCGAAAAATCAGACAAGATCAATATAGGTTTTTCGCAAGGTCTTGGAAATCATCCTTGGCGACAATCGATGAACCACGCAATGGAGATTCAGGCATCTTTGCATTCGGAGGTACAATTGAGCATCAGTAAAGCGGAAGGTTCTGTTAAAAAACAGATTCAGGATATTCAAAAAATGATTGACAGCAGAGTGGATGTTATCATTATTTCTCCCATTGAACCTAATTCATTGATTCCCGTTGTAGAGAAGGCATCTGAAAAAAAAATTCCTGTGATTTTAGTTGATAGGAAGATCAATTCTACAAAATATACAACATACATCGGTGCAGACAATGTGGAAATTGGAAAAGAAGCGGCGCAATACATTCTTTCCGATTCTAAAGATCTAAAAAAAATCATCGAAATAAAAGGCGACGATAATTCTTCTCCAACGATTGAAAGAAGTTTTGGTTTCGAGCAAGTGATCAAAAATAATCCCAATACAGAGTTGATTAAAACCTTCAAAGGTCTTCCGGTAGAACCATTCAGGAAAACTTTGGATTCTTTGGGAAATCAGACTCTTTACGTTTTTGCTTTCAATGACCAACTTGCTACGCAAGCCTGGCAAATAGCCAGAAATATTGGTGTGGAAAATCAGATCAAATTCATCGGTGTTGATGGCCTTAATACCAAAGATGGCGGAATCCAGATGGTTTTAGATGGAAAACTGAACGCAACATTACTGTATCCTACAGGTGGTGCAGAAGCGATTGAAACTGCCATTAAAATATACAATAGACAAATCCCTCCGAAGCGGATCAAACTCAGTACAACCATCATCGACAGATTGAATGCTGAGATTATGCGAAATCAGTTCGACAAAATTATCGAGCAGCAGGGTGTGATAGAAAATCAGGTGAATGCTGTAAAGAAACAGACTGAACTCTACTCATCACAAAGAGAACTTTTTCGCTGGTCCGTTGTTTTACTGATTTTGATGTTTTGTCTCATTGCTTATGCCATATATCTTATTTATGCCATTAAAATTAAAAATAAGCAGCTCACTTTAACCAATGAAAGGATAACGATCCAGCGCAATCAAATCGAAACAATTGCTGAGGAGCTTAAGGAAAGCAATGAGGCAAGGGTGAATTTCTTTACAGGTATCTCTCACGAGTTTAAAACACCATTGACCCTGATTCTAAGTTCACTGGAATCTATGCAGCAGGGTATTACAAACAGAGGCGCAAAGCCACCTTATGAACTGGAATTAATCAATAAGAATTCTAACAGGCTCCTCCGGTTAGTTGATAATTTATTGGATTTCAGAAAGATTGAAAATAAAACATTTAACCTCAGGGTTTCAAAGACCAATATCTATGATTTCACTTTCGGTATTTTCAGGGATTTTGAAAATGAAGCAAAAAAGCGGAATATTAAGTTTGAAATTCAAACATCGAATAAAGAACTTGAGCTTTACATAGACCGGAACTTGATGGATAAAGTCTATTTCAATCTGTTGTCTAATGCTTTCAAATTTACACCAGACAATGGTAAAATCGATATATCCATTCAGGAAAAAGGAAATCAAGTGGCTATAAGCTTTAAAGACAACGGGATCGGAATCCCTGAAAAGGAAATCGGTAACGTATTTGAAGCCTATTTTAAAGGTTCTAATAACCGCAAAAATAGCTCTGGAATAGGACTGCATCTCAGCCGGCAATTTGTTGGTCTGCATCTTGGTACAATTGAGGTAAAATCTTTTCAGGGAACAGAGTTTATTCTTCAGTTATTTAAAGGTAATAAGCATTTCAACGAAGATCAAATGGTAAAAGAACCAGGTCTTTTAGGAGCTGTGGCACTTGCAGAATCAGCAGTTGTAACAGGAGCAGACGAAGAGGTTTTTGCAAGTGTAATTGACAATGATGGCGAGCGGTATTCATTACTTTTGGTAGAAGACAATTCTGATTTGTCATTATTTTTGAGCTCTAAACTTCAGAACGAGTTTGATGTCGTAGTTTCTGACGGAACGGATGCCGTTGAAAAAGCTGTGGATGAGATCCCTGATATTATTGTTTGTGATGTGAATCTTCCCGGGAAGAATGGATTTGAAATCTGTGAAATTCTAAAAAATGATTTAAGGACCTCGCATATTCCTTTTATCCTGCTTACAGCTCTTGATAACAAAGAGTCCTATCTGCAAGGGTTAAAATCAGGCGTAGATCTTTATCTTACCAAACCTTTCAGTTATCCGATTCTGACACAATCATTGCGTGCCTTGTTGTACAACCGGGAAAAACTTCGTTACTACTATACCAATAATATTGGAAGAATAGTTGACAGTAAATCTTTTGGGAGTGTAGAACAGAGTTTCGTTAATAGGCTAAACCAATTGATTAAAGCCAATATTGATAGCCCCGATTTTTCAGTGGAAAATCTTGCAGATATGCTCAACATCTCCAGAATTCAGCTGTATAGAAAGATCAAAGCAATGTTTGATGTCAATGTTAGCGATTATATAAGTGACATTCGTCTGGAACACGCCAGGTCAATGCTGCTTAATCCTGAACTTACGATTTCTGAAATAGCTTACAAGATCGGCTTCTCTTCGCCGAATTATTTTTCAACTGTCTTCAAAAATAAATACGGCTTGTCCCCCAATGCATTTCGGAAATCCAGTGGAGATTCATCCTCTTAGTTTGGTTTAGTAAAAATTATTGGCACTGAGTTTTGAGCAAATTACAATTTGTCATCAAATAATTTATGGAGAAATAGTTCGATATAAACCTTACATCAATTTTCAATCTTATTAGACTTCGGCGGAAGACTATCAAAATCAAAATATTATTGAATGGTATTCTGAATTAAAGATTCTTCTTAAAAATGATAAAACAGCAGCAATTCCAGCCGCTGTTTTTTTATGAACAATCGGTTACCTTTATTTTCCATTAATTCAAAGCAAGATTCCGGGCAAGTCATCTATATCGATAATTGTTCTCTCTCGATAAATATCAAAAAATTCAAGTAACATCATTATAAAATGACGTTACAATTTTGAAACTTTGTCTTCAGCTAAAGTTTTTTATTTTGTTTAACTGGTTGATTTTTAATTAATTATGAAAATTAATATATAATTAACATTGATGAAATATTTTGTTACATAATTAGACTCTTCCATTAAGGTCCCGGGATATATTAGCCATCAACAAATAATAAAGTTATAACAAATGAATAGAATTATGATGTGGTCTGTAACCGCAGCTCTGGCAGGATTTCTTTTTGGATTCGATGTCGTGGTGATTTCCGGGGCCGACAAAAAATTACAGGCGCTTTGGCGCAGTTCAGACGCATTCCACGGAGCAGTGGTAATGGGAATGGCATTATGGGGAACCGTTATAGGTGCCATCTTCGGTGGAATACCGACCAACAAATTCGGGCGCAAAAAAACACTTTTGGCAATCGGTATCTTGTATGCACTTTCAGCTATCGGAACGGCATTCTCCAATGATCCTTATGTTTTTGCATTTTTCAGATTTATGGGAGGATTAGGTGTTGGCGCATCTACAATTGCAGCCCCTGCATATATTTCGGAAATAGCTCCGGCAAAAGACCGTGGTAAGCTAGTGTCTTTATATCAGTTTAATATTGTTTTGGGAATTTTAGTCGCATTTCTTTCTAATTACTTACTGAGCGGTATTGGAAATGATGACTGGCGTTGGATGCTTGGAGTTCAGGCAATTCCGGCAGTAATATATACATTCTTTGTCATCACTATTCCCGAAAGCCCAAGATGGCTTGTATCCCAATCAAGACTCGATGAAGCCCAAAAAGTAATTCAGATTATAAGTCCGGAACAAGATTCTGAAACGTTGATGATGCAGATGGAGGAGGACCACGCCGAAGCGCCAAAGGAAAACATCTTTATGAAAAAATACCGTTTTCCGCTGATGCTGGCTTTTTTGGTTGCTTTTTTCAACCAGATGTCGGGAATCAACGCCTTTTTATATTATGCACCAAGAATTTTTGGAGAGGCCGGATTGGGCGAAAAAACAGCACTGCTCAGCAGCATCGGAATAGGGATTGTGAATATGGTATTCACGCTTGTTGGCGTCAATCTCATTGACAAAGTGGGCAGAAGAACCTTGATGTACGCTGGTTCTGTTGGCTACATCATTTCATTAGGATTGGTTTCGATGGCGTTTTATTTTCATTGGACAGGCTTGGCGATTCCGGTATTTTTGTTCCTGTTCATCGCATCGCACGCCATTGGTCAGGGAACGGTAATTTGGGTCTTCATTTCCGAGATTTTCCCAAACCACCTCCGTGCGTCGGGACAGGCATTTGGAAGTTCCACGCATTGGGTTTTGGCGGCGGTAATTCCGTCATTGATTCCGACCTTATTTTCCACCATCGGCGCCGGAACCGTATTTTTGGTATTCACCGTTGCAATGGTCTTCCAGCTGTTATTCGTGATTTTTATGATGCCCGAAACCAAAGGCGTTTCATTAGAAAAATTAAGCAAAACCCTAACGAAAGAATAAAAAACTCATCTCCCCTCTCTTTTGGATAGGGGTTGAGGGAGAAGATTAATGATTTGGGCAGCTTAATCCGCCCTCCGTTCCCGCTTTTTTCTGTCATTGCGATAGACGTTTAGTCATTAATAGAAAATAATCTGCACTCGCAATGCCAGAAAAAGAGCTCCACTCAGGTCGGGCTGCAGGATTCAGCATAAAACAAGATTTGTCATTTCATAGAAGTCTTTAGATTCCTACAAAAATCGAAGATTCGACAAAGAAATGACAAAGTGATGTATCATACGAAAGTACCAATGAATATTAAATTGTCAGTCTGAGTGGAGTCGAAGACCAAACAATAAAAAATCCGCAAAATATGTGGAAAACAATAAAATAATCCAATGAAAAAAATAATATACACCCTAATCATCGCTGCCGCCTTCCATTCCGGTCTCCACGCACAGTCGGATTCCAAAGTGTCGGAAGAGCAGCTTTACCGACCCAACTTCCATTTCAGTCCGCAAAAAGGTTGGATGAACGACCCAAACGGCCTCTATTACAAAGATGGCGTTTACCACCTCTTTTTCCAGTATTATCCCTACGGAAACAAATGGGGACCAATGCATTGGGGACACGCCACCAGCAAAGACTTGGTAAAATGGGAAGAACAGCCGATTGCCCTTTATCCCGATGATTTGGGATATATTTTCTCGGGAAGCGCGGTGGTGGACAAAAATAACACTTCAGGTTTCGGAGATTCAAAAAATAATCCCGTAGTTGCCATTTACACCTATCACAATCCTAACCGTGAAAAAGACGGAAAAATTGATGTAGAATCTCAGGGAATCGCCTATTCTCTGGACAACAGCAAAACCTGGACGAAATACAATGACAATCCTGTTCTCAAAAACCCGGGAATCCGCGATTTTCGTGACCCGAAAGTATTTTGGGATGCCAAAAGGCAACAATGGATAATGGTTTTGGCAGCACAGGACAAAGCACATTTTTACACCTCAAAAAATCTTAAAGATTGGACGTTCCAATCCGAATTCGGGAAAGATTTGGGTGGTCACGGAGGTGTGTGGGAATGCCCCGATTTATTTCCTTTGAAAGTGGAAGAGTCGAAAGAAGAAAAATGGGTTTTGATTGTCAATATCAATCCGGGCGGACCAAACAACGGTTCGGCAGGACAATATTTTGTCGGAAATTTTGACGGAAAAACGTTTAAAATAGACGAGCATTTTACCAGGCAGATTCAGAAAGAAAAAGCAGCCTGGCTGGATTGGGGAAAAGACAATTATGCCAGCGTTTCTTTCGACAATATTCCCCAGGGAAAACGTGTGATTATCGGCTGGATGAGCAATTGGGATTATGCGCAGGAAGTTCCAACAGAAGCCTGGAGAAGCAGTATGACCGTAGCAAGGGAAGTTTCGCTCAAAAAAACAAAAGATGGTTACATCCTTAAAAATATTCCGGTTGCTCAGCTGAAAAACTATGCAGGGAAAGCTGTTCAGAAAAAAATAAGTCTTAAAGCTCAAAATAAATTATTAGGTAAATCGGAAATTGACCTCACGAAAGCAGTTTTAAATTTAGATTTAAATAAAATGACTGCTGGAACGTACACTTTCGCCTTAAAAAATTCATTAGGAGAAGAACTGGTTTTCGGAATTGATAATAAAACAAAAGAACTATTCATCGATCGTTCCAAATCAGGAAAGACAGATTTTGGAAAAAATTATGTAACACCAATTACCAAAGCACCGCTGAATCAGGCTTATGCCAATGCAAAAATGAAATTGGTCATCGACAAGGCTTCCATTGAAATCTTCTTCAACAATGGCGAAAAAGTTCTGACAGAAATCTTCTTCCCAAACGAAAATTTCTCCGAACTGACCTTATCAACAGACACCAAAGGAAGCGCTTTGAGCATCAATGCGCATCAGCTTAATATCAAATAAAAAACTATATCATATGAAGAAATATAAAATTGCAGTTGCCTTTTGTCTTCTTCCGTTTTCCTACATCTTTGCACAGGAAATCGTTAAAGGAAAGGTACTGTCTCCCAATCAGAAGCCGCTGAGTGGCGTTACCGTGACGGTTTCCGAAACAGGTGCTACCACAACTACCGACAATAGCGGTACGTTTCAAATTAATGATTTGAAGAAAGGCAATACCCTTGTTTTTACCTATCCCGATTATTCCACGCAGGAAGTGGTGTTGGACGAAAAAACCATTCTCAACATTGTTCTGGCGGCCGATAAAGTGAAAAATATCGATGAGGTGGTAGTAACAGGCTATACAAAACAGAAAAAAGCCGACATCACCGGCGCAGTCTCCATTGTCGATATGAAAGACCTGAACAAACAGGCAGAACCAAATCCCATCAAATCCCTACAAGGAAGAGTGGCAGGTGTGAATATTTCTGCGGACGGTTCACCTTCCGGAGGCAATACTAAAGTGCTCATTCGTGGTGTCGGAACGTTGAACAATACTGATCCACTTTACGTGATAGACGGCGTACCTACAAAAGCAGGAATGCACGAGCTGAACCCGGGCGACATCGAATCTATGCAGGTGCTGAAAGATGCTTCATCTGCAAGTATCTATGGTTCCCGGGCGGCAAACGGTGTGATTATAATTACCACCAAAAAGGGAAAGAAAGGCAAGATGAGAATTGATTTAAATTATTACACTGCTTTTTCCCAATATGCAAAAAAAACGGAGGTTCTTACTGCAAAACAATTCGGGCAGGTACTTTGGCAGGCGAATATCAATGATGGTCTGAATCCGAACCTCAATAATCTCAGTTACAATTTTGATTGGGGCGTTCAGAATGGCGTTCCGACCTTACACAACAGCTTTGTTCCCGAATATCTGGATGCGGCAAAAACTATCAAATCTGCCAATACCAATTGGTATGATGAGGTTTCCCAGACCGGTGTTGCCAATTCTTTAGATGTTTCGGCTTCAAGTGCTTCAGACAAAGGTTCTGCCTTCTTCTCAATGGGCTATTATGACAATGATGGTATCGTAAAGCTGACCAATTTCAAGAGACTATCTGCCCGTGTGAATACATCTTATAATTTTTTCGATGGTAAATTGAAAATCGGGGAAAACTTTACATATACGAAAACCAATGAGCTGATGGAACCGGGCGTTCTGGACCCGGCTTTGAGAGCGTTGCCTATTATTCCTGTTCACACAGTGGACGGAATCGGTTGGGGCGGTCCTGTTGGCGGGATGAATGACCGTCAGAATCCTGTCCGATTGTTGGAATATAATAAGGACAACGGTTATCGTTACCAAAGATTTTTCGGAAACGTTTACGCAGAACTTACTCCTGTGAAAAACCTGACACTGAAATCTAGTTTCGGGGTCGATTTTTCCAATTATTATAAAAGAATGCTTCAAAGAAGCTATGTTTCTGGTTATTTAAAAAATGATAAAAATGCTGTGAATATCGACCAGTCCGATACGGAAAAATGGACTTGGACCAACACGGCTCAATACACCGCAAAAGCAGGAAATCATCACTTCGATTTATTAGGTGGAATGGAAATGTATAAAGATACCTACAACAATACGTGGCTCAGAAAAGAAGGGTTTTTGATTGAAACACCAGATTATATGTATCCTGATGCCGGAACAGGTGATGCTTTCAATGGCGGAAGTTCTACGTATTACAGCTTATTGTCGTACTTCGGGAAGTTTTCTTATGATTATGACAACCGTTATTTATTTTCTGCAACGGTACGTTATGACGGCTCATCAAGATTCGGGAAAAATAATCGTTTCGGAACATTCCCGGCATTTTCTGCTGGATGGAGAATCAATAAAGAAGATTTTGCCGAGAAATGGCTTCCGTTTTTCTCAGATTTAAGGCTGAGAGCAGGTTGGGGACAGACCGGAAATCAGGAAATCAGCAATTCTGCGGTGTATTCCCTTTACATCGCCAACTATGCAGGCGGAAATCCGACTTGGGCGACTTCTTATGGAACAGCATACGATATTTCCGGTGTCGGAAGCGGTTTGCTACCATCAGGATTCATCGCTACGCAAACCAAAAATGACGATTTGAGATGGGAAACCACTACACAGATCAACCTCGGTCTGGATTTCGGGTTTTTCAATCAGAAACTGACGGGAAGTGTAGACATTTATAAAAAAGATACCAAAGATATTCTCGTATTGCCACCTTATCTCGGTGTGATTGGCGAGGGTGGAAACCGCTGGATTAATGGTGCATCTATGGAAAACAAAGGGATTGAATTCGCTTTAGGCTATGGCGATAAAACTGAGGGCGGTTTCGGGTACGAAATTTCCGGAAACTTCTCGATGAACCGTAACAAAATTACCGCGTTGCCGCAATCCGTTATCAATAATTATGGAGGAAACGGAACCACAGATAATATTCTCGGAAGACCAATCAACTCAATGTACGGTTATGTTGCTGACGGACTTTTCAGAACGCAGTCCGAGGTGGATAATTCTGCAACACAGCCGGGTAAAGGTCTTGGAAGAATCCGTTATGCTGATTTGAATGGTGATGGCATCATCGATGACAAAGATAGAACGTGGATTGGAAATCCGAATCCGGGATTTATGTATGGCGTCAACCTTAATTTCTCCTACAAAAACTTCGATTTATCAACCTTCTGGCAGGGAATCAGCGATGTGGATGTCATCAACTCTAAAAAATACCAGACCGATTTCTGGAGTGTAGATGATGTAGGTTCCAACAAAGGAACGAGATTGCTCAATGCGTGGTCGCCACAAAATCCGAACTCCGATATTCCGGCTTTGACAACGGTGGACAGCAATGCAGAATCCCGATTTTCATCTTATTATGTAGAAAACGGAGATTATTTGAAACTGAGAGTTTTACAATTGGGTTACAGCATTCCGAAAAATGTGTTGGAGCAGTATAAGATTACCAATTTCAGAATCTATATCAGTGCACAGAATCTTTTTACCATCAAATCCAAAAGTTTCACAGGCATCGACCCGGAAACGCCGGCTTTCGGTTATCCGCTTCCGCTGACTGTTAATTTTGGAGTTAATTTATCATTATAAGAATTGAATATAATTCTCGCTGATTTTGCAAATTTTACAGATTTAAAAAATAAAATCAGCGAGAGACTAAAAACTTTAAAAATAATTAAAATGAAAAAATATATAGTTCTTACAGTTGCCTGCGCATTCCTTCTGGGAGCGACTTCCTGCAACGATTTTCTGGACAATGAGCCTCGAGGTGTGCTTTCTGAAGCCGATGTGGTGACGCCTCAGAATGTGGACGGTTTTGTGGTCGCCGCTTATGCATCACTTGGAAATGACCATTATGACACGCCTTTCAGCCTTTGGCCTTACGGAAATGTACGTTCGGACGATGCTTACAAAGGCGGAAGCGGAACTAATGATATTCAGGCATTTCATTTTTTTGAAATTTCCAATAACATCCGTTCAGACTTTGGCGAATTAGACCGTCTTTGGTATATGTATTATGTAGGAATCGGACGATGCAACAAGGCTATTGCAGCACTTAATCAGCTTTCTGAAGCACAATATCCGAACAAGCAGAAACGAATTGCCGAGATGAAATTTGTGAGAGGTCATTTCTATTTCAATCTGAAAATCCTCTTTAAATATGTGCCTTACGTGGACGAAAATACACCAATTGATGATTATCCGAAAATCTCCAACCGTGCAAAAACCGACCAGCAATTGTGGGATGCCATCGCCTCAGATTTTGAATTTTCGGCGGCGAATCTTCCATCAACACAATCTGAAGTCGGAAGACCAAAGAAAAGTGCGGCTTATGCATATTTGGCAAAAGTGAGATTGTATCAGGCTTATGAGCAGGACAACAATTATACGGTGACCCAGATCAATCCTGTAACGCTTCAGAAATCCATTGATGCAGCCAATCAGGTGATCGGAAACTATGCTTTGGAATCGGATTTTGGGTACAACTTCCTTCCGGGAACGCACGAGAATGGCCCTGAATCTGTTTTTTCCATCCAGTTTTCTGACAATGACGGAACACTTTTCGGAAGGCTGAATTATGGAGATGTGCTTTCTCTACCTCAAGGTTTGGGATGTTGCGATTTCCATAAGCCAAGCCAGAATTTGGTAAATGCCTTCAAAACAACACCACAAGGTTTGCCGATGTTTGATACCTATAACGACACGGATTTGAATTACAATCAACTCAACAATTACAAAGTGGACCCGAGACTTTACCACACAGTTGCTTTGCCGGGATTGCCTTGGAAATATGAGGAAAACAAAATTTATCAGGAAAGTTGGAACAGAAGCCCGGGAACGTATGGTTACTATGCTTCGTTAAAGGAAAATGTACCCGTAGGATGTGGTTGCACCGTGAATGTAGATCCGTTTTATGCCAATTCTAAAAACAGGATTATCATCCGCTATTCTGATGTTTTGTTGATGAAAGCAGAAGCGTTAATCGAGCTTGGACAGGTTAATGAAGCCTTACCATTAATCAATCAGGTAAGACAGCGCGCGGCAAACAGTACGGTTTTGACCGGAAGTTACACCACCAATAATCTGATTAGCAAATATGAGCCGGGCGTGAACTGCACGTGGAATCAGGATTTTGCGAGAAAAGCGTTGCGATGGGAGAGGAGAATGGAATTTGCAATGGAAGGAAGTCGCTTCTTCGACCTTGTGAGATGGGGAACTACAGCAGGAACGATGAACAGCTATTATTCTGTTGAAAAAACGAAAAGGTCTTACTACTCTCAGGCAGGATTTGACCACGGAATTGAAGAATATTGTCCGATTCCATTGGCTCAAATTAATTTCAGTCAGGGATTGTACAAACAAAATAATGGTTACTAAAAACTTAAAATATTATGAAAACAATTTATAATAAATTTCAGTTATTCCTCCTGTTGCTTGTTTCAGTAGTATTGGTCTGGTCTTGCGACAACAATATGGAAGACGGACTGGTAACGGACGTTTCGGTGAATGTATCTTCCTTTAAAATAAACGGTGTTTCGGGAGAGATTGACAATCAGAATGATAAAATCACGGTAACTCTTCCTTATGGAACGAGTGTGAAGGCTTTGTCTCCGATGATAGAAATTCCACAAGGTTCGGTGATTTCTCCGGCTTCGGGAACTGTGCAGGATTTTTCGCAACCTGTCAAATTCAGAGTAAAAAACGGGAATATCTACAAAGATTATCAGGTGACGGTTCAGGCTCAGGTTCCGATTATCAGTTTTAAAATCAACGGATTATCGTCTACCATCAATCATTCCAGCAAAACCATTTCACTTGTGATGCCGGAAGGTACTAATCTTACGGCCTTGCAGCCTGTGATAGAAATGGCAAATGGTGTGAGCATCAATCCTGCATCAGGAACCACGATTAATTTCAGCAGTCCTGTACAATTTACTGTTTCTAATGCTAATCTGACTGAAATCTACACGGCAAAAGTAACGACTCCAGTTTCAGGACCAACGGTGGCCTTCCTCGGAATGGCGGCAACCAGAACGGGACTTACTAATCCTGATGAAATTGCAGCATCTGACTGGCTTTTCGATAAATATTCCGGAGCGGTTTATGTCTCGATGGCAGATGTGGCGAGTGGAGCAGCGAGTCTTACGGGAGTCGATGTGATTTGGTGGCATTTTGATTCGGCGACCGCTTTGCCTGGCGATGCGCTGAATGCGAATGTGACTTCCAAAATCAAAACCTATCTCAATGCTAATGGAAATATTCTATTGACAGGATTTGCAGCTCAGTATGTGGATGCTTTGGGAATCGTGCCTTCCGGAAAAGGTCCGAACAATGTTTTCGGTGATTTGCTTCCGAACGGATTTGTGGATGCGAATAGCGATTGGGGGATTTCTTTCAAGGGGAACGAAACGCACCCTGTTTTCGATGGGCTCCAGACTTATGAATCGGGGAAAGCCAATTTTCTACAGAAAGGAACTTTCAGATTGAATCATACGGCGTGGTGGTTCCTGCCGGATTGGGGCGGCTATGTGAACGGCGCAGGATGGAGAAATCAGACGGGCGGAAATAATCTTGCAAGTGAAGCCTGGGATAATACGCTGGATGGACGTGTCGCCATTGCCGAATTCCCTGGCGGAACAACCAACAAAAAGTGTATCACAATCTCTATGGGCGCTTACGACTGGTATAACGAAACATCAAACGGAACCCCAAGCCAGCCGAATGGATTTTTGGATAACATCAAAAAACTGACGGAAAACAGCCTTAATTATCTTGTAACGAATTAAAATCAGAACCAATGACAATCAGAAAAATATATTTAGCCGCTGTGATGATTCTGGCCACTTATTCCTGCCAGAATAATGATTCGGTGGCAGATGTGAATCCGGATGAAATTTTCAGACAGACCAATATCTTTCCGCAGCCGCCCAATCAGTGGATGGGAAACAGTAATCCTTATTACACCGCGGGTTATGTGGGCGATGTGATGCCGTATTATGAAAACGGGACTTTCCACCTTTTTTTCCTACACGATGCCAAAACCAAACCTGCAGGCGAAGGATTTCACGATATTCACAGCTTTGAGACGACTAATTTTAAGGATTTTAGCTATCAGGGAAGACAGATTCCGTATGGAACAGCTTCTGAACCGGACTTCGGAGTAGGAACGGGAAGCCTTGTAAAAGTCCATAATACCTATTATTACTATTACACCGGACACAATGAGATTGCGTCGTTTTTATCGGGTAATCCGAGGGAAAGCGTGCTTTTGGCAACCAGTACCGATATGAAAAACTGGAGTAAGGTTAAGAATTTTAAAATCACGGCTCCAGCTGGTTATTTTGATTATGAATTCCGTGACCCGCACGTTTTTTTCAACGCGGAGGATGGAAAATACTGGATGCTGGTTTCGGCACAGACTTCGGCAAAGAAAGCGGTTGTTCTGAAATTTACCACCACCAATCCTGCAAGCGGAAACTGGACGGTAGAAAATCCGATTTACACAACAACTTCATCAGAAAATTATATTATGCTGGAGTGTCCGGACCTGTTCAAAATGGGCAATTACTGGTACCTCGTCTTCTCCGAAAACTGGAGCAGCAACAGCGGAACGCATTACAGAATCGCCTCATCGCCAAACGGACCGTGGATAACCCCTGCCAATGACCGACTGGATGGCTCTTATCTCTATGCTGCGAAAACCGTTTCGGACAATACCGACCGTTATTTGGTAGGCTGGACCGCCAGAAAAGTCCCTGAAAGCAACACCGGCGGAAAAGACTGGGCAGGAAATCTTGTAACACATAAGCTTGTTCAGAATACCGATGGAACGCTTGCGGTAAAACCTATTGCTGCATTGCAGTCTGTTTTCAGTCAAAATTCTGCACTTTCTGTCGATAAAATTACAGGAAACGCATCTCAGAACGGGAATAGTTTTAATTTGTCTGCCAATTCTCAGGTAATATTTGGCAAACTTCAGAAAGCCAATCAAATCAGCTTTACGCTGAATGCTTCTGCGAATGGAAAATCAGGATTGATTCTGGCACAAGACAATGACGGAAAAAATGGTTTCAAAATCTCGTTTGAACCATCCGCCAACAGAATTGCAGGTTATGTAATGAATGGCGGAAGCGAGGATTTTGCCAATTCGTATCCGCTGTCAGGAATTTCCGGAACCAATTACAACGTGACGGCTTACATCAGCAATGATGTTTGCGTGGTTTATGTGAATGATAAATTGGCGTTCAGCAACCGTGTGTACGATATTGTTAATAAAAAATGGAGTATTTTTGGTACTTCCGACAGTTCATTCAGCAATATTAATATTAAAAATCCTTAATTGATGTTTCTTAATACAAAAATAAATGCAGTAAGTTACGGAGAAGTGCTCTTCGATGTGTTTGGTGATGAAAAAATAATCGGTGGAGCGCCGCTCAATCTGGCGCTCAGAACAGCATCTTTCGGATTTCCGGTAGCGATGATAAGTGCTGTTGGCAATGATGAGAATGGAAAAATAATTTGTGATTATGTCAAGGAAAATCAACTTGATACTAGCGGAATCATCACCGCACCGGATTATGAAACAGGCGTTGTACAGGTAACTCTGAACGAGCGTGGTTCTGCAACGTATGAAATCAAATTTCCGTCGGCGTGGGATTTTATCGAAACGAATGAAAACACTCAGAATATCGTAAAAAATGCCGATGTTTTTTTCTTCGGAAGCCTGATTTGCAGAAATGATATTTCAAGAAATACGCTTTTACGTTTGCTGGATTCCAACACGAATATGTTTAAGGTTTTTGATGTTAACCTTAGAAAGCCGTTCTATAACATTGAGCTTTTGAAACAGCTGATGAACAAAGCCGATTTCATTAAATTCAATGATGAAGAAATTCTTGAAATTGCAGCTGAGCAGGGCTTTAAATCAGATAATCTTGAAGAGAATATCCGCTTTATTTCAGAAAAAACAAAGACCAATTCTATCTGTGTTACCTTGGGAAAACACGGTTCATTATTATTATGGAACGGCACAATCTATCATCACGGCGGTTATCCTGTAAAAGTAGCTGATACTGTTGGTGCAGGAGACTCGTTTCTGGCAAGTCTTATTGCAAAGTTATTGTCGGACAAAAATCCGGATGAAGCATTAGATTTTGCAAGTGCTGTGGGCGCTTTGGTGGCGAGTTATTCGGGTGCGAATCCAAAACTTAAGAATGAAGACATTGAAAGATTTATGAATCAGAGGGTTTGATAATTCTAAATTATAATGGCAAGAAATGGCACCAACTAAAAACAGTTGGTGCCATTTGGTTTCTGTGGTTATAACCGAGAAAATATCGAAATGTTTGGTTGAAGATTTAGAGAGAATTTGGCAGTTATCAGATGTGAAATATTAAACTTTATAAATGCTTTAAGATTTAATATACTATAAATTCAAATTATATGTTCATTCATCAAAGGTTAACGGAAGTTTTCTCTTCAAAATGATTTTGTTTTTAAAATGGCGTCTTTGTATATTGCGGATAAATAGATATTTGTAAATGTCCAATTTCGAAGTTTTTTACAACTATATTCAAAAATTGTCCGGAGAAATTCTTTCTGAGGAGGACAAAATTGTGATTGAGACACATATGAAACCAAGAAAGTTCAGGAAAAAACAGTATTTTCTGCAGGAAGGTGATGTGTGTAAATACACAGGATTTATAGTGAAGGGGTCTGCCAAAACATTTTCTGTGGATGAAGAAGGGAATGAAAATATTCTGAAACTATGTATCGAGAATTGGTGGCTAGCTGATTTTGAAAGTTTTTATCAACTCACGCCGAGTCGCTACAATATAGAAGCAATGGAGGATCTTGAAGTTTTGCAGACGACTAATGCACAGGTTGAAGAGTTTTTAAAACCTATCCCAGCATTTTCAGCGATGATGGAGGTCATCAAGCAGAATAATGCAATTGCTAATCAAAAAAGGATGCAATCCATAATTCGTTATACTGCTGAAGAACGTTATGTAGATTTTGTCAATAATTACCCGCACTTTCTACAACGCTTTCCGCAAAATGTGATTGCTTCCTATTTAGGTTTGTCTCCTGAAACTTTGAGCAGATTGCGAAAAAAATTAAATTCAAAGTAAAAATTTACCCTAATTCCTTCTCTGCTATTTTCCATCTTCTACTTTCTGAAAAATAATTCCTAAACTTCAAATCTTTGACTTGATTTAGATCAAGTGTATTTAATGATTCAGGTCAAGAACGTATTAATGCTGTGGAAATATCTTTGTACTATAATTCAGAACAGAAAATCTGATAAATTTAAAATGTACAATTATGAGTAAATTAAAAAACAAAGTTGCAGTGATCACAGGCGGTAACAGCGGTATAGGTCTTGGTATTGCGAAGGCATTAAAAAATGAAGGGGCGACAGGAGCAATTGTTGGTAGAAATCAGGAAACTTTAGATAGCGCAGTAGCACTTCTTGGAGATGGTTTTATAGCGATTAATGCAGATGTGACCAATTCAGAAGACCTTGAAAGAGCGTTTAAAACAGCATCTGAGAAATTTGGAAAGATTGATATTTTAGTTGCCAATGCAGGTGCGGGAAGTGTAGGAACAGTCGCAACGACCACTGAAGAAGATTATGATAAATTAATGAATTTAAATCTGAAAGCTGTTTATTTTACAGTTCAAAAAGCATTACCATATCTGAATGATGGTAGTTCTGTTATTCTTATCGGATCCAATGCTGCTCATCGTGCTTATGGCTCTTTCACCCTTTATGGCGCTGCAAAATCTGCTGTAATATATTTAGCAAAAGGATTTTCCACGGATCTTTTAGACAGAAAAATAAGAGCCAATGTTATAACACCAGGTACAACAGATACTCCGGCATTTGAAAAGTTTATCCCCGCAGAGCAGGTAGATGCTGTAAAGCAACAATTTGCAGAAGCAGTGCCCGCTGGTAGGATCGGACAACCTGCTGATATTGGCAATGCGGCAGTGTTTCTTGCCTCTGACGATTCATCTTTTATGCTAGGTACTGAACTGCTTGTTGATGGGGGAATGACCTATCTTGTAAAGTAGTAGTTAATTCTTATCAATTTTCAAATCTCAAAAGTGCCAAATAACGATAAAGTTATTTGGCACTTTTATTTATATTCACAGATAAATATATTATTATGTAAAATTCCACATTTTTTTTATTGCATAATTTTACTTTAGAACTTAAAGTAGAAAACAGGATTAATATGTATGTCAAAACATTATCAATTTAAGAACTTTTTTTCTGGTTGGGTATTTTCTTTTTACTAAAAACCCCAGTAAATACTGAGGTTTTGGCAGACTGTACTGAATTGTTTTGCGAGACAATACCATAATTTAATTATTGAACATTTTTGCGGGAATAAACTTTGCAATTTTTCATTTTTGCAGCTGCGATTTAGAAACCATACATACCACCTGAAACGGAAATCTGCTCACCCGTGATCCATGCTGCGTCATCGGAAGCCAAAAATACCACGGCTTTCGCAATATCTGCAGGTTGTCCTCTGCGGCCCAGCGGTGTTTTTTCAACAAACATCTTTTCATAATCACTGCCAGTTGTAACACCCGCACTCGTTGCACCTTCTGTATCTGTAGCACCTGGTAAAATAGAATTGATACGAATATTTTTTGCTCCTAATTCTTTAGACAATGCAATGGTGAAAGCGTCTATTGCAGCCTTGGTTGCAGAATAAACTGATGCATTGGGAAGTGGCGACTTACTTGCACCTGAACTGATATTAATGATATTTCCACCTTTTTCTCCAAAAAGTTTTAAAGCGGACTGGATAGTCAATATAGTTCCCAATACATTAACATCGAAACTTCTATGGAAATCTTCTACCGTGATTTGTTCAATTGGGGCAAATCCTTGCGATACGGCATTGTTAACTAAAATATCAAGCGTGCCGAAAGCCCTTTGTGTTTCTTCAAACAATTTGCTCACATCCGCTTCATTGGATACATCCGCCTGTATAGCTATGGCAACGCCACCATGATTGGTAATCTCCTTTACAACATTCTCCGCAGCTTCTTTACTGGAAGCGTAATTTACAACAACCTTTGCACCTTCGTGCGCAAAATGTTTTGCGATAGCTGCGCCTATTCCTTTGGCAGCACCGGTAACTATCGCTACCTTGTTTTCTAATTTACTCATGATTTTATTATTAATTGATTAATACTTTCCAGATTTTTTACGTTCTGAATTCCATACAAAGTTGCTGCATCAAATCAAGCTGTGCATTGATATTCATCACTGTTTGATGGTGATAAATATCAACTGAAACCAGTGACTTTAATCAGGAAAGCTTAGTAAATAATTGTAAAATAGAAGTTTATGAAAAATGTAAAAATCAAAAATTCGGATGGAGTAGAATAGCAAACACGTAAAATCTTTGCTTAAAACTTTTTAATTTGTTAAAAGCTGTGATTTCGAACAAATAAAATTGAGATATCTGGAAGAACAAATCAACAAAATTTTAAAGAATCAGGCATTCATTAATAACTTGTTATAGCGACAGGAAGGATTTTTATGCTAAGGATTTATTTCAATGCATTTTTCTTGATTCTACTCAGAGTTTCAGAAGATAATCCAAGGTAAGAGGCAATCATTTGTTGTGAAAAACGCTGCAAAAAATACGGATAGTTTTTCACCAGTTCCTCATAGCGTTCTTCAGCTGAATAGTTAATAGTGTTCATTCTTTTTTGCGAAGCAATAGTACTATTTTGACTGATTATGTCCGACATTGCTGAAAAGGCGGGAATATATTTGAGAAATTCCTCAATTTCTGCATTGGTTGATTGCAGTAGTTCCAATTCCTCCAATGCTTCAATATTATAGAGACTTGGTGTCAGGCGGTAAAAGCTTTCGAAATCTGTGAGCCACCAACGTTCCACAGATAATCTCAATATATTTTCGTGTCCTTTTTCATCTACTATAAATGTCTTGGCAGAACCTTTCACAATAAACGCAATAAATTTGCACACGTCGCCTTCCTGTAAAAAATATTGTCGTTTTCGAAGTTTTCGAGGTTTAAAATGTGCTTTAAGTAAGAGCTTATTTTCTTCCGACAGTATTTTGCCTGATATTTCTTGAATGTAATCGAAAAATATTTCAAAATTGGACATTGTGAAAGATACTTAAAGACCGCAATTTACTCAATTTTAAACATATCTCAAAGCTACAAATAACAGTTAATAATTCTCCTGAAAGATATATTCAAATCAATTATTGACAGATATAGACCACATATTCAGTATTTTGAAAATTTGAACTAGTAGTGTAATCTTAAGTTTGATTGTATTCATCTCACTGGATATGCTGAAGCTTATTCTTCTATATTATTACCATTTTTGTGCAGCACGTATGGATATTTATGAGACGGTATTGTCTTATAATAGCATTAAGAAAGAAATGATCTAATCAATCTATCTGAAAATTCTCATTATTTCATATTCTTCTATAATGATCTCTGCAATTCGAGTAAGGCTTTTATAAATAAGAAATAGCTGACCAGATAGAAAATAATATTTCCCTATTTTTGTAAGTCTATATGATGGCAAGAATAAAGAAAATACCAGTAAATCTGTTGACAGAGCGCATTGCAGTTTTCCTGTGCATTTTTCTTGCTGTATTCTACACGCCTCAGACGTCGAATGATGTCGGAATCCTGAGAGAAGATATCCTGGACAAGATGCAGTACAACGGTCAGCAGCTGGAACCGCTATTGAAATATTATGCTAAAATTTCACCAGCCGATGCACAGATTCTCCGTGTCAGGTCACTACTGATCAAAGGCGATTATGAGGAAGCACTGACCAGATTATTGACGTTAAAAAAACTTGCAGCGAACGATAAAAAATCGGAGATTTTCTTTCAGTATCGGTACTTATACGCAGAATTGTGTCAGGCCTTAGGACTGACCAGTGAGTTGAAGAACATCCGCAGTGAACTTCAAAATTCTCAGTTTTCAAAACGAAAAACTTTTGCTGACCTCGCGATCGATAAGACCAGTTTTGAAGTATTTTCACCTTCTGAAAGAATCGTTATTCTGAAATCTGCCATTAAGGATTATGAAAAGGCAGGTAATAGCAAGGCGATGATTCAAAGCGAGATATGGCTTTCGGAATTGTTGGACAAGAACAACGCTGAATCGATTTCTTCGAGACATTCTGCCTGGGATTTGGTCAGCATTAATAAACCTGGCGTTTATTATGAGCTGTTGGTTTTCAATTCTTTATCCAAAATAGAATTGGAAAAGAATGATCCGCAAGCGGCGTTTGATTTTCTGAAAAATTTCCGGAGTTCGGCTTCAGATATTTCCAATATCGGACTGAAAGCAGATTATTACAAGAACCTTGCAAAAGCCTCGGCAGGAATCAATGAGTTTAATATGCTGGGATTGGCGAATGAGGCTTATTTCAACATTATCCAAAACATTGATTCAAAAAAATCGGTGGCCAAAGCGATGCTGGTGAATCATATCAACAAGATGAATGATGAAAAACTGGCGGCTCAGCAGCAGATGTTCCGGTATATTTATCTCACTATCATTGTGATTTTTATCTTTGCAGTGATATTGATTTATTGGTTTACCAAGTATAAATCTAAGCCCGCAAAAGAAGCTTCTGCCAGTACCGAGGTGAAAAATTTCGTCATTCCGGACAAAACGGAAAAACGGATATTGAACAAGCTGGACGAGTTCGAAAAAAGCCAGAAATACATTCAGAAAACGGTGTCACTTAAGACTTTGGCTCTGCAATTCGATACCAATCCGAAGTATCTGTCCGAGGTTGTTAACAAACATAAAAATTCCAATTTCAATACCTATATCAACAATCTCAGAATTGATTATATCGTCGATAAAATAAGACAGGATACGGAATACAGAAAGTATAAGGTGAGCTATCTTGCGGAAGAGTGCGGATTCTCTTCACACAGCCTTTTCACCACAATTTTCAAGAACAGGATGAACCTTTCGCCAACAGAATTTCTCCAAAAACTGAATGAATGAGAGCAATACTGAACATAATATTGATGCTTTTCGCCTTCACCTTATTTGGACAGAAAACCGAGAAAGATAAACAGCTGGAAGAAGCCACGAGTCTCATTTTCACCAATCCGGAAAAATCTGTGCAGATCTCTACCAGAATGCTTCAGGAAGCTAAGGATTATAAAACAAAAATAATCGCTCTGTCTAAGCTGGTCAATGCACAGATGGTGCTGGGAGACATCAGTCAGGTAATTAGAAATTGCAATCAAGGCATTGAGATGGCCAAAGAAAATGAGGATAAGATCAACCAGATCCGTTTTCTCTCGATGCTCGGAAACCAATATCAGCAAATCAATATGAATGCTGATGCCAAGAAAAATCTGGACGAGGCGGAGAACCTCATCAATGCAACACCGCTACCCAAAGACCTTTTATTTATTCAAGGCAATGTCTATAATGTGAAAGGTATTGTCTTCAAAAGTGAACTAAATTGCGAGTTTTCCATAAAGTATTTTGACAAAGCTCTGGACGTTTACAATAGATTACCTGCTGAAGATGTGACGGTTACTAACCGGCTTCTGATCGATATTCAGAAAGCCCATTGTCTGGAATCAATAGGGAAAATCCAGGAAGCAGAAAAACTTTACAATGAAGTTCTGGACAGCAAGGACAACGGATTAGGTTACAATAAGTATTTTGCTTCCGTCGGTATGGTTGATATTTATTTGAAAAGAAAAGATTTGGATAGAGCTGAGCAAGTTTTAAAAACCATCAATGTCAAAGACTTTATCCAATACGATTCTGAGCTTACTTCTCAGTATTACAGACTGATGGCACAGAATAGTTATCTGAGAAAAAACTTTAAATCTTATCTTTATTATTTTGATAAATATAACGGTTCATTATTGCAAATTTCAAAATCACAAAATGAAATGATTGAAAAACTGGTAATTGATGATAATGCAAATTATATCCAAAAAAGTAATAAAGCCGTAATGATGAATCTTATTATCATCTCGATTCTCATCATTGTTTTGTCTCTTTTAGTCTTGTTTTTCTATCGTTTTTCAGTAAAAAAGACTGCTGAGTAATATTATATATCATTGAAAGGTAAGTCTTTCATTTAAAATTCTTTAGACCTTATTTTAAGCTATCACATTTGAGTATTTTTCTCAAATGTGACAGCGTTTCTCTATGTTTTCTTAGTTCATATTGATAATTTAGGAACCTTAAATGATTAGATAAAATATCTACAAACCAATTTAATTGATAGATAAATTTTCTTAATCATTTTAAGAAACTTAATTCATTTAAAGAAAAATTTATCAATATGAAAAAAAAACAACTTTTTAGCAATTCTTTTAGGCGGACTTTTATCTGCTCAGACTACTTTTACCCTTGTGAAAGATATTAATCCCGGTCTAAACAATTCTGCACCGTCCAATTTTACGGTGTTCAATAATAAAATGTATTTCAGCGCCACTTATAGTCCGACAGGTTCTGCCACAGGAACTGAACTTTGGGAAAGTGACGGAACAGAAGCTGGTACTAAAATAGTGGAGGACATTTATCCCGGTGCATCTTCATCGGCGCCGACCAATCTTTATACCTTCGGAAACAAACTTTATTTTACAGCGGCACTCGTTGTGAATGGAACCAACACTTCAGGTGTCCTGATGTCCTACAACAGCGACGAAGGTCTTAAAACAGTTTCCACAACTGCTAAGTTTGCAACCACTTTTCTGACCAGCAATAATAAGCTCTATTTTAAAGCCACTAACACCACGGTGACACCTAATACACAACGTCTTTATACACTGGATGACAGTTTACAGCCCGTGATGGTGGATGATAACGTGACCGTAATGTTCCTTGGAAATGTGGGACAGCAGATCATTGCCAATGGCCAGTACAAGACGGCTGCAAACCCAACTTGGTATCAGCTTTTCAGTTTGAACGGCAATACGCTGGATCTTTTAAAAACCATTAATTCTGCTGCTACTGCTTATCCTCAGAATTTCTATTATAGTCCGACGCTGGGTAAATCTCTCTTCTCGGCAAATGGTGGTAACGGCCCGGAGCTGTGGATGTCAGACGGAACGGCTACAGGAACAGTTCAGGTCAAGGATATCAATACCACCACGGCCACGGCAGGTTCCAGTGCCACAAACTTTACAGAGTACAACGGAAAAGTTTATTTTACGGCATCGGATGGTGCAACCAGCGGCATCGAACTGTGGGTGACAGACGGCACAGAGCAGGGAACCAAAATGCTAAAGGACATCGTGCCTGGTTCCACAGGTTCATTTCCTGAGAAACTGACGGTCTTCAAAAATAAACTGTATTTCCTTCTTAACAATACGGGCGGTGTGAGACAGCTTTGGGAATCCGACGGTACGGAAGAAGGTACCAAAGCGCTTTCAACCCTTCCTGCGGCATTCGGGCTTGCTGTTTACAATGACAATCTGTATGCTTCCGCCAGGGTAGATGCTGCGGACCAAATTGGCGTCGAGCTTTATAAGGTCAATCTTCCTGATGAAACCCTTGCCGTGACAACTGCTTCGGCATCCAAACTTAGTATCTATCCTAATCCTTCAAAAGGCGAAGTTAAAATCAGCAATGTAACTTCTGGTTCATTTGAATTGTTTGATACGACTGGTCGCATTATCAAAGCTGGAAAATTCGATAACAGTAAAATCAATCTGAGCTCAAAAGCAGGAAATTATATCCTGAAAGTTACTTCTGATGACAAAAAGGTGAACGCATCCACCAAAGTCATTGTACAATAATCAAAAAACATCATTATGAAAAAAATAGTATTTACTCTGTTTATAGCCAATGCATTAAGCGCACAAAGTATTGATTTGCTCAAAGATATCAATCCAGGCGCACAACCGTCCACACCCGCCGAATTTGCAAAATATAACGGCAGACTGTACTTCAGTGCCACCAACCCGGATTATGGATTGGAATTGTGGTCAACGGACGGAACAGCAGGCGGCACTACGCTGACAGCGGACATCAATCCAGGAACAGGCAGCTCTATCCCTACATCTTTGTTGGTGAAAGATGGCATATTGTATATGAAAACGCTAACTGGCGGTCCTGGCTTTTACAGCTATACCGAAGCTAATGGCGTGCAACTGGCCGCTTCTGGAATGGCTGCTGCTTCCAATTTCCTCTTAGCCAACGACAGGATTTATTTTCGTATCAATAGCAAATTGTCCTATCTTAATGAGGGCACTGTAACCGAAATAGATACACCTGTTATAGTTAATGGACAGATGGGAGCCATCAATGGCAAGATTGTGACCGGCGCCAGCCCTAACTCGACTTCAAGCAATGCGCAGTTATATGTTTATGATGGTACTACGGTTTCTCTTCTGAAAACAATTAACACCAATACAACATCTAATCCGCAAAGTTTTTTTTATAGCAGCCAGCTAAACACTTTGTTTTTTACGGCTGGTTCTGCAACGGCTGGTTTTGAACTTTGGAAAACCGATGGAACCGAGGAAGGAACGGTACAGGTCAAAAATATCAATGCAGGAACATCCAGTTCTTTCCCCGGCAATTTCCAACAAGTGGGCAATAAGGTTTTCTTCAGTGCCAATAACGGAACCAACGGTGTAGAACTGTGGGTAACCGACGGAACCGAGGAAGGAACCAAACTCGTAAAAGATATCTATCCGGGCTCGCAGGCTTCCAACCCTAACAACCTGACGAATCTGAACGGGACATTGTATTTCCTGGCGGCAGATGGCTCGGGAGAGGCCAAACTGTGGGAGAGTGACGGAACGGAAGAAGGTACCAAAGTAACTCTTGAACTGAAACCGGGTTACACCAATTTTGTTCTCGGCAAAATGGAAGCATACAATGGAGCTTTGTACCTATCGGCTAAACTCAACGTGACTAACGGACAGGAACTTTACAAAATAGAGATGCCAACTCTGGCTGTTTCTGATTTGAATAAAAAAAGCGCAATAGTCTATCCTAATCCTACCAATGGCGATATTTTCTTCAGCGGGAAAGAATATGTGAGCTATGACCTTTATGACCTGAACGGACGTCTCCTGAATCAGAATGTTAAAATCAACGATAACAAAACGCATTTATCAGTTCCAAATGGGAATTACATCCTGGTAGGCAAAACGAAGGAAGGAACTGCTAACACGACTAAATTAATTGTAAAATGAAAAGAACTCTAGCAACTATAGGATTGATGCTCTTTAGCGCCAGTTTCACAACAGCAAACGCACAGAACATCAATTTCACAGACGAAAATTTCCTCGAGTATATCCTGCTCTACACCGGTATTGATACCAATAATGATGGTGAGATACAGATGACCGAAGCCGAGGCGTACACCGGTGGATTTACCTTTACGGGAAACATCAAAGACGTTCCGGAGGTCAAATATTTTAAGAATCTGACTTCACTCACTATCAATGGTTCCAAGGTGGCCGCTGTAGATGTGACGACTAACAAAGAGATCAATAAGGTTCTGATTAACAATTCACTACTTACCAAACTGGATCTCTCACAAAACTCCAAGCTTGCAGTGGTGGATATTAGCAAGTCGGCCAATCTGAAAGAGCTGACCTTTGGGTCACATCCTCAGTTGTCCTACATCAGTCTGATGTTTAACGCGATTGAAGCTCTGGATGTTACCAAATGTCCAATGCTGAGTAACTTTTACTTTGCGTCCAACAATGTCTCCAGCATTGATGTAACCAAGAACCCGAGGCTTACGGAACTTAACGTTGCAGCCAATAAGATCTCAACACTTGATGTGACCAAAAACACACGATTGACTTACCTTAATGTAGGTCTTAACCAGCTTCAGCAGCTTGATGTCACCAATAATCCTTTGCTCGATACTTTTATGATCCAGGCTAATCCTATCACCTCTATCGATATCAGCAAGCAACTTTACCTGAGACAGTTTGTAATGGATAGCACTTTGATACCTGATATTAATCTGACCACGCATTCTATGTTGCAATATTTTTATGCTAATTCTTCTCAGTTGACCGAGGTAGATGCCTCTAAAAACGGAGATCTGATTTATGTGAATGCCGTCCAAAACCAAAAGATGAAATTTATCAACGTGAAAAACGGAAATAACAAGAATGCGATTGGCTTCTTCGCTATCAACAGCCCGAATCTGAAATGCATCCAGGTGGATGATGTGGCCTACAGCTCCAGCCAGACCCTTTGGCAAAAGGATACGACAGCAGTATTTGCAACGGATTGCAGCACCATTTTGGCTAGTCAGGAAGTAGCAAGCACAGCAAAAACATCTTTCTATCCTAATCCCACATCCGGCTATCTGTTCCTGAAAACTGAAGTCAAAGATGCTACGGTGTTTAATATGGCAGGGCAAAAAGTGGCGAGGTACCAGAATGCCAGGATGATTGACATCAGTCATCTTCCGATAGGTAACTATATCATCAATTTCACCGATGCTACAGGTAAAATCTCATCACAGAAAATCATTAAAAATTAATTTTTGGTCTAATGAAATTAAATTATAAACAAACATTTAAAATTACGATAGCGGCAGTTGCCCTGTTTGCAGGAAGCGTGATTCACGCTCAGAACAGCGACAAGGCTATTATAGAACAATATCTGGCAGCAGGTAAAACCACTTTCGGGAAAACATTTGATATCGTTCATTCGGCTGCTAAAAAAGATTCTGATGGAAAAATTGTCAATATCCAGCAGACTTACAGAGGTATTCCTGTTTACGGCGCTATTTCATCCGTTTTGATGCAAGGCAACACAGTGAAGTATATGTCCGACAATTTTATGTCGGTATCGGATAATGTTGCTACTGCCAAACCTTCGGTGGATGTTGCCAGAGATTTCTCGGCCATTTTATCATCGGCCAATGTGAAAGGCGATAAAAGCGATTATACGTTTGAAGGACGAAAAAATAATTCAGTACTGTCCAAACTGGTTTATTTCCCAACGGTCCAAGGTAAGTTGCAATTGGCTTATGCTGTCAATTTCTTCGAAAAGGGAACTAACAATTATTGGGATATCATCGTAGATGCAGTAACAGGCGCTATTATTGAGAAAAACAATCTCACGGTATCTTGCCAGTTTCACGACCATTCTTTTTCTTCTGAACATCAGTTGGATGGCAGTCAGCATTCAGAAAAGATCGTTTCCCATACGGTAGAACAGAAGTCCGCACTTGAAGACAATGCCTCTTACCGAGTTTATGCATTTCCAATCGAATCACCTAATTTCGGTCAGCGTACGCTGGAAACCAATCCTTGGTTTCTGGATGCTTCTCCGCTGGGATGGCAAAATGACGGTGATGAATCTTACAACATCACGCGCGGAAATAATGCTTATGCTTACCTGGATTTGAACGGGTCCAATGCTTTTGGAGCGAGTGCCAATGGTGGTGCGCAGAAACTCTTTGATTTCCCATTGGATTTGACTCAACCTGTTACAGCATATACCAATGCTTCTATTACGAATCTTTTCTATGCGTCCAACAAGATGCACGACATATTCTACAGATACGGATTTGATGAGGCAGGCCGTAATTTCCAGTCGAACAATTTCGGAAAGGGTGAACTTTACACGGATTTTGACCCGGTATTGTCGGAGGCCAGAGACGGTTCATCCCTCAACAATGCCAACTTTGCGACACCACCGGACGGCTTCTCTCCGAGAATGCAGATGTACCTTTGGAGATACGGTTATTTGCTGACCTACAATGCACCGGGTGATATGGTAGGCAGAAAACCTGAAGCAGGCTATAACTCAGGATTTGGTGGTGCTTTTCCGGTCAACACACCTTTGACTGGCGATGTGGTTCTGGCCACGCCGGCAGACGCTTGTACAAACCTCACCAATACCAACCTTACCGGAAAAATTGCATTGATTCAAAGAGGCACCTGCAACTTTGATGTCAAATTCAGAAAAGCTCAGGACAAAGGTGCCAAGGCGGTCATTATCTACAATCCGGATGCTTCGCAGACGCTTATTAATATGGGTGGTGCAGATGGTTCTGTAACCATTCCGGGTGTGTTGATCAACAATGCCGAGGGCGAACTTATCAAAAGTAAAATAGACCAGAACATCAATGTTAATGTCAATCTGAAATACAATACTTTTGATGTGGATGGTAGTCTAGACAATGGCGTCATAGCACACGAATATACGCACGGAATCTCTACAAGGAGCACAGGTAACGGCTACAGCTGTCTCAATCCTGCTTATGCCAATGAACAAATGGGAGAGGGCTGGTCTGACTTTATGGCACTGATGGTGACTGGACAGGCTGATGCCACAGCTGCATTGCCAAGGTCTACAGGAACTTTCGTAGCCAATCAGGCGGCTGACGGACCTGGAATCAGACCTGCGAAATATTCTCCGGATTTTGCGATCAATGATTATACTTATGGTGATACCAACGGAAAATACTTTGATGCCGGCGATGGAACTTTGGTAGTGGATGTTCACGGTATTGGATTTATCTGGGCAACGACGCTTTGGGACCTTCACTGGAAATTTGCAGATAAATATGGTTATTCTAATGACATTGCCAATAATCCAGACTCAGGAAGTGGAAAAGTAGTCAAACTGGTGATAGAAGCAATGAAAATACAAGGTTGTTACCCGAATTTTGTGACTGGTAGAGATGCGATTATAGCAGCAGATGCGGATCTGAATAACGGCGAAAACAAATGCATGATCTGGAGCACTTTTGCAAAACGTGGTCTTGGAGCTAATGCCAGCGCAGGTCTTACAAGAGGTACGTTGCCGAATGCTATCTCTGACCAGATTGAGGACTTCTCTATGCCTGCAGAATGTTCATTAGGAACTTCAGATATTCAAGTAACTAAGAAGATATCGATATATCCTAATCCTGCCAACAAGGAAGTTTTCATTAAAACCAACGGTGTTCAGATATCCGGGAAAGTCAAGATTTCTATCTACGATATGTCCGGGAAAAAGGTGGATGAACAGTTGATCAACGCTGATGAACCGATTCTGACCTCAACACTTCAGAAAGGCACCTACATCCTGACCGGCGATGGTATTGGTGTGACTTTCAGCAGCAAGTTGATTATTGACAAATAGAAATTACTATGGCTGAGTTGGCTTTTTGAAAAATCAATCCAATCTTAGTTTCATACTTAAGCCAAATGGCGACAACTTACGACAGTTGTCGCCATTTTTTTAAATTCTAACTTTTTCAAAGGATTTTACTCAAATTCATCGTGAACATTGTATGTATTTTGGTTATATGGAAATTTTAAGGGCTTTCTCATTAACAGTTTATGAGATAATTAAAAAGATTAAGACGAGCTATTTTAAAACTAAAAATAATAAAATTGCTCCATTTTAATCTAAATGAAGCAATTTTATTACTTGTAAATATCACGGAGTATATTCAAACCAATTATTGAAAGATTTAGATTACATATTGAATATTTTGACTATTAGAACTAACTCTGCGACTATATGTTCCGTTTTAATGAATATTGAGTTAATTTATAATTATTTCACCTTATCTTCTGAAATATACTCTTCAGCTCTGTCCCGCTTGGTATACATATCATACCATATTTCAGCGATTTTGTCCTGTACGCCGGAACCTTCCTGCATCCAAACTCCAATACCGATATGGCCTGCGTAAATACCTTTGTCGGATAACTCGGTGTTCAGATTAAGAATATGGTTGCGCAGTCCTGCCATTGCAATACCAACGTTGCCCATCACAGGCGTTGGGTGGATAGACGAGCCTCCGGTCGTAAACAGTAATGCTCCCGTATTTTTTTCCAACATTACCGGAAGCACTTCGCTGATGGATGAAATGGCTCCCAAAACATTGAACTGAAATTGCTGAAGTGCGTTTTCTTCATTGACCGCTAAAGTTCCCGCCAGATTTTGGACACTCGGTATCGGGCTGTACTCAAGGACATCTATGAAGCCGTACTTTTCCCTGATGGAAGTAAAGGCAGAACTGATCTGCGCCTTATCCGTAATATCCGCCGTAAAAGCTGCTGCTTCGATTCCTGATGTATTCAGTTCCGCTACCAGATCATTCAGCTTTTCTTGATTTCGGGCGATAAGAGCTACCTGAAACCCGTTTTGTCCAAATTTTTTTGCGATGGACAAACCCAATCCGGTACCTGCCCCAACTATTGCTATTGTTTTCATTTTATTGATTTAATGTATATTTTATGATACTTAATTGCATTCTCCATCAGTTGAACAGCTTTTTCCCTGTATGGTTTCCAGTGTTGTCTGCGGGTTTTCTTTCTGCCATTCGGAAAAGGACTTTTTAAGCGTTTGCAAAATTTCATCAGGCTGTTGCGCTCCTGCTATTGCATATTTACGGTTCACTACGAAAAAAGGGACGCCTTTGGCGCCTAAGGTCTGTGCTTCGCGGCTGTCATTTTCTACTTTTTGTACATACAAAGGATCTATCAATGCTTTATTCACCTCACTTTCCGTTAAACCGATCTCTTTTCCAAGCTCGATGAGGGTTGCTTTGTCATTTAGATTTTTGCCTTGTGTAAAATAAGCATAGAACAAGGTTTCTTCTGCTTTTTCACCCAAACCTTTTGTTTTGGCAAATTGTATGATACGGTGTCCTTTCATCGAATTGGTAACCAAAGCTTTATCAAGATTATATTCAAGACCTACACTTTTGGCATACTGGATCAGATCCTGATGTCTCTTTTTTGACTCCTCATAGCTTAGACCTTTCCTGTCAGCTACAAACTTATATATATCGTCTTGATATTTTGGTACTTCGGGCATAACAGGGTCAAGCTGAAAACTTTTCCATTCTACTTCTATGAGTTCTTTATTTGGGAACTGTGCTAGAGCTTTCTCGAAATTACGTTTTCCGATGTAACAGAACGGACACATAATATCCGACCATATTTCTATTTTCATTTTATTTTCCATTGCAATATTTTTTATTGGTGTTAATTGTTTTTGATGCTTT
>Ga0308163_10001029_pt1 | contig 35083 bp, 30 predicted proteins | sample PhyTR1_FD_201037 | JGI IMG/M metagenome (GOLD analysis project Ga0308163, IMG submission 201037) | Phyllosphere microbial communities from UC Gill Tract Community Farm, Albany, California, United States - DLSLT.R1 | ecosystem: Host-associated > Plants > Phyllosphere > Unclassified | place: USA... | reverse complement strand
TGCAGGTCGTCGCAACGGAGCATGCCCTGCGATTCGTCGGCAAGCCGACGCTCGAGGCGATCTCGCGCAACGTCGTGCACACCGATCTCTACGAGGCGGTGGCCGAGGTTCGGCACGTGTCGATCGGCCAGTCCGCCGATCTCATCGTCATCGCCCCGGCCACGGCGAACTCCCTGGCCAAGATGGCGGCGGGTCTTGCCGACGATCTGCTCGGCAATACCGTTCTCGCCTCGAAAGCACCGATCGTGGTCGCGCCCGCGATGCACACCGAGATGTGGCAGAACCCCGCCACCGTTGCCAACGCCGCTCTTCTCGCCTCTCGCGGCATCCACTTCGTCGGGCCGACGAGCGGACAGCTCACCGGCGCAGATTCCGGGGCCGGTCGGATGGCCGAGGTCGACGACATCGTCGCCGCATCCCTGGCCGTGGCCGCGGCCGCACACCCCGGCCCGCGCCGCGACCTCGACGGGGTGCGTGTGCTCATCACCGCCGGCGGAACCCGTGAGCCGCTCGATCCGGTGCGATTCATCGGCAACCGCTCGAGCGGTCGCCAGGGAGCCGCGCTCGCGCAGGCTGCCGCCTCGCGCGGGGCGCAGGTCACTCTGATCGCGGCGCACGTCGAGGTGGCGCTTCCCGAGGGCGTCACGGTCGTCTCCGTCGAGACGACGGCGCAGCTCGCCGAGGCCGTCGAGCAGCATGCCCCCGCGAGCGACGCCATCATCATGGCGGCGGCGGTCGCCGACTACAGGCCGGCGGCTGTCTCGAACGCCAAGATCAAGAAAGAGACGATGGGCGACACGCTCACGCTCGAGCTCGTCAAGAACGCCGACATCCTCGCGGGCGTCGCCGCGCGCGCCAGTGCCGGCCAGATCGTCGTGGGCTTCGCCGCCGAGACCGCAGAGACCGATGAGGCCCTCCTCGAGCTGGGGCGAGCCAAGATCGCACGCAAGGGCTGCGACTTCCTCGTGGTCAATCGGGTCGGCTGGAACGAGGGTTTCGCCACGCAAGGAAACGCGGTGACGGTCCTCGACCGAGCCGGGTCTATAGTGATCGAGGCCCGGGGCAGCAAGCTGTCGGTGGCCGATGAGATCCTGTCTGTACTGGCCGAGCGACTGCTCGCAGACGGGCACCGCACCCCATCAGAATTCCCTGGAGCACCATGACGAGCCTTCGCCTCTTTACGTCCGAGTCCGTCACCGAAGGACACCCCGACAAGATCTGCGATCAGATCTCCGACAGCATCCTCGACGCCCTCCTCGAGGTAGACCCCGCGAGCCGCGTCGCCGTCGAGACCCTCGTGACCACGGGCCTCGTGCATGTCGCCGGCGAGGTCACGACCTCGGGCTATGTCGACATCCCCACGATCGTGCGCGACAAGGTGTCGTCGATCGGCTACACGTCGAGCGATGTCGGATTCGACGGAGCGAGTTGCGGTGTCTCGGTCTCGATCGGCGCGCAGTCGCCCGAGATCGCCGCCGGCGTCGACAACGCGTGGGAGAACCGTCAGGGCGAGACCCGCACCGATCCGTTCGATCTGCAGGGTGCCGGCGACCAGGGCATCATGTTCGGTTTCGCCACCACCGAGACGCCCCAGCTCATGCCGCTGCCCATCTGGCTCGCGCACCGTCTGGCCGAGCGTCTCGCCGAGGTGCGCAAATCAGGAGAGCTCGGCTACCTGCGGCCCGACGGCAAGACCCAGGTCACCATCGGCTACGACGGCATCGTGCCGAAGACCATCGAAACGGTCGTTCTCTCGACCCAGCACACGGAGTCGGTGACGAACGCCGATCTCTTCCACGACATCGAAGAACTCGTCATCAAGCCGGTGTTGGCAGACAGCGACCTCGACTCGCGCTCCGCAGACTTCCTCATCAATCCCACGGGCAGATTCGTCGTCGGCGGCCCCCAGGGCGACGCCGGACTCACCGGCCGCAAGATCATCGTCGACACCTACGGTGGAGCCTCGCGCCACGGCGGGGGAGCCTTCTCGGGCAAAGACCCGTCGAAGGTCGACCGTTCGGCCGCCTACGCCATGCGCTGGGTCGCGAAGAACGCGGTCGCGGCCGGTTTCGCCGACAGGCTCGAAGTGCAGGTCGCCTACGCCATCGGCAAGGCTGCGCCCGTCGGACTGTACGTCGAGACCTTCGGAACCGGAAAGCTTCCCGACGAGCGCATCATCGAGGCCATCAACGCCGTCTTCGATCTGCGCCCGGCGGCCATCATCCAGCACCTCGATCTGCTGCGCCCCATCTACGGCGCGACGGCCACGTACGGTCACTTCGGTCGTGAGCTTCCCGATTTCACCTGGGAGAAGCTCGACCGTGTCGCAGACCTGCAGGCCGCAGCACGCCTCTAAGCGATGACAGCGCAGACCGCGCCGGAGCAGCTGCTCATCGCGCGGGTGATGCTAGAGTCGCCCCTTCCTCAGCTTGACCGGCTCTTCGACTACGCCGTACCGACCGCGCTGCGAGAGCAGGCCAGACCCGGAGTGCGCGTCAAGATCCCCCTGCGGTCTGCGGGTCGCATCGCGCGCGGCTACATCGTCGAGACGACAGAGGCAGTCGAGTATTCCGGAACGCTGAGCGAGATCGACGAGGTCACGTCGTCGGTGCCTGTGCTGACGCCTGCCGTCTGGAACCTCGCGCGGCGAGTGTCGGAGCGGGCCGCCGGCAGCGCGAGTGATGTCGTGCGCCTGGCCGTTCCCCCTCGTCAGGTTCGGGTCGAGAAGGCCTGGCAGCTCGAGCAGCAGTCCGAGAACTCGCCGGCCGAGTATCGAGCGAACCCCACGGTCACCGGCTACGGGGAGCGCGTCATCGATTCCGCTCTCGACACTGGCCGCCGCGTAGCCCTCGCCGCGATACCAGCCGTGCACGAGGTTTCCCCGGGGGTCTGGGTCGGACGCTGGGCCGTCACCCTGGCCGAGGCGGCCGCCCGCACGCTCGCTTCGGGGCGCAGCGCGATCGTCGCCGTGCCCGACTACCGCGACCAGCAACAACTCATCGAAGCCCTCGCCGTGCTCGTGCCGCTCGATCGCATCTCCCAGCTCGACGCTCGTCAGCCGAATGCAGACCGATACCGGGCGTTCCTTCGCTGTCTCGAAGCCGCACCGCGTGTGATCGTCGGCAATCGATCGGTCGTCTACGCTCCGGCCGAGAATCTCGGACTGATCGCCGTATGGGACGATGCCGACCCCCTGCACAACGAGCCGCTGAGCCCCTATGTGTCCACGCGCGACGTCGCGCTGGTGCGCCAGGAGCAGTCCGGCTGCGCCCTGCTGTTCGCGTCGCACTCTCGCAGCACGTGGCTCGAGCGGCTCGTCGAGATCGGCTATGTAGCGCCCTACACACCCGATCCCGCTGTGCTTCCGCATGTCGTCCCCACCGCAGATCAGCCGGGCGCTGATGCCGCGGCGCACGCCCGCATTCCCTCCACCGCCTGGAACACTGCCCGTCGCGCGCTCGAAGTCGGGCCGGTTCTCGTGCAGGTCGCCCGACCCGGATACGCCCCCGTACTCGCGTGCCAGGACTGCCGCACTCCCGCGCGCTGCCGTGTCTGCGAAGGCACGCTTCGTATCGGTGGCGCCCGCCAGACTCCGTCGTGCGAGCTGTGTGGGGCGATCGCCGCCGATTGGCACTGCCGACACTGCGAATCCACGCGCATCCGACTCGTCACGGCCGGCACCGGTCGCACGGCCGAAGAACTGGGCCGAGCGTTTCCCGGAACGCGCATCATCGTCTCCGATGGCGAGCGGCCCCATCTCACAGTCGACGCACGACCTGCACTCGTCGTCGCGACACGCGGGGCAGAACCCGTGGCAGCCGGGGGCTACAGGGCCGTCCTGCTGCTCGACGGCGAGCGTATGCTCGCTCGAGAATCCCTGACCGTAGCCGAGGACTGCCTACGATGGTGGTCGAACGCCATAGCGCTGGCTGCGCCGCGGGCGCCGGCCATCATCGTCGGCGTCGGGGGAGCGCTGGCCCGCTCCCTGGTCACATGGAGCCAGCACCGCTTTGCGGCCGCCGAACTGCCCGACAGGCGAACGCTGCGGTTTCCTCCTATGGTGCGGCTGGCCACGGTCACGGGGCGCCCCGAGACCGTCGAGCAGGCGATCTCCTCGCTGCCCGATTCGGTGGAGGGGCACGAATCGGCGACAATTGACGTGCTCGGCCCGGTCGACGCCGGCGACGGCCTCGTTCGTGCGACCATACGATTCGACTACGCATTCGGCGCCGAGGTCGCCCGCAGCCTGCGCTCGTCGATCATCCGCAATTCCACAGGACGAACGAAGCGTCAGACGAGCAAAGCCACCGGTACCAAGACCAGCTTCAGGCCTCCGCCTGTGCTGAGGGTTCGATTCGACGACACGGAGATCCTGGAATGAAACTCGTCTTCGCCGGCACTCCCGCCGTAGCGCTGCCCACCCTCGACATCCTCGCCTCACGTCATGAGATCGTGTCGGTCATTACCCGTGAGGACGCACCTCAGGGGCGCAAGCGCGTTCTGACCCCGTCTCCCGTCGCATCCCGGGCGTCCGAGCTCGGCATTCCCACGATCCGTGCCAACAGGCTCGACGACCTCGTCACGCAGCAGGTCGCCGATCTCCAGCCCGACCTCGGCGTGATCGTCGCATACGGGGGACTGGTGCGCAGCCCGCTGCTCGAGACGCCGCGTCTCGGCTGGATCAACCTGCACTTCTCGCTGCTGCCTCGCTGGCGGGGAGCAGCCCCCGTGCAGTGGTCTGTCATGAGCGGAGACAACGAGGCGGGAGCATCCGTCTTCCAGCTGGTCGCAGCCCTCGACGCCGGGCCGGAGTTCGCTCGCCTGACGCGGACCATCGGTGCTCACGAGACCTCGGGCCACCTTCTCGAGGCCCTCTCCCACGAGGGCGCGGAGCTCACGGCGAAGGTCGTCGACGAGCTCGAGGCCGGCACAGCCCGATCGACGCCCCAGCAGGGCGAGGTCACGCTCGCCCCGAAGATCACGCTCGAGCACGCTCGCGTCGACTGGAGCGAGCCCGCCGATGTCGCCTTCCGTCGCATCCGCGCAACGACGCCCGAGCCGGGCGCCTTCACCGTCGTCGACGGCCTCAGGCTCAAGATCCTCGAGGCCGCACCCGCCTACGACACAGCGGCGGTTCTCCCGGGCACGCTCCAGAACGACGGCAGCAGAATCCTGATCGGCACAGCCACGACGCCCATCGAACTGCTCCGCGTTCACCCCGCCGGCAAGAAGCCGATGTCGGCGACCGACTGGTGGCGCGGTCTCGCCGTAGGCCAGCCTCACATCGCAGACATCCCCGCAACGAACAGAGTCGACACACCATGAACACCAGGCCCCGCTCCTCTCAGATCGTTCAGCCGGCGCGTCGCATCGCCCTCGAGGTGATCACCGCGGTTCGTGAAGACGATGCCTACGCCAACCTGCTTCTCCCCACGAAGCTGGCGAGGGCGAAGCTCCAGACCAACGACGCCGCCCTCGCCACCGAGCTCACGTATGGCACTCTCCGCATGCGCGGCTATTACGACAGAGTCATCTCCCTCGCGGCGGGCCGACCGGTCGAGAAGATCGACCCCCTCGTTCTCGACGTGCTCGAGTTGGCGACGCATCAGCTGCTGGGCATGCGCACAGCGAGTCACGCCGCCGTCAACGAGTCCGTCGAACTCGCGCGGCTCGTGAGTTCCCGCTCCGCGACCGGATTCGTCAACGGAGTGCTCCGCACCATCACCCGCAGCGAGCCCGACGTCTGGCGAGATGGCGTGATCGCCGATGCGAAGGACAACGACAGCAGACTGTCCGCCGAGTACTCTCACCCCACCTGGATCATCCGTGCCTTCCGCCGTTCGCTCTCCGCGGCGGGAGTGTCGGCCGACGCACTCGAAGACGAGCTGCGTGATCTGCTCGACGCAGACAACGTGCCGCCTCGGCTGGGCCTCGTCGCGCTGCCCGGCCTGGCCGATCGCGACGACATCACCATCCCCGGCCGCGCCACTCGCCGTTCACCCATCGGCTTCTCGGCCACCGGGGGAGATCCCAGCGATATCGCCGAGGTGCGCGCCGGCACCGTCAGAGTGCAAGACGAGGGATCACAGCTCGCGGCCCTCGCTCTCAGCCGTGCCGCGTCGATCGCGCCGGGTGAGAAGTGGCTCGACCTCTGCGCCGGTCCGGGCGGCAAATCGGCGTTGCTGGCCGCTGAGGCGCGATTGGGCGGCGCTGTTCTCACCGCCAACGAGCCCGTGCCGGCCAGGGCCCAACTGGTCCGCAATGCCCTCGAGGCCATCAGCGATCCTCCCGAGGTCCTCGAACTCGACGGCACGACCATCGGGGCCATGCATCCGGAGTCGTTCGATCGCATCCTGGTCGACGCGCCGTGCACCGGCCTGGGCGCACTGCGGCGTCGACCGGAAGCCCGGTGGCGGAAAAGCCCGCGTGATGTCGCCGATCTCGTGCAGTTGCAGGAGCGGCTCATAGACTCCGCCGTCGAGGCCCTGCGGCCCGGCGGCATCCTGGCGTATGTGACCTGCTCGCCCCATGTGGCCGAGACTCGAGGGCAGGTGGCCGGTGCCCTCTCCCGCTGGGGAGATCGGCTCACAGCCCTCGACACCGGCACGGTGGTCGCGGAGATCTCCGGCGAGACCAGCGAGCGGACGTCCGAGGCGTCACAGGTGCAGCTGTGGCCGCACATCGACGCGACCGACGCCATGTTCATCGCGCTCTTCCGCAAAGCCGACTAGACCGTGCGCCGAGGCCGAGCGTCTCGTCGCGCTGGATAAGCTGATGACCATGCCCGTGCGTATCAACCCCAGCATCCTGGCCGCCGACTTCGCCCACCTCGCGACGGAGCTCGACCGCATCTCGTCGGCCGATGCGGTTCACGTCGACGTGATGGACAACCATTTCGTGCCCAACCTGACGTTCGGCATCCCCGTGGTCGAGCGTCTTCTCCAGGTGACCGAGCTTCCCCTCGACATGCACCTGATGATTACGGATGTCGATCGTTGGGCTCCGACCTTCGCAGAGCTCGGCGTCTTCTCCGTCACCTTCCATGCCGAGGCCACCGACGAGCCCGTCGCTCTGGCGCGTCGCCTACGTCAGATCGGCGCGCGCGCGGGCATCGCGATCAAGCCGGGAACCCCTGTCGAGCCCTACCTCGACGTGCTCGCAGAGTTCGACCAACTGCTCGTCATGACGGTCGAACCGGGCTTCGGCGGTCAGTCGTTCATGCCCGAGACGATGTCGAAGCTCGTCGCAGCGCGCGAGGTCGCCTCGCGCAGCGGACTCGACGTGTGGCTGCAGGTCGACGGCGGCATCAACGAGCAGACCATCGAGGTGGCCGCCAGAGCGGGTGCCGACACCTTCGTCGCCGGGTCGAGCGTGTTCGGCGCCGACGACGCGGGCGCTCAGGTGCAGCTGCTCCGGCAGAGGGCGCTCGAGCACACCCACGTCGCCTAAACTCTTCACGTGAAGACTTTCGATGAGCTGTTCTCCGAGCTGAGCGCCAAAGCGCTCGAGCGCCCAGACGGCTCCGGCACTGTTCGCGAGCTCGACGCCGGCGTCCACTTCATCGGCAAGAAGATCGTCGAAGAGGCCGCCGAGGTCTGGATGGCGGCGGAATACGAGTCCGACGACGAGATGGCTGCGGAGATCTCCCAGCTGCTCTACCACCTCCAGGTGCTCCTCATCGCCAAGGGACTGACGCCGGCTGACGTCTACCGACATCTGTGAGCACGGCCGCATCCGTTCGTCCTCATAGCTGCCCAGGCTGACGCGCCCTCTCGCCCGTCGGTCGACAATTCGAAAGACTCTTATGCTCAAGATCGCGGTGCCCAACAAGGGCTCCCTGTCCGAAACCGCCGTTCAGATGCTCGCCGAATCGGGGTACCAGACCCGACGCGATACGCGAGAGCTGCACCTCGTCGACGAGCGCAACGGGGTGGAGTTCTTCTATCTGCGCCCTCGTGACATCGCCACCTACGTCGGCAGCGGAGCTCTCGACATCGGCATCACCGGGCGCGACCTGCTGCTCGACTCCGAGTCTCCCGCGAAGGAGATCGCCTCGCTGCAGTTCGGCGAGTCGACGTTCCGCTTCGCGGGTCCGGATGGCGGCTTCGCCGGGGTGTCCGAACTCGAGGGCCGGCGGGTCGCGACGAGCTACCCCGGACTCGTCAAGGCATTCCTGGCTCAGCACTCCGTCTCGGCGACGCTCGTGCGCCTCGACGGCGCGGTCGAGTCGGCCGTTCGTCTCGGCGTGGCCGACGCTGTCGCCGATGTGGTGTCGACCGGGTCGACTCTCAAGAAGGCCGGCCTCACAATCTTCGGCCCCGTGATCCTCGAATCCTCCGCCGTCGTCATCTCATCGGGCATCGACAAACCCGGCGCCGACACCCTCCTGCGTCGACTGCAGGGCGTGCTGGTCGCCCGTCAGTACGTGCTGATGGACTACGACGTGCCCCTGTCGAAGCTCGATGCAGCAGCGGCGATCACGCCGGGCCTCGAGTCACCCACCATCTCGCCGCTGCGCGATCCAGAATGGGTGGCCGTGCGGTCCATGGTGCCGCTGGCCGACACCAACCAGGTGATGGATGCGCTGTACGACGTCGGCGCGCGCGCGATTCTCGTCAGCCCCATCCACGCCGCTCGGATCTGATCATGAGCGTCGCCATCCGGGTGATTCCCTGTCTCGACGTGGCCGCCGGTCGCGTCGTCAAGGGCGTCAAGTTCGAGAACCTCCGCGACGCGGGCGATCCGGTCGAGCTCGCGCGCATCTACGCCGAGCAGGGGGCCGACGAGTTGACGTTCCTCGATGTGACCGCGACAGTCGACGATCGCTCGACGACCTACGACGTGGTGCGCAAGACCGCGGAGCAGGTCTTCATCCCGCTCACCGTCGGTGGGGGAGTCCGTTCGACAGACGACGTCGCCAGGCTCCTCGCATCCGGAGCCGACAAGATCGGCGTCAACAGCGCGGCGATCGCGAGGCCGGCTCTGATCGACGAGATCGCTGACAGGTTCGGCGCGCAGGTGATCGTGCTGTCGCTCGACATCAAGCGCAGTGACACCGTGCCATCCGGTTTCGTGGTGACGACGCACGGCGGTCGACGCGAGACGACGCTCGACGCCCTCGACTGGGCCGCCGAGGCCATCAGACGGGGAGCAGGCGAGCTCCTGGTCAACTCGATCGACGCCGACGGAACGAAGGACGGTTTCGACCTCGAGCTCATCGGCGTGATGCGCTCGATCAGCCGCGTGCCCGTGATCGCGTCGGGTGGTGCAGGTCGTCTCGAACACTTCCCCGAGGCCATCCGTGCCGGCGCCGATGCGGTGCTCGCCGCAAGCGTCTTCCACAACAGAGAATTGACCATCGGTCAGGTCAAAGACGAACTGAGACAAGACGGGGCGTTGATCCGATGACACAGACAGCCGACGACGTCGACGCCGTACTCGCGCGAGCGAACTTCGCGGCAGACGGCCTTCTCCCGGCGATCATCCAGCAGTGGGACACGAAGGACGTTCTTATGCTGGGATACATGAATTCCGAAGCGCTGCGTCGCACCCTGACCGAGGGTCGGGTCACCTTCTGGTCGCGCTCACGTCAGGAGTACTGGAGGAAGGGCGACACCTCGGGCCACGCGCAGTATGTGCGCGGCGCAGCCCTCGACTGCGACGACGACACACTGCTCGTGCAGGTGGAACAGATCGGGGCGGCCTGCCACACGGGCGCCAAGGCGTGCTTCGACGTCGATCCACTCGACCCCGTCATCGGGTCGGCCGGAGAATCGGCATGATCGGCGGGCGGGTCGCGTCGACCACGCGCCGTGAATTCGACGAGCTCTTGAGCAGCCATCGTGTGCTCCCCGTGCTTCGAACCCTCTTCGCCGACGGCGAGACTCCCGTAGGCGTCTATCGCAAGCTCGCCCGCGGCCGGGCCGGATCGTTCCTGCTCGAATCCGCCGGCCAGGGAGGCGTCTGGTCACGGTTCTCGTTCATCGGTGTGTCGAGCTACGGCGTGCTCACCAGCGACGACGACCGCGCAGTATGGGTCGACCTCGGGCTAAGCGAGTCCGACGCCTTCCCCGACGGGCTGCCTGACCAGCCCCTCGCGGCTCTCTCCGCCCTCTTCCACACCTGGCAGACACCGATGATCCCGGGACATCCGCCGCTGACCGGCGGACTCGTGGGATTCATCGGGTGGGAGACCATCCGACAGATCGAGCATCTTCCGCACCGGCCGCCCGCAGACTATTCGGTGCCGAGCCAGGCCATGGGCTTCGTGCGCGACCTCGTGGTGATCGATCATCTGACGGGTACCGTGCAGTTGATCTCAGCCGTGCTCGCCGACCCTCGCGGTGATGCCGACGTGCAGTGGCGAGACGCGCAGGAGCGACTCGATGCCATGCAGACCGAACTCGCGAAGCCCACCGAGACGAGGCTCGACGACGCCGACTTCGACACGGTCGGCCAGCCCGTCGCCCGCACCGAGCGGAGCGACTTCCTCGACGCCATCGAGCGAGCCAAGGTGCACATCCGCGACGGCGACGTCTTTCAGGTCGTCATCTCGCAACGCTTCGATCTCGAGACCTCGGCCGAACCGATCGATGTCTATCGTGTGCTGCGCACGCTCAACCCCAGCCCGTACCTCTATCTCCTCGCGCTCGAGCGCCCTGACGGAACGCCGTACACGATCGTCGGTTCCAGCCCCGAAGCGCTCGTCAAGGTCGACAACGGCCGTGCCTTCACCCATCCGATCGCGGGCTCGCGCCCTCGCGGCGCGACGGTGGAGCGCGACGTCGAGCTGGAACACGAGCTCCTCGGCGACGAGAAAGAGAAGTCGGAGCACCTCATGCTGGTCGACCTGGCGCGCAACGACCTCCTCAAGGTCTGTGTGCCGGGCACCGTCGAGGTCACCGAGTTCATGCGCATCGAGCGCTTCAGCCACATCATGCACATCGTGTCGTCGGTCGAGGGAGCGATCCGTCCGGGAGTCACCGCGATCGACGTGTTCAGCGCGACGTTCCCTGCGGGAACCCTGTCGGGCGCGCCCAAGCCTCGGGCCCTGCAGATCATCGACGACCTCGAACCCGCCCAGCGCGGCGTGTACGGGGGAGTGGTCGGCTACTTCGGCTTCGCCGGCGACGCAGATCTCGCCATCGCCATCCGCACGGCGACCATCGAATCCGGCGTCGCACACGTGCAGGCGGGCGGAGGACTGGTGGCTGACTCCGACCCGGATTCCGAGTTCCTCGAGTCGCAGAACAAGGCCGCGGCTCCTCTGCGAGCGGTCGCCATCGCGAATGCCATGCGGCGGATCGTATGACGACGTCAGACACCGCGGCGACCTCGCCAGAGAAACCAGGATCCGCAAGGCTCAAGGGCCTGATGATCCTCGGCGTACTCGCAGTGAGCGGACTCGTGTTCCTCGCGTGGTCGCAGTCGTGGGGATCGCTCAGCGTCACGTCTGACGGCGGTTCGAGCCGCGTCCTCGATGTGCCGGGCGCGACCGCGGCGCCCGCGCTGGCCGCGCTCGGACTCGCCGGACTCGCCAGTGCCGCAGCCCTGGCCATCGCGGGTCCCGTCATTCGCATCGTGCTCGGAATTCTTCAGGTTCTGCTCGGCGCCAGCATCGTCCTGTCGGGCACGGGTCCACTCGTCGACCCGGTGTCGGCGGGTTCGCCGGTCGTGACGGCAGCGACGGGCGTCGCCGGAACCGAGTCGATCCGCACGATCGCGCGCAGCGAGGCCGTCACGGCCTGGCCTGTCGTCGCCATCCTGCTGGGCGCTCTTCTCGCGCTTCTCGGCGTCGCCGTCGCGGTCACGACGACCCGCTGGCCCGTGTCGGGGCGCAGGTACCAGGCGGTCAGATTCGCCTCGGAAGACGGTCGCGTGCTGCACGCAGACGAGCTGCTCGACCTCGATGACGATACAGACGCCGCCGAGACGGCCGCGACTGTCGCCGACGAGAGTCCGGATGACGCGGCGGTGCGCCGAAAGGCGGCATCCGTCGACAATTGGGACAGCTTGAGCCGCGGAACAGACCCGACCGCGTAGCGCTCGGGCACAGGAACGCGCATTCCTTTCGACTACTATTGATCCCGAACAAGAGGAGTTCCATGAGCAACGTTTCTGAAGAACCTGGACACGGTCACTCGCCGGCCGCCTGGACCGCCGTGATCGTGATGCTGATCGCTTTCAGCATCGGCACCGTCGCCTTTTTCTTCGACGTGCAGTGGCTCGTGTGGGCGTCTGCCGGTCTCCTCGTCGTGGGAGCGATCCTCGGCAAAGTGCTGGCCGTCGCAGGTTTCGGGGCGTACAGCCCGCGCTATGCGGGTAAAGGACACTAGAGGGTGCTCGATCAGCTCCTCGCCGGCGCGATCGAGGATGCGGAGACACGACAGCAGAGCGTGAGCCTGGCGTCTGTCGAAGCCGCCGCTCTGTCTGCGCCCGCGCCCCTCGACGCACTCTCCTTTCTCGCTCCGTCGGAGCGCGTCAAGGTGATTGCCGAGATCAAGCGTTCCAGCCCGTCCAAGGGCGCACTCGCCGACATCGTCGATCCCCAGGCTCTCGCCCGTGAATACGAGGCAGGTGGCGCCAGTGCCGTCAGTGTTCTCACCGAGGGTCGGCGCTTCGGCGGTTCACTCGACGACCTGCGCGCGGTGCGCGCGGCGATCGACATCCCCGTTCTGCGCAAAGACTTCATCGGCCTCGAGTACCAGGTGTTCGAGGCCCGGGCCGCGGGTGCCGATCTCGTGCTGCTCATCGTCGCCGCTCTCGACCAGAAGACGCTCGCCCGTCTGCACGCTCTGATCACCGAGCTGGGCATGACCGCGCTCGTCGAGACGCACTCCGCCGACGAACTCAGCCGTGCCATCGATCTCGGCTCCCGCGTCATCGGTGTCAACGCTCGCAACCTCACCACGTTCGAGCTCGATCCCGACCTGTTCGGCCGACTGGCCGACAGCATCCCCGAAGGCACGATCCGCATCGCGGAGTCAGCGGTGAAGACCGCCGCCGATGTGGCCCACTACCGCCGTTCCGGCGCAGACGTGGTGCTCATCGGAGAGGCCCTTGTCACTCACGGCAGCCCTCGCGAAACCCTCACAGAATTCCTGAGCGTGAACCCATGACGATCGACTCGAGCCCCACCCACCTGCGCGACGAGACGGGCCCGTTCTTCGGCGAGTTCGGTGGGCGGTTCATGCCCGAGTCGCTCATCGCCGCTCTCGACGAACTCTCCGCCGCGTACGACGATGCGAAGGCAGACCCGGAGTTCCACCGCGAGCTCGCCGAGCTGCACCGCACCTACACCGGACGGCCCTCCATCATCACCGAGGTCCCTCGTTTCGCCGAGCACGCCGGCGGCGCCCGCATCCTCTTGAAGCGCGAAGACCTGAACCACACCGGTTCGCACAAGATCTGCAACGTGCTCGGGCAGGCTCTGATCGCCAAGCGCATCGGCAAGACCCGGTTGATCGCCGAGACGGGCGCGGGCCAGCACGGCGTCGCGACGGCGACCGCGGCGGCCCTGTTCGGCATGGAGTGCGTCGTCTACATGGGCGAGGTCGACACCGAACGGCAGGCCTTGAACGTCGCCCGCATGCGGCTCCTCGGAGCAGAGGTCATTCCGGTGACCACCGGAACGCGCACCCTGAAAGACGCCCTCAACGAGGCCTTCCGCGACTGGGTCGCCAACGTCGAGAACACCCACTACCTGCTGGGCACCGTCGCCGGTCCCCATCCGTTCCCTGTCATGGTGCGCGACTTCGTGAAGATCATCGGCGAAGAGGCACGCCAGCAGGTCATCGACATGACGGGCGCTCTGCCCGACGCTGTCGTGGCCTGTGTCGGCGGCGGCTCCAACGCCATCGGGATCTTTCACGCGTTCCTCGACGACCCCGACGTGGCGTTGCACGGCTACGAGGCCGGCGGCGACGGAGTCGACACGCTGCGTCACGCGGCCAGCATCACCATGGGTCGCCCCGGAGTGCTGCACGGCTCACGCAGCATCATGCTGCAAGACGAAGACGGCCAGACGGTCGACTCGCACTCCATCTCGGCCGGCCTCGACTACCCCGGAGTAGGCCCGGAGCACGCGTGGCTCGCATCCATCGGTCGCGCCACCTACACGCCGGTGACCGACGCCGCAGCCATGCAGGCGTTCCGGCTGCTCTGCCAGACCGAGGGCATCATTCCCGCGATCGAGTCGGCACACGCCCTGGCCGGCGCCATCCAGCTCGGGCGCGCCCTGGGCGAGAAGGCCACCATCCTCATCAACCTGTCGGGTCGCGGCGATAAAGACGTCGAGACCGCGGGTGCCTACTTCGGCGTTCTGGATGCCGGGGCCGGCGCATGACCGCCGCCGGCGTCATCGAGTCTCCCGTCGCATCCGCCATCGAGGCCAGCCGCAGGTCGCGGGCCGGAGCACTCATCGGCTACCTGCCTGTCGGGTTCCCCTCTCTCGATGAGAGCATCGACGCGGCCGTGGCCCTGGTCGAGAACGGCGTCGATGTCCTCGAACTCGGCATCCCGTACTCCGACCCGGTCATGGACGGCCCGGTCATCCAGAAGGCTACCCAGGCATCGCTCGACGCGGGCTTCCGACTCCGCGACGCCTTCACGGCCGTCGAGAAGATCAGGGCGCGCGTCGACGCTCCCGTTCTGCTCATGACGTACTGGAACCCCGTGGTGCAGTACGGCGTCGCACGCTTTGCCGACGACCTCCGTTCAGCTGGGGGAGCCGGGCTGATCACGCCCGATCTCACGGTCGACTCCGGTGCCGACTGGCTGACCGAAAGCGACCGCACGGGTCTCGACAGGGTCTTCCTCGCCGCCCCCACATCGACGGAAGAACGCCTCCGACTCGCGGTCGAGAACAGCCGCGGATTCGTCTACACCGTCTCGACGATGGGAACGACGGGAGCCCGCGCCGAGCTGGGCCTGGCCGCGGAGAAGCTCGTCGGCCGTCTGCGTTCCGTCGGATCGACCAGCGCCTGCGTGGGCATCGGGGTCTCGACAGCGGATCAGATCGCCGACATCCTCGGTTATGCCGACGGCGCGATCGTCGGATCGGCCCTCGTGCGCGCACTCGCAGAAGACGGAGTCGACGGAGTCGCCCGTCTCGCCGCCCAGCTGGCGACCGGTACCGGTCGCTGAGCGACACTCCCGCCGTCCTACAATAAGCATCAGCCCCTCTTACGTCTGATCTCCCGCTTCGGCGAGCGAACAGGCGCCCGCACGAGCACAACACGATGAAAGGTCGAAACCGTTGGTCTTCGCCCCCACCAGCATCCCGAGTCCGACGCCGGAATGGCAGAGCCTGAAATTCGATGTCAGCGGCTTCACCGGATGGCTACACAGCCTGGGTCTGCCGCAGTTCAACAACACCCTTGAGATCCGCGTCTACGCGCTCTGCATCCTCGCGGGAATCGTGTTCGCCACCATCCTCACCTCGCGTCGGCTGACCGCGCGCGGGGCGGAGCCGGGCGTCGTGCTCGACATCATCCTGTGGGCCATCCCGTTCGGCATCATCGGGGCCCGCATCTACCACGTGCTCACGCACCCCGGCGACTACTTCGGCGAGGGAATCGAGTGGTGGAAGATGTTCGCCATCTGGGAGGGCGGCATCGCCATCTTCGGTTCGCTCATCGGCGGCGCGGTCGGAGCGTACATCGGCTGCCGTCTGAGCGGCATCCGCTTCTGGACGTTCGCCGACGCCCTCGCGCCGGGCATGCTGCTCGCCCAGGCAGCGGGCCGCTTCGGCAACTACTTCAACAACGAGCTCTTCGGAACGCCCACCGACCTGCCGTGGGGTCTCGAGATTCAATCGTCGAATCCGGCCTTCCCCGTGGGCCTCGCCGACGGAACGCTCTTCCTCCCGACCTTCCTCTACGAGGTCATCTGGAACCTGGCGGGCGTCGCCGTCATCCTGCTGCTCGAACGCAAGCTGCGCCTCCAGTGGGGCAAGGCCTTCGGCGTCTACCTCATCTGGTACGGCATCGGTCGCACCATGTTCGAGACGATGCGCGTCGATCCGAGTGAGATCTTCTTCGGCGTGCGCACCAACGTGTGGGGCGCGCTTTTCGCCATTCTGGTCGGACTCCTCATCATTCTCATCCAGCGCCGCGAGCACCCCGGTGCCGAGCCCGGACCCTACCGGCCGGGCGCAGAGTGGGTGCCCGTGGGTGCTGGGGTAGAATCGAGCGATACTTACTCGGACGACGAGCTCAGGGGCGATGGAGCCACCGATCCTCGCGAGAAAGAATCCGTCGCATCAGACGCCACAAGCGTCGTCGGTGCGAAATCCACGAACTGAACACGACCGTCGCGCAACTCGCGTCCTCAGCTTCCGAACACCCCGACAGCCGACTCGACCCGACAGGGCATCACGGCATTTCCCTCATGGGCCAGCGGCGTCCCAGATCCTTAAGTAATTACGTAGAGGACGGCACTTCCTTGTCCCAGCAGCCACGGTCCGAGCAGCCCCCGCAGTCCCGATTCAGTTCCGTCCCCGCCGCCCAGGGGTTGTACGACCCCGCCGCGGAGAAAGACGCCTGTGGCCTGGCCATGGTGGCCACCCTGCGCGGTACGGCAGGGCACGACATCATCGACACGGCGCTCGGCGCTCTGCGCAATCTCGAGCACCGAGGCGCGATCGGTTCCGACGCCGGAACCGGTGACGGCGCGGGAATTCTCACGCAGATCCCCGACGAATTCCTTCGCGCCGTCGGCCCGGCCGAGCTTCCCCCGGTAGGCCGCTATGCCGTCGGCAACGCGTTCCTCCCGACCGATCCGGCCGAACGCGACGCGATCGTCTCACGCATCGCCGAGATCGCCGACTCCGAAGGTCTGCGCATCCTGGGGTGGCGCGAGGTCCCGATCCGCCCCGACGAGCTGGGGCGCCTCGCCCGCGCAGCGATGCCGGCGATCTGGCAGCTCTTCGTCACCAGCATCAACCACGACGCCGAGGGCGCTCCGCTCAGCGGGCTCGCACTCGACCGGCTGACCTACCGCCTGCGCAAGCGCGCGGAACGTGAGCTCGAGGTGTACTTCATGTCGCTCTCGTCGCGCACCCTGACCTACAAGGGCATGGTCACGACGCTGCAGCTCGAGCCGTTCTACCCCGACCTGTCCGACGAGCGCTTCGCGTCGAAACTCGCGCTCGTGCACTCCCGCTACTCCACGAACACCTTCCCGTCGTGGCCCCTGGCGCAGCCCTTGCGCATGATGGCGCACAACGGCGAGATCAACACCGTCCAGGGCAACCGCAACTGGATGCGCGCGCGCCAGTCCCAGCTCGAGTCCGAGGTCATGGGAGACCTGACCCCGCTTCTGCCGATCGTCACGCCCGGGGCGAGCGACTCCGCGTCGTTCGACGAGGTCGTCGAGCTGCTGACGCTTGCGGGTCGATCTCTGCCGCACGCCATCATGATGATGGTGCCCGAGGCGTGGGAGAACCAGGCCGACTTCGACCCCGAGCACAGGGCGTTCTACGAGTACCACTCGATGTTGATGGAGCCATGGGACGGCCCGGCCGCTCTCGTCTTCACCGACGGCGATCTCGTCGGAGCGACCCTCGACCGCAACGGACTTCGTCCCGGACGATACCTCGTTACCGACGACGACCTCGTGGTGCTCGCCAGCGAGATCGGAGTCATCGACGTCGATCCCGCCAGAGTCGTGCGCAAGGGACGTCTTCGCCCCGGCAACATGTTCCTCGTCGACACCGACGCCGGCCGCATCATCGAGGACGACGAGATCAAGGACTCGCTCGCAGCGACGGGGCCCTATGCCGAGTGGCTCGACGCGGGTCGCATCAACCTCCGCGACCTTCCCGAGCGCGAGCACATCGTGCACACGCCCGCCTCCGTGACTCGCCGTCAGCGCACCTTCGGCTACACCGAAGAGGAGATCCGAATCCTCCTCATGCCGATGGCCAAGAACGGCGCTGAGCCGCTGGGAGCCATGGGCTCGGACACGCCCATCGCCGTGCTCAGCGAACGACCGCGCCTGCTGTTCGACTACTTCACCCAGCAGTTCGCGCAGGTGACCAACCCGCCGCTCGACTCGATCAGAGAAGAGGTGGTCACCTCGATGCGCCTCGGCCTCGGGCCGGAGCGCAACCTCCTGACGGCCACGGCCGAGCACACGCGCCAGGTCATTCTCGACTTCCCCGTCATCGACAACGACGAGCTCGCGAAGATCCAGCACATCGATCCGCACTCCGGAAGCCGCATCACGACGACGATTCGCGGCCTCTACCGGGTCGAAGACGGACCTCTGGCGATGCAGGAGCGCATCGCGGAGATGTGCCACGAGGCCGACCAGGCCATCGACGACGGCGCCTCGTTCATCGTGCTCTCCGACCGTGACTCGAACAAAGACCTCGCTCCTGTTCCGTCGCTGCTGATGCTCTCGGCTGTGCACCACCACCTCATCCGCCAGGAGACCCGCATGAAGGTCGGCCTGATCGTCGAGGCCGGTGACGTCCGCGAGGTACACCATGTCGCTCTCCTCATCGGCTACGGCGCGTCGGCCGTGAACCCGTACCTCGCCATGGAGACCTGCGAGAACCTCGTGCGGAGTGGTCGTCTGACCGGTCTGACCCCGGAGAAGGCGGTCAAGAACGTGATCAAGGCGCTCGGCAAGGGCGTTCTCAAGATCATGTCCAAGATGGGCATCTCGACGGTGTCGAGCTACGCCGGAGCGCAGGCGTTCGAGGCCGTCGGCCTCGGAACCGACTTCGTTCGCGAGTACTTCACCGGAACCACGACCAAGCTGGGCGGAATCGGAATCGACGTCGTCGCATCCGAGAGCGCCTCGAGGCACCGCGCCGCGTACCCCGAAGACGAAGCGGCTTCGGCCCACGAGCCGCTCGCGACGGGCGGCGAGTACCAGTGGCGACGCGAGGGACCACCGCACCTGTTCAACCCGGAAACGGTGTTCCGTCTGCAGCACTCGACGCGCAACCGCCGTTACGACATCTTCCGCGACTACACGCGGCTGATCGATGAGCAGGCCGAGAACCTCATGACTCTGCGCGGGCTCTTCAAGCTCCGCCACGGCGCCCGCCCGGCTGTGCCTCTCGACGAGGTCGAGCCGATCGAATCGATCGTCAAACGATTCTCGACGGGCGCGATGAGCTATGGCTCCATCTCCCAGGAGGCGCACGAGACCCTCGCCATCGCCATGAACTCCATCGGCGCGAAGTCGAACACGGGCGAGGGCGGCGAAGACACCGACCGCCTTCTCGACCCGCGGCGCAGAAGTGCGATCAAGCAGGTCGCATCCGGCCGTTTCGGCGTCACGAGCATGTACCTGACGCACGCCACCGACATCCAGCTCAAGATGGCGCAGGGCGCGAAGCCCGGCGAGGGCGGACAGCTTCCTCCCACCAAGGTCTACCCCTGGGTCGCACGCACTCGTCACGCGACCGCCGGCGTCGGACTGATCTCGCCGCCTCCGCACCACGACATCTACTCGATCGAAGACCTCAAGCAGCTGATCTTCGACGTCAAGCGAGCGAACCCGCTGGCTCGCGTGCACGTCAAGCTGGTCAGTCAGTCGGGCATTGGTGCGGTCGCCGCGGGCGTGACCAAGGCGCTGGCCGACGTCGTGCTGGTCTCCGGCCACGACGGGGGCACGGGCGCGAGCCCGCTGAACTCGCTTAAGCACGCGGGAACCCCGTGGGAGATCGGCCTCGCCGAGACGCAGCAGACGCTGATGCTCAACGGTATGCGTGACCGAGTCGTCGTCCAGGTCGACGGCCAGATGAAGACCGGCCGCGACGTGATCATCGGCGCCCTGCTCGGCGCAGAGGAGTACGGCTTCGCGACGGCACCGCTCGTCGTCGAGGGCTGCATCCTCATGCGGGTCTGCCACCTCGACACGTGCCCGGTCGGCGTCGCGACGCAGAACCCCGAGCTCCGAGCGCGCTTCACCGGCAAGCCGGAGTTCGTCGTGAACTTCTTCGAGTTCCTGGCTCAGGAGGTGCGCGAGTACCTTGCCGAGCTCGGCTTCCGCTCCCTCGAAGAGGCGATCGGACACCACGAGTTGATCGACATGAACGGTGCGATCGAGCACTGGAAGGCCGACGGCCTCGACCTGAGTCCGATTCTCGTCGGACCCGACTTCGCCGACGACGAACCACGCTCGAACCGCAGACAGCAAGACCACGAGCTCGAGAAGCACTTCGACAACCGGCTCATCCGTGAGGCGCAGTCGGCCCTCGAGTTCGGCGAGCCTGTCGCCATCACGCTTCCGATCCGCAACACGGAGCGTGCCGTGGGAACGATGCTGGGCAACCAGGTCACCCTCCAGCACGGCGAGGCCGGGCTTCCCGAGGGAACCATCCAGGTCACCCTGCTCGGCTCGGCCGGCCAGTCCTTCGGCGCCTTCCTTCCCTCGGGAATCACTCTCCGGTTGGAGGGCGACTCGAACGACTACGTCGGCAAGGGGCTCTCAGGCGGACAGATCATCGTTCGCCCCGACCGCCGCAGCCAGTTCGCGGCCGAAGAGAACGTGATCGCCGGAAACGTGATCGGCTACGGCGCGACGCGCGGCAGCATGTTCATCCGGGGCATCGTGGGCGAGCGCTTCCTCGTGCGCAACTCCGGGGCCACGGCCGTGGTCGAGGGCGTGGGAGATCACGCGCTCGAATACATGACCGGTGGTCTGGCGCTGATCCTCGGCTCGACAGGTCGCAATCTCGGCGCGGGGATGTCCGGCGGAACCGCCTACATCCACCGTCTTCGCACCGAGAGTGTGAACCGCGACTCGCTCGCGAGCGGCGAGCTGAAGCTGCTTCCCCTCGGAAGCGCCGACGCGGAGATCGTGCGCGATCTTCTCACCCGCCATGAACTCGAGACAGGATCGACGCGTGCCGCGGCGATGCTGGCCGATTTCGACACGACCGTGACGGAGTTCGTCAAGGTTCTTCCCCGCGACTACGCCGCGGTGTTGGAGACAAGGCAGACGGCCGTCGATGAAGGACTCGACCCCGATGGCGACATCGTCTGGGGACGTATTTTGGAGGTAACCGGTGGCTGATCCCAAGGGATTCCTGAAGGTTCAGGAACGTGAGCTGCCCAAGAGACGACCGGTATCGGTTCGACTCATGGACTGGAAAGAGGTCTACGAGCAGGGCGATCCGTCCGAGCTCCGTCGCCAGGCCGGCCGCTGCATGGACTGCGGCATCCCGTTCTGTCACCAGGGCTGCCCGCTGGGTAACCTGATTCCGGAGTGGAACGACCTGATGTTCCGAGGAGAAGGTCGTCAGGCGATCGAACGCCTCCACGCGACGAACAATTTCCCGGAGTTCACCGGTCGGCTCTGTCCTGCGCCCTGCGAGAGTTCCTGCGTTCTCGGGATCAATCAGCCTGCCGTCACGATCAAGCAGGTCGAGGTCTCGATCATCGACCAGGCCTTCGCGAACGGATGGGTGCAGCCGCACCCGCCGGAGCGGCTCAGCGGCAAGACCGTCGCCGTCGTCGGATCCGGTCCTGCCGGCCTCGCCGCTGCACAGCAGCTGACCCGTGCGGGCCACACCGTCGCCGTGTACGAGCGCGACGACCGCATCGGCGGTCTGCTGCGCTACGGCATCCCCGATTTCAAGATGGAGAAGAAGCAGCTCGAGCAGCGGCTGAACCAGATGATGGCGGAGGGCACGCGCTTCCGCGCCGGAATCACCATCGGCGTAGACATCTCCTGGGCCGACCTGCGAGCCCGCTACGACGCCGTCATCGTCTGCACTGGCGCGACCGTTCCACGCGATCTCCCGATCCCTGGCCGCGACCTCTCGGGCGTGCACTTCGCCATGGACTACCTGGTTCAGCAGAACAAGCTCGGCGCGGGCGACACGATCGCCGACCAGATCACCGCCGAAGACAAGCACGTCGTCGTTCTCGGCGGCGGCGACACCGGAGCCGACTGCATCGGAACGGCGCACCGACAGGGCGCCCGCTCCGTCACCAACCTCGCTATCGGGGCCCAGCCTCCGAGCGAGCGGCGTCCCGACCAGCCCTGGCCGACATTCCCCACATTGTTCGAGGTCTCCAGCGCCCACGAAGAGGGCGGAGAGCGGCAGTTCCTCGCCACGACCGTCGAATTCCTGTCGAACGAGTCTGGAGAGGTGCGCGCGATCCGCGTCGCCGAGACAGAATTCGTCGATGGTCGTCGCGTGCCGAAGGCCGGTACGGAGCGCGAGATCCCGGCCGACCTCGTACTTCTGGCCCTGGGATTCACGGGTGCCGAGCACACCGACCTCACCAGTCAGCTCGGCGCTCAGTTCGACGATCGAGGCACCGTCGGTCGCGCCGGCGACTACCAGACGAGTGTGCCCGGAGTCTTCGCAGCGGGCGACGCGGGTCGCGGTCAGTCGCTCATCGTCTGGGCGATTGCTGAGGGACGTGCTGCGGCATCGGCCGTAGACGAGTACCTTGAAGGTGCCACGGAACTCCCGTTCCCCGTCAAGCCCACCGACCGCTCGATCTCGATCTAACGCTCCATCCCCGTTCCATCCTTCATCCGATTCAGCCACTATCCCGATTGCGCCCTTCCCGGGCGCAGAGAACACGGAGTACCACTACACGATGAGACGCGCAAAAATCGTCGCCACCCTCGGCCCGGCAACCTCGAGCTACGAAGACATCCGGGCGATCATCGACGCCGGCGTCGACGTCTGCCGCATGAACCTGAGCCACGGAACCTATGACGTGCACGAGGGCATCTACGCCACCGTGCGCAAGGCCGCGGCCGACTCGGGTCGTGCTGTCGCCGTGCTCGTCGACCTGCAGGGTCCCAAGATCCGCCTCGGAAAGTTCGAGGGCGGCCCCTACTACCTCAGCGAAGGTGACATCTTCACCATCACGATCGACGACGTGCTCGGCACGAAAGAGCTCTCCGGAACGACGTTCAAGGGCCTGCCGCAAGACGTGAAGCCCGGAGACTTCCTGCTGATCGACGACGGCAAGGTCAAGGTCCAGGTCGTCGAATCAGACGACCGCACTGTCACCACCAAGGTCATCGTGGCGGGCAACGTCTCCAACAACAAGGGAATCAACCTCCCCGGTGTCGCCGTCAACGTGCCTGCTCTCTCGGCGAAAGACGAGGCCGATCTGCGCTGGGGTCTGAAGCTCGGTGCAGACCTGATCGCCCTGTCCTTCGTGCGTGACGCGAAAGACGTCGAGCGTGTGCACGAGATCATGGCCGAGGAGAACCGCCGTGTTCCCGTCGTCGCCAAGATCGAGAAGCCCCAGGCCGTCGACAACCTCGAAGAGATCATCGACGCGTTCGACAGCATCATGGTGGCTCGTGGAGACCTGGGCGTCGAGCTTCCCCTCGAGGCCGTTCCGATCGTGCAGAAGCGCGCCATCGAACTGTCGCGTCGTATGGCCAAGCCGGTCATCGTGGCGACGCAGATGCTCGAGTCGATGATCTCCAGCCCGATTCCCACCCGTGCCGAGACCTCCGACGTGGCGAACGCCGTTCTGGATGGTGCCGACGCGGTGATGCTCAGCGGCGAGACCAGCGTCGGTGAGTACCCGGTCATCACGGTGCAGACCATGGCTCGCATCGTCGAGTCCACCGAGGTGCACGGGCTCGACCGCATCCCTGCGCTCGGTACGAAGCCGCGCACCCAGGGCGGCGCTGTCACGCTGGCCGCCGAAGAGGTCGCCAACTTCGTCGAGGCGAAGTTCGTGGTCGTCTTCACCGAGTCGGGCGACTCGGTGCGTCGTATGTCGCGCCTGCGCTCGAAGATTCCCATGATCGGCCTCACTCCCGAAGAGGGCATCCGCAACCGCATGGCCCTCACCTGGGGCGTCGAGTCCTACCTCACGGAGCGGGTCAAGCACACCGACCAGCTCATGGTGCAGGTCGACGAGGTGCTGCTCGGCAATGCGCTGGCAGAGTCCGGCGACAAGGTCGTCGTGATCTGCGGATCCCCTCCCGGAAAGTCGGGCACGACCAACGACATGCGCATCCATGTCGTCGGATCGGCCCACAACCCGTCGAAGCCCGAGGTCATCGAGAACTAACGATCCGGCTTGCGCAGACGCCCCCTCACATCTCGTGAGGGGGCGTTCGTGCGTGGGGGTATAACGCCATACACCTCTGTCCCGTTCCTGGCAATGGCAGGGCTGCGCTCTGTCGTCTCTCGACCAGCCGGAATAGTGTCAGCACATGACAGACACATCGAACAACGACGTTCACGGCGGCGCAACACCGTCGAACACAGCCACCGGCCCCGAAGGCAAGACGATCGGCGACTGGACCGATCTCGGGCGCGAGATGTGGTCGTACCTCACGGGTCGTGGAGCCGCGGTCAACTACAGCTTCGTCGACATGGTCGTCGAAGTGCCGCGAGATATCGGCCCTGACGCCCCACGAGCGACCTGGAAGTTCAATGGCACGCTGCGCATCACGACCAGCGACGACCAGGCGGCCGGCTCAGACCCGCTCCGTTCCTGACGATCATGGCTGCATCGGTCCGTTTCGACATCGACCTGACGTTCGAGCTCACCGACGGCGAGGACAACACGATCGAGGGTTCGATCACGGCCGCCGGGTCGACCATCGAGATCCTCGTATCGCGTCCCGAGGCGTTCGTGGACCGCACGCGGGCATCGCTGGCTCGCATCCGCGACCTGGCCGGCGGACTCGCCCGACGGGGTGTGACGATCCGGCTGTCTGGACCCGCGGGCACGGTGGGGGAGTTGGGCGCGGTCAAGACCTCGGTAGCGCAGCGCGTAGCCTCCGGGTCGCCGCATATCCGTCTGGGAAAGACGAGCGTCGTGACGTCGCTGCTGATGCGCCGCACCGAGGCCGCGAGCCGCGTCGCCTTTCCTCCATCGACGCTGCTGCCCCTGTTGCCCACATTCGACCGTCGCGCCCGCTTCCGTCCGACCACGACCCACGCCGCACCGGGCTCCGGGCGGCCGCGGTTGATCTTCGTGATCGGCTCCGAGAACTGGGACGGGTCGCCGCCGCGAGAATTTGAACTCATCGACGGCGTGACGGTCATCGGCTCTGGGCCCACTGCCGACCTGCGGCTCGAGGGTCTCGACCCGGTTCACGCGACGATCACGCATACCGACGATGACGAGTACACGTTGCGGCTCGCATCGGAGACGCCAGGAGACATTCCTCTTCTCGATCGCGATTCCCCACGTCGTCCGCTCGCTCGCGTGCTCCGAACGGGTGCCCGCATCGAACTCGGCGCGTGGCGGCTCGGCTACTTTCGGGCGGAGTTCGCCGATCACGGGCGCCCCTTCGGCGGCCGGATGGGCGGAGAACTCTCCCGGCAGAAGCCGCAGCCGCCTCGACCGGGCGCACGGCACGACGGGGGAGCGGAGCAGTAGCGCAGCTCTTCACGCTCATCGAGCATTAACGAAGAGTGGCCCAGGCGAAATGCCTGGGCCACTCTCAGATGGGCTGGAAATGCTCAGCTCACACTCGCTGCGGGTGTTAGCCCTGACGCGACTTGAACCGGGGGTTGAGCTTGTTGATAACGAGCGTGCGCCCGTTACGCCTGACAATCTGCGAACCCTGCATCTTCTTCATCGAACCCAGTGAATTGCGTACCTTCATACTGAACTCCTTCCCTTTGGGAGGTATAACGCCCAGCGTCGATCGTTATTCCCGACCGGGAGCACCCACACGCCGAGGCAGAAGTCACGTGATGAAAAGTACCGGTGGTGGGACTCGAACCCACAAGCCCTCACGGACAGCGCATTTTGAGTGCGCCGCGTCTGCCATTCCGCCACACCGGCTCGTTCACGTGCTGGGATCAGAATACCGTAGGCTTGCAGGGTGTCAGACCAAGAATCCACCCCCGTCGCGCCCCGTCGCGTAGTCGTTGCAGAAGACGAATCGCTGATTCGCCTCGATATCGTCGAGATCCTCCGTGATAACGGCTTCGAGGTCGTCGGTGAAGCAGGGGATGGCGAGACCGCCGTCGCGCTCGCCACCGAGCTGCGCCCCGACCTGGTGATCATGGATGTCAAGATGCCTCAGCTCGATGGCATCTCGGCTGCCGAGCGTCTCAGCAAGGGTCACATCGCGCCCGTCGTACTGCTCACCGCGTTCAGCCAGAAAGAACTCGTCGAGCGCGCGACCGAGGCCGGAGCACTCGCCTACGTCGTCAAGCCGTTCACGCCGAGCGATCTGCTGCCCGCCATCGAGATCGCACTCTCGCGTTACGCGCAGATCATCACCCTCGAGGCAGAGGTGGCCGATCTGGTCGAGCGATTCGAGACCCGCAAGCTCGTCGACCGCGCCAAGGGCCTGCTCAACGAGAAGATGGGCCTGACCGAGCCCGAGGCGTTCCGCTGGATTCAGAAGGCGTCTATGGACCGTCGCCTCACCATGCACGATGTCGCCCTGGCGATCATCGAGCAGCTCAGCGCCAAGAAGTAGAGCCGACCCTGTCGTCCAACGGTTCCGCGTTCCGTCGACCCTCTCGAGGCTCCGCCGAACCCGATCGGCCGATTCGGCGGGCCACCCTCAAGCTCAAGCATGAGGTTCTGCCGGCCAACGCCTGGTTGTTCTCCGATGACATCGTCACGGTGGCGCGCTCCGTCAGCGGGATCGATCTCGACTATTCGGTCGACAGCCTGGAGCAGGTCGACAGCCTCATCGCCGGCTTCCGAGCGCAGGGCGTGACCGAAGACCGATTCGCCGAGACACTCTTCGGCTTCGGCTGCTACGTCGGCGAGGTCATGGTGCGGCACGCCGGCGGAGTATGGACGACCAGTGCCGGAACAGCTCTCGAGGCCTACGCCAGTTTTCCGCTGCTGGTCTCGCTGCCTCCGCAGAATCTCAGCAATCCCATCGGAAAGGTCTTCAAAGCCTTCCGCAACGGCGAGGCCGATAGCATCACCCACTTCTACCGGGCGATGACCTCGAACTGACTCAGTTCTTCTTGTCGATGATCATGTTCGTGATGCGGATCGTCGAGCAGCGCCGACCCTGATCGTCGTCGATGGCGATCTCGTGCGTCGTGAGGGTGCGCCCCAGGTGGATGGGCGTGCAGACGGCGGTGACCACGCCGCTGCGAGCCGATCGCGTGTGCGAGGCGTTGATCTCGATGCCGACGGCGAGCCTGTCGGGGCCGGCGTGCAGATTCGCCGACATGGAACCGAGGGACTCGCCGAGAACGACATAGGCGCCGCCGTGCAGAAGATTCGCCGGCTGTCTGTTGCCCTCGACCGGCATCGTGGCGACGGCCCGCTCGAGCGTGAACTCGACGAACTCGATGCCCATCTTCTCCGCCAACTCGCCGGCGCCCCTGTCGCGAATCCAGCCCAGCGCATCCACAGTGTTTTCGGTCATCGTCGCCTTCGAATGCTGGGGCCCGGCCGCCGTCGGAGGTGACTTGTAGGCTGGGGGTCGTGTCGGATTCAGAAAAGCCTACCCTCCTCGTCATCGACGGCCATTCACTCGCGTTCCGGGCGTTCTACGCCCTGCCCGTCGACAGTTTTCAGACCCGCGACGGGCAGCACACCAATGCGATCCACGGCTTCATCGCCATGCTCATCAACCTTCTGAAGGCAGAGAAACCGACCCACATCGCGGTGGCGTTCGATATCTCCCGGCATTCGTTCCGCACGCGTGAGTACCCCGAATACAAGGGCACGAGGGGCGAGACGCCCCCCGAGTTCAAAGGCCAGATCCCTCTGCTCGAAGAGGCTCTGCACGCCATGAACATCACCACGGTGTCGAAAGAAGACTACGAAGCCGACGACATCCTGGCCACCCTCGCTCGCCAGGGTGAAGAGCAGGGTTACCGCGTCTTCGTCGTCTCGGGCGACCGCGACAGCATCCAACTCATCCGCCCCGACGTGACCCTGCTCTACCCGTCTGCCATGGGTGTGTCCCAACTCACGCGCTACGACGCCGAGAAGGTGTTCGACAAGTACGGCGTGCAGCCGCACCAATACCCCGAGATCGCCGCTCTCGTCGGCGAGACGAGCGACAACCTGATCGGTGTCGACAAGGTCGGTCCGAAGACGGCCGCCAAGTGGATCAACCTGTACGGCAGCCTCGACGCGATCATCGAGCGCAGAGACGAGATCAAGGGCGTGGTCGGCGACAAGCTGCGCGAGCAGTACGAGAACGCGGTGCGCAATAGAAAGCTCAATCATCTGCTCACCGACGTCGAGCTGCCGGTCGGTCCGGCAGATCTCGAGCGCAAGCCCATCGACGAGCAGGCTCTGCGCGAGGTGTTCGGTCGACTCGAGTTCCGCACTCTTCTCGACCGTGTCCTCAAGCTCGACGGCCAGGGTGCAGCTCCGGATGCGTCGGCCGCGCAGGGCTCCGCGGGTCCCGAGGCCGTTCCTGTCTCGATCACGGCTCCGACCCCGGCGACGGTGCTCGACGAAGAGCTCGAGCTCTGGCTCTCTCGCGCCCAGAAGAACAACCCGCAGGGGCTCGCCCTCCAGGTCGAAGAGCAGGGCGGCGTACCCATCGGCCTCGGCATCGCATCGGCCACCGAGAGCCTGTTCGCGCCCTGGAGCGCGGGGAGCCCCGACTACTCGGCTCTCGAAGCGTGGCTGGCGAGCGACTCGCCGAAGATTATGCACGGAGCGAAGGAACAGATCAAGACGCTTCGTCGAGCCGGGCTCGCCGTGTCCGGGCTGAGCTTCGATAGCACGCTCGCCGCCTGGCTGGTGCGTCCCGACTCCTCAGCCGATCGCTCGCTCGCCGAACTCGTCGACCGCACCCTCGCCGAGGTGCTGCCCACGCCCGATCCCAATCAGCTCGTGCCCGACGACGACTCCGACGTGGGCCCCGCGACCCAGGCGTGGTACATCGCACGCGTCGCGGCCGCCCAGATCTCGTCGCTCGACGAGCGAACGATGCGGGTGCTCGGCGAGATCGAGATTCCCACGCTGATGGCGCTCGTCGACATGGAACTCATCGGAATCACGGTGAGCCACGACGAACTCTCGCAGCTGTCCTCCGAACTGGCCGCCACGGCCACCGACCTCGCCACCGATGCCTACGAGATCATCGGCGGTGAGATCAACCTCGGGTCGCCGAAGCAGATCCAAGAGGTGCTCTTCGACAGGCTCTCGATGCCCAAGACGCGCGCCACCAAGACGGGCTACTCGACCGACGCCGGCGCTCTCGCCGACCTGCAAGCGTCGAGCCCGCACCCGTTCCTCGGTCTTCTGCTGCAGCATCGCGATGCGACCAAGCTGCGTCAGATCATCGAGACCGTCGACAAGGCGATCGCCCCCGACGGCCGAGTGCACACGCGCTATGTGCAGACCGGATCGAGCACCGGTCGCATCTCGTCGACCGACCCCAATCTGCAGAACATCCCCGTGCGCGCCGAAGAGGGCCGTCGCATCCGGCACGCTTTTCAGGTGGGCGACGGTTTCGAGACTCTGCTCACCGCCGACTACTCGCAAATCGAGATGCGGATCATGGCCCACCTGTCGGGCGACGAGGGCCTCATCACGGCCTTCACCGAGGGCGAAGACCTGCACCGCTTCGTCGGCGCGCACGTCTTCGGCGTCGAGCCCTCCGACGTCACACCGGCCATGCGCACCAAGGTCAAGGCCATGTCCTACGGACTCGCCTACGGGCTGAGCGCCTTCGGACTCTCGAAGCAGCTGCGTATCGAGTCCAGCGAGGCCAAGAAGCTCATGTCCGACTACTTCGAGCGCTTCGGCGCCGTGCGTGACTTTCTGCGCAACGTGGTGCTGCAGGCTAAAGAAGACGGCTACACCGAGACGATCTTCGGCCGCCGTCGTCCGTTCGCCAACCTCAACAGCGCCAACAGGGTACTGCGCGACAACGACGAGCGGGCCGCTCTCAACGCCCCGATCCAGGGCACCGCCGCCGACATCATCAAGATCGCCATGATCAACATCGCACGCGACCTGAAAGAGCAGCAGCTCGCCTCGCGCATGCTTCTGCAGGTGCACGACGAACTGGTCTTCGACGTCGCACCCGGCGAGTGGCAGACGCTGTCCGAGATCGTGACCACGCGCATGAGCACCGCCGCCGAACTTCGGGTTCCCCTCGAAGTGCAGGTCGGTCGTGGAGCGAACTGGAACGACGCCGCGCACTGATCGTTCCCCGCGCTCAGCCCTTCTCGACACCATTCGGACACCTCCAGGACGCCCGCCCGACATCCGAGTCACAGAGAATGTCGAGGTGACAACGGCGGCGAGCATCGTATTCTCGTCTTTCACGTCGGCTGCGGACCCCATGCCACGGGCCTGGTCACGGTTTCGCGATGGGCTGACTGCGCCCTCCGACCGGCCCCTCGATCGTCTCGCCGACCCGCAGAACGGGCCGGTCTGCGTCTGGCGTCTCCTGGCCAGCAACAACCGCGAACTCGGGCGGAGTGCCGTGATCTATCACTCGTTCGACGATGCCCGAGACGCCGTCCTGGGCGCTCGCCTGGCCCGGCACGACATCGAGATCAGGTCCGTGCACGGACCCAACGCCGGCACCCACGGATGGTTCGCACACGAAGTCGACGGTCCGCCACTGATGACGTGTGGCCGATGGTACGGCGCACACGCCGCGAGCGTCGACGCTGCGCAGCACTCGGTCGACGCATTCTTCAACGCGACTGTCCTCGGTGAGGCCCACCGACGACTGTCCCCAGACAGACGACGTTCCACTCGAGAAACCATTCGCGTCCACTCGGGAGCCGACGATGCCGGAGGTCCTCGTTAGGCTGAATGCATGACCGATCTCCCACAGCCTCCCGCACGAACGCCAACGGAGATCGACTCCATCGCCGAGGAGTGGGTCGACACCCTCGTGCGGCTGCAACCGACGATCGGCACGTACATCGGCCGCGTCGAAGCGAACACCCGCTTCGCCGATCTGTCTCCTACGGGCCACGAGCTCTACCTGGCCGAGGTTCTGCGAGCCCAGGCTCGGCTGGCAGCGGCAGTTCCCGTCGACGATGTCGACAGCGTCACGCAGCTCGACCTCGGCGCCTCGCTGCAACTCGAAGTCGACAGTGCCCATGCCGGCCTCCATCTGCGAGACCTCAACGTCATCGCGTCGCCGTCCCAAGACATCCGGGAGGCCTTCGATCTGATGCCGACCGAGACCCCGGGGGACTGGCAGATCATCGAGACGCGGCTCCGCGCGGTGCCCGACGCGCTCGACGGATACATCGAGACCCTGCGAGAGGGCATCTCCCGAAACATCGTGCCTGCCAGACGCCAGGTCGTCGAGGTCGCCGCGCAGGCACGCAAGAACGCGTCCAGCGACGGCTTCTTCGCCAGACTCCTGCACGGCGCTCCCGCCGAATCTGCGACGGAGTCGCTCGAGGAGGCAGCCTCGATCGCTGCCGGCGGATACGCGCGGCTCGCCGACTTTCTCGAGACCGAGCTCCTGCCCGCGGCAACCCCGGTGGATGCCGTGGGTCGCGACATCTATACGCTTCGGTCACGCGAATTCCTCGGCGCCACGATCGACCTCGACGAGACCTACGAGTGGGGTCTCGCCGAGCTCGCCCGCATGACTCGCGAACAGGAGGCGATCGCGCAGGAGATCCTGCCGGGTGCGACGGTGCACGAGGCTATCGCTCACCTCGACGCCGACGACTCCCGCAAGCTCCACGGAACAGCTGCGCTGAAAGAGTGGATGCAGACCACGAGTGATCGGGCCGTCGCCGAACTGTCGCGAAGCCACTTCGACATCCCCGAGGAGATCCGGGCACTCGAGTGCATGATCGCACCGACCGACGAGGGCGGCATCTACTACACGGGCCCCACCGACGACTTCTCCCGCCCCGGACGCATGTGGTGGTCGGTACCCGCGGGAGTCACCACGTTCGATACCTGGCGCGAGCTGACCACGGTCTATCACGAGGGAGTGCCCGGGCATCACCTGCAGATCGGCCAGGCCGTCTACAACAGGGCCACCCTCAACACCTGGCGTCGCCAACTGGCGGGAACGTCTGGGCACGCAGAGGGGTGGGCCCTCTATGCCGAACGCCTGATGGAGGAGTTGGGGTACCTCGACGATCCGGCCGACAGGCTCGGCATGCTCGACGGTCAGAGGATGAGGGCGGCTCGGGTGGTCCTCGACATCGGAGTCCACCTCGGCAAGCCGCGTCCCGACGGCAACGGCATCTGGGACGCCGAGTACGCGCTGGACTTCATGCGAGCCAACGTGAACATGGACGACGCCTTCATTCGCTTCGAAGTGAATCGCTACCTCGGCTGGCCCGGACAGGCGCCGTCGTACAAGGTCGGCCAGCGCATCTGGGAGCAGCTGCGCGATGCCTACAAGGCACAGCAGGGCGATGCCTACGATGCCAAGGAGTTCCACCGCCGCTCACTCGATCTCGGTGGGGTCGGCCTCGATACGCTCCAGAGATTCCTGCTCGCAGACGGAGGTTCTCGATGAGCAACACGCCACCGCCCGGATGGTATCCCGAAGAGAACTCGCCACGAGAGCGCTGGTGGGACGGCGAAAAGTGGAGCGACGCACACCGCGATGCTCCACCGGCCGCGGTCACGCCGCCCCAGCAGGCCGGCCCGGTCACGGCTGCGGCGCCGAACCCGTCACGCCGTCGGGTCTGGCCGTGGGTGCTCGGGGGGTCGGTACTCGTGGTGGTCGCCGTGGTCGTCGCTGCCGTTCTCGTGCTGACGAGTGTCTTCTCGTCGATCGATCGAACATCGTCGAGTCGGTCTGAATCTGGCTCGCGAGGCACCTCCGGCGCACCGTCAGGCAGCTCCGGCGACGGCATCGAGATCGGAGACGGGGGAGACGACGCGGTTCGAGTCGTCACCTACATCGACTACTTCTGCCCGTTCTGCGGCCAATTCGAGACGACCAATGCCGAGCAGCTCTCCGAGTGGGTCGACTCGGGCAAGGTGGTGCTCGAAGTCCACCCCATCTCGATTCTCGACCGCGCCTCTCTCGGAACGAAGTACTCGACCCGAGCCGCCAATGCTGCCGCCTGCGTCGCGGACTCCGCGCCCGATAGCTTCGAGAAGTTCAGCGCGCTCCTGTTCGAGAAGCAGCCCGCAGAGAACACGGAGGGGCTGAGCGACGCCGACCTCATCGACCTGGCGAAGGAGGCTGGCGCGGGAGACGGCACCGGTGTGACGGACTGCATCGACGCGGGCGAATTCACCGGATGGGTGACGGAGGCCACCGAGCGTGCGCTGAACGAGCCCGTGCCCGACTCCGACCTCGACAGCATCTCGGGCACCCCCACCGTGATCGTCGACGGAGTGCAGTACGACGGCAGCCTGACCGACGCGCAGGAATTCGCGGACTTCGTGCTGCCGGGCGCCAACTGAACGGTCGTCGCCGAGCAGCCCCTCTGAGCCGCGCAGCCTCCCTGAGTAATACCGCGGGCGGGGATGAGTAGCTCATCACCTACCCCGCACTCTGCGGGCTTCGTAGCGTGTGCACATGAGCACATCAGATCCGCGCGTAGAACGCGCCGCACGCCAAGCCAGGGCAGCGAAAAGCCCCGGCACCGCCCTCGTCATCGCTCTCCTGGGAGTCGTCCACATCGTCGTGTGGGTCGTCGCCGGATTCGGCATGGGGAGCATCCTCGACATCTTCCGTCTTATGACGCTCAATCAGGTCGGCAACTGGACCAGCGACCTCGACTCGGTGGACTCCCAATTCCTCGCCGTCGGAGCCATCTGCATCGGCTCCTTCGTCGGCGTCTTCCTCACCGGGCGACTCGGCCGGGCCGGGCTGGGCGGCGCCGCGCTCATCATCCCGTTCTGCACGGCCCTCTTCGGGATCGCCATCGGACTGGTGCTGTTCATTCCGAACTGGAGCGCGCCCGATGCGATCGGCGAGAAGGTCGCGTTCATCGATGGGGGCGACCCGGAGCCGTGGCAGTCGGACGCGTGGGCCGCCTACTACCTGCCCTACTGGCTTCCCGCCACCGTCGGCGTCGTCTTCCTCCTCGCTGTCGTCGCTGCGCTGGCCGCGATGAGAGCGACCAGGCGCAGTCTGAGCCGGATGACGGACATCGAAGCACGAGGCACCCGGGTGCCCGGCGTCGTCACGGAGGCGATCGCGACCGGGACCGAGATCCAGGGTTCGCCGCGCATCCAGTTCACGACGCGCTTCACGGACACCGCCGGAACGGATCGTTGGGTGACGAAGAGAGCGACCTTCCCTCGTGCTGCCACGCCGCGCGCGGGCGACCCCGCCGTCGTGTGGTTCGACCCTCTGGCGCCGAACGACGAGACGAAGATCATGGTGGGTCTCGGCCCGGAGGCGGCGCAGTTGGCGGGACGGCCCACGGTGTTGCCGCGCACCGATCTCCGGGGCTAGAATGACTTGGCACGTTTTGTGCCATCCCATCCGCTCGCCGTCGGCAGAGCAGTCTTGCTCGAAACCTCGAACTCGGCTGTCGTCGGCCTGATATATGTCCATCCTGGAGCATTTACTTTTATGACAATCGCAACGACCGACAGAGTAGCCAAGCAGGTCGCCATCAACGACATTGGCTCGGCAGAAGACTTTCTTGCCGCGGTCGAAAAGACACTGAAGTTCTTCAACGACGGAGACCTCATCGAGGGCACCGTTGTGAAGATCGACCGCGACGAGGTTCTCCTCGACGTCGGGTACAAGACCGAGGGTGTCATCCCCTCGCGTGAGCTTTCCATCAAGCACGACGTCGACCCCACCGAGGTCGTCCAGGTCGGCGATCTGGTTGAGGCCCTCGTTCTTCAGAAAGAAGACAAAGAAGGCCGCCTGATCCTCTCCAAGAAGCGCGCTCAGTACGAGCGTGCGTGGGGAGACGTCGAGAAGATCAAGGACGCCGACGGTGTTGTCACCGGTTCGGTCATCGAGGTCGTCAAGGGTGGACTCATCGTCGACATCGGACTCCGAGGCTTCCTGCCCGCGTCGCTCATCGAGCTTCGTCGCGTGCGCGACCTCACGCCCTACCTGGGCCAGGAGATCGAGGCGAAGATCCTCGAGCTCGACAAGAACCGCAACAACGTCGTTCTGTCGCGCCGCGCCCTGCTCGAGCAGACGCAGTCCGAGAGCCGCACCACGTTCCTCAACAACCTCCAGAAGGGACAGGTCCGCAAGGGCGTCGTCTCGTCGATCGTCAACTTCGGTGCGTTCGTCG
>Ga0308163_10001026_pt1 | contig 35142 bp, 25 predicted proteins | sample PhyTR1_FD_201037 | JGI IMG/M metagenome (GOLD analysis project Ga0308163, IMG submission 201037) | Phyllosphere microbial communities from UC Gill Tract Community Farm, Albany, California, United States - DLSLT.R1 | ecosystem: Host-associated > Plants > Phyllosphere > Unclassified | place: USA... | reverse complement strand
ATATTCAGAAAGCAAAAGGCTGGTTTAAGGAAGCTTTTGAGAAAATCGATTACAAAAAAAACTACAGATACTGTTACTGTACAAAATCCAGCCATTTCAAATTTGTGATTGAAGAAGCTTTGAAGAATGATATTTCTATCGAAACGTCTTCGGCTTACGACATGGATATTGTGAAGTCGCTTTATAATGAAGGTAAAGTTGATAAAAATATTGAGGTGATCTGCAACGGTTTTAAAACCGATGATTATCTGGCGAAAATTTCAGATATGATCAACAGCGGTTTTGAAAATATCACTCCTATTTTAGATAACTACAGAGAGCTTGATAAATTAACGGAAAGTATTGATACGACTTTCGACATCGGAATCAGAATTGCTTCTGAAGAAGAGCCTAAATTCGAATTTTATACTTCAAGATTAGGAATCGGATATAAAGATATTATTCCTTATTACAGTCAGAAAATTGCTGAGCATCCGAATGCAAGACTGAAAATGCTTCACTTTTTCATCAATACCGGAATCAAAGATACCGCATATTACTGGAACGAATTATACAAATGTCTTCGTGTTTATGCACGTTTGAAGAAAATTGCTCCAGAAGTAAATTCACTAAATATTGGTGGAGGTTTCCCAATTAAAACTTCTTTGAATTTTGATTACGATTACCAATATATGGTGGAAGAAATCGTTTCTCAAATCAAAAAATTCTGTGAAGAAGAAGGAGTAGAAGAACCGAATATTTATACAGAATTTGGAAGCTTTACGGTAGGAGAAAGTGGTGCAAATCTATATAAAATTATTTCTCAGAAACGTCAGAACGACAGAGAAAAATGGAATATGATCGATTCATCTTTCATGACAACTCTTCCTGATACTTGGGCAATTTCAAGACACTTTATCATGCTTCCATTAAACCGTTGGGAAGATTCTTATGAAAGAGTTTTCTTAGGAGGTTTGACATGTGATTCAGATGATTATTACAACTCTGAACAGCATACCAATGCCATTTATTTGCCAGTTTTCAGTGATACGAAACCTTTATACATCGGGTTTTTCCATACTGGAGCTTATCAGGAAACAATTGGTGGTTATGGTGGAGTTCATCACTGTTTGATGCCGCAGCCGAGACATATTCTGATTCAGAAAGATGAAAATGGAGAATTCCAGTATGAAATCTTTAGAGAAAGACAGGAGCCTGAAGATATTTTGAAAATATTAGGATATTAATAGCGAAGAGTCATTTCTTTCAATAGAAATGAGCTTCGGCACGTTTAGATAAAAACAAAGCTCTCCAATTTGGAGAGCTTTTATATTTTAAAAATGTTTAGAAATTTTATCAACTTCGATTTCCGAATAATCTGAAATCACAACATTTGCTAAACTATAATCCTGATTGTGAGAATGGAAGCTTTTATAAGCTGCGCAAAAAATATTGGCTCGGTGCGCTGCCAAAATTCCGTTGGTAGAATCTTCAATAACCATACAGTTTTCAATAGGTTCATTGGCCATTTTTGCGGCAAGCTGGAAAATTTCAGGATGAGGTTTTGATTCTTTTAAATCTGCACCGCTGATTTTTCCGCTAAAATATTTTTCTAAACCAAACTTTTCAAAAACCATATTAATAGTGGTCATACTTGCCGAAGAAGCAACAATTAATTTAATGTTGTTTTCGTAATAATGTTCGATTAATTTCCTTACTCCTGGAATTAAATCAAATTCTTCATCGTTGTAAAAATAATCTTTAAAATGAGTTCTTTTAATATTGGTAATATCTTCGTGAGTGTGTGATAAATTAAACTCAGAAATTAAAGTTTCACAAACTCTTTTTGTAGAAGCTCCTGTAAAAGAAGTATAAAGGTCTTCAGAAACCTCGATTTCTAGCTGGTTGAATGTTTTGAAATAAGCTTTCCTGTGCAGTGGTTCTGTATCAACAATTACCCCATCCATATCGAAAAGCACAGCTTTTAAGGACATAAATTTTTATTTTGTGCAAAATTAAGGTTTTATTATGTAAAGATTAAACGATTTAAAAATTTAAAAACTCATAATTTATAGCTCATAACTTTAAACACTTACAATTTCTTCTTCTTATCTTTGCGGCAAATATTTTAATCTTTAAATCATTTAATTTTTTAATTATAAATTATGAAATCGCCGTGATTTGGAAAACAGAAGCCAATGAATATGTAGCGATTGCATATATCCTTTAAAAACAATAAATATCTTTATATGAAAACATACGCAGGAATTCCTGAAGAAAATGCTTCATTAGAAAATTCAAAAGTAGTTTTGGTAACAGTTCCTTACGATGGAACTTCAACCTGGGGAAAAGGAGCAGATAAAGGTCCTGAATTGTTCCTTGATGCTTCCGAAAACATGGAATTGTACGACATCGAAACAAGTACAGAACCTTATTTGGAAGGAGTTTATTTAGCTGGAGAAGTTTCTGAAAATTCTACACCTGAAGCAATGACGGAAGCGGTTTATCAGAAAACGAAGGAGCTTTTGGCAACCGATAAATTGTTTACTCTTTTTGGCGGAGAACATTCAGTTTCTATTGGTTCGATTCGTGCAGTTGGAGAAAAATTTGAAAATCTTACAGTTTTGCAGCTGGATGCTCACACAGATTTGCGTCCGGAATTCCATGGTTCTACTTCTAATCACGCTTGTGCGGTTTTTGAAGCGAATCAGAAACATAATTTAGTTCAGGTGGGAATCCGTTCTATGGATGCTGAAGAAGTTGAATACTTACCGGAAGGAAGAGTGTTTTTTGCCCATGAAATTGCCAATAATGAAAACTGGGTGAATGATGTTTTAGAAAAAGTTTCAGGAAATGTTTATATTACGATTGATTTGGATGCTTTCGATCCGTCAATTGCTCCTTCAACAGGAACTCCGGAACCAGGCGGTTTGCAATGGTATCCAACATTAGAATTATTAAGAAAAGTTTTCGAAAAATGCAATGTTGTTGCTTTTGATATTGTTGAATTAATGGATTCTGCGTATTCAAAACCAAGTGCCTTTTTAGCAGCAAAACTGTATTATAAAATGTTGGCATATTATCACATCAACAAAGACTAAAATTCCGCAGGAAACGGATTTTTTCTTTCAGTTTTTCTTTGGAAATTTGTGATACAAAACAAAATGAAATGTTCACACAAGACGAAATAGATTATCAGAGAATTGCCAAAGCAATAGAATTTATTCAGAGCAATTTTAAGCTTCAGCCTAATTTGGATGAGGTTGCTGAAAAAGTAAATCTAAGTCCGGCACATTTTCAGAGAATATTTACAGATTGGGCAGGAACAAGTCCGAAGAAATTTTTACAGTTCCTCAGTCTTGAACATGCAAAAAGTTTACTAAAAGAAGAAAAATCCACGCTATTTGATACAGCATTAGAGACCGGACTTTCAAGTACAAGCAGATTGCACGATTTGTTTGTGAAAATTGAAGGAATGTCGCCTGCAGAATATAAAAATGGCGGAAAAAATTTACATATCAATTATAGTTTTTCCGAAAGCCCATTTGGAAAAATCATCACAGCTTCCACCGAAAAAGGAATCTGTTATATGGCTTTCGAAGAAGATAAAGAAAATGCATTGAGAGATTTACACAATAAATTTCCCAATGCATCTTTTTTTGAAAAACATGATGAGCTTCAGCAAAATGCATTATCAATTTTCACTAAAGACTGGTCAAAGCTCAATACCATCAAGCTTCATTTAAAAGGAACCGATTTTCAACTCAAAGTTTGGGAAAGTTTATTGACTATTCCAATGGGGAAATTATCAACGTATGGTAATTTAGCTGATAAAATAGGAAATCCAAAAGCTTCTCGGGCTGTCGGAACTGCCATTGGAAGCAATCCTGTTGCGTTTTTAATTCCTTGTCACCGTGTGATACAATCTTCAGGGAAAATTGGCGGTTATATGTGGGGAAGCGATAGAAAACAGCTGATAATTGGTTGGGAAAGTTCGAAGGTTTATTTGGAAGATTAGAATTGAATTATTTTTTGAACCATTAAGATTTGTTTTTAAAAAGTTAAGTTTAATTAAGGAAAATCAAATAGATTTTAATGAAGTTGACTGCTTAAAGCGAAGCTCAACTTAACCATCTCAACTCATTAATTGAATCTTAATAGTTTAAAATTAAATATTGAAATTTAAAGATGAATTTATTCGAGGACATACAAGATTTCCCCATCAATATTCTTCCCAAAGACGGTGTCACAGAATATTACGGAAAGATCTTTTCTGATGAAGAATGTGAGAAATATTATCAATATTTACTCAATCATATTCCGTGGGAAAATGATGAAGCGGTTATTTTTGGAAAACTGATTTATACCAAAAGAAAAGTTGCTTGGTTTGGAGAAAAAAAGTTCGAATACACTTATTCTAATCGAACAAAATATGCAAGACTCTGGACTCCCGAATTATTAGCCTTAAAACAAAAATGTGAAGAAGTTTCAGGAGAAACTTACAATTCATGTCTTTTGAATTTGTATCACGACGGAAGTGAAGGAATGGCGTATCACAGCGACGGAGAAAAAGATTTGAAGAAACACGGAGCAATCGCATCTTTGACCTTCGGAGCGGAAAGGAAGTTTTCTTTCAAGCATAAAATTTCCAAAGAAAGAATAGATATTTCATTGGAGAACGGAAGTTTATTGGTGATGAAAGGAATAACGCAGGAAAATTGGCTGCATCGACTTCCGCCAACGACAAAAGTAAAAACTCCGAGAGTGAATTTGACGTTCAGAACGATTGAGGAATAAAGTTTTTTTAACGCAAAGATTTATTTATAATCCTGTATATTTTTAAGGAGCAAAGAAAGAATCAACAAAGTTGATTTGAATAAGCGAATGTTTTATTCAAGCTCAATCAGCGACTTGTCGCAATTCTTTGCACCTTAAAAATAATAAGTTTAATCTTAAAACTTTGCGTTAAAAAGTTAGATTTTTTTTGTCTTGTTTACAGAATCTGCGAGAGAATAAAATAATGATAAAAGCTGTTAAAACCGAACAGCTTTTATCATTATTTCAAAACCTCAACTTCAATCGAAGAATCTTCAAAAACCTTAATAAATGCTTTCGTATAATCTTCTTTCGTAGCAAAATTTGGGTTGTCTAAAAATTTCTGAGGATTAATGGCAAAAAGCGGAAACCATGTTGAGGAAATTTGTATCTGGATTTTGTGTCCTTTCTTGAAAGTATGAACCACATCCTGCAGTCTGAAATTCACTGCTGTTTTTTGATTGGCAACCAAAGCTTCTCCTTTTTCTCTGGAGTTTCTGAATCTTGCAGGCATGATTTCACTTCTTACCATTTGATGATAATTTCCGTAGATCACGCCGTCTTTCTTTTCAGCAGGTTTAAAGTCTTCAGGATAAACATCGATCAATTTTACTGCGAAGTCTGCATCGGTGGAAGTTGAAGCGATATTCAATTTAGCCATCAATTCTCCTGCGAAAGTCATGTCTTCCGTCAAAATATCTGTGGTGAAAGTCAGGACATCGGGTCTTCCGACAGCAAATCTTTGATCTTCCGACATGTAATTTCTTGGTGTAAATCCGTTAAAATCTTTCAGATTATCAGAACTTAAAACAGGATTGTTCGGATCACTATAATATTCTGAAAATCCTTGTCCTGAATTGTCTTTCAAAGTTCCGTTGGCTAAATAAAAACTAACTTTTTTAGCGTCTTTAGGAGGATACGTTGCAAATTCTCTCCATTGCTTTGCACCTGTATCATACATCAAAGCTTCCGGCAAGCCGGCATCCTGTTTTGTATTTCCTTTTAGATAATGATTGAAGAATTTTGTTTCAACATTTTTCTGATAATAGGTTGCGATGCTGTCTCCGAAATAAATTTGATTGTGAAAATGTTTTCCATCTTCGCGTCCCCAACCTCCGTGAGAAAATGGTCCCATCACGATGGTGTTTTTAGCTTTTGGACTTGTTTTTTCAATTGTTTTGTAAATATTTAACGGTCCTGAAAGATCTTCTGCATCAAACCATCCACCAACAGTCATTACAGCATGATTGATGTTTTTAAGATGTGGTAGAAGATTTCTTTTCTGCCAATATTCATCGTAATTGGGATGATTCATAATTTCGGTCATGAAGAAATTATCTTTATAATATTTTTCATATCCGTCTTTTAACGTTCCCATATCTCGGTAGAACTTTAAACCGTCTTCTGAAGTTTGCTTCACGAAAGTATCCATGTACCACTCTTTGTTTTCAGCTTTTGTTTTCTGAATTCCGAAAACCGGGAAAGTTCTGAAATACCCCATCATAAATCTTCCGTTATGTAGGAAATCATCGTTCCAGAAATCTGAAATCGGAGCTTGTGGAGAAGATGCCACCAATGCCGGATGTTGCGCCAAAGTTCCTACCGCAGTGTAAAATCCCGGATATGAAGTTCCGAACTGACCGACTTTTCCATTGTTGTCTTTAATGTTTTTTACCAAATATTCTACCGTGTCGTAGGTATCTGTACTTTCGTCAACATCTTTCTTGGTTTTTCTTTCAACCTGTGGTGTCATATTGGTGAAGATCCCTTCACTCATGTATCTTCCGCGCACGTCCTGATATACAAAAATGTATTTGTCTTTCATTAAAAACTGATTCGGTCCAATTCTCTGTTTGTATTCATTTTCACCGTATGGCGCAATACTGTAGCAGGTTCTCTGCATCAGAAAAGGATATTTAGTTTTCTTTGAAATATCTTTTGGAATATAGATTGCCGTAAAAAGTTTTGTCCCGTCACGCATCGGAATATAAAATTCCTGTTTTGTGAAATTGTCTTTTACATACGTGTCTTTTGGCTGGTTGTTTTGTGCAGTTCCTACAAAAAACAAAAACATCAACAACATTGAAAAGTAGTTCTTCATTGATAAAAATTTTGATGCTAATTTAATGATTAAATAGTTTTGGTAGTTATGGTTTTAAAAATGAAATGGTGGGCAATGAAAAAGACCGGAATTTCTTCTGGCCTTTTGTTGTTTTTGATTAACCTTGTCAAGGTTATTTTTACTCTGAATATTAACCTTGACAAGGTTTTACTTATATTTTCTCCTCTGCTGGCGCAAGCGCCTCGCTTGTGTCCACTCTTAACAAAAGGTACGAGCAAGATGCTCGCACCAGCGTGGGGGCTTTAGCAGCAGTAAGTTATATAACTCTTTCTATAAAAGATAAGAATTCATCTTCATTTATAAATGCTTTTGTATCTACTAAGTTTATTTCATGTGAATAATACTTAGTTAATTCATCCGCTATTTTTTGAGGATTAGTAGAACATACATATAAATTTAAATTAGATCTATTTGCATATTTTGATATTATTTTTTTTAAATGAGGCTCATTTTTCATTGAATTTCCAAGGATAATTAGATTATCAGCTACTTTCAAACTTTCCAATAAAATATGATAATATCTAGCTAAAACGTTATCTCGATTAATAATCTGTTCTTTGAAATCTGGATTATTAAATACCATAATAGGTTCAGAATTAATAAGGTTATTTTTTAGTTTATAGGTATAACCAAATTCTCTTTTATATAAATATGAGCCATGAATATGACATATCAATTTATCAAAATTAATGTTTTCTTCACTGATTGTTAGTAAATTTTCATTTAGATGACTAAATCCATCATGAAATATAAATCCACGTGGGTCTCCTGTCAATAATGTGTCAAGTAATCCATCATAATTTGTTGTAAAAATATTAAAGAATTCAGTATGTTTTGAATCGATTAAATTATTAAACTTCTTTCCAAATGAAGGAAATATTTTTTTTAAATTTTTATAACCAGTTGATTCATGATGATTTCTAAATTCCTCTGCGATTTCCCTTATTTTATCAAGAAGAAATGAATCAAACAGATTTTTAAGATCTTCAATTTTTTCTGGATCAAATATTTTTTCAAGACCAGGTAAATTAGAAAATAATTCAATTACAGAGTAAATTAATCTAATTAGTTCCTCCTCGCTTAGCTGAGGCAAGTTTTTTTTAATTTCAGTAAAAATGTCATTGAATTTTTGCCAGAGTATTGTGATTTCTCTGATTTCTTGTTTAATTTCATCTTTAGAACCTAGATCTAATTCTGAAATTTTTTCATTCGAAAGATTATTAATCCATTCGTTTATCATGTAATTAAAACCGTTTCCAGTTATTAGTATTGTCTTCATGTTATTTATAGTTTATTAGCTCTAATTTATATTATATTCCCAAATATATCTATTTCATTGAAACGATCGTTACGGTTTTCCTCATTCCTACAATAAAATAAAAAAGGATTTAAACCAAAAAACTTCAATTTCCTTTCAAACTCATCATACATAAACTCCAAACACCCATGTTTGTCCTCACAATCAATTTACATTAAGTACAAACAGGGTTGTTTGTATTCAAAATCAATTGACATTGAATTGAAACAGGGCTGTTTGTACCTAAAATCAACATACATTGAGTATAAACAACAGTGTTTGTATTTAAATACAATTTATTTTATATTTGATAGAAGTAATTTTTCAATTATTAATAACAAAAACACATTTGACGTATGAAAATTTCACTACAAAGAGTGAGCACCAAAGATTTGGCGACACTCACAGAAAGAACGATCACTGTTTCGGCTTCCGGAAAATATCCGATGTTGGCAAATCATCCTTTGATGAACGAGCTCACGACGCATTATGCAGATTATGATGCGGTGTATACCAAAAAATCTTTCAGCGGAAAAGGGAAAGATGTTGCAGCGGCAGATCACGACAGAGATATTGCTTTCAGCAGCCTCAAAGCTTTTCTAAATGGATACCGACAGGTGATTTCGGTGCCGAATTATCAGGATGCGGAAGACTTGTATCAGATTTTTGTGCAGTTTGGTTTAGACCTTGACCGGATGAGCTATTCTTCACAAACGGCGCAGATGAAAAAATTGATTGAAGAGCTGGAGTTTCCTGCAAATACTCAGAAAATCGCCAACCTGTCTTTATCTTTTGCTTTTGCTGAAATGAAAACCAGGCATGAATATTTTGAAGATATTTTTGAGGAACAGATAGAAGCTAATGCAGGTCTTCGGCAAATGGAAAGTGCATCATCAGTGCGCCGAAGTTTAGAAAAAACATTGAGATCTTATTTTAATATACTCACTGCGATGAAAGAGGTTCCCGATTGGAAGGATGCTTATGCGGAAATCAATGAGTTGATAAAAGCTGCGAAGAATTCAACAATTGACAGAAAGAAAAGTGCTGATGATCCTGAATAATAAATCGTTGTGCATTTGGTTCATTCTCGTCAGCTCGATTAGATTTTTCAAAAAGCGTATCGGGGAGCTTTTGATGGAAGGAGGTTTTGTGCTTCCGTTCGCTGATTCTCGATACATTCTGATTTCAGCGGACACTCGAATTAACGAATCTACAATCAAAATTTTTCAATACGTACAATAATGGATTGAGAAAATATTTTAAAACAAAAATAACCGGAAATATTCTCCGGTTATTTTTTTATAAATGATCGTATTTATTTTACTTCTGCTTTCTTTCCTGCAAACTTGTTAAGCTTCATGGTTAAAGAAAACATTACATAACGTTTTAGAATTAAATCTTCACGGTCTTCAAAATAAGTGTTGGTAATGGTACGTCTTACACTTTGGTTTTGATTTAATACATCATATACTTTTACTTTTGCAGTCAGCTGTTTGTTAAAGAATGAATATCCCAAACTGGTGTTCCAGAAGTAGAAATCTCTTTTGAAGCCGGGCGCAATGTTTGACGTTGTGTTGTATTCAAAATCATTTCCAAAAACAAGTTTACTTTTAAAAACATAATTGGTCAGCTCCATCTTTAAAATCTGATTGCTGGTTTTTACATTTCCAACGCTGTAATTTTTGTATTCTGAGAAATTGTAACCCAAAGAATAAGATGGTTTGATGGTGATTTTATCTTTTAATTCATACGTAAAGTTGAAGCTTGGATTGATGCTGTATGTTTCGCTGGTAAACTGATCTGCATTGATGAAGCCTCTGTTGTAGCCATAATTCATATTAAATCTTGGGCTTAAAATCAGTTTATTCTGTTTCCATTTGAATGTTTTAGAAAAACCACCACCCAGGTTTATATATTTGTTTCCGCTGACGTTGGCATACGTTACAAACTGCTTCCCAGAGTCGTCGTAGTAAGAATAGTTGGTCACATCATTATTATAGTAATTGAAACTTAAATTCATATAATAATTCATGTTTTTCACGATATTATAATTGCTGTAATAAATGTAAGTAGAGTTTTGCCATTTGTTTTTTAGTTCCGGATTTCCGCGATAGCTCACCAAAGGATTGATGTTGTCTGTAAACGGACTCAACTGTTCTGCTGTCGGAATTGAGAAGTCGCCATTATTATAAATACTCAGTCTTTTGTTGTCTGAAAACTGATATTGAAAATTCATATTAAAGCTTGGCAATGTAAAACTGTTTTGCAGATTGTATTGTTGGTTATTGAAGAATGAGTTCACATTCATATCTGTAATATCTACACTTGCCGATGCCCAAAAGTTGATTTTCTTTTTATTAAGTTCATAACTTATTTCAGGGCTGAGCTGATTAATTTTTTGACTCATCGTATTTGACAAGGCATCGTTGTAATCGGAATACTGACCGTTACTCAAATCAAAATCATTGACGTCTCGTAAGTTTCTGCTCAATTTATTTTCGTACGTCAAGTTTACAGTTATATTCGATGAATCAGATATAGGTTCGGAATATGCAGTCGTAAATCGATATCTATTGGTTTGATTTTTTGTTTTGGAAAGCTGATTTCTTATGTCATTCGGATCTGTGGTTTGATAGAAAATCGTTGAAGATATATTGGTATTTTCTTTTTTTGATTCTGAAATCGTGGTGTTCATATTAGCAGAAACCACACGTCCTTTTTTCTTAAATTTTCTTGAGAAATATAGATTTGGCGAGAAATTATTGTTTTCTGATTTATTGCTAGTGTAAGAATCACTTTCGTTAAGAAGTAAATTATCTCTTAAAGTAGATGATTTTGAATTATTAAAGCTAAAACCTTCCATTCTGGAAAAATTGGGTGAGAAATAAATATTGGTAAGCGTATCAATTTTAATTCTAACTGAGGTGTCAAAATTATATTGCTGCGTTTCGTTTTCACCATTGTTTTCAGAGTTGGTCTTTAAAGTAAAATCAGGAAGTAACGTCGTTCTGGAAACTTTAGATCTTGTTTCTAAATTATTATTGATGTGCATTAAACTTAAAGTTTCCAAATCTGAATTTTTATCAAATTTATCGCTGTAGTTAAAACCGATTGTTGTGCTTCTCTGGATTCCTTTCGTATTGTTTCCGCCTTGCGTGTAATAGGTGTTTCCGCCGTCTGTAATCACAGATCCGCCTTGCATAATCCACGAATTTCTGCCGTGTCCCATACTGTCGAAAACCTCATCATTAGAAAATCCCTGAGAATTGATATTATTTGACGAAGCCAAAAGGCTGATTTTGGTATCTTTTTTAAAATAACTTAAAAGCAAACTGCCCTCATAGCGTTCATCAGAACCGTAACCAGCTGTTAAGCGTGACAGTAAGCCTTTGTTTTTCTTTTCGTCAATATTAAAATTAATGGTTGTATTATTTGATTTTGCAGTTTTTCCACTCAATTCCTCTTCCTTGGTTTTCGTAGTAGTAAACTGGATATTTTTAATAATATCAGCCGGAAGATTCTGCAATGCTATTTTCCCGTCTTTATCGAAGAATGGTTTTCCGTTGATCATGATCTGGTCAACTTCTTTTCCGTTAACGGTTATTTTTCCGTCATTGCTAATTTCAACTCCCGGAATTTGCTTTAAAAGTTCTTCAATTTTACTGTCCGGTCGCACTTTTATTGCCGAAGCATTAAATTCGATCGTATCTTTTTTAATTTTAACAGGCGAAGCTGTAATCTTTACTTCTTCAATATTTTGAAAGGAGTTTTTTTCAAGTTCAATTTCTCCCAACGGAACCGATTGGTTAATTATATCAAAACTTTTTGAATACGATATGTATTTGTCAGCTTCAATTTTCAAAATAGTTGACTCGGAGAGCTCATCAGTTTTTAGAGAAAATTTTCCTTCACTGTTAGTTGGTGTGTAATTGACAATAGAGGAGTCTTTTTGTTTCAGTAAATAAACGGTTACATTTTCAATTGGTTTCTTTTCAAAGTTTAAAACTTTTCCGTCTATGCTAAATTTTTGTGCATTTAGTAATAAATTGCTGACTACAAAGAACAGTAACCAAATTTTTTTTCTCATTATTGATGTTTAAGTCGCAAAAGTAACAAAAAAAACATCCCAACAAAGGGATGTTTCTTAATTTTTTAAACTTAAGTTAAAAATTATGCCTTCAAATATCTTGAGTAGGCATAACCTTCCTGTCCGTCGGCAGTTTTTACTTTCCACCAATCATCAGAAGTTTGCTCAACTAAAGTTACAGAAGCACCTTTAGCCGCTTTTCCTACAACAGCAGCTTCAGTAGAAGGCTCTTGTCTGATGTTTAGATTAGAATCTTCAGTAGCTACTGTAAGATTTGCACCTGCTGCAAGACCTGCAACCTGTACATCAATATTAATATCAGTTGCAGAATAGGTAGAGTCAATGGTACCTAGAGCGTTCCAGACTGCGTCTTTTGCAGCCGTATTTGATGCATTTCCGGAAACATAAAGAATGCCGTCCTGCTCCTGAACCTGAAGATTAGAAACTCCTGCAGACTGAGCAGCAGCAACTACGCTTGAATATTTATCTTGTAATGTGCTCATCTTTGATTATTTTACAACTAAGTTATTATTATATTTTCCAACTTTTAAAGCATCTACAGATTCTTTAATTTTTCTAGCCTGAATAGCAGATACATTTCCTGTAAGCGTTAATTCTCCGTTTACAACTTCTACTTTTACAGAAGGGAAATCTTTCACTGCATCCTGCACTTTTTGCTGAATCATAGGATCTACAGCAGATGCAGTTTCTACAGGCGGTGGTGGTGGCGCAACCTCAACAGTTGCCATATCATGTACATCTTTTACTCCTTTTATTTCTTTAAGAGATTTTATAGCAGCGTCTTTTTCAGCCTGAGTTGCAAAGGTTCCGCCAAGATGGGCAACGCCTTCTTTCACTTCGATAGTCGCAGTAGGACTAGCCGCAACAATAGTTGTTGCCTGCGTCTGAAGATCAGCGTCAGAAACTTTCTTTTTACACGAAATAGCTCCAAATGATATTGCCAAAGCTAAGGCAGACATTGTGATTGTTTTTTTCATAATTAAGATAATTTAATGTTTTCGTTAGACTCAAATGTAATAATAAAATCTATACCAATTATCTAAAAAAATAATAATTATACAAAAATTGGTCTTTTAAGTTTTTCATAATGTGTGGTTTAATTTCAAAATAATTAAATTCTAAGCGCTTGTAAACAAACTTTTATCCACAATTATAAAACTATTATATTTGTGGCAATTGATAATAGATATGAAAGGACAAAACAAACTATTTATTGCCATCATTGTTTCACTTATTTTGGGTGTAGCAATCGGAGGCTTCGTTCATTTACAGTATCCTGACAGCGCAGAGCCGTTTTCAAAAAACATAAAACTCCTGGGAACTATTTTCATCAGACTGGTTCAGATGATTATTGCTCCTTTGGTCTTTACAACTTTGGTGGTGGGAATTGCCAAAATGAGCGATATTAAAATGATTGGTAGAGTAGGATCAAAAGCAATGCTTTGGTTTATTTCTGCATCTCTTGTTTCTCTTTTCATCGGTTTGATTTTGGTAAACTGGCTTGAACCGGGACATGTAACCAAACTTCCGATACAGGATGCTGCTTCTGCCGAAGAACTTTTAAAATCGAGCAAAGGGTTTTCAATGGAAGATTTTGTAAAACATGTTGTACCTAAAAGTATTTTTGAAGCTTTTGCGACGAACGAAGTACTTCAGATTGTCGTTTTCTCGATTATGTTTGGAGTTGCTTTAGCTAATTTGGGAGACGAATATGCGCAGCCTGTTATTAAATTATTTGATGTGATTGCACATGCGATTCTTAAAATGGTAGGTTATATTATGTGGTTTGCACCGCTTGGTGTGCTGGGTGCAATTGCAGCTGTTGTCGCAACAAATGGTTTTGAAATCTTTAAAGTATATGCCATTTATCTAAGAGACTTTTTCTTTGCGATCGCTGTTTTATGGCTTGTTTTATTGATTGTAGGATATTTAATCTTAGGAAACCGTCTTTTCGAATTGTTCAGAAGAATAAAATCACCTTTGTTAATTGCTTTTTCCACCACAAGTTCGGAAGCTGTTTTCCCTAAACTGGTTGAAGAATTAGAAAGATTTGGCTGTAATAATAGAGTAGTATCTTTTATTTTGCCTTTAGGATATTCATTTAATTTGGATGGAAGTATGATGTATATGACGTTTGCATCTATTTTTATCGCTCAGATTTACGGAATTGAAATGTCTATCGGACAACAGATTACAATGCTTTTGGTATTAATGTTAACATCAAAAGGGATTGCCGGAGTTCCAAGAGCTTCACTTGTAATTATCGTTGCCACTTGCTCCATGTTTGGAATTCCACCGGAAGGAATTGCTTTGATTCTTCCTATCGATCACTTCTGTGACATGGCGAGAAGTATGACCAATGTTTTAGGAAATGCTTTAGCAACGTCTGCCGTTTCGAAATGGGAAGGGCAGCTTGATAATCATGGGGGAGATATGTAGTTAATGGTGAAATGTCAATTTACTTCGTTAGTGAAAATGTGAATTATTAATGTGAAATTCACAAGCAAGTCGAATTCACAATTGACAATTCATATTTTATAAATTTATTTAGCTTAGGCTAATGAATGGTCAATAGTGAATTTTTAATCTTCATTATTGACCATTTTTTTATTTGAAGCTTTATCCCGCTTTCCATTATATCTTTTTGGTACGGGTTCCGCTTCGCTCCACCCGCCACCAAAAAGGATGTCATTTCAATCGGGGCTAGGGTTGCAGTCGTTATTTTCTTTATAGAAATAACCACAAACTTTGTCATTCTGAAAGAATCCAAGCATAAATATTTTCATTTTTTCTGATACTATAATTAAGATTTCTCCAGAATGATCAATATTATATTTCTTTGCTGAGTGGAACGCCTTTGCGAACGGAAAATATTTTCAAACATTTTAAAAAAATCTTTGCGATCTTTGTTTAAAATAGATTCTTCAATCCACTGCGTTTCTTTCAGAATGACAAACGTACGGAAGTTAAAAACTTAGAATATGAATTTACAAAATCATAAAAATCTAATTCAGGAAAACGGTTTCACAGTAATTAATAACATTTTTTCAGAAGAAGAAATTGAAGAAATCAGCAAAGCCATTCAGAATATTGATACTTCAAAAGAAACGTTCAGAAAATCGGAAGATCTTTTTGCAATCAGACAGATTTTAAAGGAAGTTCCCCATGTGAAAGATTTGATATTTAATGATAATTTAAAAACGATCATTGAAGAAATTTTCGGCGAAAAGTATTTTGCGGTAAAAAGCATTTACTTCGATAAACCTGAAAGATCAAACTGGTATGTTGCATATCATCAGGATTTAACAATCTCTGTCGATAAAAAAATAGATTTAGAAAACTTTGGACCTTGGACGACCAAACAGAATCAGTTTGCCGTACAACCGCCTTTAGATATTCTTGAAAATATCTTTACCATCAGAATTCATTTGGATGAAACCGATGAAAATAATGGCGCTTTAAAAGTTGTTCGAAAATCTCATTCAAAAGGAATCTACAGACCCGAAACCATCGATTGGAATGTGGAAACAGAAAATATCTGCAACGTAGAAAAAGGAGGAATTATGATCATGAAACCTTTGCTTCTTCATGGTTCCAACCGAACAACAAACGGAAAGAAAAGAAGAGTAATTCATATAGAATTTTCAGATAAAGAATTGCCGGAACAATTATGTTGGTCGGAGAGAATTAATTAATCCGAGGCTGATGAAAAGAGTAATTTTAATTATACTATTTTTGTTTTTTTATTCATGTAAAAAGAGCAACAATCAGTTTTTTGTGTCTGAAGAAATATATAATATCGTATTACAGAATGTTAAGGATGAGAATTTAAAGGATGAAAGGTTGAAATTCTTTTATGTTTTTAGTAGGCAAGATACATTGATTGTTCTGGCTATCTCAAAAGAAAATGAAATTTTCCCAATAGATAGGATTAATAAACTGGGAGCATTTAATTATCAAAATAATAAAGTTATCGTTGCCGAATCTTACAATCCAAAATATAATATTGTCAAAATAAGCAATGCTCTTAATAATGATTTTATAAATGATAAAAAAACAAAAGGATCATTTGATGAGGATATTCAATATGGTTCTATTTATAAAATGACAACTCCCACAACTATCAATTTAATAAAGAAAGGGAGTCTTAAAGAATTTTTTGCTGAATAATATTACACCCATATTTATTGATAAGTCCTCATTATTAAATACTGTCTTTTGCTAATTATTCAGATTCAAAAAGAATAGAAAAATCTGTAAGATAAAAGAAACAAAAAACCTCTTCCAAATCGGAAGAGGTTTTATTATTTTTAAATTTAAACTTACTATTTCACAGAAATCTCATCCACAAAAACATAAGCTTCACCTCCTGCACCTTGATGCCATTCCGGAAGTTTTCCGAAATGGTACGCTTTTACTTTTACATATCTTGCTTCGGTAGGAAGAACCGTCGTTCTGAAATCTTTTACCTGTACATTGGTGTCTTTAGGATCGATGTCATTCTCTAAAGTTTTAAGAAGAATGAAGGTTTTGCCGTCCATTGAAGCGTAATATTCCACTTTTTTAGGCATTAAAATCCATGCTCTGCTGTCCTGTAAATAGGTTGATGAAATTTCGTTGATCTGCTGTGGAGATTTAAAATCGATAATTGCTTCTACAGTTTGACCTTGATACCCTTGCCATTCACCTTTTCTCCAGTTGACATCACCATTGATCCCGTCGATAATTGCCAATTTTCCACCGGCTGTATATTGCGGATTTACGGTTGCATTGATGGTAACATCCCAATGGTTTGGTCTCCTGTTGAAGTTGGCTGTGGTAATACCGCTTTTTTCACCATTTCTTTCAGCATACGTAGAAACTTGTGTGGTTTTGTTGATGGTAAACGGTTCTTTATATACTTTAAAAGTTTTTCTCACGTTGGCATCATTTTCATCCAAAGTCATGTAATAAATTTTGTCTTTTTCATTCAAGGGAGTAATTTTTACCTGAGTGGTAAACTCAAAAAGACGGTCTGCACTAATGATTGGCGAAGCGGTTTGCTCTGCATAATTCATGTCTTTAACCGGTTTTACATTTTCAAAACCTAAATATTTAAGCTCACTTTTCGGAGTGTTTTTAGTGATGGTTCTTGTGGTTCCATCTTCTAAATGTAATTTAACCTCATCAAAATATGGCGTTACTGTTTCCCATTCAGCTTTCCCAGGTGTAACGGAATAAATTCCCATTGAGCTTAAAATAAACCATGCGCTCATTTGTCCGCAATCTTCATTTCCAATCAATCCATCTGGAGTATTTTTGTAGAAGTTGTCAAGAATAAATTTGATTTTTTCTTCTGTTTTCTGAGGCTTATCAACGAAATTATAAAGATAAGCAATGTGGTGACTCGGCTCGTTTCCTTGTGCGTATTGGCCGATCAATCCGGTAATATCTACCTGCTCTCTGCCTGTTGTTTTATCTGAAGCAGAAAAAATAGCATCAATGAATTGTTCAAATTTTTCTTTTCCGCCATGAGCCTGAATCAATCCCGGAATATCCTGCGGAACGAAATATGAATAATGCCAGGAATTTCCTTCCGTATAATTATTGTTGACTTCACTTGGGTCAAAAGGTTCGTACCAGTTTCCGTTTTTTCTTGCCTGCATAAAGCCGTTCGCTGGATTGTAAAGATTTTTCCAGTTCTGTGAACGTTTCATGAAGTATTCGTAATCTTCTTTTTTGTTTAAAATTTTTGCCATTTGAGCGATACACCAGTCGTCATAAGCATATTCTAACGTTTTAGAAACACTTTCATGCTCGTCATCAATGCTGATATAATTTTTCTGTTTATAAGCATTTAAACCAAAAATATCCTGCATCGCTGAATTTTTTGCGGCTTCATAGGCTTTTTCATAATCAAAACCGGTGATTCCTTTTGCCATGGCGTCTGCAATTACAGAAACTCCGTGATAACCAATCATACATTCAGTTTCATTAGAAGCCAGTTCCCAGACCGGAATTCTTCCGCCTTGCTCACGTTGTTTAATGAAAGTATTTACAAAATCAGCTGTTCTTTTTCTGTCAATTAAGGTCATCAAAGGATGCGCGCCTCTGAAAGTATCCCAAAGCGAGAAAACAGAATAATATCCGAAATCATTTGCCGTGTAAAATTTATTGTCTCTTCCGCGGTATTTTCCGTCAACATCCATATTGATATTCGGTTGCGTGAAAACATGATACATTGCAGTGTAGAAAATTGCCAGTTTGTTTTTATCGTTAGATTTAACTTCAATTTTTGAAAGTTCTTTATTCCAGTCTGTAACCGCTTGATTTTGAATTTCATTGAAATCATTAGACTTACCTTCAGCTAACATGTTTTTTCCGGCACCTTCATAACCTGTAGGAGAAATCGCCACTTTTACACTGATTTTTTCACCTTTTTTTACCGCTGTGGTAAATGCTAAAGCTAATTTAGTTCCCGAAAAAGTATTGTTTTCGTTTTTACCGTTAAAGCTTTTACTAGAAATTTTCATTGGTTTTGAAAACTCAATTCTAGCATAAATGTACTGGTTAGTTGCCCAAGCTTCACTTCTTCTGAAAACCTCAATCGTTTTGCTGTCAATTATTCTTACTTCACCTTCCAGAAGTTTATCTCTGTGATTTAAATCTAAAATAATATTGGCGTTTCCAGCTTTGTTGAATTTATATTCGTGATAACCGACTCTTTTTGTCGTTGTTAAACGAACGTCGATATTGTCTTTGTCTAATTTAACGGAGTAAAATCCAGCAGTTGCTTTTTCGTTCTTATGAGAAAATTTTGATGAATATTCTTTGGGAGTCAAACCCGGTTTCCCCATTGTCGGCATCAGCATAATGTCTCCGTAATCTGAAACTCCGGTTCCGTTCAAGTGAGTATGAGAAAATCCGTAGATGACAGAATCTGAATAATGATAACCGCTGCAGCCGTCCCAACTTCCGTCAATTCTTGTGTCTGGAGAAAGCTGAACCATCCCGAAAGGTACAATGGCACCCGGAAAAGTATGGCCGTGACCGCCCGTTCCTATAAAAGGATTTACATACTGCGAATAATTTTGCGAAAATGAATTATGAGCAATTAATCCTAAAAGAACGAATAATATTTTTTTCATGGATATTAAATTAAAATCGCCCCTAAAATACATAAATTTTAGGTTAGCAAAAGAATTTATCTATCAGCATGTTTATTGATTCTAAATAGCTAAAATTTCCGTAAATTTGTGCTCAATTTATATTTTTATGTTGACTAAAGAAAAGATTCAGGATTTCCTTAAAGAAATTGAAGTTGATGACTTGGTGTCTAACTTTCAAGTGATGGGGAATGACGTTTATATAGATATGACAGCGCATTCACCAGCAATGCACGAAAAGAAAAAGCTTGAAGCAGCAATGAAGCAGGCTTTTGCAAGCGAATTTGGCGAAGAGATTAATTTGAAACTTAAAATAGTTTCTCCGGAGCCAAGTGAGGTTCAGCTGAGCCAGATTAAAGGAAAGCAAATCCCTGGAATTCAAAATATTATTGCCATCGCATCCGGAAAAGGAGGTGTTGGTAAGTCTACCGTTGCTGCCAATCTTGCGGTAACGTTAGCAAAAATGGGCTTTAAAGTAGGTTTATTAGATGCCGATATTTACGGGCCATCTGTTCCTACAATGTTTGATACAGAAGGTCAAAAGCCAATTTCTGTTGATGTAAACGGAAAAAGCATGATGAAACCTATCGAAAATTATGGTGTGAAAATGCTTTCTATCGGATATTTTTCAGGAGCAAATCAGGCGGTCGTTTGGAGAGGGCCAATGGCTTCAAAAGCATTGAACCAAATGATCAGAGATGCAGCTTGGGGAGAATTAGATTTTTTATTAATCGACCTTCCTCCGGGAACGGGTGATATTCACTTGTCGATTATTCAGGAAGTTCCGGTAACAGGAGCTGTGATTGTAAGTACACCTCAACATGTTGCTTTAGCGGACGTTAGAAAAGGAATTGCGATGTTTAATATGGAAAGTATTAACATTCCTGTTCTTGGGTTGATAGAAAATATGGCCTATTTTACGCCGGAAGAGTTACCTGACAATAAATATTATATCTTTGGAAACCAGGGAGCGCAATATTTAGCTGAAGATTTAAATATTCCTGTTTTAGGAGAAATTCCTTTAATTCAGAGCATCAGAGAAGCAGGTGATGTAGGAAGACCAGCTGCTTTGCAGGAAGGTTCTAAAATTGCTGAAATTTATACGGAAACTGCGAAAAAAATGGTTGAGAGTTTATTAGAAAGAAATAAGTTTCTTCCGCCAACTGAAGCCGTAAAAATTTCAACAATGGCTGGTTGCTCACCAAAAAAATAATTAAAAATAATTTCAAATACATTTTTGAAAACCAAACCCAAATATGGAGACAAATACAACACACGAAGACACTGTAACCCGAGTAATGGAGGCTCTGGAAAGCATTCGTCCGTTTTTGAATAAAGACGGCGGTGATATTGAGCTTTTGGACGTAAAAGACAATACTGTTTTTGTAAAACTTTTAGGTAACTGTTCGGCCTGTTCTCTTAATTTCTCAACATTGAAATTAGGCGTAGAAAACAGCATCAAACAACATGCTCCTGAAATTGAAAAGGTAGTAAATGTAGAGTAAAAAATACGAGAATATATTTTTTGAAGGCAGATCTTGAAGGTCTGCCTTTTTTGTGGGTTTTTCTTTGTGTTAAACGAAAATGATTTAATATTAGAGAATTATTGTTATTTTTCAAATCTTAAAAAATAAATGGAAATTCCCGATAAAACATCAAACAATATTGATGATCTCATTGAGATGTCATACAACAATGATTTTGGAATAGATTTAAAGAAAATTCATCGTTCGAAGAAACCTCAATATGCTAATGAAAAAAGACTTCTAAAGGAGATAAATGATAATAATAGGATTATTTTTCAAGATGGAATTAGTAAAGAATTTAAATTAATAAATTATAATGGGTTAAATTATTTAGTCGGCGATAAAACAGCGTATCCTTGTTCAGATATTATCAGAATTGGAAATGGAATGAATTGGGTTATTTGTTTTGCATTACCAAATAATCAAAAGATTTATGGAGAAACAGATATAAGAAAATCAGGAATTATTCTTCATTACTTTTCCGAAGTTATCACAAAATTTAAAACGGAGGAAGAATTTAAAAAATTTATGCAAGCAGTTGAATTTTCATTTTCTGAAAATGAATGGTTTAATAAAAATAACTTCATTTTAAATCATTATCGTAATGTGAAATTTTGGAGTAAAAAAGAAAAGATAGATAATATTTTAGCTGAAGGTCTTGTTTCTCCAAGAAAATATTTGACATATATTCTTTTTAAAAAAGAGAATTTAAAAACCGAAAAAATTATTCATTCCCTTTTGCGAAGCTTATCATTTGGGACCAAAACAGTGATTAGTAATAACGAATTTCTAACATTTTTAAATCAACTAAACTTAGACGAAATTGAAAAGTTTTTTTGCTTAGATTATTTGCGTAGTCATGCAAAAGTTGATAAAATCTCGTACACTTTGTTAGGTGATATGCTAAGCATTAATTCTGGTTTTACGAGACAATATATAGATTGGGACAAAAAAATATATGGTTCTGATGAGGTTAAAAAGACTTTTTATTCGCGTTTGAAGAATAATTATAGGAGCTTAGAAAATTATATTCGGCAAGAAAAAGGATTTAAAGAAGTTGGGAGTTATGTTATGGAAAAGCATTTGCTTCAACTAGTCATAAAAGAGTTTCCAAATTACACCATCATTAGTCAATATTCTCCTAAATGGCTGAAAGGACAAAGGTTTGATATTTTTATTGAAGAATTAAATGTAGCAATTGAATATAACGGTATTCAACATTTTAAGTCAATAGATTTCTTTGGTGGGGATGAAGGTTTAGCTAAAACACAATTTTTGGATAATCACAAGCGAGAAAAATCATTAAAAAATGGAGTGAAAATATTTAATATCGATTACAATCAAGATTTTAATGATAGTTTCTCAAAATTAATTAATTTACTTAAACGCTTTTAATAAGCCAAAGGTTTTTTCAGAGAAAAGCCCCGATTCCGGGGCTTCAAAAGTAAATTATTAAGTAAAAAAATTATTTTACGATGAATCTCTTCACTTCACCTTCTGAAGTTTTAATTAAATAAACTCCGGTGTTTAGTTTTGAAGTATCAATGGTTAATGCGTTTTTCTCTTTTCCAAGAAGTTTACCGCTCATATCGTACAACTCATAACCTTGAGCTCTGTTGAAATAAAGAGTGTTTCCTTTGTTCACAGGATTCGGGAAGATGTTGAAGGTTGCCTTTTCTTTTTTAACTTCACCGGTTGCTAATGTTGGAGAAAGTACGACTTCGTACATTGATAATGTTCCGCTGATTTCGTTGGCAACGATAACGTAACCTTTTCCGTTATTCATATTTGCGGGAGGAATGTATGTGATTCCTTCCGGACCGTTGTCTCCACCAAATGCGGAAGTCATTCTTGAATGTTTGTAATCTGTAAAAGTTACATTGTTTGGATCAGTTATGTTATAAACCATCACACCGCCTGTTCTTTCCAAAGTGATGAAAGCAAAAGTTTGTCCGTTGATTGTTCCTAAAGTTACCCCTTCAGGTTCAGGACCTTTGGCACGACTTCGGTTTTTCGCTCCATTGGCTTCGTTATCAGCGTTGAAAATCAAAGGATGATTAGCTGCAATATATCTTTCAAATTTGTCACCGCTGTCGTAAACGATTTGCTTGGTATCGGCATTGAAAATAGAGAAAGATCTTGCTCCCAATGCATGAATTTCTTCAAAATCTGTGTCTCCATCTGTATTTCCGTTGACATTGGTCACTCTGAATCTTCCTAAATTATGCGAAGCTTTTAAAACAGAAGCATTCGGGAAAATGGCTGAGTCTAAAGTATATCCATTCGCTCCAACTGTTGTTCTTTCGCTGAATCCGCCTAAGTCTTTTTCGTCACCTTCGTTTGCGGTAACCAGATAATTGGTGTTTCCAACTTTAAAAGAAGCCATTGCATCGGGATTGTAATACGCTTTAACAGGCCAGTTGGCGATCAAAACTTCACCATTGTTATCGGAAGCATCAAAACCATTTCCTGGAAGACTCATATCTTTTTTGCCTAATCCCCAAATATTTCCTAAAGTATTGTTGCTAAGATTAACTTCGATAATTCCGTTGTTTTCCTGACAAGAAACCCATGCTTTCTGGCTGTCTGCGCTTATTGCAATATATTCCGGCTCAAGATCTTGCGCCAAAGTGCTTGTAGATTTTACTTTTCTTCCGCCTGAACTGATGAATGCAGCTTCCTGGCTGTTGTAACCCGTAAAACCAAGTGTCGTAACGTTTGACTGGCTTAAATTATTAATTCCACCCGATATATCAATAATACTGATTGAACCTTCCGGATCTACCGTGTAAGCATCGTTTGGTTCACCTTCGTTTGCGGTCATTACTTTTGTTCCGTCTGGAGTAAATGTAATCATATCCGGTAAAACTCCTACGGTGACTTGTTTGAGGAAATTTCCGTTGATGTCGAAGAAAACTACCGATCCGTTTTGTTGTGCGTTGGTTCCGTTCGGTGAGGCTACAGCAACGAGTCCGTTTTTTACGGCGATACTTGTAATTCCGCCATAAGGAGTCATATTCACGGTGTTGATTACTGACGGAGCTAATGGATTAGAGAAATTAATAATATCAAAAACATCCGTTAAAGAACTGATGGTAAATAATTTTTGAGTTGCAGGATCATGAACTACAATTTCTGTAGAACTGTTATTATTTCCTGAAGGATCAAAACTTCCGATATAATTTAATGTAATCTGATTAGAAGGAACGGGAGCCGCTTTATCATTATCGATAATATAAACGGTAGAAGTAGTGTCGCCGGTAATCGTCGTTCCTACAGGATTTTCTAAACCTAAAACAAAATATTCTGCCTGTTGTTCTTCCAAAGTATCATCAAGAATAGGGATATTTACCGTAACACTTGTTGTAGAAGGCGTGATGTTGATGGTCTGGCTTGTAAAGGTAAAATCACTGCTGTTTGCGGTGTTAAAAAAAGCAGGTTTCACAACCAAATTCGCCGTTGCATTGGAAGGATTGGTGACATTTATTTTAAATGCTAAAGTTCCTGCGTTTTCATTAACCTTAATTAAAGTTTTATCTAAAGAAATACTTGTTCCTGCCGTTGTGAAAATACTAGAAGTTGCTGTCGTCACTGTATTATCGCTTGTATCTTCTACCATATTTGGTTTTAAAGCTAAATAATAAGCCTGATTCGGAACTAAACCTCCTGTAGGAATTACCGTAATTGCATTGTTGGCAAAAGTTGTAGTAAACGGAACTGCATTTCCCGTGGAGTTTCCTAAACGTAATTCAACTAAGCTTTGTGCATTTGCAGAAGTAATCAAAGAATTATCGATTAATCTTACGTTTTCGTTAAATGTAATCGTAGGATTTACTGTTGTAGAAGCATTATTGACGTTGTTTGCAGGTAAATAAGCAACGGTTGGTGGAGTAGTATCGGTTCCGCCAACTGAAGTTGCATCCAATGTGAAATTATCGAATCTGTTATTTCCAACAGCTCCCCCACCGCCTTGAGAAAATTCAACTTTTAATTTGAAATTTGGGTTATTTGAAACTCCTGTCACATTCGAAAAATCAAACGTGATGAGTTGTGGATTGGCGTCTTGTGAAGTAACTGTCTGATACGGAATAAAAGTGATTCCGTCTAAAGAGTAAGACCAACTTTGATTTCCTGCACCCGAACCTGATCTTCTTGTAGAAAATTTTACAACGACATTGTTATATCCTGTAGTTGGCAAATTAAATTGTACATTTCCGTTGATAGGATAATTGTATCTTAAATGCGTTCCGGAAGCATCTCCGTTTCTTGCATTTAAATTATCTACATTAAAGTTTTGTGATGTTCCGCCAGCAAAATCAATGAAGGTATCTGTATTTCCTGTTCCTGTAGAAACTGCGGTAATCGAACCGTTCAGGAGTGTAGAAGTTGGGGTGGTAATTGCGGCAACAGATGCGTTGTTATTAAAGTTCCAATAGTGAACTAATGTGCTTTGTCCCGAAACTGCGCCATGAAATAAAGCAGCAATAGGAAGTAAGCCTCTCAAAAGGTATTTGTTTTTCATTTTTACTCGATTATAGATTTGTGCAAAAATGAGGATTGAAAGTTGTGAGGCTTTTAAGCGAATTTTAAGATTTGATTAATAATTTGTTTTAATTGTAGGGTTTCTTTAATAAATTGTTAATTATGAGGAAATTTGCTATCGTATTATTAAAGATCAATTGAAAAATTGCTGTTATAAACAGTGTCTTTATTTAATTTAGGGTAATTGCATAAAGCTTGCTCCGATCACTTTCAATGTGCCGTCGAAGCGTTTCCAAACTCTAAAATATCTAAATTTTCCTTCAATTGGTGTTTCCATCATTTTTCCTTTCGCTTTCATTGTAACGATTGAAAGTGCGGTGTCGCCCGATATTTTAATGTCGTCAATTTCTGTTGAAGCTTCTTCAATAATCATTGTTTTCGCTTTATGAGAGTTGAGATCCATTTCTTTAGTTACAATTTGCCCTGTCGGTGAAACTGCAATCAAATCATCATGTAACAGTTGGTCAAGTAAATCAACATTGCTTACACGTTGAGCCGAAAAAAGCTTGTTTTCCGCTTCAACAACATGTTCTCTCGTAATTTCTGTATGGTTCATTTTGTTATTTATTGGCATTTAATATTGTTGATAATGTTTTCAAGGGCGGCTATGTTATGGAAATTGAAGCGCAATCTAAATTTGCAATTGAGAACTACCGTTGAGTTTTGTTAGCAAAAGTATTTTTCTATTTTATTCTATTCAATTCTGTTGCATTTTGAAAACCACCAATTGCTTCAAATACTTCGTCTTGATTTATTTTATCTGTCCAACCTTTTTTAGCAAGTTCATATCTAACTTCTTCTTCGGTTTTTCCTTTTACAAAATGGTAATATGCGAAATCTACCACATCCACCGGAACTCTTTCAATTGCATATCTTGTCAAGATCGAAATAATTTTCAAATAAACAAAAAGTCCTGTTAAACCAAGTTGTAAAATCCAGCTAATTACTAAGCCAATCCAGCCAGTGTTAAGATTTTTAACAGTCAAACCTTGTGAAAATCTTAATTTTAGAAATTCCCAAAAACCAATTCTTTCATAATTGCTCTCATTAAGAATGATTTCATACTGAAAATACTGATTTAATATATAAATAACTATAATCATTACAACTAATAAATATTGTAATTTATAAAAATCGGTAAAATTAGAAAGTTTGATTAAATGTTTCATTGCAAATGCAATAACAGTTGCTACCAAAAATTCAAATAAGAATATAATATAAATTCCTTTCAAGGAAATAAAAGCTAATAGAAGTCCAAGGATCACGGAAATAATAAGTCCACCAATAATTGGTATTGCGATGTTTGGCGATTTTACATGTTCTGGTTGTGGTAATGTTTCAGGAATTATATAATCGTCCCAATTATTTTTCTTTGCGACTTCTTTTTCAAGTTCATTTAATGAATTTGTGTCAAAAGTTTTTAAAGTTTCGTCAAAAGCGTAAATAAATAATTTTACCCTTTTTGAGTTTCTTCCTACGTCCCAAATTTCATTACCTAAACTCTCACTTTTGACAACAACCTTCCCATTTTCATAGCTTGCTGTAATGGCTTCTGTCCACCGTTCAATACCTAAACTTTTTTCCTTTCTTTTTGCTTCTATATTCTTTTCGTCTTTGTATACTAAGTCCCACCCAAGTTTTTCAACTGCTTTTTCCGCAATACCGACAAAAAGAGTATTATTTACACTAGTACCAAACTCTTCTTTGTATCTAGGCGTGAAATTTACACTATGCTTTTTCGTAATTGTTTTTTCGTAATTTTTAAAAATATCGTTCATTCGTTTCTGTCAGATTATGTCGTCGTAATATTTCTGTTAGCATCAAAATTTACGAATTGCACAAATATAAATTATATAATAATGAGTAAATATAACTTAGTAAATTATTCTAAGTGTTTGCTTTTAAGTTGGTTTGGATAGGTGGACAGAAAATTAAAATCAAAAAAGTTATTTCTCTCCCGAAACCCTTTCATAAATATTGTGAATCAAACCATCCGCAACAGAAATTTTCGGCACAAAAATTTTATTGATATCTGCCCAATGCATTACAAAATTGTAGATTTTCAAAGCATGAACCAAAACGTCGGCTCGGTCTTCTCTGAAACCATATTTTGTCATTCTTTCTTCCACGGTAAGATCGTTGAATTCTTTGTAGGCTTTTTTTAGGTAGGCAATAGACATTGGTTTTCCGTCTTTGGTTTTGCTCATCGAAAAAACTTTGTTGATATTTCCACCGGAGCCAATGGCTACAATTTGTTTTTTACTGCTGATATTTGCCTTTATTTCTTCTTTCATTTCTTTCCAGTTGTCGTCTGTTACAAGATTATTGAGAAGACGAATTGTTCCGATATTGAAAGATTTTTCGTAGATCATTGTGTCGTTTTCGTAAAATGTAAGCTCGGTAGAACCGCCACCTACATCTACATAAAGATAAGCGAAATCTTTGTCGAGACCTTCTGCAACGTGATTTTCGTAAACTAAAGTTGCTTCTTCGTCTCCTGAAATAATTTCTATCGTCAGATCTGCATGATTTTTTACTTTTTCAATGATTTCATTCCCATTTTCGGCATCACGCATCGCACTTGTAGCGCAGGCTCTGTAATGTTCTACTTTGTAAACTTTCATCAAATCACTGAAAATCTTCATAGAATCTAAGACCATTTTTTCTCTTTCTTCGCCGATTTTTCCAAGAGTGAATACATCCATTCCCAATCGCAGAGGTATTCGCAGTAGATTTAATTTAATATATTCAGGCTTTCCGTTTTGAATTTTCACCTCATTGATTAAAAGTCGGGCCGCATTACTTCCTATGTCTATCGCTGCAATGATCATTTGATTGTATTTTATTGAATTTCAGTTGTTTAAAATTTTAAAATTTGTGTTTTTGAAGACGAATTTACAAAATATTATTTCGTACCCTTTTATTGAGGCTATTTTACTGTAGTTTTTGCTTTCAGATATTTATACGTTTCAATCTGAGAGCGGCATTCTTTTTCACCGTTGCTGATGTATTCGTTGCTCAGTTTTTTGTCTAAAATTCTTGCTTTTACATTATCCCTTAACTGAATATCAAGAATATCTTTCAGCTCTTTTTTAAGATTTTTATCGGAAATTTTTACCGCTGCTTCAATTCGGTGATCCAAATTCCTATTCATCCAGTCGGCAGAAGAAATATAGATATCTTCAGAGCCTTTATTGTAAAAATACATTACTCTTGCATGCTCCAGATATTCATCAACAATGCTTATTGCTTTTATTTTCTGTTTAAAATCTTTTTGATTAATGGCACAATAAATTCCCCTCACAATCACTCTTATTACTACACCGGCTTGCGCTGCCTCGTACATTTTGATAATTAAAGCACGGTCACTTACCGAATTTGCCTTAATGATCATTTCTGCTTTTCTTCCGGCTTTGGCTTCTTCAATTTCTTTATCAATATAATGCTCAATTTTTTCGCGCATAAATAGCGGACAAACCAACAAGTTTTTGCAGGTCTTCAGAACCGACAGATAATCTTCTTTTGGTTTCTTCAGAACGGTAAATACTTTATTAATATCTGCCATAATGCCTCGGTCTGAAGTCATTATCAAATGATCACCATATATTTTAGCCGTTTTTTCATTAAAGTTTCCGGTGCTTACAAAACCATATTGCAGGGTTTTATTGTGTGCTCGTTTTTTAATAATGCAAAGTTTGGCGTGTACTTTTTTGTCTGGAATTCCGATTAAAACAGTGATTCCTTCAGGCTCAAACATTTCTTTCCACATCAAATTCGATTCTTCATCAAATCTTGCCTGGAGCTCGAGCATTACGGTTACTTCCTTACCATTTCTGGCAGCGTAGATCAACGCATTGCTTATTTTTGAATTACTTGCCAAACGGTAAGCGGTAATCTGAATCGATTTCACATCCGGATCCATTGCTGCTTCACGCAACAGGTCGATTACCGGTGTGTAGGTATGATACGGAAAACTCAGTAAAACATCTTGTTTCTGAATAACGTCTGTTACTCTTTCGCCATGCTCAAAAGCCTGATGCGTAAAAGACGTTCTTTCTACCGGTTTTTTGCTGTATTCAATGACATCGGGGAAATCCATAAAATGCTTGAAGTTGTGGATCTTTCCGCCAGGAATAATACTGTCTTTTTTGCTTAAATTTAATTTTCGGATCAGCAATTCGAGCATTGCTTTATCCATGTCTTTATCGAAAACAAACCGGGTCGGTTTTCCTTTTCTACGGTTTTTAAGTCCTTTTTCTATTTTTTCGGCAAAATTGGTTTTGATGTCGTTATCAATATCCATTTCTGCATCTTTGGTTACTTTAAAAGCATTGGCAGAAAACTCGTCATATCCGAAATAAGAAAAAATATGCGGTAAGTTGAATGTGATAACGTCCTCAAGCAGCATCACGTTTTTTTCTTCAGGATCTTCTGTTGGCAACAGTACAAATCTTCCTACAAAACGCGACGGAATTTCAATAATTGCATAATTGCTGTGATAATTCCAGTCTTTTTTTCTCATCGCAACACCCAGATAAAGACTTTTATCTCTCATGTAGGGCATTGGAGTATTTTCGTGAAGAAGAATCGGGATAACGTTGGCTTCTACAACTTCATCAAAATATTGTCGTACAAATTCTTTCTGTTTGGCAGTAAGATTTCTTGAAGTTTTAATGAAAACCTTCTGGTCTGCCATCTCAAGCTGAATTTTTTTCCAGGTTTTATCGAAGTCAGCTTGTTGAGTCATAACAATCTCGTTAATTCTCTGAAGAATTTTCGAAGGCGGCTGATAAAATGATTCGGCAATTACTTTTTCTTTAAAATCCATCGCACGCTTCAGACCGGCAACACGTACTCTGAAAAACTCATCAAGATTATTTGAGAAAATCCCAAGAAAACGAATTCTAAGATGAAGCGGCACGTTTTCGTCCATCGCTTCCTGTAATACTCTTTCGTTAAATGCTAACCAGGTAACATCTCTGGGATTAAAATGTAAAGACATATTTGTGTATAAAATTTATCAAAAATACTAATAAAACTGTTCTTTCAGAAGATTCTAAAGTTAATTCTTAATTAAATTTTTAGTTGAAGGAAAAGTCAGTAAAAGAGTGAAATTAATTTTTAAACACATAAGTCACTTAGGTCTACAGAAAAATTTTTGAAAGCAACAGAATATATCAGTTTTGAAGGCATCGACAGGCTCGGCATGACACCGTCGATGATTAAAAAAAATCTAAATAATTTCATCATGAGCTTGTCGGAGGATCTTGTAAACTTTTGAATATCTGTTAAACATATCAAAAATCTTTGTTTCTTTTTGCGGTAAAAAAATAAGTTTAATACTGTCATCATAGAACATTTTATGTTTAAAATTTGTCTCGGTTAGATTTAAAAATAATTGAAACTGTCAATTTGTCACAAAAATTCTAATGGTACAGATATTGAGAAAGTGAGAGTGTAATCAAATTTAAAAATTAGAAAAAATATAAATATTATGAGTAAAATAATCGGAATTGACTTAGGTACAACCAACTCTTGCGTTGCAGTAATGGAAGGTAAAGATGCTGTAGTTATCCCTAATGCAGAAGGAAAAAGAACAACACCTTCTATCGTAGCGTTTACAGAAGATGGTGAAAGAAAAGTAGGAGATCCTGCAAAAAGACAGGCTGTAACAAACCCTACTAAAACTGTATATTCTATCAAAAGATTCATCGGAACACATTTCAAAGATGATGCTTCTGAAGTTTCAAGAGTGCCTTACGCAGTTGTAAGCGGACCAAATGATACGGTAAAAGTAAAAATTGACGACAGAGAATATACTCCACAGGAAATTTCTGCAATGATTCTTCAGAAAATGAAGAAAACTGCTGAGGATTATCTTGGACAAGAAGTAACAAGAGCGGTAATCACTGTTCCGGCTTACTTTAATGATGCTCAGAGACAAGCTACAAAAGAAGCTGGTGAAATCGCTGGTCTTAAAGTAGAAAGAATTATCAACGAACCTACAGCAGCAGCTTTGGCTTATGGTATGGATAAATCTCACAAAGATCAAAAAATCGCTGTTTATGACCTTGGTGGTGGTACTTTCGACGTTTCTATCCTTGATTTAGGTGACGGAGTTTTCGAAGTATTATCTACGAATGGTGATACACACTTAGGAGGTGATGACTTTGATGATGTAATTATCAACTGGATGGCAGACGAATTCAAAGCTGAAGAAGGGGTAGATCTTAAAGGTGATGCAATTGCATTACAAAGATTGAAAGAAGCAGCGGAAAAAGCAAAAATCGAATTGTCTTCTTCTCCTCAAACTGAAATCAACCTTCCTTATATCACAGCTACAGCTACAGGTCCTAAACACTTAGTGAAGACTTTAACTAAAGCTAAATTTGAGCAGTTATCTGCAGACTTGGTAAGAAGATCTATGGAGCCTTGTAAAAAAGCGCTTTCTGATGCAGGTCTTTCTATCAGCGATATCGACGAAGTAATCTTGGTAGGTGGTTCTACAAGAATACCAATCATCCAGGAAGAAGTTGAGAAATTTTTCGGTAAAAAACCATCAAAAGGTGTTAACCCGGATGAGGTTGTAGCAATTGGTGCAGCTATTCAGGGTGGAGTTTTAACTGGAGATGTAACTGACGTTCTTTTATTAGACGTTACGCCACTTTCTTTAGGTATCGAAACAATGGGTTCTGTTTTCACTAAATTAATTGATGCAAACACTACAATCCCAACTAAAAAATCTGAAGTATTCTCTACAGCTTCTGACAATCAGCCGGCTGTAAGCATCAGAGTAGGACAGGGTGAGAGACCAATGTTCAACGATAATAAAGAGATTGGTAGATTTGACCTTACAGATATTCCACCAGCACAAAGAGGAGTTCCTCAGATTGAAGTAACTTTCGATATCGATGCAAACGGAATCTTGAGCGTTTCTGCTAAAGATAAAGGAACCGGTAAAGAGCAGTCTATTAAAATTCAGGCTTCTTCAGGTCTTTCTGACGAGGAAATCGAAAGAATGAAAAAAGAAGCTCAGGAAAACTCTGCAGCCGATAACAAGAGAAAAGAAGAAGTTGAAATTTTCAACAAAGCTGACGGATTGATCTTCCAGACTGAAAAGCAATTGAAAGAGTTTGGTGATAAATTATCTGCTGACAAAAAAGCAGCTATCGAAACAGCTCACGCAGAATTGAAAACCGCTTTCGAAGCTAAAAACGGTGACGATGTAAAAGCTAAAACTGAAGCTTTAGATGCAGCTTGGATGGCAGCTTCAGAAGAAATGTATGCACAAGGTCAAGGCGCTGAAGCAGGAGCACAAGATCAAGGTCAGGCAAACGGAGCGGAAGACGTTCAGGATGCAGATTTTGAAGAAGTCAAGTAAGTAGCAATTATCATCGATTAATATCGATTGAAATAAATTAGCAAATCGCTGTAAATGTAATGTTTACAGCGATTTTTTTTGTTTTTGTATTTTTTCTTAATAGTTGATTTTGATCGATTTTTGTTGTAATTTTGTATCTCATTTGTACCGCCTCTTAATAACGGATAATGTGGTTCTTATTATGTCTTAAATGTACTAATGCGTATTTTTAAATTTAAAAAAATTGAATTATGGGCTTCAGCAATCTTAAAATACCGAAACTTTGTGAATTTTGTCAGAATCCATTTGAAGCAAAAACAGTTGCCACCAGATTTTGCAGTAAGTACTGCTCGGAAAAGTTGGGAAAAAGGCAAAAACAATTGGCAAAAGAAATTGAAGCAAAAAAAACACTGTTAGAAAACTCAGTTTCTAAAATTGCTGAATTGCAAACACGACCTTATATATCTGTGAGTGAAGCGGAAATGCTTTTTGGAATTTCAAAAAACACCATTCACAGATTAATTAAAAGTAAAAAAATACCTGCCATCAATTTGGGAGAGCGACTTACTCGTGTAAGCAAAATCGATATAGAACAAATGTTTACGGCAGTTGAAATGCCAGATCAATCCAAGGAAATTCCTGAAAAACCCAATTTTGAAGTTGGTAATTGTTATACAATTTCCGAAATTAGTTCAAAATTCTACGCTGATCCAGGAACTGTAACAAACCTAATTAAAAGAAACAAAATTCCGACAAAGAAAGTTGGAAGTTATGTGTATGTTCCTAAAAATTTAATTGATAAAATTTTTGACGGAAAATGAAAGAGTTATTAAAAACCAAAGTTACCGTACGATTGCGAAAATCCGAATTCCGAAAAGAATGGTTTATTTATTTGGAAAGTTATCCTGTGATGATTCCTGGTAAAGATAAAGTTCAAAGAATCCGGGAATATTTGAACCGAAGCGTCACAACCGTAGATTTTGATAAGAAAAGACCTGCAAGAACAACACAAGAATCCGTTTCCTTTAAACCTAAAAGAGATGACAATGGTATTATCGTATGCAAAAGCGAAAATGATCGGGAAACAATGTTCTATGCAGATTCTATGCGTAAATTACGTCAGAGAGAATATGACAATATTGAACTTTACAGCGAACTTGACAAAATTCAAGTAGAGCAAAAAGAAAAATCGCAGGAGAATTTTGTGAGATATTTTGATTTGTTGGTTAATAAAAGACATAAAAACAATTCCGAATCTATCCAAATAAATTGGTATCGTTCGATAGAATTTCTAAAAGATTTTGGAGGTGAAAAAATTATGTTTATCCAGATCAACACAAAATTCTGTGAAAACTTTAAATCATATTTGTTAACTGCAAAAAGTGGTAGTAATAAGGAAGAGATTATTTCTCAAAATACGGCTTCAACTTATTTTTCTGTTTTCAAAGCTGCATTGAAACAAGCTTTTATTGACGGATATTTTACGACTGACATTTCTGCTAAAATTAAAGCGATTCCGCACGAGGAATCAAGACGAGAATATTTGACACTTGATGAGCTTAATACTTTAGTTGAAACTCACTGCGAACCTGAAGTTCTTAAACGAGCAGCACTTTTTTCAGCTTTAACAGGTCTACGACATTCCGATATTCAGAAACTAACTTGGAAAGAAATAAGTATTGAAAACGATCAGGCAAAAATAAATTTTACACAAAAAAAGACAAAAGGTGTAGAATATATGCCGATGTCTAAACAAGCATTACAACTTTGTGGTGAAGTAGGTCTTCCAGATGATTTGATATTTAAAAATCTGACTAATCCGGCTTGGATTTCCCGACCACTAAAGAAGTGGATTGAAAGTGCTGGAATTACTAAAAAAATAACCTTTCATAATTTTAGACACACTTTTGCAACGCTTCAACTTTCGAGTGGAACTGATATTTACACAGTGAGTAAAATGCTTGGTCATACGAACGTAAAAACTACGCAGGTTTATGCAAAAGTTGTTGATGAAAAGAAAAATAAAGCTTCGACCGCTATTCATTTAAAAAACTTATAAAATGCACTTGAAATATTTTGAATATATTGTCATCTACCTTTCCGTTCTATTAGTATGTGTAATAGGGGGAGCGTTAGCAAGAATTTCTTTTCTTGGTAAAGGTGGTGACGAATATACCGCAAATATTGTATTTTGGTCAATCACAGCATTAAGTATATTATTTTATGCACTTATTATCTTATTTCTCGA
>Ga0308163_10001024_pt1 | contig 35227 bp, 21 predicted proteins | sample PhyTR1_FD_201037 | JGI IMG/M metagenome (GOLD analysis project Ga0308163, IMG submission 201037) | Phyllosphere microbial communities from UC Gill Tract Community Farm, Albany, California, United States - DLSLT.R1 | ecosystem: Host-associated > Plants > Phyllosphere > Unclassified | place: USA... | reverse complement strand
TTAGCACACAATCTAAGAAAGAAAGTTGCCTAAAAAGGACAACTTTTTCTTTTCTTCAAAGCAAAGATCAAAATGAAGGAAAATAAAAAATCCGTCTCATTTTTGTTGTGAGACGGATTCTTTTTTATTCTCGTTGAGCGTGAAATTGTATTTTTTCTAATGATGGTGTCCGTGAGGATGCGAATGAAATACATGCATCAGTAATGCCAGAGATACACCCAGAACCACCAACCCAATTTTTGACCAGTTGATGTTATGATTTTTGTTGCTTTCAAAAATAATTACAGATGAAATATGCAAGAATATTCCACCCACAACTGCCAGGAAATAAGGCTGCAAATCTGGATTAAAGTAATTTCCCAGCAACATTCCCATGGGTGAAGCCAGGGCAAACAATGCTACAATCAGTAATGAAGGATAAGATGCTTTGGAACCCGATCTGTTGAATAAGAAAGCTCCCAAAATGAACGAAATCGGAAGATTGTGGAATAAAATTCCCAAAAGATAGGGTGAAAGCGGGTTGGTTTCATTTGCCAAAGGTATTCCCTCAATAAAAGCATGGATAAAGAGTCCCACCATTAAGGCAACGGGTAAAATATTACTGCTTTCATTATGATGATGAAAGTGCCCGTGTTCAAAACCTTTTGTCAGAGCTTCCAGAATCATCTGAAGGAGAACACCCGCAATAACAAAGATTCCTAAATTTCCGTCAACTTCAGATGCATAAACCTGCGGGAAAACTTCATTCAGACAAATGGTAATAAGAAAACCTGCACTCAAAATCAAAAGATTTTTTGCAAACTGCTCTTTTTTACCGAATAATTTCCCGAGGAAAACGCCTGCAATGACACTTAAAATTAATAATATAAAAATCATTTAAATAAAGGTGATAAACAAATTACAATAAACATACATTGACAGCAGTACAGTTTATATGAATGACGTAATTTTGATTGGTTTCGAAATTTTTTTAAGACCTGCCAAAATTGTTCCAATAAAAAATAATAAATGGTATCGGAAGCTCTACGACAGCCTTTGAATCCAAATTGTATAGCAGAGAAAACAGAGCTCAGATGGAGAACAGTCAGAATCTTACGAATATTCATTTAAATATCCACTTACTTTTTCTTAAATAAATTAATACATCGGGGCGAAATTTCTTTCCGGAAATCATTAAGCTGATAATCTCCCCAGATTTTTACCCTTTCAAATCCACATTCTTCAGCGTAGTTTTTTATAGTTTCCAAAGTATGGAGTTTTACTTTTTCAAAAAAATGAAAAGACTGCCCCTTATCTTCAAAACGGATATCTTTTATGATGTGTCTGTTTTCTATTTTTTTAGTAATGTGAAAATCAATTCCTTCTCTGTGAACGGTTGTTTCCGGAACAATTATGCTTTTCACATATTCTTCATTCAGATAATCCAGTACGAAATATCCCTCTTTTTTTAAAGCATTGTAAACAGACAAAAAAACGTTTTTGTCATCCTTTTCACTATCAAAATATCCAAAACTTGTAAACAGATTGAAAACGGCATCTACAGGTTCAGAATCGATAGGATTTCTCATATCATGAACTTTAAATTTCAGTGTTTCATTTTCAAACTGCTGATCAAATTCAATGCTTTGCTGAGAAAGATCCAGCCCAAGAACCTTATAACCCATTTTATTGAGAAAAACCGAGTGTCTTCCTTTTCCGCAGGCAAGGTCTATAATCTCTGAAGATTTCGGAAGCTCGAGGTCTTCTGTAAGTTTTGTAATAAAATTTTCTGCCTCTGTATAATCTCTATTATTGTAAAGCAAATGATAATAAGGTGTATCAAACCAAGATTCAAACCATTCCATAATGCAAAAATAACTAAATTTGTGCGGTTAAAAGAAATGTATTTTAAACATTGGCAGACCCAAACGTTCAGTTGAAGAAGAAATTGAGCCTGTAATCTTTTGGTTTTTAAATAATTAAATCTTTTAATGGTAATTTATGGATACAGAAAATATAAAAATTCAGATAAAAACATTCTTCGGATTAGAAGCTGTTTTAGCAGAAGAAATCAAAAAATTGGGCGGTAGAAACGTAGAACTGAAAAACCGTGCGGTAAATTGTGAAGGAGATCTAGGCTTTCTTTACAAAATAAATTATTCGGCAAGAACAGCATTGAAAATTTTGGTTCCTATCGAAGAGTTTAAAGCGTATAACGAAACAAAATTTTACGAGAAACTTTTCAAATTTGAATGGGACGACTTTATGAGCGTAGATCAGACTTTTGCGATCGATTCTACGGTAAACTCAGAAAGATTCAGTCATTCTCAGTTTATGACTTTCAAAATGAAAGATGCCATTGTAGATTTCTTTCAAAACAGATACGGCAGAAGACCAAGTATTGAAACGAGATCTCCGGATATTAAATTTCACCTTCATATCGACAGAGAATTGGTGACCATTTCTTTAGATTCTTCCGGTGATGCTTTATTTAAAAGAGGATACAGAAGAGAACAGGGCGAAGCTCCGATCAACGAAGTTTTGGCAAGCGGAATGCTTCAGTTAGCAGGTTGGGACGGAAAAGGAAACTTTCTTGATCCAATGTGCGGTTCGGGAACGCTTTTAATAGAGGCTGCAATGATCGCAATGGATCTTCCTGCACAGTTGTTCCGAAAAAGATTTGCCTTCCAGAACTGGAAAAACTATGACGAAACTTTATTCAACAAAATTAAAGAATTCAGAGTAGAAAGAATAAGAGAATTTCACGGTAAAATCGTGGGGTACGATATTGACGGCAGAATGCTGGATGCTGCAAGAACCAATGTAGAATCTGCCGAAATGGAAGATGTAATTGAAGTAAGAAGAGAAAATTTCTTTGATACCAAGAAAGATATGTTCCCGTTACTGATGGTTTTCAATCCGCCATATGATGAAAGAATTTCTATTAATGATGACGATTTTTATAAGAAAATAGGAGATACTTTTAAGACCAATTATCCCAACACTCTGGCGTGGCTGATTTCTTCAGACCTTGATGCTCCGAAAAAAATCGGATTGAGACCTTCAAGAAAAATTAAATTGTTCAACGGAAAACTGGAAACCAGATTTTTGCAGTATGAAATGTATGAAGGGACAAAGAAGTTGCATAAACTGGAAAATAATGAAGATTAAAGCTTATGCCTTTTTATTTTTTAGACGGCTTCGAATTGCTTGGTGATCTGTTGGGTTTTTTGGGAAGCTCTTCAGATCCGGCAAAGTCTGATGAAAAAGAAAAAGTAAATAAAAAATCAAAATATAGGGTAGAATGGTGGAGCGGAAGTTTACTTTTGCTTTCTTCCATTCTGCTTTTTTTCGTTTTTAAAGAACCTTTACCGGCAAAAGATTTTGTCAGACTTTGATTGTTTGTTCAGTAACAGGATTGGCTATTTCTTTCTTTGTGTTTTTTATACTGTATCATTTAGAGCTATATTACTTTAAGAATCTTTTTAAATTGCTGTTATTTAGTGTTTCTGTAATTTTATTTTCGGTAGCTAGCGTTTTATTGATTTATTTTAAATCAGGAATATTTATATAGGAATAAAAATCGGTTACCTCTTAGCTATCAGTAGAAATTTCCGTTTTATATTTTAATTAACGATAAACTGTTTGTAAGTTCATTCCCGAATAATTAATTTTGAAAAAAATATCATTTGAACCCAACCATTTCTATCGTCGTTGCTATCTTTAACCGGAGAGACGAGCTTTTTGAGCTTCTCAATTCACTTACTTTTCAGACGGACAAAGCGTTCGAAATCATTATCGTAGATGACGGTTCTATGATTGATCTGAAACCAACGATTGGTAATTTTGATGGAATTTTAGATATTAAATATTTCAGAAAAGATAATTCCGGTCCCGGTCTGTCGAGAAATTACGGTTCAAAACGGGCTTCCAGTGAGTGGCTTGTTTTTGTAGACAGCGATGTGATTGTAGAGAAAGATTACATTGAAAATATTAAACAATCTATTCTTACCATTCCTTGTGATGCTTTTGGTGGCGCAGATAAAGCGCACCGAGGTTTTAATCTGATGCAGAAAGCCATTTCATATTCTATGACTTCAGTTTTTACAACAGGAGGAATACGAGGGAATAAGAAGGCGATTTCAAAATTTCAGCCCAGAAGTTTTAATATGGGTGTGAAAAAGAAGGTTTTTGAGAAAGTAGGAGGTTTTTCTGAAATGCGAATCGGTGAAGATCCTGATCTTTCGATGACGCTTTGGGAAAATGGTTTTACAACAGCTTTCTTTGATACAATTGCGGTATATCACAAACGCAGAGTCGATTTTGGAAAGTTTTCAAAACAGGTATTTCAGTTTGGCTGTGCAAGACCGATTCTGAACCAGAGGCATCCCAAATATGTAAAAATTTCTTTTGCATTTCCCACTTTGTTTTTCTTAGGATATGTTTTAGGATTTATTGAATATTTCCTTTTGGGAAGAGGAATTATTCTGGCGTTTTATGGATTGTATACTTTCATGGTTTTAATTCATGCGATGATTGTAACCAAAAATATTGCGATTGCAGGAATGGCTGTAATTTCTACTTATATTCAAATGTTTTCTTACGGTTACGGCTTTTTGAAATCGTGGATTTTGCTCAATGTTTTCAGAATGAAACCTGAAAATGCATTTCCAAAACACTTTCATAAATTTTAAATCTACTTTTAATTTTTTTTAGTCGTAAAGTTTTTCTGTCATAATGTTTATCTCAGTAAGCAAAGACAATAAATTGCATCGCAAGCTTGAACATTAGCTTCATCCAATCAGCTTGTTGATTTCTCTTTGCTCCTTAAATAATTAATAATAAGATTAAATTTTTGCGTTAAAACTATACGACAAGTAGTGAAGTTTTTAGTTCTATTTTTTGTCGCAAATTTTTTTTGTCTTAGTGTGTATTTCAGAAAGCTAACGCAATGAATTGCTTCGCAAAGCTTGAAAATAGTTTGTTAAATCCACTGCGACTAGTTGCTCCTAGAAGTAATGTATTGTAAATTTATAAAAAGTAAAAAAATAATAAATGCTGTTGAAATTCAACAGCATTTTCAATTAAGATGTAAAAATAGTTTCATGGTGTAGAACGCCTGTTTTTATCATGCATTCCTTCATTTTTTGATAGGTCCTTTCGATGTCATGATCGAGACCTATAGAAAATCTTATGAGTCCGTCAGAAATTCCCATTTCTTCGCGCTCGTCTTCAGGTATTTCGGATGAGGTGGAACTTCCGGAACAGGAAAATAATGTTTTATAAAATCCTAAACTTACTGCTAGATATCCCAGATTTTCCTGCTGCATCATTTCCATCAGTTCGTTGGCCTTATCGGTTGTTCCGGCATCGATGGTCAGCAGTCCGCCAAATCCATATTCACTGTGCATCATGCTTTTCATTAAGTCATGATTTTTGTGAGATTTCAAACCGGGATAAGAAACTTTCAGGCCGTCATTTTCAAATCTTTCCGCAAGATACATGGCATTATAGCTGTGTTGTTTCATTCTGATATGAAGCGTTCTGAGGTTTTTCAGAATACTTGCAGATCGGAAACTGTCCATTGTTGGTCCCAGAAGCATACAGGCTCCGTTGTTTACATTCTTGGTAGCATCAATGAATTCCTGAGTGCCACAATAAACTCCGCCAACCGTATCACTGCTTCCGTTGATAAATTTAGTTAAACTGTGGATCACAATATCTGCTCCTAAAAGAGTAGGGGAAATGGAAAGCGGAGAAAAAGTATTGTCTACGATAAGTTGTAAGTTGTATTTCTTACATATTTCTGAAAGTTTTCTAAGATCTGCCACTTCCAGAAGCGGGTTGCTTACACTTTCACAATAAATAATTTTTGTATTGGGCTGAATAGAATTTTCAATAGCTTCAAAATTGCTGATGTCTACAAAACTGGTTTCAATCTGAAAAGGCGGAAGAAAGTTTTTAAGAAAAGCATAGGTTCCTCCGTAGATGGTACGGCTGGAAATGATGTGATCACCACTTTTACACACCTGCATCAAAACTGAAGTTATTGCTCCCATTCCTGAAGCGGTAACATTGGCAGTTTCTGTATTTTCCATTTTTGCCAATGCCTGAGAAAGGTAAAGATTCATGGGAGAAGAGTGTCTGGAGTAAAGATAACAGCCCTCTGCATTTCCCTCAAATGTATCGAACATGGTTTTAGCAGAAAGAAAAGTATATGTAGAACTGTCTGAAATTGATGGGTTTACTCCTCCGAATTCTCCGAAATATTGCAAATCCTGTATTCCGTTTGCGGCATTGAAATGGCTCATAATTTTTTGTTTAAAAATGAAACTTTTCCCAATTTATTACAAACCTTTAGATTAATTTCAGTTTTTAAATCTATTAAATGTAATAATGATAGAAAAAATGTTTACTATATTTGATTTTTGTAAATAACAACCAAAAATATTTCTATGTACTTTGACGAGACCGACAGAAAATTACTTCTTTTTCTACAACAGGATGCGAAACAAACTACCAAAGAGCTATCTTACAAACTCGGTTTGTCTGTTACTGCAGTTTATGAACGGGTGAAAAAGCTTGAAAACAATAAGGTAATTGCAAAATATGTAGCCATTCTGGATAAAACAAAAATCGACAGAAATTTTATCATACTCTGTCATGTGAAATTAATTCAGCACAAAAAAGAATACGTGATGCAGTTTGAAAAAGAGGTGATGAATCTGCAGGAAGTTATCGAATGTTTTCATGTAAGCGGTGATTATGATTATATCCTGAAAATCTGTGTGAAAGACATGGAAGACTACAGAAATTTTATGCTGACGAAGCTCACGACTTTACAGCATATCGCAAGTACGCACAGCTCATTTACGATCTCCGAAGTAAAAAACACCACCGAAATTACTTTATAACAAATAGAGTATCTAAACCAAAACACCGTTTTTAGAAAGGATAGGATCCGGAATTTCTGTTTCTCCGGCTAATTGTAAAAGGTCTGTCTCAATGCTTCGGCAGATTGAAAGCATAGGAATATCAAACATTAATCCTTCGAAAGGATTTTCAGAATAATCTCCTACCAGTTCCATAATGATATAAATCCATCCGATCATAATGCAAAACGGAACCGAAGCCCAGATTCCGTAATGGCCAAGTTTCGCAAATTCGCTTACCAGACCTAAAGGAAGCAGCATGATAAAAATAATATTGAATACAAAAGCTGTACTTGCAAACTGTCTTGGTAATGGGAATTTTTTTATTCTTTCGGCCTGTCCCTGAAGATTATAGAATTCATTAAGGCAATCTTGCAGCTGTATTTGATTAAATTCTGAAATTGCCTTAAGGTTTTTCAGCTCGTTGACATCTTTGGCTTGCTGAGCAATAAGGTAGGTTGCAAAATTTTTATACTTTGACTGGAGTTCCGCTTCTTCTGCAGATAAATATTTATTCAGGAAAATAGAGGTTCGTCCGTAATCCGGGAATCCTGCTTTTATCAGTCGATTACGTTTTTGATCTGTATTTTTTAGCAGATCTTCTTCTACTTTTATATGTTCCCATTCTGAAGGAACCAGAAGTTGCTCGCGGAAAGTATACATCCAGGCAATATGCCGGTTAATGATTTTTTTTCGGCGGTCTTCCAGTTCAAATTTTCCCATCTCTTCATTAGAAGTATCAAATGCATAAACCATTGAACCAAGAGACCGGCTGGAATTTACAATTCCGCCCCATATTTTTCTTGCTTCCCACAATCTGTCGTATGCCTGATTGTTTTTAAAACCTACTAAAAAAGCCTCTGCAGTACCAATCAAGGCAACCGGAACCCAGGGAATTACCATCCATTGCCAATTAAACGTGTGAAATAGCACAGCAATTAATGTACACCAAACCGAAATCATCATTAGATGAAAGCCTGATAAATTAAGTACCTGTTTGTAATTGACGTATTTTGTGGTGATCATATCGACTGAATATTTTCTACAAGTTTATAAAAAAATAAAAGAATAATCATAAAAAAACCTCTAAAAATGTAGAGGTTTTGATTATTAATATTTCAACATTTCGTCGATTTTCCTGGTCAATTTTTCGGCGTTCGGCAACATTTCTTTTTCTAAAATTAAATTGATAGGAACTGCAGGGGTATCAAGCGATCCCATAGTTTCTACAGGAGCATCAAGATATTTGAAGCAGTTTTTGGAAATACGGTGCGCAAAGGCTTCAGCAAAAGAATTGTTCAATTGTTCTTCTGTAAGAACGATACATTTTCCGTGAGCTTTTACGCTTTCAAAAACCAACTCTTCATCCAGAGGAATAATAGTCCTCAGATCGATTACTTCTACTTTGCCGCCAAAGTTTTTCACAGCTTCTTTTGCCCAGTAAACTCCCATTCCGTAAGTAATAATAACAACAGTGTTTCCTTTTTTTATCTCATTTTCATCAGCTTCGATGATTATTTTTCCTTTTCCGAATGGTAAAATATAATCTTCAGCAGGCTCAATGGTTTTAGCATCTTCCGTCCCCGGAACTTTGCTCCAGTACAGACCTTTGTGTTCCAGCATGACAACCGGATTCGGATCGTAATATGCTGCCTTCAACAGTCCTTTGAAATCTGCGGCATTACTTGGATATGCGATTTTAATTCCTTTGATATTGGCTAAAATACTTTCTACACTTCCGCTGTGATAAGGACCGCCTCCTCCGTAAGCACCTATCGGAACTCTGATAATATTGCTTACCGGAAACTTTCCGTTGCTTAAATAATTTGATTTTGAAATCTCTGTGATTAATTGATTGATTCCCGGATAGATATAATCTGCAAACTGAACCTCAACAATCGGTTTCAATCCCACTGCGCTCATTCCCGTTGTAGAACCAATGATATACGCTTCCTGAATGGCTGTATTAAAAACTCTCCTGCTTCCGAATTTTTTTCCTAACGTTACCGTCTCCCGGAAAACTCCGCCAATTCTCTCGCCAACATCCTGTCCGTAAAGCAAAGCTTCAGGATGTTTCCACATGATTTCCTGAATGGCATGAATTGCTGCATCCACCATTACAATTTTTTCCCCACCTTCCGGTTCTCGGGTTCCTACTTCTTCCATAATCGGAGTAGGAGCAAAAATATGCTGCATTACCGTTTCAGGTTTGGGATCTTCAGCTTTCTGAGCCTTTTCAAATGCTTCTTCTGCTGCTAATCTTGCTTTTTTGGTGATTTGCTTTAATAATTCCTCATCAGCTCCGGACTCCAGTAATTGATTTCTTAATATTTCTCCCGGATCTTTTGCTCTGTGTTTCGTTAAATCTTCCTCGTCTCTATAGAATTCTCTTCTGACACCGGAAGTATGATGACCAATTAAAACTGTTTTTGCACAGACCACTAAAGGTTTTCTCTCAGCTCTTACAAAATCGACAGCTTTTTTCATGACTTCAAAGCTTTCGGCAAAGTTGGTTCCGTCAACTCTCATTCTTCCTAAACCTTCAAATCCGGCTACGAAATCATAAGCATCACAAGTTCTTGCTTCCTCTTTGGTCACAGAAATTCCCCATTCATTATCCTGTACTAAAAAAATAATAGGAAGCTGATGTAAAGCAGCAAACTGCAAAGCTTCACTTACTTCGCCTTCCGTTACAGAATTGTCGCCCAAACTACATACTACAACAGGATTATTTTCAAATTGCTCTAAATTAAAATCCTGAATGTACTTGATTCCCTGTGCAACTCCGGTTGTAGGAATGGTCTGCATTCCCGTTGCCGAACTTTGATGGATGATTTTTGGCATCGATTCATCTCTGCTCGATGGATGAGAATAATACGATCTTCCACCGGAAAATGGATCGTCAGCTTTGGCAAGAAGCTGAAGCATTAACTGATAAGGTTCAAACCCAATTCCCAGCAAAATACTTTCATCTCTGTAATAAGGAGAAACCCAGTCTTCTCTTGTTAACTGGTAGGCTGTTGCTAACTGAATGGCTTCATGGCCTCTGGAAGTACTGTGTACATATTTACAGATATTTCTGTTTTCTTCATAGATGTCTGCCATCGCTTTGGCAAGCATCATATGGTTGTAAGCTTTAAGTAAAATATCCTGAGAAACTTTTCCGTGAAGTGTATTTTCCATAGGAAGCAAATATACATAAAAAAACAAAATACTAACAACTGTTAGTATTTTGTAAAGAAATTGTGAGTTTATTCATTATTCCTTAATCATTATTTGAGGTGATTCAATCTTTTATTTTTTACTTTAAAAATGTTTTTTCATGGTATGTACTTGAAATTCAGATCTTTTTTTTGCTTTGATATTCCTTTTTTTATAGATAGCAAAGACTTGTTTCCATAAAATTTTATAAGATTACTATTCACTTTTTGTTAGCTGAAAAGTAATTTTGATACCGTAAAATACTCACCAGAATAAAACGAATCTTTAATAGAACTTTTATAAAGAAACTGAATAAAAATGGGCTATTGAAAAGAATCAATAGCTATTTGTTTTTATGTGTTGTAGGATTATTCCTTGATCACTTTTTTAGCAACAACATCTTTATCAGTTTTTACTTCGATGATGTAAATGCCATTCGCATAAGATGATAAATTAATCACTTCCTTATCACTATTGATTCTGCCGTTCTGTAATTTTTTCCCAGATAAATCATAAATTGTGAATGTAGATTTTTTAGGAGCATTTAAAATGTTTGTGAGATCTTTAGTAAGTGAAGGGGCAATGGCAAGACGGCTTAATCCACCAACAGTAGATTCTTTAGTTCCTAATACCTCGCTGTATCCTGTTGCAATGATTGAATAATCTTGAGGAGCAGTTGCACTTGGTGTTGCATTATTCTTCAGTGTTCCTTTGTGTAAAACTTCAATTTTGTAGGTTCTTCCTGCTACAGGAGAATCAATAATTACCTGTTCTACATTATCTACAGTATTGTCTCCCTTGGTTGCAGGTGTCATTGGGCTTGTTGCATTTAATTTCCAAGGCATATACACCATGTTATTTGTAGTATCCGTAATTCTTAGATCCAGGTCATTCACCAGTCTTGAGCTTCTGTTGTTGTAAGCTTCGTCCCAAGTAAGATCTGGGGACACTTTAAATTCCGGATCAATCCAAGAAATAGTTACCTTAAGTGGCTCGCTTCCTGATGACTTAACAAATGTAGTATTAGTAGTATCATTGTTTAGAACTTCATCTTTAAAAATAACGCTGCCATTAGCTTTTCCAACTAATAGTTCAGCACCATTTTTTGCATTAATGAATCCCCAACCGAAATGTGGATCTGGTCCTATATTTCCAGCTTCAGAAGCAGAGTGGATCATTAGCGTTTTTGCAGAAGAAGCTTTCAATTCAGTATTGTCAAATAATTGCTTACTGATTTGTGTCCAGAGACCAATGATGCCTGTAACTACTGGTGCTGAGTAAGATGTTCCGCTTCCTACTGTCAAACTATTGCTTCCTATTGTGTTTTCTGCAGTTGAAGCACTCCCTACACCTGTTCCCACAGTTGAAATGTCTGGCTTAATACCTCCATCATCTCTAGGACCGGCACTACTGTAACCAGAGCGGATAACATCAGCGGCTGCTAAATATCTTCCTCCGTTAGCTGTAATAATATTAATAGCACCTACAACAATAATATTCTTAGCCAGTGAGCCTGTTCCGATACAGTCATATCCCTGGCTACAGTTTACAGGTGGCAGGACATCTGTTGCTGCAAATGGGACTGGAGTATTACCCTGAAGATAATATCTTGGTGTGGCTGGAGCAGGCGGCGTAGAATTGTCTTGTCCCATTCCGAAATAGTTACCTGAAGACTTTACAATTATATATGAAGGGTTACTGTATACAATAGCATCATAATCTTGGTCATTATCAAGATAAGTGCCTTGTAAATCACGGGAGGTGTCAGGGCTAGTAAAATCTCCATTCCATACTAGCGCATTGGTGCCATTGACTAATTGTGAGGCCCATCCTAGGTTAATTCCGTAGGAGTGGTTGGATAATTTTGGCTGAGCGATCACTATTTTCTGAAATATATTGCTGGTAGCTGTATTTCCAGGTAAAACAGAATCACGGAAAGAATAGGAATCTATCGTTGAGTTTTTTGCTATCCCCTGAAAGTTTATAGTTTTAGTAGTTCCATCAGATAAATTAAGCGTCTGAGTATGCGCTCTTGCTCCCATAAACCCGGCAACCGAAGTAGCGTGAGCACTATAGTTCATTGTAGTTGCTTCTTTACTGGTAACTCTTCCACCTGGTATGTTATCAAAGAAAACGTGTCCACCAAATACTCGTCCTCCATCAAAAATAGTAAATTTTATATTTTCTCCATTGAATGACCCTGTTATTCCATTAATAGTTCCGTTTTGAAGAAAATCTGCGTTAGCATTTTTAATTTGATCCATATCTTCAGATTGACGAAAATAAGGTCTGCCATCGGGAGTGAATCCAGCTAAATTACTTCTTTTTTCCAAAAGTTCTCTTAAAGCTTCCTGATTTTTGTTTTTCCCAAAGTTTTTCTCAATAAACAAGTCAAACTTTTCGCTATTTTCTTTGTTTTGTTTTTCAAACTCTCTTTTTAACCCATCATTGTTTTGGGCACTTAGCATGGAGATGGTCAAAGTGGTGACCAAAAGTAAATTATTTTTCATAACATTTAGTGAAATATTAAATTTGTAATTGGTCAAATATAGGGTAAAATAAGTTAATATATATTATTTTTTTTTGTTTAAAGGTTTATTTGGTTAAAAATTTTCATACTTATTGACTTTTTTCGCCTACTTGTATTTTAATGTTGTAAATGATTTTATGAGCAGATTGTTAATATAGTCTGATATTGTTTGGATTGTTCTTTTAGATTAGTTTTCAGAAAAAATGCAGTAACTTTACAGACTATTTTTTCACTAAAAGTTAAAAAAAATACATGTATTTAGTTTTTGACACAGAAACCACAGGTTTACCAAAAAATTTCAACGCACCATTATCAGATTCAGATAACTGGCCAAGAATGGTTCAGATTGCATGGCAATTGCATGATGATAATGGTCACTTGATTGAAAATCAAGATTATATTATAAAGCCGGAAGGTTACGATATACCCTTTAATGCTGCAAGAATTCACGGAATTACAACTAAAATTGCTCACGAAGAAGGACGGGATTTGCAGGAAATTTTAGAAGAATTTTCAAAAGTTCTGGAACGGGTGAGGGTAGTTTCCGGACACAATGTGGAGTTCGATTACAATATTGTTGGAGCAGAGTTTTTCAGAAAAAATATAAAAGACAATCTTCAGGAAAAACCAAAAGCAGATACGATGATTCTGGGAACAGATTACTGTCAGCTTGGCGGAGGAAGAGGCGGAAGGTACAAATCTCCAAAACTGGAAGAACTGTACGAAAAACTGTACGGACATAAGTTTGATGAAGCGCACAACGCTGCAGCCGACGTAAATGCGACCGCTCAGGTCTTCTTTGAAATGATGCGGATCGGGATTATTCCTGCTGAGGTTTTAAAGACTTCTGAAGATCAGTTGGCGTATTTTAAAACGCTGCATCCTGATCCGATAAAACCTTTCGGAATTATCATCAGAAGGCAGGTTGCTGATTTTAACAATAAGAAGAAACAATCTGATGTAGGAAGCATTGATGATATTGACTTAGGTAAGTATTTCAACTTTGATAATAAAAGTGTCTTTTCTACTTTAACAGCCACTTCAAGTATTGCCGATTTAATTAAAAAAGCAACAGAAGATAATTTCCCGGCCGTAGGTATGGTGGATTTGGGAAACATGATGGGAGCTTTCAAATTTGTTTCCGCAGTGGAATCTACCAATTCGGACCGTTCAAAAAAGCATAAAGAATATTTAGCTAAAAAACAGGAAACTGAAGAAAACGGAACCGAATTTAATGAAACGGAACCGGTTTCCGAACCTTTAATTCCGGTTGTAGGATGTGAATTTTATATTTCAGACCGCTACGAACAAAAGCAGTTTACCAAAGATGATCCCGACAGAAGAACGCAGGTTGTTTTGCTGGCGAAAGATTTTAACGGATACAAAAATCTGGCGAAACTTTCAAGTATTGGTTTCCTTAAGGGATTTTACTTTGGTGTTCCCAGAATCAGCCGTGAAGTAATTGCTGAATATAAAGAAGGACTGATTGCTTTAACGTCCGGTATCAACGGAGATATTCCTGATGCTATTTTAAATACGGGTGAGCAAAAAGGAGAGGAACTTTTTAAATGGTGGAAAGATACTTTTGAAGATGATTTTTATGTTCAGATTCAGAATCATAAACTGCCGGAAGAAGAACATTTGAATGATGTACTTTTACATTTTGCAGATAAGTATAATGTTAAAATTTTAGCTCAGAACCAAACCTATTATACCAATAAAGACGATTCTAATATTCAGGATATTGTAAGCTGTATCAAAGATGGTGAAAAGCTGACAACGCCTGTAGGAAAGGGTTTTGGGAAGAGAAGAGGATTGGCAACAGGAGAGTATTATATTAAAAATGCTCATGAAATAAAAGAAACTTTTTTAGCGTATCCGGATGCTTTTGATGCGTATGAAGAATTTACTGCCAAATTCAGTCCGTATACTTTAAAAAGAGATGTACTTCTTCCAAAATTTGATATTCCAGAAGAATTTATTCACGCAGAAGATGATCTGGATGGCGGAAAAAGAGGTGAAATGGCCTATTTGACGCATTTGACTTATGAAGGAGCCAGAAAAAGATATGCAGATACAGGAATAACTGATGAAATAAAAGAACGTCTGGATTTTGAGCTGGAAGTTATTGCCAATACAGGATATCCCGGTTACTTTCTGATTGTTCAGGATTTCTGTAATGAAGCGAGAAAAATGGGAGTCTGGGTTGGTCCGGGACGTGGTTCTGCGGCAGGATCCGCAGTGGCTTACTGTACTGGAATTACCAATGTAGATCCTATCAAATATGATTTGCTATTTGAGCGTTTTTTGAATCCGGAAAGGGTTTCCATGCCCGATATTGATATTGACTTTGATGATGAAGGAAGGGATAAGATCATCAAATGGGTGGTGGAAAAGTACGGTAAAAATCAGGTTGCTCAGATTATTACTTACTCCGTTTTGGGTGGTAAATCTGCTATCAAAGATGCGGGAAGAGTTTTGGATCTGCCCATTCCTGATACCAATAATATTGCTAAATTAATTCCGCCAAGTCCGGGAATGAATATTGCGAAAGCTTTAGCAAAATATGATAAACTGAAGCCTGAAGAACAAATGCTTGTTGACGAAATGAAGTTTGTTCTCAGTAATCCGGATGATCCGCGTCATGATGTTTTGGGAAGTGCCAAAAAAATGGAAGGCTGCATCCGAAATACAGGAATTCATGCCTGTGGTGTGATTATTACGCCGGAAGATGTGAGTAATCTGGTTCCGGTAACGATTGCTGCAAAAGATGCTGATATTCTGGTGTCGCAGTTTGATAACTCGGTAGCGGAAAGTGCAGGACTTCTGAAAATGGACTTTCTGGGGCTTCGTACTTTGACGATTATTAAAGACGCTTTAAAATTAATAAAGCAGCGGCATAATGTGGATATTGATCCGGATACGATTCCTCTGGACGATACCAAAACGTATCAGTTATTTAAAGAAGGAAGAACAGTTGGGATTTTTCAGTACGAAAGTCCGGGAATGCAAAAATACATGCGTGAGCTGAAACCTACTGTTTTTGCAGATTTAATTGCCATGAATGCATTGTACAGACCGGGACCTATAAAATACATTCCTAACTTTATCAACAGAAAGCATGGTGTAGAAGAAATTATCTATGATTTAGAAGAAACAAAAGAACACCTCGAAGAAACCTACGGAATTACCGTTTATCAGGAGCAGGTAATGCTTCTGTCTCAAAAACTGGCAAACTTTACCAAAGGTGAAGCCGATACTTTGAGAAAAGCAATGGGAAAAAAACAGATCGATGTTCTTAATAAAATGTACCCTAAATTCATTGAAGGCGGAAGAAAAAATAATCTGAACGAAGAAAGATTAGAAAAAATATGGAATGACTGGAAGGCCTTTGCTGAATATGCTTTTAACAAATCTCACTCTACCTGCTATGCTTTAATTGCTTACCAGACAGCCTATCTTAAAGCCAATTATCCCGCAGAATATATGGCGAGTGTAATGAGTAATAACATCAACAATACAGATTCTATCACCATGTTTATGGAGGATTGTAAAAGTATTGGAGTAGATGTTTTGGGTCCCGATGTAAATGAATCTCAGTATAAGTTTTCCGTAAACGAAAAAGGACAGATCCGTTTTGGTCTGGGAGCGATAAAAGGTATCGGGGAAGGTCCGAGTGAAGCTATAACAAGAGAAAGAGCCAATGGAAGATTTAAAAATATTTATGATTTCTTTGAAAGGATACTTCCTTCTCAGATGAATAAAAGAGTAGCAGAAAGTTTGGTTCTGGCAGGTGCGTTTGATGAATTCAGCATGTATCACAGAGGTCAGTATTTTGATATTGATATGGCGGGAAGAACCAATCTGGAACGTCTTATCAGATACGGACAAAGTTTTCAGGAGAGTAAAAATGAGATGGAAAACTCTCTTTTTGCAGATTTTGCTGATGAAGTACAAATTGAACAGCCAAAATTAGCACCATGTCCGGAATGGCCCAATATGCATAAGCTAAACAAAGAAAAGGAAATTATCGGTTTCTATCTTTCTGCACATCCACTGGATGAATTTAAATATCATTACCAGTTTATGCAGGGTAAACTTTCTAAAAAAGCGGTACTGGAAAAAGAAGATGAGGTAAAAGTAGTCATAGATGAAACTCCTATTCTGGAAGTTGATGATAAAGATGAAACGATAGATATTACCGAGATTGTTTCTGATGATATTGTAGCCGGAGAAGAGGAAATTATGGAAGAAGTGACCAAAAAAGCAGAACCGAAGGGCAATTTTGGGTTTCTAAATCTTGATGAAGTAGATGCTTTCAAAGAACAGGCTTTTGCCAATAAGGCTGCAGAGTTATTTGAAGAAAAGAAGAAAGACTGGAAAACACTTCAGAAAGAAAGGGAAAATGGAGGTCCCGGAAAAGAATATACGGTAGCGGGGCTGATAACGGAATATAGAGTGCAGGATGGTTTCAAAAGTGGTGAAAAGGTTGCATTTCTCACCCTGGAAGATTATTCGGGTTCTTATTCTTTCCGTTTGGGAGACCGGGATTATATGCGCTTGAAAGAGAAACTGGAAGTTCAGCGTTTCGTCATTCTGAAGATAAAATATGCTCAGGTAAAGGACGGGCGTGTTTTTGTAAATGTAGTGGATGTGATTGAACTTCAGGAAGCCTTTGAAAAGTTTGCCAAAAGTATTTCTTTGGTAATGGATATTATGGATTTCCGAAAAGAAGATCTGGAGTTTTTCCGGAATGTTCTTGATCAGAATAAAGGCGATCAGAAGTTTAAATTTTTCATTAAAAACCCGGAAGAAGATTCTCATATTGAGTTGCAATCGATGAAATATTCTGTTGATCTGAACGGAAATCTTATCAAAGAGATACAATTACTGAATAAATATGAGTTTTATCTCAATTAATTTTCAGAAAATGATTGATTAAGTGGCTTTACGCCACTTTTTTTGTTTTTAGCCATGGTGTAGTGAAATATGTTGATTATGCTTCTGAAAATCAATACATTGAAATTAGTGGGATCATTTGGTTTTATAGAAAACTAAATAGCTGTTTAATAAATATTCAAATATATAATTGTTTTAATGTGATTTGCATAAAATATTAAGGTTATTTTTGATTTATATTGTAAATAATTATTAATTTAGCCCTCTAATTTTAATTTTAACTAAGTATGAAGAAAACTTATCTTTGGCTTTTGTTGATTTGCAGTTTTGCAACAATGAAAGCGCAAACCACGTATTATTCGAAAGCCTCGGCTACGGATTTTACAGCTGTGGGCAGCTGGGGCACTGCCACAGATGGTACAGGCACCTCACCCACGAGCATTAGCAATGCGGACAATTTTGTTATTCAAAATGCTGCCGCGATGACACTTCCGGGTAATGCTTCGGTCAGACAGCTGACCATTAATTCTGGAAGTTTAACTGTTGCTGCAAATACTCTTACAGTAAGTAAAACGGGAACATTTGATTCTACATTGAATGCTACCGGTGGAACTCTGAATGTTTCTGGAGGAAATGTTGTGGTGAATGGTAACTTTCTTATAGGAACAGGCGGTAAACTGAACCAAAGCGGAGGGGCAATCTCAGTAGATGGAAACAATGCTGGCTCTGCAACAGGTAGTGTGGCTTCTGGTACAAGTATTGTAAGTTTTGCTCCGACTGCTAATTCGGATGTTAATCTTACAGGAGGAACTTTTACCATTGTTGATCCGCACTATACGACTACGGACACTTTCCAGGTAAATGCTCCTTCTGCCGGATCCATCTCAGCAACAGGAACCCATACTTTTAAATTTGGTGACGGAATCTCAACGGATAATGGAGGAACTAATGGTTTTTCTTTTTACAGCTGGTTGGGAACCGGAATTTTCAAATTTAAAAATGTTGTTTTAGAAACGGTTACTGGAGGAACGAATAGGTTTGTCTTAGTAAATGGGACTTATTATAATTTTGTTGTTAATGGAGATTTAACCATTAATTCTGGTGCCGAATTTAGAAATTCCAGTACCAGTTCTTCCAATGGGGCAAGTTATTTTGCAGGAAATATTATTAATAATGGAACCTTTACAAGTTTAGGAACGGTATTTTTCGCAGATGTTACGTCTGCTTCTTCTACAACCTTGAGTGCTTCAGCATCAACGAATGCTCAAACTATTTCGGGGACAGGTGTTTTTAGAAATTTAACAACTTCGCCAACGGCAAATTTTACAAGTTTAGCAATTAATAACTCGAATGCAGCAGGAGTAACATTCTCAAACGCTAATTCATTATTAAGTGGAAGCAATACAGGTACTGTTTCTGGAACATTAACTTTTACCAACGGAACTGTAAATGTAGGTGCTAACACCTTTGTTTTGGGAACTAGCGGAACAGCAGTTGGTACATTAAGTTATACAGCTGGAGGTTTTGCTTCAGGCTCAACATTTAGCAGATGGTTTGGTACGGCAGGAATAGGAACAACAATTACTGCTGGTGCAAACCCAACACTTGGTGCGGGATCTTTTCCTTTTGTAACAGGTGTAGCAGGAGCATATAATGCAAATCATTTTCATAGAGCTACAGCAGTTTTAACTACTGCCGGACAAATGGCTGTAAAATTTACAGCAGGCGCAGGTATTAGTACTATGACCCCTATTGCTGAAGGTTCACTTACATTTGACAGACAAACCAATAGTAATTGGACGGTATCTACCTCTTCAGGGTATGCAGCTACAGTTGATCATAGTTTTGCGGCAGCAGCACAAGGTGCTTATGTGGCTACTACGTCAAATGCCAGACTATTAATTGGATCGGCATTGGTGGGTACCCATCAATCGGGTACAAATTTTCCGTTGGCTCAAAGAACAGCAGTTCCTGCAGCTTCGATCGCTGGTGTCTATACAGTAGGTTTAGCAGGAACAGAACTTCCATTGTTAACCATTGCTTCCGGTAAATGGGAAGATGGTGCAATATGGTCGAATGGAGTAGTGCCAACTTGTACGGATATTGCTGCAGTATCTGCTGGGCATACAGTAACACTGGATGCGACAACTGGTACAGCGAATGTTTCTTCTGTAATAAATAACGGTACTTTGAACGTTTCTACAGGATCAACTTTAAATATAGGATGTACCAATAAAAATAATTATTTAAATAACAATAGCGTTTTAAGTATTTCAGGAACATTAAATGTAAATGGTAATATTAACAATGCTACAGGTTCTGCATTCACTCAGACAGCAGGATCAATTGTTGTAGACGGAAATTCAGGAACAGTTGCAACATCAGTATTGACAGGAACTCCACTGGTTTGGTTTCAGTCAAATAACGTAAATCTTACCGGCGGAAAACTAACAATTGTTTCAGGTCACATTGGTACGGCTACTGCTGACAGAGTACTTACTTATGTGCCAACGACAACTCCTTATCCAAATATTACTACTGGGCATACCATACAATTTGGAGATGGTATTTCTACAGTGGCAAACAGTACGAAAGGTTTTGAAACTTCATTAGCAACAAGATTTTATTTTGGTAATGTTATAGTAAATACTTTATCTTCTGCAAATGCTTTTGTAGCGTCAAGTACATCAGCTGTAATCATAAATGGAAACCTGACAGTTACTGCAGGGGAATATAGAGGTGGAACTACTACACAGGTTGTTGGTGGGAATATTGTAAATAACGGGACATTAACCAATACAGGAGCTTTAGTATTTGGACAGGTAACACAGGCAGACATGTCAACCCCTACAGTTACTGCACAAACTACAGCTCAGTCTGTAAGTGGTTCTGGAGTGTTCAGAAATTTAACAACTTCTCCAACGGCTAACTTTACAAGTGTAAGCATCAATAACAGTTCTTCAGCAGGAGTAACATTTGCGGATGCAAATTCTTTGTTAAACGGTACGAATACAGGAACTGTATCTGGAACCTTAACTTTTACAACAGGTTTTGTAAATACAGGAGTTAATGCTTTTGTTTTAGGAACTTCAGTTGCTTCTAACGGATCATTATCTTACACTTCAGGTGGCTTCACTACAGGAAGCACCTTTACAAGATGGTGGCCTGCAACAACGGGAGGGGCATCTATTACACCGAGTACTACTACTGCAACGGGAACTGGTGCGTATCCTTTTGCTACAATGGTCTCTTCTGCTTTTGTTGCCCGTAATTTATATTTGAATCAAGCGGTTGCTGCTACCACAGGTGGTAGGATTTCAGTGAAATACAATGATGTTGCAGGTACTAATGCGGTAAGTATTGCAGATGGTACTTATACTGTGGACACGCAGGCAAAATCAAACTGGGTTGTTTCTCAATCAGGGATTACAGGGTCTCCTACCTACAATATGGCGATCAATGGGCAAAATATTTATTCTGCCGTTACCGGAAATAGTAGAATAACTTTGGCATCTTCTCCAGCTTTGGGAACGCATCAGGCAGGAACGAATTATATAAATGCACAAAGACTGGCTATTCCGTTGGCTAATTTGGCTGACACTTATTATGTAGGTATTTCAGCTGCAGATATTCCTTTTGTATCTGTTGCAAGTGGAGACTGGAATAATGCAGCAACCTGGAACAAAGGTGCAGTTCCGTCTTGTAATGACTTTGTACAGATAGCAAATGCACATAATGTTACGGTAAATTCTTCGAGCAGTGTATCTAAAAATGTAACTGTTAATACAGGAGGTACCCTTACCATTGCATCAGGAGATCTTACGGTAGGATGTACAAATAAGAATAATACCATAGTAAATAATGGAACACTTACAGTTTCCGGCGGTACTTTAAATATTAATGGTAATATCAGCAGTGCAGCTGGGTCAACCTTTAATCAATCCGGAGGAGATATTATTGTAGATGGTAATGATGGTGGTGCCGCTGCTACCTCTGTAGCTTCTGGAACTGCGATAGTTTTACTAAGCACCAACAATATCAATTGGACGGGAGGAACTTTTACAATTGTAGATCCGCATGCTAATTCTACAGCAACCAATACTTTTACATATAGTAATTCTTCATATGTAAATGTACCGGCTTCACACACTTTAAAATTCGGAAATGGTGTTTCTACTGATGCAGGAGGAAATGCTACTAACGGATACAGAGTGAATACATGGTCTTCATCAGGAAGAATGTCTTTTGGTAGTTTTGAGGTGAATAGTTTAGCAGGAACCAACAGATTGGTTACTTCAACATATTCATTCGGTATCAATGGAAATTTAACAGTGGCTAACGCATCAGAGTTTGCACCGTTGGGTAACACATATTATGTTAATGGAAATATTGTAAACAACGGAACGATTACAAGTACTTCTACTTTAGTATTAGCGAATTTTACAGATGGTACTCAGTCTGCATCAACTCAGGCTCAGGCAATATCTGGAGCGGGAGTGTTCAGAAATTCAGCTACTACACCTACTGCAAACTTAAGTAGCTTTACAATAAATAATACAAACGCTGCCGGAGTTACCTTAAATATTCCTTTATCCGTAAGTGGAACTTTAACACTTACAGCAGGTAAGGTGAATACAACTTCAGCTAACTTATTAACTTTAGGAACGGCTGCTGCAGCAGGAACTTTATCCGGAGGATCAAGTACGGCATATATTACAGGACCTTTTGCAAGAACGATTGCAAATGCAAATGCAGCTACCAATTATATACTGTATCCTGTAGGTAAAACAGCTTATGCTCCAATTTCATTAGCGCCTGCAACTACTGCGGTAGCTATTATGACAGCAGAAGCATTTGATACTAACTCAGGGACAGGATCTACTAACATCCAAAATCTATCTACAACTAGAAGATGGGAAGCACCTTTGGTATCTGGTACTTTCTCAACAATTAATGTAAGATTAGGAGATAGCGGTATTACAAATATAAACTTCCCTGTGATTGCGCCAACTGCAGGTGGAGTATATGACAGTTTATTTGGTACTACCGGTACATACGCTGCTGGTGCGCCGAATACAACACAATCTACTACTGCATTAGCATCTGCTGATTATACAGGTTTCTTATCTTTTGCTGAATTATCTGCTGCACTTGGTACAGGAGAAATTGTAACCAAAGAAAAAGGAATCAAGGTTTATCCAAATCCATTTGCTGATGTATTAAATATCTCAGATGTGATGAACGTAAAATCTATATCAATTGTTGATATTGCAGGAAGATTAGTAAAAACTATAGAAAAACCAAATTCTGCTCTTCAGTTGGGAGACTTGAAATCTGGTATGTATATAGTAATTCTTAATATGAATGATGGTTCTAAACAGACTGTTAAAACAATTAAAAAATAATTTTCACGATTTATTTATGAAGGTGGTCATTTGACCACCTTTTTTTTGTTCTGAAATTATTTAATTTTTCAATAAAAGTATTTATTTGTTGTATTTAATTAAAATAAAAAGAGTTTTATTTGTTAATTAATAGCGTATTTGTTAATTTCATCTTTTAATTCTAAAATTCAATTTATGAAAAAAACCTATCTTTTATTTTTGCTGCTTTCCACGTTTTGGATGAGCGCACAAACGTATTGTACTCCCAATTATCCCAGCGGATGTAGCGGAGGCGATCAGATCAATGACTTTACAATTTCTTCCGCAGGTTTCAGTCATTTAGGAACAGGCTGTTCTACAGGATCTTACGGAAATTATTATGCTACGAATACAGTAACTTTGGCACCTTCTATACCGTATGGGTTTCAGGTTACCCATGATTATTCCGGTCAAAACATTAAAATATGGGCGGATTTTAATAATGACGGAACTTTTGATGAAGCTACCGAATTGATTGGCTCCGGTAATAGTGGTACTGCTCTCAGTACTTCCGGGACTATAACAATTCCTTCAACGGTTGCTGCCGGAAATTATAGAATGAGAGTCGCAGACCGGTGGAACACGATACCTACACCTTGCGATACTTCCGGATATGGTGAAGCACATGATTATAAGCTGACGGTTACAGCTCCGCCATCCTGTGTTGCTCCTTCTTCATTGGTTACATCAGCAATTACATCAACATCAGTAACGGTATCATGGACTGCACCTTCTACTGCGCCTTCTTCCGGTTATGATGTTTTTTACTCCAATACAGGGGTGGTACCTACTTCTGCAAGTACTCCATTACTGAATACCGCTACAGCAAGTGTTACCATAACAGGACTCGTACCGGGAAGCAATTACTGTGTATGGATTAGATCTAAGTGTACAACAACGGATACCAGTAACTGGGTAAGTGTTTGTTTTCAAACCAACTGCACAGCTGCGAATGTCCCGTATTCTTTAGATTTTGAAAATGCTGTTGTTCCTGCGATGCCTATTTGTACTACCACTGCCAATGCAGGTTCAGGAAACAATTGGGTTATTGCAAACAATCCCGGAAATGGTTTTGTCAATAAGACATTAGCTTATAATTATAATTCGCAGAATGCTGCCAATGCATGGTTCTTTACTCAGGGAATAAATCTTGTAGCGGGTACCACTTACAGAATAAAATACAGCTACGGAAATAACAGTAGCCTGTATGCTGAAAAGATGAAAGTTACCTACGGAACAGCGCCTACAGCTGCTGCTCAAACCAATGTGCTGCATGACTACACGAATATCATTAACGTTTTGGCACCTGTTTCAGATTTTTACACCTTTACACCTTCCACAAGTGGTGTCTATTATTTTGGGTTCAATGCGTATTCTGATGCTGATATGTTCAATTTATATGTTGATGATATTGTGGTAGAAGTAAATCCAAGTTGTTCAGAGCCTACAGCGGTTACTACAAGTGCCATTACATCTTTTACAGCTACTGCATCTTGGACGGCTCCAGCTGTTGTGCCGGCAAATGGTTATGAGTACTATGTTTCAACTTCAAATACAGCGCCTGGTGCTGCTACCGTAGCAACAGGAACAGCTTCATCAGCCACAGTGAATGTATCTTCACTGCTTGCTTCAACAACCTATTATATCTGGATAAGATCAGTGTGCAGTGCTACAAGTAAAAGTTCTTGGTCTTCAGCTGCTACATTTACTACTCAGACGTTCTGTCCTACAGTTACGAGTCCGGCAAACGGACTTACCGGTACTTCATTAACTCCTACGATTTCCTGGAATTCTATGACCGGCGCTTCCGGCTATAGAATTACGGTAGGTACTACCTCAGGAGGATCAGATATTCTTAATAATGTGGATGTAGGAAACGTTACTTCCTATGTATTTAGTGCTCCATTATTAAATGGTACCACGTATTATTATAGTGTGAATGCATATGCTGGAGGATCTGTTTCAAATAACTGTTCTGTCAGAAGCTTTACAACGCAGTGTGCGGCTATTACTCCAAGTTATACCAATAATTTCTCAACATTCTCTACTGCATGTTGGAGCCAGGCATCCGGAGGATCTTCAGCTACAGGTTCTACGGGAGCAACAGCTTTTTGGGTAGAAGATGGTTTTGCCAATGCAGGAACTACCGGAGCAGCAAAAATCAATCTCTATACTACAGACAGGACAGGTTGGCTGATTTCTCCTACTTTTAATTTATCATCCGGTGCTTATACCTTAACTTTTGATTATGCAATGACAGCATGGGGTGCTACAAATGCCGCAACATTAGGTTCTGATGATAGAGTAGAGGTCCTGATGTCCAATAATAACGGCGCTACATGGTCGCCAATACAAACCTGGAATGCCTCTTCAAATATTCCAAACACTTCAACAGTGTTTTCGTATAACATTACAGGAGGAACCAATCAGATGAAATTCGCCATCTATGCAACAGATGGTAGTGTAGATGATAGTGCAGATAATGATTTCTTTATTGATAATTTTGCAATCACTTCTGTTTTATCCACTGCTGAAAGCGCAGTTAAAAACAAACTTCAGCTTTATCCGAATCCGTTTGCAGAGGTACTCAATATTTCAGACGTGAAGGAGGTGAAATCTATCTCTATTGTAGATATTTCAGGAAGAGCGGTAAAATCTGTAGACAAACCAAGTTCTGCTCTCCAGCTAAGAGAACTGAATTCCGGAATGTATGTAGTTATACTGCATATGAATGATGGTTCTAAGCAGAACATCAAAGTGATAAAAAAATAATTGTTACTTCATATTCATGAATAGCGGCCATTCGGTCGCTATTTTTTTTTCTCATCACTAGAATGTTAATTGAAAAGATTTTATCATTAAATATTTAATTATAACATAATATGTGTTAAATTTATAATCACAAATCGTTAAAATATTATAATTCTTATCATATAACTGAAATAAAAAATTATGAAGAAAATTTTACTTTTATGCTTTACTGTAGTCAATATGGCTTTTAATGCCCAGATTACTTTGGGTGCGGGAAATACGACACCGGGAGTCGCACCTGTCAGTACATATTACGGGTATTCCTACGTTCAGCAGATTTTTACAAAAAATGAGATCAATGCCAGTACGGCGGGAAATATTACGGGTCTTAAATTTTATTTAAGTTCTTCTTCCGGCATTGCAAATTCTTCAAACTGGACCATATATTTAGGAACAACTTCAAAAACTACCTTTTCGTCAATTTCAGACTGGATTCCGGTTTCACAGCTTACACAGGTTTTTTCTGGAGCAGTTTCCAATGTGAATGGAGTAGTGACCGTCGCCTTCCCCAGTTCTTTTGCCTACAGCAATTTAAATAATTTGGTTGTTGCTGTCAGAGAAAATTCTCCGGGATATGATAATAATGGGTTTAATGATGCCTTTTACAATTATGCGGCCGTGCCTGCTTCAGTTTTATATTATAGAAATGACAACATCAATCCAAATCCTTTATTTCCTCCGGCAGGATCGCTGGGAGATGAGAAATCTGTGATTACTTTTAGTGGTTTGGCGGTAAATGCTGCCATTGCCTGTCCGGATATACTGTATCCTTCCGCTAATGCTCAATTTGTTCCTTTATCGCCAACACTTCAGTGGCATACTGTTCCGGGCGCAACTAGCTATAAAGTTTCTATCGGTACAACACTTGGCGGTACAGATGTTATAAATCAGCAATCTGTTACCGGTAATAGTTTTGTGGTTCCTTCTTCATTGGCAGCAAATACGGTGTATCATTTAAAAGTAGTTGCAGCAACTACAACAGGAGTATCGCAGGGATGTTCCTCGGTAATGTTCAGAACAACACCGGGACAGCCTGCAAATGATGAGTGTACGAATGCAGTTGCATTGACGGTGAATCCCAACGCGATCTGTACGTCTTCAGCGCAGGGTTATACTTTGGGAGCTACAGCTTCAGGACTGGTGACGGCTCCTTGTTCCGGAAATCCTGATGACGATGTCTGGTTCAAATTCGTTGCAACAGCTACGGTTCATAAAATTTCTTTAAATAATATACAGTCTATAGGAACAGATCTTAGTGATGATATCTATTTTCAGGTTTTTAGCGGAAGCTGTGGAAATCTGACAAGTATTGTATGCTCGGATCCTGCTTCTTCTATGGTTACAGGATTAACGGTGGGGGCTACTTATTATATAAGAGTATATAGCTATGACGGAGCAGGAAGCAACCAGAGTTTTAATATCTGTGTAGGAACCGTACCGCCGCCACCTTCAAATGATGCCTGTTCCGGAGCTTTAGCTGCTCCCTCGTTGCCGTATTCTTATACGCAGACAGATGCATTGGGAGCTACCAACAATTCAGGATTTTTATCAACCTGTTCGGATGGGATGAATGACGGAACATGGTTTAGCTTTGTTGGAAATGGAGGAAATGTAGATGTTGTTGTCACATTGCCTTCGGGAAGCTCTTTTGATCCTCAGGTTGCGGTATTTACAGGAAACTGTTCTGCTCTTACCTGTGTAGACACGGAAGACAGTGGCGGTGACGGCGAAACGGAAATAGTTTCTCTGCCTACCGTTTTGGGAACCGTTTATTATGTCAATGTAGGTCATTACGACAGTTCCACTGATGAGTTGGAAGATAATTTCACCATCAATATCGTATCAGATGTTCTGGCATCTTCCGAAGTTGCGGGTGTGAAAACCAAAATGAAAGTCTATCCTAATCCGTTTTCCGACGTTCTTACGATTTCAGATGCTGAAAATATAAAATCAGTTTCTGTAACGGATATGATGGGTAGGAATTTAAAAATAATAGAAAATCCAAAATCGGCTCTTTATTTAAATGATTTGAAATCAGGAATGTATATTTTGGGTGTAATTATGACGGACGGCTCTAAGCAGTCATTTAAAATTATCAAAAAATAATGTGATTATAAATAGTAAATCTTTAATCGTTGTTAAACGGAATGCTTTTGCAATCCTTAGAAGCAGTTGATAGACGAAAATATTATCTGCTTCGTAAAAATTAGCATTATAAAAAGAGAAAAATCATACAAATAATCAGAGAACAATAAAAAAGGATGCAGCTTATTACACTGCATCCTTTTTATATTTTATTGATCGTTTTATTCTGTAGGGGGTACCGGTTTTATTTCTCCCGTATTCATAAGATCAAATACTGCCGGAAAGAAAGTGACCAGTATAAAATAAATAATGACCATTAAGATAATTAGCGAAAATAAAATAATCACTAAACTATTGGGCCTGTTTTTCTTTTGTGGTTCCATGATGTTTTTTTTTAATTTAAATTAATTGATGATAATAAAAACACTATGCTAATTTCTTGCCACACTGTTTGCAGTACCTGGCATCGTCATCAATATCTTCATTTCCGCACCTTTCGCAGATCAATTCCAGATTTTGTCTTTTGTTTCTCATCTCGGCAGTTACAATTCCGGTAGGAACAGCAATAATAGAATAACCAGCCAGCATAAGGATGACGGCGAAAAACTTGCCCATCGGCGTAATAGGAGAGACATCACCGTATCCTACTGTGGTTACGGTAACCACTGCCCAGTAAATAGATTGCGGAATCGTCTCAAAACCGGGTCTCCCACCTTCTACCATAAACATCAGGGAACCAACGATGACGGAAAAAATAATAAGAAATAAAAGAAATATATAAATTTTTCGGGAACTGTTTTTCAAAGCTCTTACGATCACAAAACCGTCATTCATAAAATCCAGTAAATTAAATACTCTGAAGACACGCAGCATTCTCAGCATTCTGAAAATCAGAAAGTATTTGGTAATAGGAAAAAAGAAACTCAGATAAAAGGGAACCAGCGATAAGAAGTCGATAATTCCGAAAAAACTGAATATGTAATTTTTTTTGTTTTTTACAACGGCTATCCGCAGAAAATATTCAGCCGAAAAAATTAAAGAGATCACCCATTCTGAAATAATGAAGTAAATATGGAATCTTTTATCCAGTTTGGGAACACTTTCCATCATAATAATGAAGGTGCTTATCAAAATCAGAAGCAGAAGCAGAACATCAAACAATTTTCCCAGACGTGTATCCGCACGGTAAATGACACGGTACAAAAATCTTTTCCAGAGTTGGTCTCCGGGAATAAGATTATGCTCTTTTTCCATGATGAAAGTTTTTTAAATTGACCAAATTATCCCTATTTTCGTAAACAAACATACAGAATAAAATGACAATACAAAAAGTAATTGCAGAGATAGAAAAACTTATTACCATTTCACAGGCGGAAGACTTTGATAATGTAGGACTTCTGTGCGGTTTGCCGGAGCGCAATGTTTCAGGAATAATAGTCTGTCACGATGCCTTAGAAAATGTAGTGGAAGAGGCACTTCAAAAAAACTGTAATCTGATTGTATGTTTTCATCCGATTATTTTTTCTGGTTTAAAATCTTTGACTGGCAAAAATTATGTAGAAAGAGCAGTTTTGAAAGCAATAGAAAACAAAATTGCCATTTATGCAGTTCATACCGCTTTTGATAATGATTATTTTGGTGTAAATGCAGGAATCTGCCATCTTTTAGGACTAAAAGATCCGAAAATTCTTCAGCCCAAAAAAAACAATCTGAAACAGCTTAATGTATATGTTCCCGGAGATTATTCTGAAAATGTGAAAGAAGCTCTTTTTGCTGCAGGAGCCGGAAATATCGGTTTCTATGATGAGTGTAGTTTTTTGACTGAAGGAAGAGGAACATTCCGTCCAATGGAATGTTCAAACCCTTTTTCAGGACAAAAAAATATTCGTGAGAATGCCGAAGAAGTTATGATTTCTGTAATTTTTGAATCCTACAAACAGAACCAGATTGTGGCTGCCATGAAAGCTGCACATCCTTATGAAGAAGTCGCTCATCAGATTTATACTTTAGATAATGACAATCATTATTCAGGATTGGGAATGTACGGAGAGTTTGAAACAGAAATGGATGAAATAGATTTCCTGAATTTTGTAAAAGAAAAATTTAAATTAAATATAATTAAGCATTCAGATTTAAATCATAAAAAAATAAAAAAAGTAGGAGTTCTGGGCGGTTCCGGAGCGAGCGGAATAAGGGCGGCTCTTGCAAAAAACTGTGATGCTTATCTTACGGGAGATCTCAAATACCACGATTATTTTCTTGCAGAATCTAAAATGCTGATTTGCGACATCGGACATTACGAATCGGAGCAATTGGTATGTCAACAATTATTTGAAATTTTGTCACAAAAATTTAGTACATTTGCAGTCTTAAAATCTAGTGAAAAAACAAACCCAGTAAATTATTTCCTATAGATATGGCAAAAATCACCGAAATTTCAGTTGAAGAAAAATTAAGAGCTTTATACGATTTGCAAATCATCGATTCAAGATTGGATGAGATCCGTAATACAAGAGGAGAATTGCCAATCGAAGTTGAAGATCTTGAAATTGAGATTGAAGGCCTAGAAAAAAGAGCGGAAAAATTTCACGCAGAGATTAAAGAGCAAAACGATCAGATCAGCAATAAAAATGAGGTGATCAATCATGCGAAAACTTTAATCGACAAGTACAAATCTCAGCAGGATAACGTAAGAAACAATAAAGAATTTGAAGCTTTAGGAAAGGAAATTGAATATCAGGAACTTGAAATTCAGCTTTCTGAAAAAAGAATCAAAGAATTCGGAGCTAAAATCGGGCATAAAGAAGAAACTCTAAATGAGTTGAATTCTAAAATCGAAGATCTTAAAAATCACCTTAAATTCAAAAAAGAAGAATTGGAAGGTCTGATCTCTGAAACTCAGAAAGAAGAAGAATATCTGATCACAAAATCTGAAGAGTTTGCTTCAAAAATTGACGAAAGATTATTGGCTTCTTACCACAGAATCAGAGCAAATTCTTCTACAGGTCTTGCAGTAGTAGGTCTTGAAAGAGGAGCTCCGAAAGGATCTTTCTTCACCATTCCGCCACAAAAGCAGATGGAAATTGCTCAGAGAAAGAAAATCATTATTGATGAGCATTCAGGAAAAATTCTTGTTGACGATGAGTTGGTAAACGAAGAAACTGAAAAGATGAATGCAGTGATTAAATTTTAATTTCGCAGACTTCTTGTAAAAAAATAGAAAACGGCTTCAGATTTTGAAGCCGTTTTTTTGTTGCACTATATTGGTCATTCCGGAGGAATCTCGTTATTTAATTTTAAATAAACTTATATTCTGCGGAACGACAAAGTGAATGTTTATTTAATATCTGGTGTTTACTGTTATATCAATAACTAGAGTCATTTGTGAAAAATCTTGCCATTTGTGTTGCAAACAAAACAACCGTTTCAAAACTGAAACGGCTGCTTATTGATTATGAATTCTGATGACCATACATTTTTTCGTAAAGATCTTTGAACTTCTCTTTTACTGCTTTTCTTTTGAGCTTCAGAGTAGGAGTCAGAAGTCCGCTTTCGATGCTCCAGACTTCAGGAGTAAGTTCTATTTTTTTGATCTGCTCCCAGTTTCCTAAATGTTCATTGATGGTATGAATTTCTTTTTCTATTCTTTCTTTCAATTCCGGGTTTTTTGCGATCTCCTGCGGAGTAGTGCCAATGTTGAGGTTATTTCTCATTGCCCAGTTTTTAGCAAATTCAAAATCCGGCTGTACAAATGCGCAGGGCATTTTTTCTCCATCACCAACGACCATTACCTGCTCAATAAATTTAGATGCTTTGGCGAGATTCTCAATAGTTTGCGGGGCAATGTATTTTCCTCCGGATGTTTTGAACATTTCTTTTTTACGATCTGTGATCTGTAAAAATCCGTCACTGTCGAGGTGTCCTATATCTCCGGTTTTAAAAAATCCGTCTTCGGTAAAGGTTTCTTTCGTCTGTTCTTCATTTTTAAAATAACTCTTGAATACAGAAGGTCCTTTTACCGTAATTTCACCATCCTCCTGTATTTTCACCGTTACATTATCCAGAGGATGTCCCACTGTTCCTACTTTCATTTTTCCGAAAGAGTTCACAGAGATGACCGGTGAAGTTTCTGTTAAGCCATATCCTTCAAGAATTGGAATTCCTGCATTTTGAAACATTAAATTTAATCTGGTTGATAAAGCGGCGGACCCAGATACCAAGGTGATGATCTCTCCACCCAAACCTTCTCTCCACTTTTTGAAAACCAATTTATCAGCAATAATTTCTGCAAGACCAGAAGGTTTAGAGACTTCTTTCTTTTTCTGGATTAAGTGTAATGCCCAGAAAAATATTTTCTGCTTCAGGCCACCTGCAGAAGAACCGGTATTGTAGATTTTATCGTAAACTTTTTCTACCAATCTTGGTACCACACTCATATAATGAGGTTTTACCTCTTTTACGTTTTCCCCCATTTTATCGATGCTTTCAGCAAAATAAATCGAAAAACCATTGTACTGGAACAGGTAGAAAAGCATCCTTTCAAAGATATGGCAGATCGGCAGAAAACTCAGAACTCTGGTGTCTTTATAATCCAGACTTTTCTTTTTCGGAATTCTTGGAACGGAGCCTAAAACATTTGAAACAATATTTTCGTGCGTCAGCATCACCCCTTTGGGTTTTCCTGTAGTTCCGGAAGTATAGATTAAAGTAGCCAGATCCTGCGGATTAATAGCCTTAGAAAGGTCTTCAACCTCGATCTGTGTAGAATCATCTTCTCCCAGATCCAGAATTTCTCTCCAGTTTGCTGCACCTGTAATGTTATCGAAAGTGAAAATGCCCTGTAGGGAAGGGACGTTGTGTTTTACTTTCATTACCTTGGCAAGAAGTTCTTTGTCTGAAACGAAACAATATTTTATTTCCGCATTATTAAATATGAATTCATAATCTTCCGGCGAAATACTTGGGTACACCGGCACGGAAACAACACCGATTTGTGACAGTCCGAGATCCATGATAGCCCATTCTGTTCGAGAATTGGTCGTAATTAAAGCAATTTTATCTCCCGGTTTTATTCCCAGTTTCAGAAGACCTCTGGAGATCTTGTTTCCCTGATTTATAAATTTTTGGGTAGATGTTTTCTGCCATTCTCCTTGGTGTTTTGTGGCGAACATTACCTCGTTGGGGAATTTTTCTAAAGCAAGATGTGGAATATCGAATAATCTTTTAACTGTCATGATGTATTATATATTTAGTAAAGAATTTAAATATAAGCATTTTTTTTAATAATAAATTGAGATTTTTAAAATAAAAAACTAAGTACAAAAAGATCAGGCGTATATAATGTTTGTGGAATTTTGCATTCTGTGTACCCTGATGATTATTGACAATAATTCTGCTTTTTTTATTTAAATAACTGAATTTAAATTTTCAGCAGCCATGAACACTTTTTAATGATGAAAGATGATTTTCAAAAAATACTTTTGATCTGTTTGAATAATAAAAAAACTGCAGAAAATCATCTGATTTATCACGAAATTCATATTTAAATAGACCGTCTGTTATTTAATTTTATAGTTAAATATGAATATCCGTATCGTGCTCTATACCTTATCTATAAAGGAAATCACAAGTTCGGCGCACTTAATTGTATTAGTATTTTCAGATTTCGTTAAAAAGTGTAAATTTACGAGCATATAATTATAATTTTTTATGGACTTTAATTTATCAGAAGAACAGCTGATGATTCAGCAGGCAGCAAGAGATTTTGCACAAAACGAACTATTACCGGGAGTAATAGAAAGAGACCGTGATCAGAAATTTCCTACTGAGCAGGTTAAGAAAATGGGCGAAATGGGGCTTTTGGGAATGATGGTAGATCCTCAATACGGAGGAGCAGGGATGGATAGCATTTCGTATGTTTTGGCAATGGAAGAAATTGCAAAAATTGATGCTTCTGCAGCAGTGGTAATGTCTGTAAACAACTCTTTGGTTTGCGCAGGTCTTGAAAAATATGCTTCTGAAGAACAAAAAATAAAATATCTTACCCCATTAGCAAGCGGAGAGGTCATAGGGGCTTTTGCTTTGTCTGAGCCTGAAGCAGGTTCTGATGCTACCTCACAAAAAACAACTGCAGAAGATAAGGGAGATTATTATCTTTTAAACGGGGTCAAAAACTGGATTACCAACGGTGGAACAGCTTCTTATTATATCGTGATTGCACAGACAGATCCTGAAAAGAAACATAAAGGAATCAATGCATTCATTGTAGAAAGAGGTTGGGAAGGTTTCGAAATAGGACCGAAAGAAGATAAACTGGGAATCCGGGGAAGTGATACCCATTCTTTACTTTTCAATAACGTAAAAGTTCCTAAAGAAAACAGAATTGGTGAAGATGGTTTCGGTTTCAATTTTGCAATGGCTGTTTTGAACGGAGGCAGAATAGGAATTGCTTCCCAGGCTTTAGGTATTGCTTCGGGAGCTTACGAGATGGCTCTTAAATATGCAAAAACCAGAAAAGCTTTCAAAACTGAAATTATCAATCATCAGGCAATTGCTTTCAAGTTGGCAGATATGGCAACCCAGATTACGGCGGCAAGGATGCTTTGCTTCAAAGCTGCAGTAGAAAAAGATGCGGGAAAAGATATTTCCGAAATCGGAGCGATGGCAAAATTATATTCGTCTCAGGTGGCAATGGATACGACTATCGAAGCGGTTCAGATCCACGGTGGATACGGATATGTAAAAGAGTATCATGTAGAAAGATTAATGAGAGATGCAAAGATCACGCAGATCTACGAGGGAACTTCTGAAATTCAGAAAATTGTGATCTCGAGAAGTATTTCAAAATAATTCAATATCTAAACACTATTTATGAAAAAATCTTGGTTAATCACTTTGGGAATAGTTTTCCTGCTTGCAGGAGTTTTTATCTGGTACAAATTTTTCTTCGTTTTTGGCGAAGGTGTAAAATCGGGTTATCTCAATTACGCCATCAATAAAGGATATGTTTTTAAGACATACGAAGGGAAATTGATTCAGGAAGGCTTCGGAAGAGGAAAAGCAGGTACTATAACGAGCTACGAATTTGAGTTTTCTGTACAGGATCCCGAAATTTTCAAGCAGCTGGAACTCAATAGTGGAAAAAACTTCGATCTTCATTACAGAGAGTACAACGGTACCTTGCCCTGGAGAGGAAATACCAGATATATTGTTGATAAAATAGTGAACATGAAATAATCATAAGAATCCGTCTCACAACTGAGGCGGATTTTTTTTTGGTTATTATTTTGGGTTTTTGTATATTTATATTTGATAATCAGATACTTGTATATGAATTTCAAATATTATAATCAAAATCAGACTGTTTT
>Ga0308163_10001023_pt1 | contig 35349 bp, 31 predicted proteins | sample PhyTR1_FD_201037 | JGI IMG/M metagenome (GOLD analysis project Ga0308163, IMG submission 201037) | Phyllosphere microbial communities from UC Gill Tract Community Farm, Albany, California, United States - DLSLT.R1 | ecosystem: Host-associated > Plants > Phyllosphere > Unclassified | place: USA... | reverse complement strand
TGGGCGGCACCGTCGTCTCGCATTTGTTCGGCGCGTCCGTAGGGCGCGAGGGAACTGCCGTTCAAATGGGCGCGGCGCTGGCCGATCAGCTCACGCAACTGTTTCGCGTCACGCCGGAGGGCCGCCGGGTCCTGCTGATGGCGGGCATGAGCGCCGGCTTTGCCGCAGTGTTCGGGACGCCACTCGCAGGCACCATCTTCGGCCTGGAAGTGCTCGCCATCGGCCGCATCCGCCATGACGCACTATTGCCCTGCGTTGTCGCCAGCCTCGGCGCCGACCAGGTCTGCCTGGCATGGGGCGTTCACCATACACACTATGCAATCGGGACGATCGTCCCTGTCGGCTTCTGGAGCGTTGCCGCCGTAATCGTCGCTGGCATCGTCTTCGGCCTGGCCGGCATGGCATTTGCCGTGAGTGCGCGCCGGGTGGGTGCCGCGGCGAAGCGGTGGGTTGCCTATGCGCCGCTGCGCCCGGCGATAGGCGGAATCCTCATCGCGCTTGCGGTATGGGGGTTCGATGCGTGGCACTACACCGGATTGGGCATCCCGGAGATCGTGCGCGCGTTCCAGCAGCCAGGGTCTCCCTGGGACTTTTTCGGCAAGATGTTTTTCACTGTCCTGTCGCTGGGCACCGGCTTCAAGGGGGGCGAGGTCACGCCGCTGTTCTACATCGGCGCGACGCTCGGGAACGCCCTTGCACCGATCCTGCATCTGCCGTTTGCCATGCTCGCCGGCCTGGGTTTTGTGGCCGTTTTTGCCGGCGCGGCGAATACCCCGATCGCAACTACGCTGATGGCCATCGAGTTGTTCGGGCCGGCAATCGGACCGTTCGCGGCCATCGCGTGCGTGACGGCTTATTTGTTTTCGGGCGACACCGGCATTTATCACGCGCAGCGTATCGGGCGGGGCAAGCACGGGATGTACCGGGGTGCCATTGCGGCCCCGGAATCTTCGATACGCTAACTGCAGGCGAGCAGAAATGTATGCTTGCGCGCGAATTCCGCATCCGTTGGGAGAACTTATATCGACATTAACCGTCGGGTTTAACACCTTAAACAGATTTTCCGGTTCGCTGCACTTCCTACCCCTGGCCCAAAAGTCTTCCACGGGCCAGTTTCAAGACCAATCCGATGGGCATGGCCAACGGCACTGCGATCGCGCCAATGCGCGACGTGAGCAACAGTCTGAACTCCAGGCCGTGACCGCGAGCCGCGTCTTGGTGATGGAAGGCGACGTTGCAGCCCATCCACAAGAGGCCGTACTGAGCAGCGCGCAGTAAGCAAATTGCGACAAAACTGTGTCAGTATGGCACTGAACAGTTTCATAACAATAACGGAGACCCGTATGGCGAAGACCTCGTTGGTATTGACGGCGGAGGCGGCGCGGCGCCGTTCCTTTCTGAGGCAGGCAGGCACGTTCGGTGCCGTCACCGCTTTCGGCAGCCCGGTATTGAGCGCGCTGGCTGCAGAAGCCGGCCACGTCACGCTGCCGTTTGAAAACGGCGAGCGCGAACTGGTCGCGTATCCCCAAAAGCGACCGCTGATCCTGCTTACCGCCCGTCCGCCGCAGCTGGAAACTCCGTTCAGTGTGTTCAACGAATCGGTGATTACGCCGAACGATGCGTTCTTCGTGCGCTATCACTGGAGCGGCATTCCCACCGCGGTAGATGCGCAGACGTACCGCCTGCGCGTCGGCGGCAATGTCAATACTCCATTGGAACTCTCACTCGCCGACCTCAAGCAAATGGCCGAGGCCACCGAGCTGGTCGCCGTTAACCAGTGCTCCGGTAACAGCCGCGGTCACTTGTCGCCGCGCGCCAACGGCGGCCAGCTATCGAACGGCGCCATGGGCAACGCCCGCTGGACAGGCATCCCGCTACGTAAGGTGCTGGAAAAGGCGGGCGTAAAGGCCGGGTCAGTGCAGGTCTCGTTCAATGGCCTTGACACTCCGCCGGTTGGTGACGGGCCCGATTTCATGAAGGCCCTCAATATCGATCATGCGCTCGACGGCGAGGTAATGCTGGCGTGGCAAATGAACGGGGTCGACATGCCCATGTTGAATGGCTATCCGCTGCGGCTGGTTGTACCTGGTTACTACGGCACCTATTGGGTCAAGCATCTCTCCGACATTACCGTTACCGACAAGGTATTCGACGGATTTTGGATGAGCACCGCATATCGCATCCCGGACAACCAGTGCGCCTGTACCGAACCGGGAAAGGCGCCGACCAAGACTATCCCGATCAATCGCCTCAACGTGCGTTCGTTCGTGACCAGCCTGACCGACGGCATGCATGTCAAGGCGGGGCGTCAGACTGTAGTGCGCGGAATCGCGTTCGACGGCGGCTACGGCGTGAATGAAGTGGCGTTTTCATCCGACGGTGGAAGGAACTGGCAGGCAGCACAACTGGGCAAGGACTTGGGGCGGTACTCCTTCCGAGAGTGGAGCGCGGCGTTCACGCCGAAACAGAAAGGGAACCACGAACTGCTGGTACGGGCGGTGAACCGGATTGGTCAAGGCCAACCCGCGAGTGCACTGTGGAACCCTGCCGGCTACATGCGCAACGTGGTCGAATCAACGCGCGTCGTCGCGGTATAAGGGGAACAAAATTGAAACATCCACTGATTTGTTCTCTGTTCACCATCGGCCTGATGGCTGCGGCCCCAGCTTTCGCCCTCGACATTCAGCTTCCGCCTGAAACTGCTGTCTTCAAACCCAGCGATTTGCCGGGATATGCGCTGGCCCAGCGCAACTGCATGACATGTCATTCAGTCCATTATATCCAGTCGCAGCCAACGACGTCGCCTCGCGGCTACTGGGATGCGACCGTGAAAAAGATGAAGAAACCGTTCGGCGCACAATTTCCCGATGCGGATATCCCGGACATCGTTGATTATCTGGTCAAGACCTACGGGGCCGAGCGCAGTACCGCAATTCCGACTGCGACAGCAGCGGTAAAGCCAGCTGCCGTGGCACGGACGGTCGGGACCGCCGCCGCAACCGACACAAAAGCGCTGCTTGCCACAAATGCCTGCACGGGATGTCATTCGATCGACAAGAAAATCGTCGGGCCGGCATTCAAGGAAGTGGTTGCTAAATACAAGGGAAAGGCAAACGCAGAGTCATTGGTAGCGCACAATATTCGGGCAGGCGGCGCCGGCAAATGGGGGCCTGTACCGATGCCAGCATTCGCCCAACTGAGCGAGACCGAGGCGATGGCTTTGGCGCATTACGTCCTGGCGCAGTAACTTTGATGCGGCGTTGCGGCAGATAAGAACGTGCGCTCTTGAATTTGGTCGCCACTCGATGTCAAGTCGAAGCGATAGTCCTGCGCGCCATAATTATTAGTGATGCTGCTGGGAACACCAGGTAGTCGGGCCGGACGCAGCATGCTTGCGCAACGTCCACTCCGATCACCGCAGCAAAGCCGCGTGGCGAAGGGATGGTGAAAAGGATCTGCCGGCCGCAAACGAGTGGACGGGGGAGAAAGAGGAACCTTGGCATATTACCTCGGCAGGGCCAGGCGCTCCACCTTGGTGCGCATGCCAACCTTGGCGCTTACCGCAAAGTGTAGGTTCTGTCGCGTTGTTGAGCGCAGCGCGGAATTTCCCTGGTGCGCATAACCGCGGCTTACAGGCTTAAAGCAACCCTACCTAGTCGTTTAGGCGACAGCAGAATGAAAAGGATCGCATTGATGCGAACGGCTGCTTTGGGGCGAAAGCGGTCCTTCATCGAAGGACACGTTGCCTTAGCGCCCGATTTTTTCCGAATCCTGTGTTCTTCCCCGTTACAGGGGCTGTGAACAGTTGCAGGTCTACCTTGTGCGCTGACGGCGCCGACCGCAGCATCGTGCGCCTCAGCACTCGGGAACGGCCGCTACAGCGACCGGGCGGGGCGCGAACCCGTCGCTAGTGCACTAGGCCGGAGATCGGCGGCAGGAACGTGGTGACGCCGACCAGACTCTGGTCACTGCGGCGGCCGGCGCAGGCCTCGCAATCTAGCACCTGCAGGACGACTCAGCGCCGGCCGCGCTGGCCGCCAGTTGGTGGGCGTCATCACCAGGTGCTGTCCCGTTACGCGCCCGAGCGGTTCGCTCCCACAAGAACGGGTCGCGCCGAGCGCCGCGCCCGCTATTGGACCGTGGCGATGGTGAAATTCCGCATTGTGGAATCCCTGACGAAAACTGTAAATTGACGTGTCGCCCTCTATGGAAACACCTCGTTTTACCGATCATTTTAACCACCAAATCGTCAAAGTTAAGCTCTAACTTTGATGATCCGGGAGCTTAACTTTGACGATATGCAGCTGTTGCGGCGCCTATTCTGGGCTGGGTAGTGTCGCGCGTTTTCAGTCTTGAGGTAGCCGCAGGAAGAGCCGTTGCGTTCAGTGCCGGCACACGCAACTCGCTGGTAATTCTGCCGCTTGCCCTGGCAGTGCCAGGCGCCATTCCCGTATTGCCGGCCATCATTATCACGCAAACCATCGTCGAATTGATCAGCGAGCTGATCTACATTCGCCTGATCCCCAAACTTGGAGGCAATAAGGATGTTAATTAAAGTACTGTTTGACCAGCTGTGGATAGGCATCCTCGCCGCATGCCTGTTCGCTGCTGGACCGGTAGCTGCCCAGCAAGCTGCCCCCACAGATGCCAAGCAACTCTGGCAGTTGATCGATTATGTGGCCGTGGACTACGGTGGGGCCGTCGCCAATGGCGCGATCGTCAGCGAAGCCGAGTATGCGGAAATGCTCGATTTCACGGAAAACGCCGGGAAGCAGGTGCAGTCGTTGCCGGCGCACACAAGCCGAGATAACATCGCGGCGGCCATTGGTGAACTGCGCGCAGCGGTTGTTCGCAAGGCCGATGGCGCCGACGTCGCGCGCCTGGCGCACCGGGCCAATGCCTTATTGCTCGTCGCCTATCCCATTCCGGTTGCCCCCAAGGTAGTTCCAAATCTTGAGCGCGGCCGTTCGCTTTATGCCGCGCAGTGCGCTTCCTGCCACGGCGCCGCCGGTGCCGGAGACGGACCGCTCGCTGCCAGCCTGGAACCGCCGCCCATTGCATTCACTGACGCCGAGCGTGCTGGCTCGCGCAGTGTGATGGCGTTGTTTCAAGTCATTTCGCAAGGGGTTGCAGGGACCTCGATGATCAGTTTTGAGACGCTCCCTGAAGAAGACCGCTGGGCACTAGCCTTTTATATTGGTTCTATTGCTTACGACGCCAATATGCAGCACCGCGGAGAGCAGGCATGGAAAACCGCTGACAGCGCAGTGAAGGGGCGCTTTCCCGATCTGGCTGCAGTGACCACCGTTACCGAGGCTGTGGCGGCGGAAACCTTGTCGAAGGAAACCGCCCGCGATATCACGGCTTATCTGCGCACCCATCCCGGCGTGGTAGAGGCAGGCAAACCTTCCGGCTTGGCCCTGGCCCGTCTGCGCCTGCAGGAGAGCCTTGGCGCCTTACACGCAGGAGACAAGGCAGCAGCGACCAAGCTGGCCCTATCGGCCTATCTGGATGGCTTTGAACCTATCGAACCGATTGTTGGTGCACGTGATAAATCCTTGCTCGTCGCAGTCGAAGGCGCCATGCTCACCTACCGATCCGTCATCATCAATGGATCGCCCGAACAAGCGCAGACCGCCGCCGGTGAGCTGACACGCCTGTTTTCCAAAGTCGATACGCTGATGAACGATGCCAAGGCCGATCCAACCACCACCTTCCTGGGGGCGTTGGCCATCCTGCTGCGCGAGGGTGTCGAGGCGTTGCTGATCGTAATCGGTATGATTGCTTTCCTGAAAAAGGCAGGCCGCCCCGATGCGCTGCGCCCGGTTCACTTGGGCTGGATCAGTGCCTTGGTTGCTGGCGGCCTGACATGGGTCGTCGCCACGTATTTCATTGAAATCAGCGGCGCGAGCCGCGAAGTGACCGAGGGCCTGGGATCAGTGCTGGCAGCGGTCGTATTGCTGAGCGTTGGCCTGTGGATGCACCAGAAAAGCAGTGCCGGCCGCTGGCAGGATTACCTGAGCAGCAAACTGTCCGCTGCCATGACGCGCAAGTCAGCCGGGGCGCTCTTTGCGTTGTCTTTTATCGCGGTCTATCGCGAGGTTTTTGAAACCGTTCTGTTTTACTCCGCCTTGGCGGCCGAAGGCAACGGCAACGCATTGGCTGCTGGTTTCGTTACCGCACTGGTACTGCTGGCGGTGATTGCCTTTGCGTTGCTACGCACCAGTGCCCGCATGCCGATCGGCAAGTTCTTTTCGTTCACCTCTATCCTGGTGGCTATTCTGGCGATCGTCTTGATCGGCAAAGGCCTCTCGGCCCTGCAAGAAGCCGGCTGGGTAACTGCCAACCTGATCAGCGGACCGCGTGTCGACTGGCTGGGTCTCTATCCCACGCTGGAAACGGTGGTAGCGCAGGTAGTGGTGGCGTTGGCCGCGTTCGGCGGATTTGGCTTTAACTGGCTATCCGCACCTCGAAACGCTGCAAAAAATTCCTGACATGGTGTAGTTCAAGCAACCGCAGTGCTTCCAGTAAAACTGGAGCCCTGCGGATGTTCCTGCAGCGGCATTTTTGGATGATAGTGGACTGTTTGCGCCATGTCATGCAAGCACGCAGACCACTCATTTTCCTCCCATCAATCAACGTCCAGCGCTCGTGCGAAATCACGCGTTGCCGCTGTGTTGTCATCAATTTGTCTAATCACTTCGATATTCTTTGAAATGTCGTAGCTTATCGCGTAATATAATTCTATAATTATTGAATCATGAAAGTAAAAACCATGGATATCAAGGAAGTGTTAGCCGCGTTGGCGGCCATTGCACAGGAAAGCCGGCTTGGCATTTTTCGGTTGTTGGTACAGGTTGGTCCGGACGGAATGGCCGCCACCAAGATCGCCGAGCAGCTCGATATCGCGCCATCATCGCTGTCGTTTCACTTGAAGGAACTGACACATTCCAAGCTGATCACTTCCCGCAGCGAAGGCCGTTTCGTTATCTATTCAGCCGATATCGCGGTCATGAATGGGTTGATCGGCTATCTCACCGAAAACTGTTGCGGTGGTGTTCCTTGTGGTCCCGGCAGCTGCGACACCAACCAATCGCCTACCTGAACTGGAGAATTCACATGCAAGACAAAGTCTATAACGTACTGTTCCTCTGCACCGGCAACTCGGCGCGCAGCATCATGGCCGAGGCCTTAGTGACGACGATGGGCAAGGGCCGCTTCAAGGGGTTCTCGGCAGGCAGTCAGCCTGGCGGTATCGTCAATCCATTCGCCATCGAGCAGGTCGCCAATACCGGCTATCCAGTTGACGCATTGCGCAGCAAAAGCTGGGACGAGTTCGGCACTCCGGACGCGCCCCATATGGATTTCATTTTCACCGTTTGCGACAACGCCGCCGGTGAGACCTGTCCTTACTGGCCAGGCCACCCGATGTCGGCACATTGGGGCTTTGAAGATCCAGCCGCCGTCATCGGTACCGACGAAGAAAAACGCGCTGCCTTTCACCGCATCTTCCGCCAGATCATGACGCGCATGAACATTTTCGTCAGTCTGCCGCTACACATGCTGGAAAAGAACGCCATCGAACGCGAGATCCAGGCGATCGGAAATACCCCTCTTTAATTTTCTACCTTGCTACAAGGACCAGCCGTGCTGATCGCCTTTCTGATTTTTCTCGCCACCCTGATCCTGGTCATCTGGCAACCGCGTGGCCTTGGTATCGGCTGGAGTGCCTCCGCTGGCGCCATCGTCGCGCTGCTGGCCGGCGTGATCCATGTCGCCGATATTCCTGTGGTCTGGCACATTGTCTGGAACGCGACCGGCACCTTCGTGGCGGTGATCATCATCAGCCTGTTGCTGGACAAGGCCGGTTTCTTCGAATGGGCGGCGCTGCATGTCGCGCGCTGGGGCCGCGGCAGCGGCAAACGCCTGTTCGTGCTGCTGGTCCTGCTGGGCGCTGCGGTGGCGGCCCTGTTTGCCAATGATGGCGCGGCGCTAATTCTCACTCCCATCGTGATCGCCATGCTGCGGGCGCTGCGCTTTTCGGCCAAGGCGACGCTCGCGTTCGTGATGGCGGCCGGCTTTATCGCCGACACGGCCAGCCTGCCACTGGTGGTGTCGAACCTGGTGAATATAGTCTCGGCAGATTATTTCAATATCGGTTTCGCGCGCTATGCCGCCGTGATGGTGCCGGTAAACCTGGTGGCCGTTGCCTCCACCCTGGGCGCCCTGATGTGGTTCTTCCGCAGGGATATACCGGCCAACTACGACCTGGCCCAGCTGAAGGCGCCTGGCGAGGCAATCCACGACCGCGCCACGTTTGTCACCGGCTGGTGGGTGCTGATCTTGCTGCTGATCGGCTTCTTCTGGCTGGAGAGCTTGGGCGTGCCGATCAGCGCCGTCGCTGCGGTGGGCGCCGCGTTGTTGCTGGCGATAGCCGCGCGCGGCCACAAGATTGCGACCCGCGAGGTGCTCGGTAACGCGCCATGGCAGGTCGTGGTGTTCTCGTTGGGCATGTACCTGGTCGTCTACGGCTTGCGCAATGCCGGCCTGACCGAATATCTGACCGGCGTGCTGAACGCGTGCGCGACCTATGGCGTGTGGGGCGCCGCGCTCGGCACCGGCTTTATTACCGCGATCCTGTCGTCGATCATGAACAACATGCCGACCGTACTGATCGGAGCGTTGTCGATCGATGCGACGACGTCGCAAGGTGCGGTGCGCGAGGCGATGATTTACGCCAACATCATCGGCAGCGATCTCGGCCCGAAGATCACCCCGATCGGCAGCTTGGCCACCCTGCTGTGGTTACACGTCCTGTCGAGCAAGGACATTCAGATTTCGTGGGGCTACTATTTCCGCGTCGGCATCGTTTTGACCTTGCCGGTGCTGCTGATCACCTTGGCCGCGCTTGCCGTGCGCCTGTCTTAACGGAGGAACTTTCATGGCCGTCACCATTTATCACAACCCCGATTGCGGCACGTCGCGCAACACGCTGGGACTGATCTGCAATGCCGGCATCGAGCCGGTCATTATCGAGTACCTGAAACACCCGCCCGACGCAGCGACGCTGGTCGACCTGATCGTAAAGGCTGGGCTGACCGTCCATGCGGTCGTGCGCCAAAAAGGCACGCCGTTCGTGGAGCTTGGCCTCGACTCGCCGACCGTCACGAATCAGGCCCTGGTCGAGGCGATGCTTGCTCATCCAATCCTGATCAACCGGCCGTTTGTCGTCACACCGCTGGGCGTGCGGCTGTGCCGCCCGTCGGAACTGGTGCTCGATATTCTGCCGGAAGCGCAGCGACGTTCGTTCACCAAGGAAGACGGTGAGCGTGTCATCGACGAACATGGAGAGCGCATCAAACATGGATAAGATTGCCAGCCTGCCTAATATCAATCCCGAGCAACTTGGTCTGCCAACCCTCGACAAGCTCGCCCCGGTTGGGGAGCTGACGCACCCGCCGCGCATCCTGATGCTGTATGGCTCGCTCCGCGAGCGCTCCTTCAGCCGCTTCCTGACCGAAGAGGCGGGCCGCATCCTGGAGCACTTTGGCGCCGAAGTGCGGATCTTCGACCCGAAGGATCTGCCTATGGCTGGCAGCGTATCGGAGGATCATCCGAAAGTGGCTGAACTGCGCGAACTTTGCCTGTGGTCGGAAGGTCAGGTCTGGTGCAGTCCCGAGCGTCACGGTACCGTCACAGCCGTGATGAAAAACCAGATCGACTGGATCCCGCTGGAGATGGGGGCGATTCGTCCCAGCCAAGGTCGCACCTTGGCGGTGATGCAGGTATGCGGCGGCTCGCAGTCATTCAACGTAGTCAACACGCTGCGCCTGCTGGGCCGCTGGATGCGCATGTTTACAATCCCGAACCAGTCCTCGGTACCGATGGCCTACAAGGAGTTCGACGACGCCGGCCGCATGCGTCAGTCGGGTTACTACGATCGCGTCGTTGATGTGATGGAGGAGTTATTCAAGATGACCCTGCTACTGCGTGGACGCACCGACTATCTGACAGATCGCTACAGCGAGCGCAATGAGCGCTCGATGAAGGTGATTGACCGAGCCATCGAACGAATTTGAACCTCACTCAGGAAACCCACATGATGATCCGTGATGCCGCAAGGGACGATGCCGCAGCAATCGTGGCGATTTACAATTACTTCATCGTCAATACACCCATCACTTTCGAAGAACAGGCCCTCACGGAGGGCGATATGACGCAGCGTATCGCTGACGTGCAGGACGGCCATCTCCCTTGGATAGTTGCTGAGTTTGATGGGGTAGTGGTTGGTTATGCTTATGCCACAAAGTGGCGCGTGCGCAATGCCTATCGATACTCAGTCGAGAGCACGGTTTATCTGGCGCCGTCGTCTGTCGGCCATGGGACCGGCAGATTGCTGTACACGGCGCTTATCAAACGCCTGAGCGGCCAAGGCTACCACGTGGTCATCGGGGGGATCGCGCTGCCCAATGCGGCCAGTGTCGCCCTGCATGAGGCCCTGGGCTTTCAAAAGGTGGCTGAATTCAAAGATGTCGGATTCAAGTTTGGACGTTGGGTCGATGTTGGGTATTGGCAGTTGATGCTATCCGAGCTTCAAACTCGGCCCCTTGAATAAAGTTTGTGAGCAACGATACAAACATTATTTCGCTAGTCATGCCGCCCACCGACCTCTATGCCAAGCACCTGGTAACGAGGCGCAAGAACTGGAGGCCAACCGCGTTGACGAGTTCCTGCCATGGAACTTCCTCCAACAGCCAAACCCTGCCTGAACAACACGCCGCTTCCCAGCGGTGTGAAGCAATCATCGGTCAAATTGAATAACCGCTCAAGACGGTGGTGGCAACACTTACCAATGAACCCACAATTGATGGAGCCGATCTGCATTCCGGCGGCGCAAACTAGCAAGAACTGCTACGGAGCATGCTCCAAGAGCACCAGTGCAACAGCGACGCGTGTAAGGCGTCCTACTGGACGAGCGCGACCAGTATGTCGCCAGGTTGGACCGGTTGGTGGCGGATCCCGACCACGCTATCGATGCGGCGCCGGTGCCGTAACGTGCTTGAACGCGGATATGCAGCGTACGTTCAGGCGTCCCTCATGCCATACGATGCCTGTAACCATGTCTTCACATCAGTAGTCGGGATGTTTCGTTGTGCGTTGTAGGTGGTCGCCTTATCCCACCACATGCCGTCGCCACGCGCGAACGCTGCGCGGTAGCGCGCCATGCCATCGTCAGGGTGCCGCTTCAGCGCAGCCATCAGTTCTTCCTGCGTCAGCAATTCGCGCTTTAGGCGCCGACCGGTCACGGCATCGACGATATCGGCGAGCTGGCCGTATGACACCGTATCGCTGGCGACATAGACGACCTGATTCCTGACGCGCGGCTCCTCCAGCAGGATGGCCGTAGTCAGGCGGCCGATATCGTGCGGCGTGGTGACCGTGACTTGGGTGTCCCAGCTCCCCAACCCGCGCAAAATGCCAGCCTTAAAATCAACCAAGCCAAAGTTTGGTTCAAACAAGAAGCTAGTGAACATGCCAGTTGATACGATGACCCATTCCATCGCCGACTGCGCGCGCAGCAAGGTCCTCACGTCGGCTTGTTCATCGAATACTGGCTGGCCGCTACCTTTGCCGATGACGTCATAGTCGACTCCGAACTGCCACGGAAAATAACGGCGCACGCCGGCGCTGATCGCCGCCTGGGTCAGCCGGATCTGGGTGCCAGGTCCGGCCACGAAGCCGGTGCAGTTGACTACGGTGTGAAACTGGCTGAACAGAGCTACCAGGTCGTCGTCCTCCCGGCCGGCAAGGTCGAACGGCAACAGGTGGACGCCCAAAGCGCGCAATTCAAGCTGATCCTGGGCTTGTTTAGGGTTAGGAGATGTCAACGATGCAGGCGACACCAGCGCCGCCAGTGGCGTGATGGCATTGATCCGGCGCGGCGCAAGGTGGCGCAGCACTGCCATGCCTAGTTCTCCTGCGCCTAGCACTAGGATGTTTTCGATGTTTACTTCAGTCAGTTGCTTGCTCATGCCGGATATTCCTTAAAGTCAGTGTTGCGCGTTGATTGGTTCATATTTCGATAGGTGATCATTCGAGTTGGAGTATAAGAACGGCGACAACGCAGCATAAGCCCCGGCCATGTGCTTTCAGAATTGCGAAAAATGGGATAATAGTGTTTTGACATCGGCGGACGGAGAGCAGCTGTGGATAGAATTCGTGTGATGCAGATTTTTTGTCGTGTCGTCGAATCGCACAGTTTTGCCGGTGCGGCAAAGAGCTTGTCGATACCACGCTCAACAGTAAGTCGCTCGATCCAGGACTTGGAAAGCTTTTTGGGCGCCAGTTTGTTGCAGCGCACGACACGTACTCTGAGCCTGACGCCGAATGGCAGCCTGTATTACGAACACTGCCAGCGCCTTCTGAGTGAAATTGGGCAGGTCGAAGCGATGTTAGCAGGCAGTACGACCACGCCACGGGGGCGGCTGCGAATCGACATGACACCATCGTTCGCGCGGCTGATTGTGATACCTGGGCTAAAGCATTTCCGGTCCCGTTATCCCGACATCGACCTCGTTTTGACGCTCGGAGACCGGCCCGTGGAGCTGATACAGGAAGGCGTCGACTGCGTGCTGCGGGCCGGCGTTCCCGCCGACTCGGCGTTGCTGGTGGCGCGCCGGGTCGGCAGTTTTTCGTGGGTAACATGCGCCGCGCCGGACTATCTGGCGCAGTATGGTGTACCGCATTCGCTGGATGAGCTGCAACAGCACCAGATCGTTGAATTTCATTCAGGGAATACGGGCAGAGCGACGGACTGGCGTTTTACTGGCGACAGTGGGGAGCATGTGATTCCTGTCCGAGGAAGCCTGGCCGTCAATGATACCGACGCTTATGTGGCGTGCGGTTTGGAGGGGCTGGGGCTGATACGGATTGCCAGTTACATAGCGGCGCCCTACTTGCGCAGCGGTCACCTGGTCAGAGTGCTGTCCGGCTACGCCGCCGCGTCCGTACCTTTGTCGGTGATTTATCCGAAGAACCGGCACCTTTCATCGTCGGTGCGGGCATTTGTGGACTGGATCAGTGAGCGCTTGAGTGCAGCGGCGCGCGTTTGAAACCGGCCGTGCTCCCATTCGAAATGGTAAACGCATGCTGGGTGCGGGCTTGCTGATCTAGCGCCTACATAATGTCCGATTGGCGCCGCCCAATCAGTTGCAAAAATCACTGGCTCAGGCAAATCGGACGCTGGTCGGCCCGGTGAATGCAGGTTCATTCTCGGTTACACTCAAGACGGCGCTGAGCGGACGCTTACAGGCAGAATCAGATAGAACATTTAGATCACTCACTAACTTTGGCTGGCACCAGCCCCAATGGAATCAGGTGCGCCCCTGCCGCTGCTCACGAGAAAGCTTGCGGCGGCCGCTGGGCGCTCTCCGTAAAGGCGCGGGCACCATCAACTTTGGCTGCTATCCCCCAGTAGAATCAAACATTCCACTGCATCGCTCTCCTCATACGTAATTTGGCCCAGTCGCGCACCGTTCCTATGGGGAGCGCACCGCGCGGGCGCAGAACTCGACAGCAACTGTTGATGAAGCCTACCAGTTGGAGGCCAGAGCCACCGGCGTAGAGTCGTCCCGCAGGGACTAGACGGCTAAGCCTGCGGCGGCCGTCACAATGGCCAGAGCATCATCGGCGTCACCACTCTCGTTACGCAGATCTCCGGCCTAAAGTCAATCAGTCCCAGGGACGATACTCTTCGTAGAGAGGCTGATAATCCGCCCAGAGCCCACCGAGCGCCTCGGAGACAGCTGGCGTGCTGATCTTAGTTTTTTCGCAGGCAAAGGCAGCGAGAATAATGCCAACGCACGCGGTCAATACTGCAGCCGGAGTCTTCTCAACAAGCGGCCGATACAGGACGAAATACTTTCCTTCTGCATCCTTCGCTAGATAGTCATCGACTGCAGAAAGCGTGGCGTGCAGCGCAAAATTGGAAAGATGACGATACAGACCATCATAGGTCGCGAGCGCATTACCGCGTCTCGCAAACTCGTAGAAACTTAGCTCCTTGGCACCAGCGACACTTTGGGCATATGCATCGAGCTGAGGGCGGAGCGGCTCGATGTTTGGATAATCCTTTGATTTTAGCAATGCATTCGCGTGCTTAAGTCGCATGGCGTTGTCGTGACTCAGAAGCTCGCCTGGCGTCACTGCGTCTTCTCCAATCGCGAGCATGACGAAGACAGTCTCCAACAGACTTCGAGAAAGAGTGAGTGATTCGACCACCATCCCACTCGCGGCAAGCATAAGCCCTCCTCGAAAGTGAGATAGAGAGCGCGCAAAAAATTGAGACACGACGATCTGCCGACTAGCGCGCGCCAAGGGCAAAAGCGAAGCAATATCGAGAGCAACCCTCACACACCGATCAGAAAACTGGAACAGCGATAAATGCTCGGCACGTAGGCTTCGCGTGTCAGTGGCATCGTTACAGTAAAAATCTCGCTGTTCAAAGTTCGCCATCAGCGATTCCTTTCCTTCAGCGCAAAATCGGAATCGTACACCTGCACTAAATCTGTAATGAGCGCGTGCGCTGTGGCTATCGTCACCCTCGCTTCCTCCTCGCTACAGAACTCTCCCTGGTGGGCGATGGCATTGCGTTTCTTATTTACGGCCTCCGCTTTGACTTTCAGCGCTTTTATTGTTTTATGTCGTTTTTTGTTTCGCGCGGTGAGTGGAATTAGCAGCCGGTCTATTTTTCCAGCGAGTCCGTTAGCCCATCGTAGCTGGCTGTCCACAAAATCAGGTGTTAATGCACTTTGCTCGGCGAACTCGGTTCGAATGGCATAGTTTGCCGCGATCTCTGCTGCCGTTGCAGCGCGAACGATTGCCGCTGACCATTCTTCTCGGGTATGAAGTCCCGACAACTTGTGCCACTGCGACTGAAGCTTTTCCAAGTCCGTGCGTTCTTCGTATGTTTTTTTGCTCATATTTACGACCGTCCTCTTTCCAGGTCCACGTTCTTGTAGAGCATTTAATATCGCAGCTGCTCGCGATCTAAGGCGCCCAGAGATTTAAAGGCTATGATATTACGCGACAATCGCAGCGCCCTACAAAAAGTGTTTTCAGCGGCAAGGCGGTGATGCCCGGAGGTGATTTGAAGCCTTGTGCCTGACGCGCGCCATGGGGCGGTCGACACCATCAGCGTACCAAGTCGGCCTACGGACGCTAAGAGCCCAGATTTGCGTCGACCTGGTCGCCGTTGTTGCGCGACAGGCGGCGCCGAGCGGGCCTGTCCAGAGACTTGGAGACCTGAGGGCTACGGAGCCGGTGCCTCCACCTCGCAATTAAGCGAATTGGCGACGTAGCAGTGCTCGCGCGCCAGGTGGTGGATCGCTTGTAGCTCATCCTCGGCCGGCGGCGCGGTGCCGGAAAGACGATGGCCGGACGTAGCGTGACGCGAGTCATCGCCAGCTTGCCCTAGGCATTCTTCACTAGCATTCCGACGGCGTGGTCTGTGTAGCTGTCGACCGTGTGGCCACGTTTATCGGCTATCGACAGGAAGAAGAGCATGTGGCAACTCGACGTGGCCGCCACCAGTGCCTCCTCCGGGTCGACGGCAGCGGCGTCCGACATCGGCAGCGGCACCGACAGGGGTGACGACAACGCTGACACGACGGCGCCGCCGTCGAAGTGCCAGGTGTGGGCCCGGCTGTAGCGCTGCCCAGGGAAATCCTGTCCGTTGCGTTTCCATTCCAGCGTTGCTTTGAATTGCATGCGATGCTCTTAAATGGGCTTCCTCTATCCCACATCGTCGCGAGCGAATCCGCATGGCCGGGTGTATGTCGATGAGGAGCAGCGTCGGCCGGCAAACTGGGGCCAGCGCCGCCCGGGGCGACCAATAGCTGCTCACGAGTTCAGGCCGGCCGCGTGCGCCGGTCACGGGTGGTCACCGCAACGCCCCCTTATGATCACAAGCGAAATATCTTTACTACGAGAAGGCGTGGTTAGTGGCGCCTTGTAGTGTTCGTCGATATATTTGTCGCTGAGGCCAAAGAAGTTCCCTGAGGAAATTCTAATCTCAACTTATGCGAGAAAAATCTCAACTTGTGTGACACTCAACGGCTGGTGTGATGCTCACGTTCGCGGGCGCTTTCGCCACTTTCACCTATCTGCGGCCGTTCCTGGAAAACTACACGCATGTCTCGGTGGCACAATTGTCGATGCTGCTGGCTTTAGGCATTGCTGGCTTTGCCGGAACCTATGGCGCCACGGTATCAATCGGGCGGCATCTGCACGCCTTGCTACGTTGGCTGCCGTCGGCTCTGGGCGGCGTAACAATCGTCATGCTAGCGGTCGGACATATGTTGTGGGCAGTTGCAGTGGCGATGACTGCGTGGGGCGGCTTGAACTCAGCAATTCCGGTAGCCTGGTCGACATGGCTAAGCCAAGGCATCAGTGATAAACCTGAAAGCGGCGGCGGCTCGCTGGTGGCGACGATTCAGCTTGCCATCATGATCGGCGCGGCCTTTGGCGGCATGCTACTCGACCATTTTTCGATTGCAGCTACATTGGTCGGCGGCGCGGCATTGCTGGTCATGGCCACTGTCGTCATCGGGGGCGGCAGCCGCCTCACCGCGCCCATCCCGCGATAACAGAAAGAAATACCAAGCATAGCATTAAAACGTTTGGATAACAGCCCAGCCCAGGCTGCGCCGTTACTTGTATGCCCATAAGGTAGCGTCCATGATTAGATGCATGATGTCGATGAACGAAAAATGTATCACATTGAAGTCAAGTGCCAATAGAGCCGCACAAGTCGATATAATTCGATAACTAGGAATCGCGGCGAGTTCAATGACAGCGCAATTTACACGTGAGAACCACTACGTTCCTCAAAGCTACTTGAAGCGGTGGGCTGGCTTAGACGGCAAAATTTGGACGAGTCGCCTGCTTGTACCGGACGAGAGAATGCCGTTATGGAAGCCAGCCTCGGCGAGAGGGATCGCTAAACATCAAAATTTATACACCCGAATCGCCGCCGGACGAGACACCGACGAGATCGAACGCTGGCTGAATGAAGAGTTTGAGACTCCAGCGCAGGCATCAATCGAAAAAGCAATTGCTGATGAACGCCTAAGTCCTCAAGATTGGCGCCAAATTATTCGCTTCGTCGCAGCCCAAGACGTGCGCACGCCAGCTACACTGCACGAATCAATGAAGCGTTGGGGAACAGACCTTCAAACCACAATCGAAGAAATACTCACAGAAACCGTGAATAATTTCTCAGAAGCGAAGCAGAGCGGTGTGGCAGTTGAGACTTCCCCGTCTCCTCATGCGGAATATTTCCCCATCAGGACGACTATAGAATTGTTGCCCGGCGTTCAGCATGGCCATCTCGGCGTAGAAATGATTGCTGGTCGTGGCTTATGGCTATTTAGCTTGAGACATATACTGACAAAAACGCTGCAGGTACTATTCACGCACAGATGGACAATTTTAAAATGCCCAGAGGGAATGAGTTGGCTTACTAGCGACGACCCTGTGGTGAAACTAAATTATAACTCGGCAAAGAGCTATGATTTTCTGGGTGGCTGGGGAAGTGTTGGTACAGAGATTTACATGCCTCTTGGTCCCCGCCATTTGCTGTACACAAGGATCGGTCATCGTCCTCCAGACAGAGGCACAGTCTTATCACTTGAGCTTGCAAATTGCTTTCAGCGATTCACAGCAGAAAATGCGCATAGATTTATATTCTCCTCGGATCAAGATGATCGCTTGCCTGAGCTTCGGCGCCGCCACGTCAGCGCCGAAGCTTTCGAGTCTGAAGCGAAGCAATGGAAAAACTGGCATGCGCAACAAACGAAGGCTGAACAGGATTTGCTCGTGTCATAACTAGGAGTAATTACATCGCACTTCACTCTTCCTTAATCGAATTGGCCTGCTTGGCCAAACGTGCCGCAAATTTTCTACCTACACGCGGCCATTGCCTGAATTTTACAAAGCGAAGTAATGAAAGGCAACAAGGGCATGGATACAAATCGGTGCCTCCCCTCAAGCACAAAAGCGTGCAGAGCTCGATTCAAGAATATATTAAAGCTACTTGGCAAAACAACCTTGACTCACGATATCATTCAAGAAGGGCGCAACTCAGATTTGACACTGCGGGAATTTTAAGTCCTTGATTTCAAACAGACCCCATTCAAGTTTCTATTCCGACGTAACAGCTGAGCATGGCCCGAGTTTACGCGAGCGGCATGACGTTTACAAAGCCGCCGTGGGCCGCCAAGTACGATCTGGCCGGCGCCAGTCTATGCCCTCGAGCAGCATCGACAGCTGCGCCTGCGTCAATGCCACGCTGCCGCTCGCAGCCTGCGGCCAGATGAAGCGTCCGCGCTCGAGCCGCTTCGTCAACAGACAAAGGCCGTCGCCGCTCCACCACAGCACATTGATCATATCGCCACGCCGGCCACGGAAGAAGAACACGTGGCCGCTGAACGGGTCTTAAGCCAGCGCGGTATGCGCCTTCGCAGCCAGACCTTTCATGCCGCCGCGCCTGTCGATGGCTCCTGCGGCCAGCCATATCTTCGTGCCTGCTGGCAAACCGATCATGGCAGTAACCGCGCCAGCAACAGCGTCAGCGTGGCCGCGTCGACCGTAAGCGTCGGCCCTGCACCGTCTGTTCATAGCGAGCAGCGTCTGCCAAAGTAGTATCCGTTACTTTTTTAGCGGGAACTACTGTGGACACTGAAGTGGAGTCTGGCAATCGTAGAGGACGGCCAAACTATTCGCCCGAGTTTAAACATCGACTCGCGGTGGCGGCATGCAAGCCTGGCATTTCGGTATCGAAGCTGGCCCAGGATCATGCCATCAACACCAACATGCTATTCAAATGGCGGCGCGACCTGCGCGCCGGCCTGCTGACCGGGCCGGCCACGAGTGAGACCAGGCTGCTGCCGGTAATGCTGAAGCCGTCTTCACCGGCAGCAAAGCCGGCCAGCGGCGCCGCTAGCGGGGGTGCTATCGAGATCGCCATTGCCGATGCCACTGTGCGAGTCTGCGCCGGCGCGGACGCGGCGTTGCTGCGGCTGGTACTGCAAAGCCTGCGCGCATGATTGGCCTTCCTGCCAGCACCCGGATCTGGCTCGCCGCCGGCATCACCGATATGCGCGCTGGCATGAACGGGCTGGCGGCCAAGGTGGAGACTGCGCTGGCCGAAGATCCTTTCAGCGGCCACGTCTTCGTGTTCCGTGGCCGGCGCGGCGACATTATTAAGGTGCTGTGGTGGACTGGCGATGGCCTGTGCTTGCTGGCTAAGCGTCTTGAGCGGGGACGCTTCGTCTGGCCGCAGGCCGACAGCGGTAGCGTGGCACTGACGCAAGCCCAGCTTTCCATGCTGTTGGAGGGAATCGACTGGCGCAGACCAGAGCGCACCTGGCGGCCGACGTCGGCCTTGTAAACGTCATCGGCCTCGCGTAAACTCGCTTCATGATCACTGCCGCCGACCTCCCTGACGATATCGCTGCCCTGAAGGCATTGCTATTGGCAAGCGAACGTCGCGTTCAAGAGCGCGATGACCAAGTCGCAGGACTGGAAGCGCAGTTGAACACGCGCGCCTCCGACATCGAGCATCTCAAACTGTGGATCGCCAAGCTGCGGCGCATGCAGTTCGGCCGCAAGTCCGAGAAACTGGACCACCAGATCGAGCAGCTGGAATTACAACTGGAAGATCTGCAGGCCGACGGGGCCGAGGCGGCACGCGAGATGCCGGCGGCCGACCAGGCGCCGCGCAAGAAGTCGGTGCGCCGGCCTTTGCCCGATCATCTGCCGCGCGACGAGGAGGTCTATGCGCCGACGACCGATGCGTGCCCGGCCTGTGGAGGCGGCCTGCGCCCGCTGGGCGAGGACGTGGCCGAGCAATTGGAGTTCACACCGGCCAGCTTCCGCGTGATCCGCCATGTACGCCCCAAGCTGGCGTGCGCCTGCTGCGACGTCATCGTCCAGGCGCCGGCGCCGAGCCGACCGATCGAACGCGGCATCGCCGGCCCCGGTCTGCTGGCGCATATTCTGGTGGCCAAGTTCGCCGATCATCTGCCGCTGTATCGTCAATCGGTCATCTACGCCCGCGAAGGCGTCGACCTTGACCGCGCGCTGCTGGCGAGCTGGGTCGGCGCCGCCAGCGCGTTGCTGCGTCCGCTGGTCGATGCTGTTCGACGCCACGTGCTCGACGCATCGAAGCTGCATGCCGACGATACCCCGATTCCAGTGCTGACGCCGGGCAATGGCAAAACCAAGACGGCGCGCTTGTGGACCTATGTGCGTGACGACCGGCGTTCGGGCGACACCTCGCCGCCGGCGGTCTGGTTTGCCTATACGCCCGACCGCAAGGGCATCCATCCGCAAACACACCTGGCCAAGTTCAAGGGCGTGCTGCAAGCCGATGCCTACGCCGGCTTCAACGCCTTGTTCGAAGACGGTACGATCCACGAAGCTGCCTGTTGGGCGCACGCGCGGCGCAAATTCCACGACCTGCATGCGGCGCGACCGACACCGCTGACCACCGAAGCACTGCGTCGAATCGCCGAGCTCTATGTGATCGAGGCCGAGATCCGGGGCAAGCCGCCCGACGAGCGGCGGCAGGTTCGGCAAGCCCGCTCGCGTCCGCTGCTCGATGACCTGGAACGCTGGTTGCGCACCACGCTTGACACGCTCTCGCGCAAGTCCGACACGGCGGCGGCGATCCTGTACGCGCTCAAACTCTGGCCCGCGCTGCTGCGCTACTGTGACGACGGCGCAGTCGAGATTGATAACTCGGCAGCCGAACGCGCCTTGCGTGGCGTGGCCATTGGACGCCGCAACTATCTGTTTGCCGGCGCCGACAGCGGCGGCGAGCGCGCCGCCGCGATCTACTCGCTGATCGGCACGGCCAAGCTGAACGGTGTCGACCCCGAAGCTTGGTTGCGCGATGTGCTGGCGCGCATCGCCGATTATCCCGTTAATCGCGTTGATGACCTCTTGCCTTGGAACTGCAACCTGTCAGCGGCCTCCTGAGATGACGCCGCTTTCCAGCGGCGTCGTACATTGATTAATTGTCGCCGTGCTTACGACGTTGGTGGGCACAGTCTGACCTTGAGATCGCTTGAGCAGACGCCAGTGAAGATTGAGGCAGAAATTGATGGCCTTCCACTGCACGCAAGCCGGCGGCGGCAAATCTTCCGCCACGGTTGCTCACAATCCCTGTTGAGGGCAATCCGTCACGCGATAAGCTCCCGAGGTGTTGTGGCGGTCAGAATTGCTAACCGTTCGGCTTTCCGATTCTTGCGTACAAGGCGGGCAACACAAACAGTGTCAACAGCGTCGCCGTGATGAGACCGCCGATCACCACTGTCGCCAGCGGGCGCTGCACTTCAGCGCCGGCGCCGGTGGCCAGTGCCATCGGCACGAATCCGAGCGAAGCCACCAAAGCCGTCATCAACACCGGGCGCAGCCGACGCTGTGCGCCAAGCCGGACCGCTTCGCGCCATGGATGGCTTTTCGCAAGATCGTGGATGGCTTCCATCATCACCAGACCGTTCAGGACCGCAACGCCGGATAAGGCAATAAAGCCAACCGCCGCTGAGATCGAAAACGGCAGGCCGCGTGCCCATAAGGCCACAATGCCGCCGATCAGTGCCAGCGGCACGCCGGTAAACACGACTGCTGCCGCACGCCAGGATCCTACAGCGGAATAGAGCAGCACAACAACCAGCGCGAAGCAGGCCGGGACCACGACCATCAGTCGGGAACGCGCCCGCTTCAGGTTCTCGAACTGTCCTCCCCAGGCCAGCCAGATACCGGGCGCGCGCTGCACTTTGGCGTCGATGGCGCTCTGCGCCTCTTGCACCACGCCGGCGATATCGCGACCACGTACATTGGCCTGGACCACCACACGGCGTTTGCCGTTCTCGCGGCTGATCTGGTTTGGCCCCTTGGCAAGCTCCAGCGATGCCACCGAACCGAAAGGAACGAAACTGCCAGCCGGCGTCAGTACCGGCAGCTGCCGCAAGGTTTCGATGTCGTTGCGCGCCGCGTTATTGAGCCTCACCACCACGTCGAAGCGACGGTCCCCCTCGTACACGGTCCCCGCCTCGCGGCCGGCTACAGCCGCCGCCAAGGTGTCGAAGACATCCTGCGCGGTCAGGCCCACCCGCGCCATGGCATCGCGGTCGGGCCGCGCGGCTAGTAGCGGCAAACCCTCCACCTGTTCCACCGTAACATCGACGGCCCCTTCGACGCGGCGCAACTGCTCCGCTACCTGCTCGGCCGTGCGCAACATCGTGGGGTAGTCGTCGCCGTAGACCTTCACCGCGATATCGCCCCGCACGCCGGCCAGAAGCTCGTTGAAGCGCATCTGGATCGGCTGGGTCAGCTCGTAACTTTGCCCGGGTATGTCGCCTACCGCGTGCTCGATTTTTTCCACCAGCTCATCTTTGCTCATCGAGGGATCGGGCCATGACTTGCGGTCCTTGACGATGATGAATGTATCGGTGGCGTTCGGCGGCATCGGGTCTGCCGCCAGCTCGGCGGTGCCGGTGCGCGAAAATACAAGTTTCACCTCTGGCAGCCGGGCCACCGCTTTTTCCACCGCGAACTGCATGGCCTGGCTCTGGTCGACCGATGTCCCTGGAATGCGCGCGACTTGCAGCAGCACGTCCTGCTCATCGAGCGTGGGCAGAAATTCCTCGCCCAATGTATGGAAAAGCAGCAACGCGCCGGCGAACGCGGCGGTGGCGATTCCGGCGGTCCACAGGGGCCGCCCGAGTGCACGGTCTAGCCAAGGATGGTACCTGCGTGAAGCTGCCGCAATAATGCGATTTTCCTGATGATTGACGGGACGGGAAAGCCACAGGCCAATCGCCGCTGGCACCAGCGTCAGCGACAGCGCGAAGGCAAACGCCAGCGCCAGGATCACCGTCACCGCCATCGGCGTGAACATGCGGCCTTCGACGCCCTCGAAAGTCAGCAACGGCACGTAGACCAGCATGATGATGGCCTGGCCGTAAACACTGGGCCGTATCATTTCGCGCGCCGCTGCCGCCACCACCTGGCGGCGCTCGGCCTTGTCCAGGGTCCGGCCGGCGGCATGCTGTTGCTCGCCGAGGCGGCGCAAGGCATTCTCAACGATGATGACCGCGCCGTCGACGATCAGGCCGAAATCCAATGCCCCCAGGCTCATCAGATTGGCCGACAGGCCCATGCGCAACATACCGGCCGAGGTCAGCAGCATCGTCACCGGGATGACGGCGGCGGCGATGATCGCCGCGCGAAGATTGCCGAGCAGGGCGAACAGCACGGCGATCACCAGTAATGCGCCTTCGGCCAGGTTGGTCGATACCGTGCGGATGGTCGCGTCAACCAGTCGTGTGCGGTCCAGCACCGGCTTGATGATCACGCCTGGCGGCAGCGAACGGGCGATCTCTTTGAGCCTGGCGTCGACGGCGGCCGCGACGGTGCGGCTGTTCTCGCCGATGCGCATGACGGCTGTGCCCACCACCACTTCGACCCCGCCTTCGGATGCCGAGCCGAATCTGGTTTCCTGGCCGATGCCGACGGTTGCCACTTGCGACAGCAGGACCGGCGTGCCGTTGCGGGTGGCGATCACCGCTTTGGCCAGCTCGTCGATGCTGCCTACGCGAGCATCGGCCTGCACCGTCAGCGCCTCGCCATTTTGCAAGACGATACCGGCGCCCGCGCTGGTGTTGTTGCGCTCAAGCGCTTCGGCAAGCACCGTCAGGCTGATGCCAAAGGCGGCCAGTCGTTGCGGATCCGGCGTCACCACATATTGCTTGACGTAGCCGCCAATGACGTCGACCCCGGCCAGTCCCGGCGTGTTCTTTAGCTGCGGCGCTACGATCCAGTCCTGCACGGTGCGCAGATAAGTGGCCTTGTCGACTCCGGTCCGCAGGATCTGACCATCCGGAGCGAGGTAGCTGCCATCGGCCGCCATGCCTTTGCCTCCCTGGTTACTATGGGTATTGGCGAATTCGACCGTCCACATATAGACGTCCCCAAGACCGGTGGCGATCGGTCCTATCGAGGCCGTCACGCCAGGCGGCAGCACGCGCTCCGCAGTACGCAGTCGTTCAGAGATCTGCTGGCGGGCAAAGTAGATGTCGGTACCGTCCTTAAACACCGTGGTGACTTGCGCAAAACCGTGGCGTGTCAGCGAGCGCGTCGACTCCAGTCCCGGAATGCCGGCAAAGGCTGTTTCGATCGGGTAAGTGACCTGGCGCTCAAGCTCGGCCGGCGCTAGCGCAGGCGCGGCCACGTTGATCTGGACCTGGGTGTTCGTGATGTCCGGTACGGCGTCGATCGGGAGCCGCGCCATGGCCAACGCGCCCAACACGGACAGGATCAAGACACCTAGCAGGACGTGCCAGGGCCGCGCGACGGAAAAATTCACAATGCGTGCGATCATGCCGCAGGCCCTCCGGAGGCATGCATGAGACCATGCTTAGTCATGGTGGTCTCCTGCAGCGCCCTTGCCGTGTTCAGCCTTCAGGATGAAGGTATTGTCGACGGCGATTTGTTCCGCTCCGGTCAGCCCGCTCTGCACGGTGACGTAAGCGCCGGCGATGCCGCCAAGCGCCACGTGCCGGACGGCAAAGCCTTCCTTCTCACGTACAAATACGGTCGGCTTGTCTTCGATGGTTTGCACGGCGGTGCGTGGGATCGCCATGCCGCCGGCGCCGGGCGTGGCGGGCAAAGCAATGCTGGCCCGGACGGTCTCGCCGACCCGCCAGTTGGCCTTGCTATCAGCCAGCGTAGCGATTGCGCGGACTTGGCGGGTGTTAGGATCGAGCACGCGGGAGAGCTGGCTGATGCGTGCACGCGCCGTGCGGTTTTCCGCCGTGATATCGACTGGCGCACCGACCGCAAAACGGCCGGCGTCGGCCGGCGACAAGGACAGTTCGACCGACAGGTTGCCAAGGTCTGCCACCTCGAACAATTTTGTGTGCCCGTCCACCACGTCACCCATATTGATCTGCCTGAAAGTGACGATGCCGCTGATGGGCGCCAACAGGCGCAGTTGCCCGGTCTGACCCGAGCCCGCGCCCGAGCCCGCGCTGCGCAATTGCTGTTGCGCCAGCCGCAGCCGGGCACGCGCTTCGTCCAGCGCCGCCTTGGCGTTGTCGTACTCCTGCCGGGAAGAGACTTTCTGCGAATACAAGCTTTCCTCACGCTGGAACGTGGCCTCGGCCAGCGCGCGCTGGCGTTCGGCGATGGCGGCGTCGGCGGTAAATTGCGCGACTTCCCGGCTGTCGATGATGGCCAGCACGTCGCCGCGTGCGATTGGGTCGCCCAAGCTTTTGCGGACGTCGATCACGCGGCCACTAACCGAGCTGCTGACGGCGGCCGAACGTTGTGGATCGACGGCAATCACGCCGGGCGCGTCAATCGCTCCGGCGAAGTCGCGCCGCACGACACCGAGTTCGATGTTTGCCGCCTGGATCTGCTTGTCGCTAAGCTTGACGAAATCCGCGTGCTCGTCCGCATGTTCTTCCTTGTGTGCCGGCTGGGCGCCGGCCTCGGACTCCGGCTCGGCTTTGCGACCGCATCCGGTCAGGACGAGCAGTGCAAGCAGTACGCTCAGCAGGCTGGCGCGATAGAGGGATTGCATGGGTTAATCCTTGTAAAGGGGGGCGATACTGCCGCGCAGGTAGGCCAGATGCGCTTGGGCCGTGTGAAATGCCGCCAATGCATCGATGGCCGCCTCGCGGGTTTCGGTCAGCGCGCGCTCGGCCTCGATCAATTCAAGTTGCGGAAATTTTCCTGCCGAGTAACCGAGCCTGGCGATACGCGCCGCTTCTTCGGCTGCCGCCAAAGCCGGGCCGCGCGCGGCCTCGGCCGCCGCCAGCGCGTCGGCGACATCGACTTGCGCATGTGATAGCGCTTGTTCGACTTCCTGCATCGCCGCGCCCCGTTCGGCCTGGACGCGCTCGTAATCGGCATGACTCCTGGCCAACGCTTGCGAGCCCCGGTTAAACAAAGGCAAAGGAATGGAGATGCCCAGCACTGCCGCCCGGTCCGGGCTATCGCCGAACCGCCGGCTGCCGGCAATCAGCGTCAGGTCCGGTATGCGGTCGCGGCGGGCGGCGTCGACCCGCGCACTGGCTGCCGCCAGTCGCGCCTCTGCGGCGGCCGCAGCCGGGAGCGTTACAACTTCCTTGTTGTCGCGTGCTGTTACCAGCGATTCGAACCACGTGGCGGCAACGAGGTAAGGCGCCCGGGCGCCGGTGTATCTGCCCAGGTCCGTCAGCGCAAGGTTTAACGCGCGTTCCGCTTTGCCCAGCTTGACATCGGCATTGACCAGCAAGACACGCGCACGTTCCTCTTCGATCGGCGACGCCTTTCCAACCGCCACCCGTTGGTGCGCCGCGCGCGCCGCTTGCCCGGCCAGTTCGTGGCCGTCGCGCATCACGCTGAGGCGCTGCTCGGCCGCTGCCACAGCAATGAACGCGACCGTGACACGCTGCGTAATATCGGCGCGGGTGGCGTTCAGGCCAAGCCGGGTGGCGCCACGTTCGGCTTCGGCTACGCGGCGGCGCGCTTCGCGCTTGCCCCCTAATTCGATGGGAACCGACACCGCCAGCGTGCGTTCGCTACTACCGAAGTCGGCGTATCGGCCCGTTCCCATGACGTTTTCGGCCTGGTATGAGAGGGTTGGATTGGGCGCCAGCGCCGCGACATCGACATTCGCATCGGCCGCCCGAAGTGCCGCCTCGGCCGCCGCCAGCGCCGGAGCGCTCTGTTGCGCCCGGGATATCGCGTCGGCTAACGTCAGCGTGGTGGTTTGCGCATGGACCGGAGGTGGAAGCAGGGCGCCCAACAGCACTGACGCAATGACAACAGCAACGCGTTTATGCATGTTGTTTCTCTGGATTCTGCAGTTCTTGCCGGGCGCGACCGATCACTTCACGCGCCGACGTCAGGCCGAGTATCGCCATGATCGAGGCCACGGCGATGTCGGGCCACGCGGCGCCGGTGCCAAACACGCCCAGCGCGGCCAGCAGGACGGCGCAGTTGCCTATCATGTCGTTCCGCGTGCAGAGCCATACAGAACGCATGTTGGCGTCCCCGTCGCGGAAGGCATACAGCCACCAGGCAACGATGCCATTGGCGGCGAGCGCAAGCACGCCGACCGCGCCCATGGTCTCGGCTACGGGCGTGTGGCCACCCAAACCGGTCCACAGGGCGCGGGCCAGCACGACCAGTCCGAATATGCCCATTACTACACCTTTGGCGTAGGCGGTGCGGCTGCGCCAGACGGTCGCCATGCCCAGCACGAACAGCGAAACGCCATAGTTGGCGGCGTCGCCGAGGAAATCCATGGAGTCGGCCAGCAGCGAGGCGGATTGCGCTTGTACGCTGGCAACGACTTCAACCAGGAACATGACGGCGTTAATCAATAGCGCCAGCCACAGCACTTTACGGTAGCGTGGGTCCGGTGCGCCTCCGGAATCGCAGGAACCAGAACAGCAATCAGCCATGACAACCTCCCGTGCAAAAGTGCATTAGAATCCCTGTAGCTACTACAAGGTCAAGGGGAAGTGTGATGAACTTGAAAATAGGCGAGCTGGCGGCGCGAACTGGTTGCCAGGCCGAAACCATTCGCTACTACGAACGACGGGGCTTGCTGGACGCTCCAACCCGCTCTGGCGGTAACTACCGGCTGTACGGCGCCACGCACGTGGATCGCCTGACTTTCATCCGTCGCTGTCGGGGGCTGGACATGTCGCTCGACGAAGTGCAGTCGCTGCTGGCGTTCCAGGATCATCCGGAGCAGCCATGCTGCGGCGTGAACGACTTGTTGGACCAACATATCGGAGAGATCCAGCGCAAGATGTCCGAGCTGCAATCGCTGCAGGACGAGCTGTTGCGGCTACGCGCACGTTGTCAAACTACGGGACGAGTGCGCGAATGTGAAATTCTGCGCGACCTTGTCGCGTAACCTATTAGTCGTTCGGCGCTAAGGTTCTTCGAACATTTCCAGTACGAATTTTCGCCAACAAGCTCTATAAACTAAACCTGGCACCTATCTCAGTCAAGACGTCGTTTGGCATACGCTTACCGTCGACCGGCCTTCCAGGCGCAGCTGGGCCACGCTGAGCACGATCACGCCGGACAGGACGCTGGCAGCCGCTGCGGGCACCAGCGGTGTGTTTAACACTGTGACTGCCACCAGTTGGCTTGGCGCATTGCCGCCGGCAGGTGCCTCGTTACCGAAACGCTTGCGCCAACTGAACAGCTGGTTGGTATTGATTTTCAGCTCTCGCGCGATCAGCGATAAAGATGCGCCGTCAATCAAGGTGCGCGCCACGGCGGCACGCTTGAATTCATCGCTATACTGGCGATACGGGCCGTGTTTCGCCCTGGTTGGGGCTGGTTGAATTGTTGCGTCCATAAGTTCATCCCCGAATCATTGCTGAAAGAGTTTAAGCGCTACTGAGTATTGCCCTCCCACGCCGTGCGCATCTTCCCAGCGACTCGGTTAAGGCGCTGTGTCTATCGCTGTAGGGTCCGCTATAGCCCCCAATAGCCATTGGGTACCAAGTAATAGTTGCTTTCTGCCGCATATTAGCTACAAATGAAACCATCTACTTCAGGTTGGTGGCAAGCGTTGGTTATGACGAAGATTCAGGCAGCGTAACGAGAATTAATCTTTCATCCTCCGGCAGAGCGCGCGGATTTTATGTGTTTCCTACCCGTTGCCCTCCTTGCCTTTTCAAGATCCAGTTTCAAACGCTGATTTTCGTCACGCAACTCAGCTATCTCCAGCTCGCGTTTCTCGTGCTCTTTGTCTACACCGGCTGCTTGCACTCGACTAACATATGGCGTCAATGACTCAGGGTTGGTCTGCCCCATCCTTATAGAAACCGCTGCCGCTATCGAAGCCACACTGGTATCCAAGTTCTGCAGTCGACGCCGCGCCATTTCCTCCTCAATACTGTCATTCGCGAATTTTCTACGGAAACTATGGGCGGCTGCGCCATGCTCCTGAACACCCACCTTTCGTAGAGCTTTTCCAATAATCTGGGATATCGTCTGTTCCGATAGCGGAGCACCGTCACGTACCGAGAAGAATAAGCGCCCGCCTGTTCGGCTTTCTGACCAGCCCTTGTCCAACATAATTTTTCGTCGTACCTGATCTATGTAATCGCAAACTCGAAATGCCAATCGAAATGGAATCGCGTATTTTTTTTCGTAGCCAAATTTTTGCGCCGGCGGCACGACATCCCAATGCACATTACGCGTTGCCTCAATTTCCTCTCGCCGGAACTGAGCTGCAAGCAAGGAATTGATTGATCCTCTTCGCAATCCAACTTGGTCCGCCAATTCAAGCATAAGTACGTTACGATTCGCAACTGCAAACGATTCTTGCTCGAGAAAAAGATCAATAATCTCATCCTTGTCTCTTTTTGTCGCAACATACTTTACCCGATGTTTCGAGCCCTCACCTACGTTCCGATAAAGCAGTGGATAGCAGTCGCGCTGGCTAATCACAAAACTTTTTTTTCCTCGGCCTAATCTCTTTTCCGGAAGATCCTCGAAAATAGACTGAACTTTGCAATTTTTAGGTCCGATTAGCCCCCTCAGGTTTTCAGACCGCTGGAACCAGACTAAGAAACCATAAATCCTTCGCAGCTTCGAATTCACCGTCCGTCTTAATGAATTTTCGCTTAGTGAACGGTTTCGGCTACCGCGCACACGGTTAAGTTCGGAATCTCTGAAGGCCTTAAGGAAATCATCATCTACGTTCGCCACAGTCGAATCCTGCTCGAATAAATATTCTAGGAACCGTCTTACATAAAGTATCTCATTCTTCACCGTCTTACTGTCTAGCGACTCCTCATCCGACAAAAAGCTGCAGAAATCGATCAGAGGATTAACCAGTCTCTGGCCATCTTCCTTATCATATGCAACCAGACCGAGCTTTTTTCCATCTAACGTTCTCCAAGAAATATGAATACGCGTCTCACGTTGGCCAGCATTGCCAATATAATTCATTAAATCCCTCGAATAGTTCTAATTTTCTTTAAAGATCTGGTCAATTCTGCGTTCTCTCGTCGCACCTCTGCTATTTCGGTCTCTAACTCCGAAAGAAGCTTAGCTACCTCCTCAAGGTCCGCATCCGCTTGCCCCTGCACACGGTTGACCTTAGCATCCAAGCGTCTCACTAAACTTCGCAAGTTCACCAACTCATCTTCCAGCACGCCATTTCGTATCTCTGCCAGCCTTAGTTGCCTACGCAGCTCAGCCAAGGCAGGCGCACGCTCTTTTTTTTCTTGCTGTAAAGCTCGTGCCTTTAGTTGACTAATCAATAATTCAATTTGTTTTCGATAGGCAGGATGACGTCGTAATGTATCATTGGCATTGCGACTAAAATCCTCCAATGTTTCAGCGACTGTAGAACACTGCTTAGAACGCTCCCAGAAATTGAACTGGCGCAAAGAAGTCGGGTAATAATCAATCTTGCTCGGCCCGCGCGGCAGCTTGATATTTTCCTCATCTTGGCCAGAGGCATATGGAATCCCATTCTTCACCCACTGCTCAAGAATAGATATTTTCGTTTTGATATTCTGCAGTGCATTCTGTTGATTTGCTAAAGCTGCTTTCGGCTTCGTTGCCGCCATCCCTAAAACGTACATCTTTGAATTCCGTCGGTTAAGTTGCTTCTTTAACGAAGCCCATGCGCTTTTCCTGCAATGCAATTATTTGCATCAAATTATCATGTTCGATCTGGGCTCGTCGTTGTGTTAGACTAGGCGGGGTATTGCATTTTTCGCTTAGTGTCCTGAGATCAGTATGTAGATTTCTTAAATAATCCATGTTTGTGTGATGGTAAGCACACGATGCGCAGACTTGCGCACTTGCATTATGCCTCTGCAGTTCAACAGCGGAGTCATCTCGGCATTTAGCGAAATGTGTACTTGAGGTTACCCCGGCCATGCATTGGCCATGTTCCATAGTCTTAGGCGAGTGTCCTCGCGCTTTCAAAATTTCCGAGAGGAGTTTCGCGCTTTCTGCCAAATCTTTGCCATCGAACTCCACGTGCTTTGAAAATTTGGAGTAAATCTTCTTGATGAATCGGGTATACCCGCCTGCACATGGCTTCCCGGAAAGCACCTCAAATACTGTTTCCGCCAACAGCTCGTCACTTACTACAGAGATTTCGCTCTGTATTTCAACAATCTCACGTTCGTAAGCAATTCTTCTCTGCTCTCGCGTTATATCGAACTTCTCAGCAATGGAACTAGCATTGTCAATAATTGCTGGATCCGTTACGTAAGTCATGCTCATACATAAATCGAAATGAACTAGCTGCTGGGCCAAGGCTTGCAAGGAGCCGTTCTTGTAACGATAAACAAGAATGAGGGCGTATGCGCGGCGAAGCATATGGGGAGCGAGATCAAAGCTATCTGGTTGACCAAGTGCCAGCGAGACGAAACCCCAAGCGCCCTCATGCGGTCGGACTTCAAAGTGGAACCAGCACCGTTTCGCACTCACGCCTTTAATGCGGCTAAAACGACGGTAAGAAAATAGCGTTCGCTGCCGCGCTGGGACAGCGTCAATCTTTCGTAATTTCAGTGCGTTGTCAACTTTTTCAAAGCTAGATGCAAGAGATTTAAGCAAGCTTATTGCATCAAACGTAGATTCATTGATATAAAATTTTAAATAGTCGCGTAGAGATTTTTCGATGTAGAACTCCGCCGCGAAGAGTTTCAGTTCTTGATCTATGACATTCACCGCATCCCAATGAATTCCATATTTGGGATGGGAAATCTCGTCTCGACGTCTGCCGTTCATCAACCCAATCAAGAAAAAGCAGCTAGAAAAGAGATTTAACAGTGCACTCCGCACTGAAAGTTCGCCGTTATGTTTGCGTTTAACATTATCAATATTTGTGATCTTGAAAGGGGATTTCAAGTTTATACATTTGGCGTTCTCAGAAGCTTTCAATATGGTGTCCAGTTCATGCCCTAACACCACCCTCTTTTCGTTATGTGCCTTTATCACGGACTCACACATCTCATCCACCAATTTAACGAGGGGTGGGCCATAGCGATAGACCCACCGGAAGGACTCCGCGAGCATCTGTGTCGCCTCTTGCGCACCGATGTTGCGAGTACGCCCAGCGCTCTGGCTACTAAGTTTTTCTGCGGTCGATCTCGTTCTAGGATAGGGAACAAAACAAATACCAAGATCGAAGGGGATATGATACAGCCTGTTTATATGTTGAAAAATGCCCCTTAACATACTTGCAGATGGATGATGATCCTCGGCAAGCAACAATGCTTCGTTGACGATCTGTTCCTTATCAACTTTATCTCCAGCACATTGAATTTTTTTCAATGACTCAAGATATATTTTTGACTCACGACCTCGAACATTCGTTGCGATTAGCTCACAAAACCGGCCTGTGTTAATCGAGGCGTTCGTGAAAAGTGATTTTATCTCGACCGCATTAGCCGTGAGGCAAAATGATTTGAGTCTCGATCTGATTCCGAGTGCCAACTGCCACCCGCCGGCTGCAAGATCCTTTGCAAGAGTCATAAATTCTGAATCACTCATCTGATCCGGCCTGTATTTCCCCAGCCTCCAACAATACTCAAAAAATTTGACCACCGATACTAGTGCGTCCAATGCTCGTACGTGTTGCCCCTTTTCTGAGTCGGCGATAGTCCAATAATCGTTCACAACCAGAACTGCAGCGGCGGCAAGATGTGGTTGCGCAGTTAGTCTTTGCGGATAGGAGTAAACTCGATTTTCAGGAAGCCAAAATTTAGACAGATCGCAGATTATTTTTTCGTCCTCGTCGACTCGAGCGGATAGATTCTTCAGTTGCAACCGCCAACCTAGATGCAATTTAAGTTGAGGGTGTAATTTTTTAGCAACCTCTGATTCCAGGTCGTATTTTTCTTCATATGCTTCTAGCCGATCGCCTCCAACGGCGCTAACGTTATTTACCAATCGAATTCTCCAAACTCTTCTCAGTCTTCTTCAACATAGTAGAGTACAAACTATTTTTAACATAGTCGTAAAGGGCGAGTACAAACATCATTTTATCAAGGTGATTGACTTTGAATGCTCCCGGATTATTATCAATGAGACGCTTCCAGTTTTTGAGATAATAAATCCTGCTTCGCGCAATTTCTTCTAGTCGGCTTGCATCAATGATGATGCGTCGATTCGGGCAACCGCCTTCACCATGACACTTCTGCGCGGAACAGATCGCCCCGTCAAGATAATCTTCCAACGGCGGATGCGAAGGATTGGCACAACTAGCCCCGTCGCCGATCGGAACGAGGAGCTCCTTATCGATCCTCTTTTCGTCAAATTTTAAAAAAACGCTATCACCGACTTCGGACATTCTGAAATGAACAGTTGCCTCCAACCTACGCTGGAATTCAAGGTTTATTGATGAATTAATACGCTCAAATATTTCTTGCTCCAAATATCGCCCGGTTGTGGAAAGGCGTGCGTGGCCGGCGACGCGCCTAGTAGCGTCTAGGTTTCGGAATCGCAGTTGCTGTGCGACTAGAAATTGCGCCCTAATCTGATCGAGCGAGAACCTCGGAAGATCATGCTTTCGAATTAGGATATTAAGTGCGTTTTGAAAACCGATGTACTGTTGCGTTAACGTTTCAGCACCTCCCAATGTGAAGGTAAACCACAAACGTTGCTCTTCGGGAGCGACAACTCCTAGAGACTTAAGTTGGCGAAGATTCCAAAGAGCAAGATTTATTGCCTCTAAAGCATATCGATGTGTGTGATCAAGAAAAACTGTCGGCGTATCATCATCTGTTTTTGATTTGAATCCCTGAATCTCCGCCTTTCCTGAAAGCACGCCGACGTTACAGCCGTCTTCCTTGATCATCGTAGCGTGCATTTGCACAAGGGAGGTCGAGTTCCAACCGGTATAGCACAACAAAAGAACGAACACGGCAATGAGTTCGGACGAGAGCATCCGATAAGGAGTGATGAGAATTCGTCGAATGGGGTCACCTTTCCAAAATTTCTTGTCGATTTTAAATGAATCAATCAACGCATCTTTCAATACGGGAAAAGAGACGCCAGATCCATTGCCCGAACGTCCCATGCCCATTTCGTGAGCAACTTGTGCATATAGTCCAATTCTGCGCTCTGAGCTAAATTGTTGCTTAGCTTGGTCGTAAGACCATTGTGAATAGCCTCCAACTTTCAACAAATTTTCGAGGATCCTTCGTTCAACCGAAGTTGGCGGAATCGCTGAGAGTTCGATTACCCTCTTGCGGACGCTAGCCCAAAACTGCAGTTCAGTTATACAAGCTTCGATAATCTTGCCTAAGTCGAACTCTACTTTGGCCTGCGCCTTTGTATAAAGGTCAGTTATCGTCTCATGTGAAATAGCTCCGAGCGGTTCTTTTGCCTCTGCCATATCAGCCGAATCGTCGACCAAGTCACTAATCAACTTACGCGGCTTTGATTTCCCAAAGAAGTTTTTTCGATATCTTAATGATTCAGTTGTTATCTGCTCTTGAAACGGTAACTCCCGTGTTGCACGCAGAACACATTTTCTAAAGTACGCGAAGCTCCGTTCCCTCGTTTGTGGTGTCCAGGCCCTATCCGTCTGAATGCTGCTTTCCAGCCGCTGAAAAAGCAGCCGTAGTTCATTACGTCCAACTTTTTGGCACCGAAGATTTATCAATTCTAAACAATCAGGTTGCTCGACAGCGAGATGGAACACTCGACTAAGGCCGGCTATCTCAGAGGTGTCTAAAGGATGCTCACTTGACTTCGCGGCCAAGCTCTGCACCATCTGCCGAGCCCACGCTCCTTTGGAAAGCGCCCCGACGTGGAAATTGATGTCTTGATCGTAAGTCCTAGTCCTCACCTTGTGTCGAGTTGCAATAACGATTTGTCTTAGCTGTGTCGTGCTCATGTCATATGTCGTGATCTGCAAAGAGGCGTGATTCTACCTAGTGAAGGGCTGTGTTGCTCACTGTGAACATGTTACCTTGACATCGACCGTCAACCTGGCGCCCGCCGACCTGCCCAAGGAATCGGGCCGTTTCGACCTGGCGATTGCACTCGGCATCCTGGCCGCTTCTCGGCAAATCCCGTCGTCGGCGCTGGACCAGTACGAGTTTGCCGGCGAGCTGTCGTTGTCAGGCGAGCTGCGACCGATCCGTGGCGCGCTGGCGATGGCGCTGGCCATGGCGCGCGCGCCCCGCGCCGCCGGCGCCCAGCTGGCCTTCATCGTGCCGCAGGCGAATGCCGACGAAGCGGCGCTGGTCGCCGGTGCCGCCATTTATCCTGCCAGCTCGCTGCTGCAAG
>Ga0308163_10001020_pt1 | contig 35484 bp, 24 predicted proteins | sample PhyTR1_FD_201037 | JGI IMG/M metagenome (GOLD analysis project Ga0308163, IMG submission 201037) | Phyllosphere microbial communities from UC Gill Tract Community Farm, Albany, California, United States - DLSLT.R1 | ecosystem: Host-associated > Plants > Phyllosphere > Unclassified | place: USA... | reverse complement strand
CCATGGCCAACCACATTCTCGAGATGCGCGGCATCACCAAGACGTTCCCCGGCGTCAAGGCGCTGCAGGACGTCACCCTCGAGGTCACGCGCGGCACGTGCCACGCGATCTGCGGCGAGAACGGCGCCGGCAAGTCGACCCTGATGAAGGTCCTCTCGGGCGTCTACCCGGCCGGCTCCTACGACGGCGACATCGTGCTCGAGGACAAGGTCGTCAAGTTCTCCGGCATCCGCGACAGCGAGAAGTCGGGCGTGGTGATCATCCACCAGGAGCTCGCGCTGAGCCCCTTCCTCTCCATCGCGGAGAACATCTTCCTCGGCAACGAGATCAGCAAGGGCGGGTTCATCGACTGGAACGCCACCAACGTGGAGGCCGCGAAGCTCCTCGCCCGTGTCGGGCTGAGCGACAACCCGGCCACCCGGATCGCCGACATCGGCGTCGGCAAGCAGCAGCTCGTGGAGATCGCGAAGGCGCTCTCCAAGGAGGTGAAGCTCCTCATCCTCGACGAGCCCACGGCCGCGCTCAACGACGAGGACTCCGCCCACCTGCTCGACCTGATCAAGCACCTCAAGGGCCAGGGCATCACGAGCATCATCATCAGCCACAAGCTGAACGAGATCAAGGCGATCGCCGACGCCGTCACGATCATCCGCGACGGCAAGACCATCGAGACCCTCGACCTCGGGCGCGACTCCATCAGCGAGGAGCGGATCATCAAGGGGATGGTCGGCCGCGACCTCCAGAGCCGCTACCCCGACCGCACCCCCGACATCGGCGAGGAGGTGCTGCGCATCGAGGACTGGACGGTCCATCACCCGCAGGAGCACTCCCGCGTCGTCGTCGACCACGCCAACCTCGACGTGCGCGCGGGCGAGGTCGTGGGCATCGCCGGGCTCATGGGCGCGGGCCGCACCGAGCTGGCGATGAGCGTCTTCGGCCGCTCCTACGGCGCCAACATCTCCGGCAAGCTCTACAAGCGCGGCAAGGAGATCACCGCCCGCACCGTGGGGGAGGCGATCAAGAACGGCCTCGCGTACGCCACGGAGGACCGCAAGCACTACGGCCTGAACCTCATCGACGACATCAAGCGCAACGTCTCGGGCGCCGCGCTCGAGAAGCTGTCGAAGGCCGGCTGGGTCGACGCGAACCAGGAGTACGTCGTGGCCGACGGCTACCGGACGTCCATGAACATCAAGGCGCCGAGCGTCGGGTCCATCACCGGGAAGCTCTCCGGCGGGAACCAGCAGAAGGTCGTCCTCTCGAAGTGGATGTTCTCCGACCCCGACGTGCTGATCCTCGACGAGCCCACCCGCGGCATCGACGTCGGCGCCAAGTACGAGATCTACACGATCATCAACGCGCTCGCCGCGCAGGGGAAGGCGGTCATCGTCATCTCCAGCGAGCTCCCCGAGCTCCTCGGCATCTGCGACCGGATCTACGCCCTCTCCGCCGGGCGCATCACCGGCCAGCTGCCGATATCCGAGGCGACGCCCGAGAGCCTCATGACCTACATGACCAAGGAAAAGGAATAGTCAGCATGTCCAGTCTCAGCAATGTGGCGGGTTTCCTCGTCAGCCGCCTCAGGCAGATCGGCATCTTCATCGCGCTGATCGCGATCGTGGTGCTGTTCCAGATCCTCACCGACGGGACGCTCCTCGAGCCCCGCAACGTCACGAGCATCGTCGTCCAGAACGCCTACATCCTGATCCTCGCGATCGGCATGGTGATGATCATCATCGCCGGCCACATCGACCTCTCGGTCGGATCCGTGGTCGCGCTCATCGGCGCCGTCTCGGGCGTGTTCGCGGTGAACTGGGGCTGGCCCTGGTACCTCTCGATCATCGTGAGCCTCATCATCGGTGGCCTCATCGGCGCGTGGCAGGGCTTCTGGGTGGCGTACGTCGGCATCCCCGCCTTCATCGTGACCCTCGCCGGCATGCTCACGTTCCGCGGCCTCGCGCAGATCGTGCTGGAGAACCGGCCGATCACGCCGTTCCCCGACGAGTACGTCGCGGTCGGCTCCGGGTTCCTGCCCGACCCCACGAACCGCGAGGCCATCCTCGAGCCGATCACCGTGGCGCTCGGCGTCATCGCGGCGCTGTTCCTCGTGCTCTCCGCGGTGCGCGAGCGTCGTGCCCGCGTGAAGCTCAACCTCGAGGACGAGCCGTTCGCCTGGTTCATCACCAAGCTCGCCACCATCGCGGTGCTCGTGCTCGGCATCACCTACCTGCTCGCGAGCTACAACGGCACGCCGATCGTCCTGGTCATCCTCGCGGTGCTGGTGCTCGTCTACACGGCGGTGATGGGCCGCAGCATCTTCGGTCGCCACATCTACGCCCGAGGCGGCAACCTGAACGCGGCGCAGCTGTCCGGCATCAACACGAAGCGCGTGGACTTCCTCCTCTTCGTGAACATGGGCTTCCTGGCCGCCCTCGCGGGCATCGCCTTCACGGCGCGCAGCAACTCGGCGCTCCCCGCGGCCGGCAACGGCTTCGAGCTCGACGCGATCGCCGCGGTGTTCATCGGCGGCGCGGCCGTCACGGGCGGCATCGGCACCGTGACCGGCGCCATGATCGGTGGTCTGATCATGGGCGTGCTCAACAACGGCATGTCGCTGCTCGGCCTCGGCACGGAGTACCAGCAGCTCATCAAGGGCCTCGTGCTCCTGCTGGCCGTCGCGTTCGACGTGTTCAACAAGAGCCGCGGATCGAAGTCCGCGAGCTGATCCACCCGCACCACCCGCGCTGACGCGCACGAGGGGCCCGGCATCCACGAGGATGCCGGGCCCCTCCGTCGTGCGGGGCCGGATTCTCTCCCGGGAGAACGAGGACCGGGAAACGTGCTGCCCGTTAGCGTCGAGCTCCATGGGCGGCACGGTGCGGGCTAGGGAGAGCACGCGGACAGCTGCTGCCTCACGACCGGTCGGCCCCGGCCATCGGCCACGCGAGAGCGGGGGGAGCAGACGCGACCGGAGCCGCGGCGCCCTCGGCGTGGAGGGGTGCTGATGCGCGGCCGCGCCGTACGCGTCGTGCTCGTCATCGACCGCGGGCTCCTCCGGGACGGGATCCACGCGCTGCTCCTCGCCGAAGGCGACATCGACGTCGTGGGCGTGTGCGACGACGGCCCCACCGCCGTCCGTGCCTGCGTCGAGCAGGCGGCGGACGCGATCGTCGTCGACGCGCGCATCCTGGACATGCGCCTGCAGCAGCAGGCCGCCGTCATCCGCGCCCGGCACCAGGCGTTCCGGGTCGTGTCGCTGCACGAGGGCGCGCAGACCCCGGCCGGGCTGCCCGCGGGTGGGGATCGTGTGGACGCTCGCGTGTCGACGGCCGCGTCGTTCGCGGTGCTGGCGGGAGCAGTCCGTGGCGATCCCAGGTCGCACGGGGCGTCTCAGCGCCTCACCGCCCGGGAGGTCGAGGTCGTGGTGCTCCTGGCGCGGGCGCTGACGAACAAGCAGATCGCCCACCGTCTCGGCATCGCGCCGGGGACCGTGAAGCGCCACATCAGCAACGTGATGGGGAAGCTGGGGGCGGTCTCGCGATTGGACGTGGTGAATCGGATGCGGTGATCGCCCGGCGACGAGCTCCCGAGGTGGCTCGAAGGGCGCGTCGCCCCATTCCTATCGGAACCGGCGGTGGTGTCCATATGGCCCGAACGGCGCAGGCGCCGATCGGCTTGAGAGGAGATAGCGTCGCGAATGCCCGGGAATCGGAATGCAAATCGACCCGGATATCGATTGAGGCTCATGCGACATGTGAAGTTGTACTCAGGGATCGGGGCCGTCGCGCTGATCGGCGCCTGCCTGTCATCGGCCCTGCCGGCCATGGCAGGTCCGCAGAAGGCGGTCGACCACGCGGTCGAACCGATCGTGATGCCAGACGGCCATGAATTCTATTCCCAGGATCAGATCGACGCGGCCTGGCAGAAGGCGGTCCGGGAATTCCCCGGGGAGCTGCCTGTGGGTCAGCACTTCCCGGAGCTCGCCCCGTCGTTCTTCCACCCCGCGGACGGGACGGCCTACACCTACGAGGCCGGGATACCGGCGCAGATCGTGGCCCGCTACTCGCGGTGCGCCTGGCTGGAGCAGTCGGACGCCTTCACACCGAACACCGTCCTCAGCGTCCATTCCGAGAGCGAGATTGACGCCCAGCTCGATCCGGCGGCGTGGCAGGCCATGCCGGCGGTGAAGGACGACATGGACGTGTCCGCCTACATCGCCTCCGTGGACGACTACGCCCGGGCGACGGGGCAGGACCCGCGCGCGGTCGAGTTCCGGAGCGAATGCGCCGTCTACACGGAGTCGAACCGATGAGCGTGCGTGAGCGGTCGAGCCGCCGGCTGTGGCGGCGGTCCACCGGGATGTCCCTCCTCGCCGGGCTCGTGGTCCTCGGAGCCGTGGTGATCGTGGCCGAGCCGGCCTCCGCGAATCAGGAGCACATCACCGGAAGCCAGGAGACCTTCGTGAACGTGATGTACCAGCACGCGCGCTACGAGAACAACGCCCGCAACGGGGAGAGCGTCAAGATGACGTCCGCCGATCGAGGAGCGGGCGGCACGTATTCCATGGGCCTGCGCCGACCCGGGGTCAGCGCTTCCTTCGCGAAGGCGACGGAGATCCCCGAGATCGGGCGGACCTTCACGCCTTTCAAGAGCGTGAGCACCGGCACCATCGGCAACCCGCCCGGCACCTTCTACCTCACGGTCTCGATCGTCGGGGGCTGCGGGGGAGACGGCTGCGGCACGATCACCTGGGGAGCTGAGCTCCGCTACAACCTGCCTCTGAGCTGAGGGCGAGGCCGCTCGCCGGCACCGATCCCGCTGCACTCGGTCGAATAGGGCCCGGCATCCGCGTGGATGTCGGGCTTTCGCCCGTCGCCGAGCAGCGGATGGGGAGAGACGAGCATGCATCACGGTCGTCTGGATGCGATCCCGAGTGCTCCGCCGCAGCGCCGACGGCGCGTCCGTCATGGATCCCAGGACCCATCTCGAGCGAAGGCGATCCCCCTGCAGATCCCTTCCCGATCCGTTTCCGCTGCGGTCCGGGTGCTGCTGGCCTCGGCCGCCCTCACCGGCCCCGCCGCTCACGCGTCCCATCATCCGCCGGTCCCGACCGAGGCTCGAACGCGAGTCGCGCAGCCGACTACCCCAGGCGAAGGACGACAGGGAGGCCGTCCAGCAGGGGGCGAGCGTACTGGGAAGGACATGCTCCATGCCGGCGACGGCTGCCGTCAGCTGGCCGGCGGACGACTTCCGGCGAGCGGCGCGCCGTGCTCTTGCGTGGGCGACGTGACGCGGATCTGCACCGGACAACGGCGCCGTGCGAGTCAGGAGACCTGCGTGGTCACGACGTGAGCGCGTGAAGCGACGGAAGCCGCCTCCGCGATGCGGAGGCGGCTTCCCGCTGTGTATGCGGGTGCGGACTCTAGGAGCGCGCGCCCATCAGGTGCTCGAGCGCCAGCTGGTTGAGGCGGACGAAGCCGAAGCCCTTGGCGTCGAAGTACGACGGGGCGTCGAAGTCCTCGTAGGAGGAGCGGTCGGCGAGGATGTCGTCGTAGGACTCGCCCTCGTTGAGCGTCGGCGTGTAGATGTCCTGCACCTTGGCGGCGGCGAGCGCCTCCTGGACCTCGGGGTCGGCGCGGAACGCCTGCGCGCGCTCCTTGAGGAGCAGGTACATGCGCATGTTCGCGGCCGCCGAGTCCCACACGCCCGTGATGTCCTCGGTGCGGCTGGGCTTGTAGTCGAAGTGGCGCGGGCCGTCGTACGAGCGGCCGCCGCCCACGCCGCCGTTCTCCAGCAGGTCGACGAGCGAGAACGCGTTCTGCAGGTCGCCGTGGCCGAAGACGAGGTCCTGGTCGTACTTGATGCCGCGCTGGCCGTTGAGGTCGATGTGGAAGAGCTTGCCCTGGTACAGCGCCTGCATGATGCCGGCGGTGAAGTTGAGGCCCGCCATCTGCTCGTGGCCGACCTCGGGGTTCACGCCGACGAGCTCGGGGCGCTCGAGGGTCTCGATGAAGGCGAGCGCGTGGCCGAGGGTCGGCAGCAGGATGTCGCCGCGGGGCTCGTTGGGCTTCGGCTCGATGGCGAAGCGGATGTCGTAGCCCTTGTCGGTGACGTAGTCGCCGAGGAGGTTGACGGCCTCGCGGTAGCGCTCGAGCGCGCCGCGGACGTCCTTGGCGGAGTCGTACTCGGCGCCCTCGCGGCCGCCCCACATGACGAAGGTCTGCGCGCCGAGCTCGGCGGCGAGGTCGATGTTGCGGAGGACCTTGCGGATCGCGAACCGGCGGACCGCGCGGTCGTTCGAGGTGAAGCCGCCGTCCTTGAAGACGGGCGCGGAGAAGAGGTTGGTGGTGACCATCGGGACGACGACGCCGGTGTCGCTGAGCGCGCCCTTGAGGCGGTCGATCTGCTTCTGGCGCTCGGCGTCGGTGGATCCGAAGGCGAAGAGGTCGTCGTCATGGAAGGTGAGGCCGTAGGCGCCCAGCTCCGAGATGCGCTCGACGCCCTCGACCACGTCGAGGTCGGAGCGGGTCGGGCCGCCGAACGGGTCGGCCCCGGTGTATCCGATGGTCCAGAGTCCGAACGAGAACTTGTCCTCGCGGGTGGGGGTGAGCGCCATGGTGTCTCCTGTCAGCGTCGTCGGTGATTTGTTGCTAGCTACAACCTAATCGGCGTGCGGGCCCCGCGCAACGTCGACATGGCGGCGCGGGCGGGTCGCGGGCGGAGCGGACGGCGTGGCGCGGGCGGGTCGGGTGGACGCGCGGGAGGCGTCCCGGCAGGATGGCGGGAGGTCGTCGTCGACCGCGCGCACGCGCATCCGCCGGCCCCATCGCCCCGACGGAGAGGTCCCGACCGCCATGACCGACGCATCGCCCACCGCTGCAGGCGCACCCGCCCCCGACGACCGGGGGACCGGCCTCGACTTCCCGCCCGGGTTCCTGTTCGGATCCGCGACCGCCGCGTACCAGATCGAGGGCGCCGTCCACGAGGGCGGCCGCGGGGAGTCCATCTGGGACGCCTTCAGCCGCACGCCCGGGAAGGTCCTCGGCGGCGACACCGGCGACGTGGCCGACGACCACTACCACCGCCTCGAGTCCGACCTCGACCTGATGCAGGAGCTCGGCCTCGAGGCGTACCGGTTCTCGATCGCGTGGCCGCGCATCCAGCCCACCGGGCGCGGACCGGCGAACCCCGAGGGGCTCGCCTTCTACGGGCGGCTCGTCGACGGGCTCGTCGCGCGCGGGATCACGCCCATCGCGACGCTCTACCACTGGGACCTCCCGCAGGCGCTCGAGGAGGAGGGTGGCTGGACGAGCCGCGAGACGGCGTACGCCTTCGCCGACTACGCCCGGATCATGGGCGAGGCGCTCGGCGACCGCGTCGGCACCTGGACCACGCTCAACGAGCCGTGGTGCTCGGCGTACCTCGGCTACGCGGCCGGCGTGCACGCGCCGGGACGCACCGACGGGGAGGCGTCGTTCCGCGCGGTCCACCACCTCAACCTCGCGCACGGGCTCGCGGTCGCCGCGCTCAAGGAGGTCGTGCCCGTCGACGCGCGGTTCTCCATCACGCTCAACCTGCACGTGATCCGCGGCGAGGGCGACACCGGCCCCGAGGCCGTCCGCCGCGTCGACGGCGTCGGCAACCGCGTCTTCCTCGACCCGCTGCTGAACGGCGTCTACCCGGCCGACGTCATCGCGGACACGGCGGGGATCACCGACTGGTCGTTCGTGCTGCCGGGCGACACGGACCTGATCCGCCAGCCGCTCGACCTGCTGGGCGTCAACTACTACAACACCAGCCGGGTGCGGATGCGCGACGGCTCGTCCGCGGCGGGCGGCACCTCGATCCACGGCGACGTCGCCGCGTCGCCCTTCCCGGGCACCGACGACGTCGACTTCCTCGAGCAGCCCGGGCCGTACACGGCGATGGGCTGGAACATCGAGCCGCAGGGCCTCGAGGACCTGCTCGTGGCGCTGCACGAGGAGTTCCCGGGCCTCCCGCTCATGGTCACGGAGAACGGGGCCGCGTTCGACGACGAGGTGACCGTGGGGGAGGACGGCGCGCGCGCCGTGCACGACGCCGACCGGATCGACTACCTCACGCGGCACTTCGCCGCCGCCCACCGCGCCATGGCCCGCGGCGTCGACCTCCGCGGCTACCAGGTGTGGTCGCTCCTCGACAACTTCGAGTGGGCCTTCGGGTACTCGAAGCGGTTCGGGATCGTGCACGTCGACTACGGCACGCAGGAGCGCACGCCCAAGGACAGCGCGCTCTGGTACGCGCGGCTGATCGCCGACCGGCGCATCCCCGCGGCCGACGCGCGCCCGCAGCGGGACGTGCGACCCGGCTCGTGAGCGCGCCCCTGCCCGGCGCCGACGAGCGCGTCACGCTGGCCCCGGGCGTCGTGATGCGGCCCGCCCGGATCGGGGATGCCGCCGCGCTCGCCGAGGCCTACCGGGAGAACCGCGAGCACCTCCGCCCGTTCGAGCCCGCCCGCACCGACGCGTTCTTCACCGCGGCGGGCCAGCGCGCGCAGCTCGCGGGCCGCGTGGCGGAGCGGGCCGCCGGATCCGGCCTGCCGTACCTCGTCGTGGAGGCCGACCGGGTCATCGGCCGCTGCGACCTCTTCGCCGTCAAGCGCGGGGCGGCGCAGAGCGCGAGCCTCGGCTACTGGATCCACCGGGAGAGGCAGGGCGCGGGCCTCGCGACCGCGGCGGCCGAGCAGGCCGTGCGCATCGCCCGCGCGGCCGGCCTGCACCGGCTGGAGGCGTCGACCCTCGTGGGCAACGTCGGCTCCGAGCACGTGCTGCGCCGGGCGGGGTTCGCGCCGATCGGGGTGGCGGCCCGCTACCTCCGGATCGACGGCACGTGGCGCGACCACACCCTCTGGCAGCGGGTGGTCGACGGCGCGCCCTGATCCGGCGGGGACGCGACAGGCGCCGTGCGGGCGCCGCCGGGCGCGCGCTCAGGCGTCGAGCAGCAGGTCCGTCATGCTCCGCAGGCGCGCCTGCGCGCTCGAGTCGGCGCCGCTGCGGTCGACGACGACGTCGTGCACGGTCGCGGCGACGCGGAGGAGGTCCGGGAGGATCGCGCGGCCCCGGTCGGTGAGCGCGATGAGCAGCCGGCGCTCGTCCGCCTGGTCGCGCTGGCGGGTGATGTAGCCGAGCAGCTCCAGCCGCTTGAACAGCGGGGACAGGGTGCCGGGCGTGAGCTGCACCGCCTCGCTGAGGTCGCCGGCGCGACGCGGGTCCTCCTCGTGGAGGGCGAGCATGACGAGGTACTGCGGGTGCGTGAGGTGGAACGGCTTGAGGAGCGGCCGGTAGAGCGAGATCACCGCTCGGGACGCGGCGGCGAGCAGCAGCCCCATGTCGCGGTCGAGCAGCGCTCCGTCGTGGTGCGTCATGTGTCCTCCTGGCCGTCCGCGGGAGCTCGTCCCCGACGGCCTCATCCCCTCGGACGCTACTCCCGTCGTCGAGGAGCGTCGCGGCGGGTCGGCGCACGCACAGCGCGCACGGAGGGTCGCGGCGTCACACGGTGCCCGGAGGCACCCAGCCCTGCCCGACCTGGTGCTCCCGGACCGCCTGGACGGCCTCGTCGGCGTCGACGGGCACCGCCTCCCAGGTGATGCCGGAGGCGTCGAGCCACCCCAGGGCGAGCATGGTGTCGGCCAGGTCCTCCACGTACATCGACACGAGCGTGCCGTGCGCGCGGATGGCGTCGCCGTGCAGGCTCCAGCCGAAGTAGGCCGAGAGGTAGCGGGCCTGCTCCGAGTGGCTGCGCTGCAGGTGCCGGTTGGGCCGCTCCGTGGATCCGCCGGAGGCCTGCACGTCGTCCTGCATCTCGTCGCCCGACTCGTCCGGCATGCGCTCTCGTCCCTCATGTCGTGGTGCCGCCGGCGGGCGCCGGGGCAGACCCGTAAGACTCTACGGACAGCCTCCGACATCGCGCCGGGAGCGGCTCCGCCCCGCCCGACGCGGACCGCCCGGATCAGGCCCGCCGCAGCTCCCAGTCGCCCACGCGGAGCCGGGCGAGCGCGTCGACGGCGGCGCGCACCGCGGTGGATCCGAGGCCGCCGGGCGCCGTGACCGCGTGGGTCGTGCGCTCGCCGACCCCGGAGATCCTCCGCCGCACGACGCCGCGCGGGAGCGGCGCGGTCGCCAGCGCGAGCGACGGCAGCAGCGCGACCCCGAGGCCCGCGTGCACCATGCCGACGGCGGCGGCCGCGTTGTCGGTCTCGAACGAGGTGCGGGGCGCGAAGCCGCTGCGGGCGCATGCGCTCACGAGGTGACGGCGGCAGCGCACGCACCCGGCGATCCACCGGTCGTCGGCGAGGTCGCGGAGCGCGAGGGGGCCCCGGTGCCGCAGAGCGCGCGCCTCGGGCAGCACCGCCCACAGCGTCTCCCGCCAGAGCGGGTGCACGTCGAGGCCGTCGAGGGCGCCGGCCGCCGGATCGTCGGGGTCGTCCGGGTAGGCGAAGGTCACGGCCACGTCGGCCTCGCGGGTCCGCACCGCCTGCACGGCCTCGGGCGGCTCGGCCTCCAGGTAGCCGAAGGAGAGGCCCGGATGCGCGGCGGCGAGACCGCCGAGGAGGCGCGGCACGACCGTCGAGGAGGCGGAGGGGAACGCGGCCACGCGCACGGTCCCCGCGCGCAGCCCGCGCAGGTCGTCGAGCTCGTCGGCGGCCCGGTCCATCGCGTGCACGACGGTCGCCGCGTGGCGCGCGAGCACGCGCCCCGCCTCCGTGAGCACCACCCCGCGGCCGGAACGCGCCGTGACGGCCGTGCCGATGCGGGCCTCCAGCCGCCGGAGCGTCTGCGAGAGCGCCGGCTGGGTCACGCCGAGGGAGGCGGCGGCGGCGGTCACGGTCCCGCGGACCGCGAGGGCGTGCACCGCCTGGAGCGACGCCGAGTCGAGGTCGCGGGCGGTCGGCGTGGCATCCGTCATGCGCAGAGCATAACCCGCGCTTATGGGTCACATGCCGTCAGGGGGCTTGCTCGGCGGGAGCGCGCTCGTCACGCTGGAGGCATGCCGACCGCCATCCCCGCCCCCGCCGCGTCCCACGCCGCGCCTGCCGCCGCGCCCGCAGCCGCGCACCCCGCGGCACGCGCGGACCACCGCGACCTGTTCGCGGCCGGCCCCGGCTACCTCTCCGCGTGCACGATGGGCCTGCCCACCCGCGAGACCGTGGCGCGCCTCCGCGACGACCTCACGCAGTGGTCGGCCGGCGGATCCACGGCGCACGGCTACGCGGGCGTGGTGGAGGGCGTGCGCGCCTCGTACGCGGGGCTCGTCGGCGTCCCCGTCGGATCCGTCGCCATCGGCTCGCAGACCGCCGCCTTCGTGAGCGTGCTCGCGGCGGCCGTGCCCGCGGGCGCCGAGGTGCTCTGCGTCGCGGGCGACTTCAGCTCGCTCACCTACCCGTTCGTGGTGGCCCAGGCGCGCGGCGTGGTCGTGCGGCACGTGCCCCTCGAGGAGCTGGCCGGGGAGATCGGGCCGCGCACGCACCTCGTGGCCTTCTCGCTCGTGCAGTCGGCGGACGGGCGGGTGGCGGACGTCGCCGCGATCCGGGAGGCCGCGCGGATCCACGACGCGTTCACGCTGTGCGACACCACGCAGGCGGCCGGCGCGATGCCGGTCGACGCGAGCCTCTTCGACGCGACCGCCTGCCACTCCTACAAGTGGCTCTGCGCGCCCCGCGGCGTGGCGTTCCTCACGCTGTCCGACCGCTACCGCCGCACCCTCGTGCCCGTGCAGGCCAACTGGTATGCGGGCGCCGACGTCTGGGCGTCCTGCTACGGGCCGGCGATGGCGCTCGCCGAGGACGCGCGCGCGTTCGACCTGTCGCCCGCGTTCGGCGCGTGGGTGGGAGCCGCCCCGGCGATCGCCCTCTTCGCCCGCCTCGACCTCGACGCCGTGCACCGCAGGAACGCGGAGCTCGGCGACCTCGTGAGCGCCGGCCTCGGCATCGAGCAGCGGGGGCAGGCGATCGTCACGTGGCCGGACGCGGACGGGACGGACCTCGCGCGGATGGGCGCCGCCGGGATCGTCGCGTCGGGTCGGGCGGGCCGGGCGCGGATCGCGTTCCACCTCTGGAACGACGAGGACGACGTGGAGCGGGTGGTCCGGGCGCTGCGCCGCTGACGGGAGGCGCGAGGCGACGCGGGAGGCGACGCGGGAGGCGACGGGGGAGCGGCCCGGATCCGGGGAACGCAATTCTTCCAGCTGGGAATACGCCGGGCGGGGGGCCGTTGGACCTCCAGGCGGTCCTCGCCGCACGCCCCCGTCCCCGGCGCCCCGCGCCCCCTCTCCTCCCGAAGGAACGCCCCGTGTCGTCTGCCGCCATCCACCCCGGCGATGCCCTCTCCCGCCGCGAGCGGATCGTCTACATCATCGTGCTCGGCGCCCTCGTGGGCCTCGGTCCCTTCACGATCGACCTCTACCTGCCGGCGTTCCCGGTGCTCAAGGACGAGTTCGGGGTGACGGACGCGGCGATCCAGCTCACGCTGACCGGGACGACCGTCGGGTTCGCGCTCGGCCAGCTCGTGGTGGGGCCGTGGAGCGACCGGGTGGGCCGGCGCCTGCCGCTCATCGTCGCCTCCAGCGGCCACATCCTCGCCTCGCTCGGCGCCGCGCTGTCGACCGACGTGTCGATGCTGCTGGTGTTCCGCGTGCTCCAGGGCGCGGGCGCCGCTGCCGGCGCGGTCGTGGCCATGGCCATGGTGCGCGACCTCTTCGGCGGCCGGCCCCTCGTGCGGATGCTGTCGCGCCTCGCGCTCGTGACCGGCCTCGCGCCGATCCTCGCGCCCGTCATCGGCTCGCAGCTGCTGCGGATCGTCGACTGGCGCGGCGTCTTCTACGCGCTCGCCGCCTACGGCGTCGCCGTCGTGATCGCGGTCGTCTTCCTCATCGTCGAGACGCTGCCGCGCGAGGACCTCGTCGTCGAGGAGAAGGGCGCGCTGCTCCGCCGCTACCGGAACGTGCTCAAGGACCGCGTGTTCGTGGGCGTCGCGATCATCGGCGGGATGCAGTTCGCCGGCCTCTTCTCCTACCTCTCGAGCTCGTCGTTCCTGTTCCAGGACGTGTACGGGTTCGACGCGCAGCAGTTCGGGATCCTGTTCGGCGTCAACTCGCTCGGCATCGTCATCGGCAACCAGGTGGCCGCGCGCATGACCAAGCGCGTGGGGCCGCAGTGGATCCTCGCGGGCGTCGTGGTCGTGCAGTTCGCGTCGTCGGCGGCCATCGTGCTGCTCGGCACGTTCACCGACGCGGGCCTGCTGGGCACGCTCATCCCGCTGTTCTTCTTCATCCTCGCCTGCGGCTTCGGCTTCCCCTGCGTGCAGGTGCTGGGGCTCGTCAACCACGGGCACGAGGCCGGCACGGCCGCCTCGCTGCTCGGCGCCGTGAACTTCGGGCTCGCCGGCGCGATCTCGCCCATCGTGGGCGTGCTGGGGATCACCTCGGGCGTGCCCATGGCGTCGGTGATGGGCGCGTGCGCCGTGGTCTCGATCCTCTCGATGTGGCTGATCGTGCAGCCGCGGACGGTGCCGGCGCTCACGAACTGAGGCCCGGACGGCGGACGGGCCGCTGGGTAGGGTGAGGCCATGAGCCCCGCCCGCGACCCGGCCCGCCTCCGCGGCATCGACGCGGCGCGCGGGCTCGCCGTGCTGGGGATGATGGCGGCGCACGTCGCCCTGCCGCGCACGCTCGTGCTCGACGACCCGGCGTCGTGGCTGGCGATCACGGACGGGCGCTCGTCCATCCTGTTCGCGACGCTCGCGGGCGTGTCCATCGCGCTCATGTCGGGCCGCGACCGACCCGTCGACGGGGCGGACCTCGCGCGGGCGCGGCTGCGGATCCTCGTGCGCGCCGCGTGCGTGTTCCTCCTCGGCGGGCTGCTCGTGTCGCTGCACACGTACGTCGCCGTGATCCTCGAGGTGTACGCGGTGCTGTTCGTCGCCCTGCTGCCGCTGCTGCGCTGGCGGGCGTCGCGGCTGCTCGCGCTCGCCGCGGTCGCGGCCGTCGCGCTGCCGGTCGCGACCACGGCGCTCACCATCCACTTCGACGCCACGATCATGCGGCCGGACCCGTTCCTGATCCTCGTGGTCACGGGCCACTACCCGGCGCTCACGTGGATCGTCTTCGCGATCGCGGGGCTCGGGATCGGGCGGCTCGCCCTCGGGTCGGCGCGCGTGCAGCTGCTGCTCGTCGCGGTCGGCGCGGGGCTCGCGGTGCTGGCCTACGGCGGATCCGCGCTCCTCGAGGCCGCCCTCCCCGCGCCGCCGCCCGGGTGGGAGTTCATCCTCTCCGCGCTGCCGCACGAGGGGTCGCCGTTCGAGGTCGTGGGATCCGGCGGGTTCGCGATCGCGGTCATCGGCCTGTGCCTCCGCGCCGCCGCCCTCCTGCCGGTCGTGCTCGTGCCGCTGGAGGCGGTGGGGCAGCTCGCGCTCACCGTCTACGCCGTGCACATCGTGGTCATCGACCTCCTCTCGCCGGAGGGCGACCTCATCGCCGACGACGGCGCGTACCTGGCGTTCGTCGTCGTGACGCTCGTGCTCTGCCTGCTGTGGACCCGGATCCTCGGGCGCGGGCCGTTGGAGCGCGCGCTGGGCGCGGTGGCCGGCCGGACGTCCGACGCCGTCGGGCGGACGACGCCGGGGCCGGCGCGGGTGCCGGCGCCCGCCGAGCGCGACCCGGCCGTCTAGGCCCGGGCCGCGCGGAGGGCGCGGGCGGACGCGCCCAGGCGGATCAGCGCGGCGACGCGCTCGCGACGCTCCGGATCGCCGACGTCCCACGTCGCGGACAGCGCGCACCACGCCTCCGCCCACGCGAGCACGTCGTCGAGGTCGCGGCCCGTCTCCTCCGCGATGACCGCGGCGCGCCGCGCGAGCCGTCCGGGGCCGAGGGCGATCGCGAGCGTCGGGTTGCAGAGCGCGTTCGCGGTGTCGAAGCCGGGATCCCCGCGGAGGGCCTTCGGGTCGATGGCGCGCCAGGCGCCGTCGCCGTCCGCGTCGCCCGCGGCGGGCGCCTCGTCGTCGACGCGCAGCACGTTCCCGTGGTGCACGTCGCCGTGCAGCACCGCCTCGCGGGCGGATCCGTCGAGCAGCTCGCGCAGCACGTCGCGTCCGCGGTCGAACGCGCGGGGGAGCGGGTGCTCGGGCTCGAGGAGCTCGCGTGCCCACGTGCCGAGCGGCACCGCCTCCGCCCGCACCTCGTCCGGCACGGGCGCGGCGTGGATGCGCAGGGCGGTGCGCACGAGGATCCGCGTGGCCCGGTCGTCGCGCGCGTCCGCGCCCGGCCCGGTGGCCGACGCCTCGCGCACCAGCAGGCCGGGATCCGCCGCGCGGGACATGAGCACGGCACCGCGGGCGTCCGACGCGTGCACGCGCACGGCGCCGTGTCCGGACCAGGCGGCGAGGAGTCGGCCGCCGCGGCGCTCCTCCTCCACGAGCGGGACCTTGAGCATCAGGCGCGTGCCGTCGCGGCGCACGGGCGCGAGGACGCTGCTCGGGGTGACGTCGGCCGGGCCGTCCGGATCCAGCCCCCACCGCTCGAGGTACGGCGCGAGCGCGCCCTCTCCCGTGCCGCTCACAGCCGCAGGGCGACGGGCACGTCCGTCAGCGCCATGATCCCGACGACCGCGCCGATGACGCCGAGGCCGAGCAGCACGAGCGCCCCCGCGAGGGCGACGCGGGACCGCTCGTACCAGGGCAGGATCCCGCGCCGCGTCGCCCGCAGCTGCGCCATGGTCACCACCTTGGTCTGCTCGACGAGGGGCCGGTCGAGCTCGGCGGCCATCGCGTGCATCATGCAGAGGTCGTAGACGCGCCCGTCGAGCCGGAGGAGGAGGCGCCCGTCCGCGTCGAGGGCGAAGAGGCGCGGCTGCGTGTCGAGGGTGAGCCCCTGGTAGACGTGCACCACGACGACCTCGTGCACGTCGCTCCCGCGGAGGCTCGTGCGCCGGCCGAGGAACCGCGCCTCGACGTCGCCCGACGCGGGGTCGATGCGCACGTAGGAGGACCGGTAGAGGATCCCGAGCACGGCCGCCACCACCGCCACGACGCCCATGCCCACCAGCACGGCCGCGGCGTTGCCCGACGGGATGGCCAGCACGAGGAGCGCGGCGCCGAGCGGCACCACGAGCGCGAGGGTCGCGACGCCGAGCTGCAGGAGCAGGGCGTGGCGCGGTCGGATGACCGTGAGGGCGCGCGTGCCCTCCTCCGTCCCGCCGTGCTGCACGTCGCCTCCGGTCATGGTCCGACGCCGTCCCGCGCCAGGCGCCCCGTGCCCGGCCTCGCGGCGGTCGGGCGGCCGCGGCTGCGCGGACGGGGCGTACCGGCAAGCCTAGGCGCGCGCGCCTGAGCCGGACGTGGGCACCTTGGGGGACACGCGCGGCCCGTCGGGGTACACGCGACGGGGTCGGCGCGCGGTGCGGGCGCGATCAGGGCGGGGGACCCCGTCGGCCGCGGGGTGGTGGCCGATCGGGCGGCTGCAGGTCGTCGAGGAGGCGCCTCCACGACGATGCCCCGCCGGATCGTGATCCGGCGGGGCATCGTGCGGTCTGGCGGAGGATAGGGGATTCGAACCCCTGAGGGCTTTCACCCAACACGCTTTCCAAGCGTGCGCCATAGGCCACTAGGCGAATCCTCCATGACGCGTGCCGCAGGCGTCAGGAACGTCGCGGCACCCGTCGATACTACCTGCCCGCGAGCAGGGTCGATGCACCCGGGGTGTCGAGCAGCCCCGCGAGGGCCCGCCGCGAGGGCGCGCCGAGCTTCGCGCGCGCCTGGTAGAGGTGCGACTCGACCGTGCGCACCGACAGGAACAGCCGGCCGGCGATCTCCCGGTTGCTGAGGCCCTGCGCGGCGAGCACGCCGATCTCGAGCTCCCGACGGGTCAGCATGCTCACGTCGAGCACCGGCGCGACGGCGGTCGCGGACGCCGCGGGGGCGCCGCGGTCGATGCGCGTCTGGATCCGGCCGAGCGCGGCGCGCGCGTGCGCCTGGGCGGGCGCGTCGTCCGCGAGCATCCGCACGAGGTCCTCGCACGCCGTCCGGGCCTGCACGGCGAGGCCGGCCGCCTCGAGCGTGCGCACGCCCTGCTCGAGAAGCGCGGCGTCGCCCGTGCGCGATCCCTCGACGACCTCGGCCATGCCGTGCAGCGCCGGCACGTCGGTGCGCTCGCGGACGCGCCGGGCGCCGTCGACCAGGCGCGGGTCGTCGGATCCGAGCGCCCAGGCGCGGAACAGCATGCCCGCGCGGAGCGCGTGGGCCTCGCCGCTGAGGTCGCCCATGTCGAGGAGCAGCGCCGCCGCCTCCTCGGGCCGGCCGCGGGCCGCGAGGATCTCGACCCGCACGCCCTCCGCGAGCATGCGCTGGTACGGGTAGCGCGGATCCGCCCGGTGCGCGATGTCGGCGGCGAGGCGGTCGGCCTCCTCCGTGCGGCCGCGCAGGGCGAGCACGCGGGCGCGCTGCATGCCGATCCAGAGCCGCCAGGTGCCGATGTCCGGCCCGATGAGGCGGTCGTCGGCGAGGGCCAGCTCGGCCTCCGCCCGGTCGAGCCGGCCGAGGTCGAGGGCCACGCCGCCCGTGATGGCGCCGAGGACGGGGATGAACCACTGCGCGTCCTGCGCGATGGCCGATTCGACCCACGCGTCGAGCTCGCGCTCGAGGTCGGGCAGGTCGAGGCGGCAGAGCCGGCGGCTGAAGGCGCTCGCCGAGAGCATCTCGAGCCGCGCCTCCTCGAGGAGGAGGTCGACGTAGGCGCCGCCGCGGTCGACCCGGCGGGAGACGAGGGCGAGCCCCGCGTCGATGGCCGCGCCCAGCTCGGCGCCGCGGCCGAGGTGCCCGAGCGCGATGACGACCGCGCGCTGCGCCCGCAGGCGGACGAGCGGATCCGCGGTGCCGGACGCCGCCTCGCGGGCGGCGTCGAGGGCGGCCTGCCACTGCATCATGCCGAGGTGCATCGTGGATCCGATGACCGCCGCCTGCGCGCGCTCGTCCTCGTCGTCGTGCTCCCGCACCTCGTCGAGCACCCCGCGGACGCGGTGCGTCCCGGGCAGCGCCGCGTGCGTCGAGAGCACGCGCCGGTGGAGCACCTCGACGCGCTCCGCCGACGTCGAGGGCTCGGCGCCGCCGATGTCGAGCACCTCCATCGCGCGCGTCGGGTTGCCGAGGACGGTGAGCGCGCGCGCGGTCTCGCAGGCGGCGAACGCGCGCTGCCCGCCCGCGGCCGCGATCTCCGCGAAGGCCAGCGCGTCGTGGGTCATGCCCACGTCGTTCGCGAGGCGCGCGGCCACGAGGTGGACGGTCGCGAGGGTCCCCGCGCCGAAGCGCTCCACGGCGGCGCGGAGGCCGTCGTCGGACAGCGTCCGCGCGATGAGCAGGCTCTCCTTGGGGCTGAGCGGGACGCCGTGCGCGGCCTCCTGCAGCAGCGACCGGACGACGCGGCCCGTGAGCGCGTCGACGGCGTCCGGATCCGTGCGCGCGAGGGCCGCCTCCGCCTCGAGGAGGTCGGCGCGGAGGATCATGTCGCTCTGCCCGTGCACGCGCGCCAGCCCGCGGGCGCCGAGCACCCGCAGGATCGTCTCGCCGAACAGCCGCGCGGCGCGCTGGTACGGCACGCCGTCGAGCCGCGCCAGGAGGACGAGCGTCGCCCGCTCGTCGTCGCCGAGCGCGGCCACCCGGGAGGAGACGAGCTCGAGGATCCGGGCGCGCGGGGCGTGCGCGCTGGGGAACGCGTAGCCGCTCGCGGAGCGCACCGCGGATCCCGTCTCGAGCGCCTCGAACACGAGCTCGCGGACGAGGAACGGCCGCCCGGCGCTGCGGCGCTGGATCTGCACGCGCGTCGCCTGGTCGAGCGCGACCGAGCCCGCGATGGAGTCGATCATCGCGTCGACCTCGGACGGGTCGAGGGGCGCGAGGTCGAGCCGCTCGGCGTACCCCGTGCGCCAGAGGCCGAGGATCTCGTGCGCGGCCTGCGCCGTCCGGACCAGCGGGTCGCCGCCCTCGACGGGTCCGCGGAGCGGGCGCGCGTCGCTGCCGGTGTCGTCGATCGTGACGAGCAGCGTGCAGCGCTCCGAGGCGCGCGCCTCGACCAGCGCCTGCCGCATCTCCGGGGCGAGCAGGTGGGCGTCGTCGAGCACGACGACGGGCCGGGCGGCCGGCAGCGGCCGCGGCGCGCGGAGCCCGGGCAGCTGCTCGATGACCCGGCGCAGGACGTCGGCGAGGTCGGGTGTCGAGGCGTGGGCCCGGATCACCGTGATGCCGTTGCGCGTGAGGGCGTCCGCGACGCGGCCGGCCACGTGGCTCCTGCCGGATCCGACGGCGCCGGTGACGATGGCGCTGGTGCCCGCGGACAGCCAGCGCTCGAGCGTCTCCAGGTCGCGCGCGCGCCCGCTCGCGCCGGGCGCCGTCGTGGGAGGCCGACCGATCGACCGGCCGTAGGTTTGCGTCATCTGCTTCATGTGACCCCCGTCGCTTGAAAGCGGAGCCCGCGCTGCATCCCCCGAGGCGGCGCGGATCGTGTCTCCCCATCTTGCGCGCATCCCGGCGGTCGGGACAGTGTCACCGGCCCTTACTGATCAACGGGGTCGCGGAAATAAGTAGTCGGCACTGTGGGGGACACGATCCCGCGTGCCTAGCGTGGTGCACATGTCCGGGCATGGGGATGCTCCGGACGGTGCGCTCCGGCGCACCATGCGGGCGCTGCGGCGGGACGACGGCTTCGGGTGCCGTCGACCGGCCTCCGCCCGCGGCACGACCCGGGTGCCTCAGCCGCCTGGAAGCAGATGACGGCCCCCTCCGGGGAGGAGGGGGCCGTCATCCTGAGGCGCGCGGCGCGCCCGCAGCGGGTGCGCCTAGTAGCGGAGTCCCGCGATGGCCTCGGCGACGGGCTCCTCGCCCGAGATCGCCTCGAACTGGACGCGCACGCCCGTGCCGTCGATGAGCGCCGTCGCGACGATCTCGGCGACGTCGGCGCGCGGGATGGTGCCGCGGCCGGTGGACGTGCCCACCTGGATCCGACCGGTGCCGGGGTCGTCGGTGAGGCCGCCGGGGCGGACGATGGTCCAGTCGATGTCGCGGGCGCGCAGGTCGGCGTCGGCCTCGGACTTCGCGCGCTGGTAGATCTCGTAGGTGTCGTCGCTGTCGGGGTCGAAGCCGTCGACGGCCATGGCCGAGATCATGACGTAGCGGGTGACGCCCGCGCGCTGGGCGGCGTCGGCGAGCAGGATCGCGCCGTCGCGGTCGATGGTGAGCTTGCGCTCCGGGCCGGAGTCGGGCCCGCCGCCCGCGGCGAAGACCACGGCGTCGGCGCCCTGGAGCGCCTCGGCGACCTGCTCGACGTCGCTCTTCTCGAGGTCGAGCACGAGCGCCTCCGCTCCGGCGTCGGCGAGGTCGGACGCGTGGTCCGGGTTGCGGACGATGCCGACGGGCTGGTGGCCCTGGTCGGCGAGGCGTCGTTCGAGCAGTCGGGCGATCTGGCCGTGTCCTCCGGCGATGATGATGCGCATGCCCTCCACGCTACGCCTCGGCGCGTGACAGGCCCCTGACCGGCGGACGGACGTCCGCGGCGCACCCGGCGTCCGGTACACTCGGTGTCGGCTCCTCGCGTGGTGCCATCCAGGTGAACTCCCCCAGGGCGGAGACGCAGCAAGGGCAGCCGGGCTCTGGCAGGTGCGCGAGGGGTCTTCTCCTTTTAACACGCGCGGGCCGCCTGGCAGGCGGCGCCCATAGGCTTGCCGCATGGCTCGGAGCATCTACATCACGTCCGCCGAAGGGCACTCGGGCAAGTCGACGGTCGCGCTGGGCGTGCTCGACACCCTCACGCACCAGATCCAGCGGGTGGGCGTGTTCCGGCCCCTCGCGCGCTCCATCGTCGAGCGCGACTACGTGCTCGAGGCGCTGCTCGCGCACGACGGCGTCGAGCTCGACTACGACGAGTGCGTCGGCGTCACCTACGACGAGGTGCACGCGGATCCCGAGGCCGCGCTCTCGCGCATCGTCGAGCGCTACAAGGCCGTCGAGGCGAAGTGCGACGCGGTCGTCATCGTCGGCAGCGACTACACCGACGTCGGCAGCCCCACCGAGCTGTCCTTCAACGCGCGCATCGCCGCGAACCTCGGCGCGCCCGTGCTCCTCGTGCTCACGGGCCGCCGCACGGACGAGACCGGCGGCCGCAGCCCCGACGAGATGCGCCAGATCGCCGAGCTCGCCATCCCCGAGCTGGTCACCGCGCACGCGGGCCTCCTCGGCATCGTCGTGAACCGCGCCGACCCGGACCAGCTCGACGCCATCACGGCCGCGATCCCCGCCGCCGTGCCCGCCTCGATCCAGGCGCGGGCGCCGCACGTGCCGGTGTGGGCGATCCCGGAGGACGCGTTCCTCGTCGCGCCCACGGTCGCCGAGCTGCTCGACGCGGTCGACGGCACGCTGGTGAAGGGCGACGCGGCCCTCCTCAGCCGGGAGGCGATCGGCGTCGTCGTCTCGGCGATGTCGATGGAGAACGTGCTCGCGCGCCTCACCGAGGGCGCCATCGTCGTGATCCCCGGCGACCGCAGCGAGGTCCTCCTCGGCGTGCTCACGGCCCACGCCTCCGAGACGTTCCCCACCGTCGCGGGCATCGTGCTGAACGGCGGCTTCGCGCTCTCGCCCACCATCGAGACGCTGGTCGCCGGGCTCGACCAGACCCTGCCGATCATCTCGACCGAGCTCGGCACCTACGAGACCGCGAAGCGCATCACGCAGACCCGCGGGCGGCTCTCGCCCGAGTCCACCCGGAAGATGGACACGGCGCTCGCCGCGTTCGAGCAGCACGTCGACACGTCCCGGCTGCTCGAGCTCCTCGACGTGAGCCGCTCCGACGTGGTCACGCCGCTCATGTTCGAGTTCGGCCTCATCGAGCGCGCACGGACGGCCGGCAAGCGGATCGTGCTGCCCGAGGGCACCGACGACCGCGTGCTGCGGGCGGCGGGCACGATCCTCCGCCGCGGCATCGCCGACGTCACGATCCTGGGCGAGGAGATCGAGGTGCGCTCGCGCGCCATCGGCCTCGGCATCGACATCGGCCGCGCCACCGTGCTCAGCCCCTTCGACGCGGTGCTCCGCGAGCGCTTCGCCGAGGAGTACGTGAAGCTCCGGGCGCACAAGGGCATGGTGCTCGACATCGCGCGCGAGACCGTCACCGACGTGTCCTACTTCGGCACGATGATGGTGCAGCTCGGGCTCGCCGACGGCATGGTCTCCGGCGCCGCGCACACCACGGCGCACACCATCCGGCCGGGCTTCGAGATCATCAAGACCACCGCCGGCGTCTCCGTCGTCTCGTCCGTCTTCCTCATGGCGCTCGCCGACCGGGTGCTCGTCTACGGCGACTGCGCCGTGAACCCGGATCCCACGGCCGACCAGCTCGCCGACATCGCCATCTCCTCCGCCGAGACCGCCGCGCAGTTCGGCATCGAGCCGCGCATCGCGATGCTGTCGTACTCGACGGGGGAGTCGGGCGCCGGCGCCGACGTGGAGAAGGTGCGCCAGGCCACGGCGCGCGTGCGCGAGCTCCGGCCCGACCTCGCGGTCGAGGGCCCGATCCAGTACGACGCGGCGGCGGACGCGGCCGTCGCGGCGGCGAAGATGCCCGGATCCGCGGTCGCCGGCCGCGCGACGGTGTTCATCTTCCCGGACCTCAACACGGGCAACAACACGTACAAGGCCGTGCAGCGCTCGGCCGGCGCGGTCGCCATCGGACCCGTGCTGCAGGGACTCCGCAAGCCCATCAACGACCTGTCCCGCGGCGCGCTCGTGCAGGACATCGTCAACACCGTCGCCATCACCGCCATCCAGGCCGAGGGGATCGACGCGGGCTGAGCGCCCGTCCGTCCCGTCGACCCGCCCGTCCCCTTCCCCGTCAGGAGCCCGCCCGTGCCCGTCGTCCTCGTCGTCAACTCCGGATCGTCGTCCTTCAAGTACCAGCTCATCGAGATGGGCTCCGAGAGCGTGCTCGCGTCCGGGCTCGTGGAGCGCATCGGCGAGGGGACCGGATCCACCCGGCACCGGGCCGGCGGCGACTCGTGGGAGCGCGAGCTGCCCATCGCCGACCACACCGCGGGCTTCCAGGCGATGCTCGACGCGTTCGCGGAGCACGGCCCGTCGCTCGAGGAGGGCCCGCCCGTCGCGGTCGGCCACCGCGTCGTGCACGGCGGCGACGTGTTCGTCGAGCCGACCGTGGTCACGGATCGGGTGAAGGCCGACATCGACGACCTCTCCGCGCTCGCGCCCCTGCACAACCCGGGGGCGCTGCAGGGGATCGAGGCGGCGCAGACCGCGTTCCCCGACGTGCCGCACGTGGCCGTGTTCGACACCGCGTTCCACCAGACCCTGCCGCCCGAGGCGTACACGTACGCGATCGACCGGGAGCTCGCGGCCGCGCACCGCATCCGCCGCTACGGCTTCCACGGCACGAGCCACAAGTACGTCTCGGAGGCCGCCGCGCGCCTGCTCGGGAAGCCGCTGGAGGAGACGCGGATCATCGTGCTGCACCTCGGCAACGGCGCCTCGGCCGCCGCCGTGCAGGGCGGCCGCTCCATCGACACGTCCATGGGCCTCACGCCGCTCGAGGGCCTCGTGATGGGGACGCGCTCGGGGGACCTCGACCCGGCGATCCTCTTCCACCTCGCGCGTCACACCGACCTCGGCCTCGACGACCTCGAGACGCTGCTCAACCGCAGGAGCGGGCTGCTCGGCCTCACCGGGCTCGGCGACATGCGCGACGTGCAGCGCGCCGCGGCCGACGGCGACGAGGACGCGCAGACCGCGCTCGGCGTGTACCGGCACCGGATCCGCCACTACGTGGGCGCGTACGCGGCGCAGCTCGGCGGCGTCGACGCGGTCGTGTTCACGGCGGGCGTGGGCGAGAACAACCCGCTCGTGCGCCGCCGGTCCCTCGCGGGGCTCGAGTTCATGGGGATCGGCATCGACGACGACCGCAACGAGCTCATCAGCTCGGAAGCGCGCTTCGTGAGCCCCGAGGGGTCGCCCGTGGCCGTGCTCGTGATCCCCACCGACGAGGAGCTGGAGATCGCCCGGCAGTCGCTGGCGGCGACCGCCGGCTGAGCCGACCACCCCCGCGCCGCTCCCCGCGTCGTCCCCTCCCGAGGCCCGCGATCCCCCCGGATCGCGGGCCTCGCGTCGTCCCCTCCCGCGCGCCGCGCCTCGGTAGCGCCACCGAGCCGACTACTGACACGACCGCGTGGCCCGGCCGGCCGTTATCAGTGCCCCGCAGTGTTGTCGGCCCCGCGACCGGATGCGAGCCTCAGACGACCGTGGGTGTGGTGGGGGCTGCCTCGCGGGACGCACGGCCGCGCCCACGATCGCGGCCGGCCATGCAATCGAGGGGAACGCACATGGCTCTACACATGCCCAGGCGCAGAGGCAGCCTGGCCACCGCGACGGCCTTCGGGCTCGCCGCGGCCATCGTCGCGTTCGGGGGCACCGCGCCCGCGAACGCCGCACTGGAAGACACGGCGGAGGCGGAGGGTCGGTTCCTGACGCTGTCCGGCACGCCCGACCTGTCCCGCCTGGTGGCGCTCTCCGGTGCGTACACCGGCTTCGCTCCCGGCGAGACGCCCGACCCGCAGGTCGACCGCAGCGCCATCGACGCGACCGTCCTCGACGGCGTCCTCGAGGCGGAGATCGCGGCCGGGATCCAGCTCGGCGACGTGCTCACCCTCGACCAGGCGGTCGCGGCGGGCGCGGTGGACCAGTTCGCCTCCGCCGGCAGCGCGGGCGCGACCGGCTCCGCGGGCCTGCTCACCGACACGGGTGCCATCGCCGTCAACGGCGGCACGGGCGACGAGGTCACGCTCGATCTCGCGCCGCTGCTCGCGCAGCGCGGTCTCGGCGGCGTGCTCTCCGACGCCGACATCCGACTCGGCGCGGTGTCCGCCACCGCCTCCGACCCGGGTGAGGGCGCGGTCACCTCCGCGTACCGCATCGCCTCCGGCCAGGTGCTGCTCACCAGCCCGGCGGTGGGTGAGCTCTCCGACGACCTGACGGGCGTCGTGCAGGCGCTCGCGCCCGACGTCGACGGGACCATCGCGCTCGACGCCGCGGTGACGTCCGGGGTCCTCCGGACCGCGCTCGCGAACCTGATCCCGGGCCTCGGAAGCGTCGCGGGCGTCGACGGCACCGTCACCCTCGATCTCGACACCGACGCCGCGGTCGCCGCTCTGCGAGCGACGCCCATCACGAACGGCGTCGCCAGCATCGACCTCACCGCCGGGACGATCACCATCGACCTGCAGGCGCTGAACGGCCTCGCCCCGGGCACGGACATCCTCGACGCCCGTGTGCTGTCGGGCATCCTCGACGACGTCCTGTCGGACGCCCTCCCGGCCGCCGTCCTGGACGCGGTGCTCGCCTCGACGGCGGTCTCCGTCGACATCGACGCGGACCTGCTCACGCTCCTCGGCCTCCCGCTGGCCTCGCTGGACGTCGGGCTCGACACCACGCTCGCCACGCTCGTGGACGGCGGGCCCGCCCCGCGCGTCGACGTCACGACGAGCCTCCTCGGCCTCGACGTCGCGCCGCTCGAGACGGCGCTCACGGAGCCGGTCTTCGACCTGGTGCAGGGCGTCACCACGGACACGCTGGAGCTCGGCGCCGTCACGCAGCTCACGGACGCGCTGCTCGGCTCGCTCGACCCGGTCATCGCCACGCTCGGTCAGGTCGTGCAGCTCACGGTCAACCGGCAGAGCGGCGCGGGCTTCGAGGACTCCGCCGGTGCAAAGCCCGGCACCGGGACCTTCACGGTGAGCGCTCTGCGCATCGCGCTCCTCACGAACGCGGGCGGACCGATCATCGACCTGGCGTCGGCGACCGTGCGCGCCGAGGCGGCCCCCGAGGCCGCGGACGTGACGATCACGTCACCGACGCCCGGCCAGGTGCTCGAGCTCGCCGCCGGGCAGACGACCCGGGTCGTCCCCGTCACCGGCACCGCCGATCCGGACGCCACCGTCACCCTGACGGTGGACGGCCAGACGGTCGGACCCGTGGAGGTCGACGACCAGGGCGGCTACACCCTGACCCCGACCGGCCTCGCGGCCGGCACCTACACGGCGGTCGTCACGCAGACGATCGGCGGGCAGGCCGCGGGCACCGCGGAGGTGACCTTCACCGTCGCCGTCCCGGCCGCGCCCATCACCATCACGACGCCCACCGCGGACCAGGTCTTCCTGACCACCGCGGCGGACCCGAACGTCGACGTGCCCGTGGAGGGCGCGGCCGACGCGCGTGCCACGGTCTCCGTGACGATCCCCGGCCAGCCGACGCAGACCGAGCCGGTCGGCGCCGACGGGCGCTACGACGTGGCGTTCGCGGACCTGCCGGTCGGCACGTACACCGCGACCGCGACGCAGAGCATCGACGGCGTCGTCCGCGGATCCGCCCAGGTGACCTTCACGGTCGGCGCCCCGGCTGCCGCGATCACCATCACGTCGCCGACGCCGGGCCAGGAGATCCTCAGCTCGGGGACCACCCCCACGGCCGACGTCCCCGTGACGGGAGCCGCCGACCCGCGCGCCACCGTCACCGTCTCGATCCCCGGCCAGACGCCGCGCACCGAGGCGGTGGGCGCCGACGGCGTCTACGACGTGGACTTCGCCGACCTCCCGGTCGGCACCTACACGGCCACGGCGACGCAGACGATCGGCGGGACCGCCGCCGGCACGGCCACGGTCACCTTCTCCGTGGGCGCACCCGCCACGGCCGTCGTCATCGACACCCCGACCGACGGCCAGGACTTCGTGGTCCCGGACGGCGGCACCTCGGTGGACGTCGACGTCACCGGCAGCGCGGACGTCCGCGGGACCGTGCTCATCGCGGTCACCGGGCAGACGCCGATCACGCAGGTGGTCGGAGCGGACGGTCGCTTCGAAGCGACGTTCGCGGGCCTCACGGCCGCGCGCTACCGCGTGACGGTGACGCAGTCGATCGGCGACCGCCCGGCTGGGTCCGACGCGGCCGACTTCACGGTCTCCATCGCCGGCGTCGACGGCGTCGAGATCGAGACGCCGGGGAATGGGGACTTCCTCCCGCTGCCCGAGGGCGACACCACCCTCGTCGTGCCGGTCACCGGCACGGCGGATCCCGACGCCACCGTCACCCTGACGGTCGGTGGGACGACGACGGCTCCGGTCGCCGTTGACGACGACGGCGACTTCGCCCTCGAGACGCCCGCCCTGCCGTCCGGCACCTACACGGGCACGGTCACGCAGTCGATCGACGGCACCCCCGTCGGCACCGCCACCGTGACCTTCACGATCGGGGACCCGGTCGTCATCGAGGCGCCGTTCGACTTCCAGGTGTTCCCGCTCACCGGCGGGGCCACCACCCGGGACGTCACCGTCTCGGGCACGGCGGACCCGGACGGCACGGTGACGGTCGCGAGCCTGGGGCTCGACCCGATCACGACCTCCGTGGACGTCGACGGCACCTGGTCCGTCACGTTCCTCGACCTCGAGCGCGGCTCCTACTCGGCGACCGCCTCGCAGACCATCGGCGGGGCTGAGGCGGGTGAGGACCTCGTGAACTTCGACGTCGGCGTGACCGGCGAGGAGGGCACGGACTCCGACGCCGACGGCGCCGTTGCTGCGGTGGACGTGGACGCTGATGGTGGTGTCGATGCTGACGGTGGTGTCGATGCCGATGGTGGCGTCGATGCTGACGGTGGCGTGGACGCTGACGGTGGCGTGGACGCTGACGGTGCTGTGGATGCCGATGGTGGCGTGGACGCTGACGGTGGTGTTGATGCCGATGGTGGTGTCGATGCTGACGGTGGCGTGGACGCTGACGGTGGCGTGGACGCTGACGGAGGTCTCGATGTTGACAGTGGCGTAGACGCTGACGGTGACATGGACGCCGACGGCGACCAGGACGCAGCCGGCGCGGATGGGACGGATGCCGCTGGCACCGACGCCGCGGATGTCGACGGCACCGATGCTGCTGGCACGGATGCGACGGATGCCGACGGTGTCGACTCGACGGATGCCGCGGGCACTGACGCGGCTGATGCCGCTGGCACGGATGCGACGGACGCCGCTGGTACCGATGCAGCTGACGCTGCGGGAACCGACGCGACGGATGCTGCTGGTACCGATGCAGCTGACGCTGCGGGAACCGATGCCACGGATGCTGCTGGTACCGATGCAGCTGACGCTGCAGGAACCGATGCAACGGATACCGCTGGCACTGACGCGGCGGATGCTGCTGGTACCGACGCCGCCGACGCGACGGATGCCGCTGGCACCGACGCGACCGACGCCGCTGGCACCGACGCTGCGGACGCCGCTGGCACCGACGCTGCGGACGCTGCTGGTACCGACGCCGCCGACGCGACCGACGCCGCCGACGCGACCGACGGATCCACCGACGGCGCCGACGCCCCCACCCGGGCGGTCGTCCGCTTCACGGAGATCGTCCGCGGGACCGGCTCGATGCAGATGGTCGACGCCATCGGCTTCCTGCCCGGCGAGACGCTCAACGCGACGGTGTTCTCCACGCCGAAGCCGCTGACGCCGATGGTCGCGGACGCCCAGGGCCGCGCGACCTTCATGTTCGAGGTCGGCCCCGACTTCGAGCTCGGGAACCACCGGGTCGACGTGATCGGCGTCGACTCCGGCATGGCCGACGAGATGATCACGGGGTTCCGGGTGATGGGATCCACCGTCCCGGCGGGCCAGCCCGGCACGCCGATCCGAGGAGGGGCGGGCGGCTACGGCGGCGGGTTCCTCCCGGTGACGGGCGGCGACGGCGACGGGATGCTGCTGCTCGGCGGCATCGCGGTCCTGATGATGCTGACCGGCGCGGGGGTCCTCCACCGGGGCCGCGGCCGACGGGCATGATCCGCGGCTGACGCGAGGACGGGCGGGCGACGCCGGCACATGCCGGGTCGCCCGCCCCGATCCGCTTCCGGGCCACGGAGAGCGCGCCGCCCGGCGCGCGACCGCTGGACCCGCGCCAGCGCACGGCAGCGCGACAGCACGACAGCAAAGCGCGGCGGCATGACAGCACGACAGCACCGCGGCACGACAGCACACCCGCACGACCCGCATCCACACCACGACCCACCCGACGCACGAGGGGGATGGCGCACCATGACCGACACCACCGACCGACCGGGCGCCCACGCCGCCGGATCGCAGGTCGACGACCGCGAGGGGCCGACCACCCACGAGGATCCGGCCGCGCACGAGACGCCGCCCGCGCACGCCGCACCCGCCCGGCCGCTCACGCGCGGCGCGCGCATCGCCGCCGGTGCCGCGGCCCTCGTCGTCGCGGCCTACGTCGCCACCTCGATCCTCATGGTCGTGCCCCAGGGCGACGCGACCCGGGCGCTCACGGCGCCCGCCCGTCCCTACTTCAGCCAGCAGTGGAACGTGTTCGCGCCGTCCATCCAGAAGACCAACCGGTACCTCGAGGTCCAGGCGCAGTGGCGCGACGGATCCGGCGCGCTCGTGAAGAGCGAGTGGTTCGGCGTCACGTCGGCCGAGTACCGGGCGGGCGAGGGGCGGATCCAGCCGTCGCGCACCGTGAAGCAGAGCGCGAACCTGCTGAAGACCTACAGCTCGCGCGTGCGGGGGCTCACCCCCGAGCAGCAGCGCGTGGTGCAGGACACCTTCATCCGGCGCGCCGACACCGACTCGGGCTTCGCGGCCAAGACCGCCGTCTCGCTCATCGACCAGCTCACCGCGCTCGACCCCGGCAGCCGGTCGCGCGTCATCACGACGCTCCGCGCCGACTACGTGATGAAGGAGTTCGCCACCTACTGGGCGACCGCGTGGTTCGACCGCGACATCGAGCGCGTGCGCTGGCGGATCGTGACCGAGCGGCCGAACGACCACGCCCACCGCGACGACGAGGCGGCGCAGTACACGCCGTCGTCGCGCGTGTACGGCTGGCGCGAGGCGGACGACGTCATCGATCCGCAGGCGCTCAGCGTCTACCAGGCCGTGACCGAGAGGTACGCGCGATGAGCGCGGACGAGCGGGTCGGCGCGCGCACCCCCGCCGCCGGATCCCGCCGGGCCCGCCCCGCGCACGGCCCCGCCGCCGCATCCCGCACGCAGCGCCCCGCTCCGGATGCGTCCGCCGAGGTCGCTCCCGCCCGCGTCCCCTCCGCCCGCGTCCCCTCCGCCCGCGCGGCGCGCCTCCGCCGGATGCTGCAGGACCGCGAGCTCCTCCGCGCCCTCCGGGACCCGGCCGGCTGGCCGCGCGGCGTCGCGACCTGGCTGACCGAGCGCGAGCACGCGACCTGGAGCTTCGCGGCCCTCCGCATCACGCTCGGCGCCGTCATCCTGCTCGTGCTCGTCACGTGCTTCTCCGACCGGCACTACCTCTGGGGCGTCGCCTCGCGCTTCATCGACCCGGAGTCCACCCGCCGCGGCTGGCCCGCGCTGTTCACGGGCCTGTTCTCGAAGACCGACGCGACCCTGTTCGACCTCGCGTACCTCCTGCTCGTCGTGGTCGCCGTGCTCTTCACGCTCGGCTGGCGCACGCGGTTCGTCACGCCGGTGCTCCTCGTGCTCTGGGTGGGCCTGTCCGCCAACAGCACCCTGCTGACGAACGGCGGCGACACGGTCCTCCGCATCACGCTCGCCTTCGTGCTGTTCGCGGACCTGTCCCGGCACCTCTCGCTCGACGCCGTGCGTCGGCGCCGCGCGCTCGAGCAGCCGGTGCCCGCGCGGCCCGCGTCCGCGTCCGTCGAGCGGATCCGCGCCCTCGTCGCCCGCGTCCCGCGCCTCGTGCCGGTGGTGCTCCACAACACCGCGCTCGTGCTCTGCGCGTACCAGATCATGCTCGTCTACGTGAACTCCGCGCTCCTCAAGCTGCAGGGGCCCGAGTGGCGCGACGGGACGGCGACCTACTACTCGCTCGTCATCGAGGGCTACCGGCCGTGGCCGTGGCTGAGCGACCTCGTCGCCCAGGCGGACGCGGCCGTCGTCCTCGCGACCTTCCTCGCGGTCGGGTTCCAGGGGCTGTTCCCGCTGCTCGTCCTGTGGCGGCCGACGCGCATCCTCGCGCTCGTGGTGATCACCGGCATGCACGTGATGATCGGCGTCCTCCTCGGCCTGTGGCCCTTCTCGCTCGCGATGATCGCGCTCGACTTCCTCTTCATCCGCGACGCCACGTGGCGCGAGGGGCTCGCGCTCGCCCGGCGTACGCGGGCCGAGGCGCCCGAGCGGATCCGGGAGCTCCGCGCCCGCCGCTCCTCCCCAGCCGCGCCCGCCGAGGCCGCCGCCGAGAGCTGACGCGAGGCGGCCGGACGGTCGGGGGTGCCCGGTATCCTCAGGGACGTGGTCACCGCCCTGTATCGCCGTTACCGGCCAGAGAACTTCGCCGAGCTCATCGGCCAGACGCAGGTGACGGATCCGCTGCGCACCGCCCTCCGCACCAACCGCGTCAACCACGCGTACCTGTTCAGCGGCCCGCGCGGCTGCGGCAAGACCACGTCCGCCCGCATCCTGGCGCGCTGCCTCAACTGCGCCGAGGGCCCCACGGACACGCCGTGCGGCGTCTGCCCCAGCTGCGTCGAGCTCAGCCGCGACGGCAGCGGGTCCCTCGACGTGGTCGAGATCGACGCCGCCAGCCACAACGGCGTCGACGACGCGCGCGACATCCGCGAGCGCGCGGTCTTCGCGCCGGCGCGCGACCGCTACAAGATCTTCATCCTCGACGAGGCGCACATGGTCACCCCGCAGGGCTTCAACGCGCTGCTGAAGATCGTGGAGGAGCCGCCGGAGCACGTGAAGTTCATCTTCGCCACCACCGAGCCCGACAAGGTCATCGGCACCATCCGCTCGCGCACGCACCACTACCCCTTCCGCCTCGTGCCGCCCGCGCAGATGCTCGACTACGTGGAGCACCTGTCGCGCGAGGAGCACGTGCAGGTGGCGCCCGGCGTGCTGCCGCTCGTGGTGCGGGCCGGCGGGGGATCGGTGCGCGACACCCTCTCCCTGCTCGACCAGCTCATCGCCGGCTCGGCGGACGAGAGCGTCGAGTACGAGCGCGCGGTCGCCCTGCTCGGCTACACGCACGCGGCCCTGCTCGACGAGGTCATCGACGCGGTCGCCCGGCACGACGCGGCCGCCGCGTTCGCGGGGGTGGACCGGGTCATCCAGACCGGCCAGGATCCGCGCCGCTTCGTGGAGGACCTCCTCGAGCGCCTGCGCGACCTCATCATCGTGGGCGCCACCTCCGTCGAGGGCGCCGCCGCCGTGCTGCGCGGCACCCCGGAGGACGAGCTCGAGCGCATGCGCGCCCAGGCCGTGGCCTTCGGCGCCGTCGAGCTGTCGCGTGCGGCGGACGTGGTCAACGCCGCCCTCACCGAGATGACGGGCGCCACCTCGCCGCGCCTGCACCTCGAGCTCCTGGTCGCGCGCGTGCTCGTGCCCGCCAGCGACGACACGCACCGCGGCGCCCTCGCCCGGGTCGAGCGCCTCGAGCGCCGTGTCGGCGTCGCGGGCGCGGATCCGGCGCCCGCCGCCGTGCCGGCGCAGCCCCCTGCCGCGCCTGCGCAGTCTGCTGCCGCAGCACCCGCAGCACCCGCACCGGCCGCTGTCGCGGCCGCGGCGCCTTCGCCCGCGACCTCGTCGACGTCGGCGCCCGCCGCCACGCCGCGCTCGACCGGCGCGCCCGTCGCGGATCCCGCGCCCGTCGCGGATCCCGGCACCTCCGCGGGGACGGCCCCGGAGATCGTCTCGGCTCCCGCGCCGGGCGCTGACGCCTCCGCTCCCATCGCGCCCCCGGCCGCAGCCGCTCCGGCTGCGTCGGCGCCCGCCGCCTCCGCTTCCGAGACGGCCGCCGCACCCGTCGGACCGGTCACGTTCGAGCAGCTGCGCGACTCCTGGCCCACGGTCGTCGAGGCCGTGGAGAAGGCCAAGCGGAGCGCCTGGCTCGTCGCCGTCACGGCCACGCCGCGGGCCCTCGCCGGCGACGTCCTGACCCTCTCCTTCGTCAGCGCGAACGACGCCGAGCGGTTCAAGGAGCGCGGCGCCCCCGGGCAGGGCGTCAGCGACATCCTGCGCACGGCCATCCTCGACGTGCTCGGCCTGCGCGTGAAGTTCATCGCCCGCGTCGAGCCGCACGGCGGCACCGGGAGCCCCGCAGGCGCGCCCGCCCCGGCCGGCGGCGGATCCGCGTCCCCGCCACGCGAGGACACCACCCGGACGCCCGCCGCCACCGCGCGTGCCGCCGCCCCGACGGCCGCCGCCCCTCCGCCCGCATCGGCCCCTGCCTCCCGTCCGGAGCACGCCTCCGCGGCGGAGCCCGCCTCCGACGCGAAGCCCGCCTCCGAGGCGAAGCCCGCCTCCGTCGCGTCGGCCGCGCCCCGCACGACGCCCGCGCCGACGCGCTCCGCGCCCGTGAAGACCACGCCGGCGGGCGGCGGATGGGCGACCGTCGCCATCCCCACGTCCGACCCCGGCGCGTCCGAGACGCCGGCGGTGCGTGCGCCGGCCTCCCGGCCCGAGCGGTCGGCACCCGCGAGCGCCGCCCCGTCCGCGCCCGCGCCGGCGCCCGCGTCCGTGCCCCGGTCTTCCCCGAGCACGCCGGCCCGTGGATCCTCCGTCGTCCCCGACGCGCACGTCCCCGACTTCGAGGAGCCCGAGCCCGACGAGTTCGGCCCCGCCGAACCCGGCTGGGCCACGGGCGGCGCCTCGCCCGACCAGGCTCCGCCCGTCGCGCGACCGGCGTCCACGCCACCGCCCGCGGCCGCGCCACCGCCTTCCGCGGCCCCGTCCGCGGTCCCGCCCGCGGACGCGTCCGGCGCCGGGGCACCGGCGCCGACACGCGCCGCCCCCGCGAAGACGGCGGCCTCCGCCCCGCAGCGCTACGGCGAGTCCGTCGTCCGCGAGATCCTCCAGGCGAGCTTCATCGAGGAGAAGCCCGTCGAGCGCAAGGCACGACCCACCATCCGCCCCACAGGTCAGGACTAGCGCCGCATGTACGAGGGAATCGTCCAGGAGCTCATCGACGAGCTCGGCCGCCTGCCGGGCATCGGCCCGAAGTCCGCCCAGCGCATCGCGTTCCACATCCTCCAGACGGAGACGTTCGACGTGTCGCGCCTGGCCGAGGTCCTCACGATCGTCCGCGACAAGGTCCGCTTCTGCGCCATCTGCGGCAACGTCAGCGAGGAGGAGACCTGCGGCATCTGCCGGGATCCCCGCCGCTCGCCCGCCACCATCTGCGTGGTCGAGGAGGCCAAGGACGTCGTCGCCATCGAGCGCACGCGCGAGTTCCGCGGGCTCTACCATGTGCTCGGCGGGGCCATCAGCCCCATCGACGGCATCGGACCGGACGACCTCCGCATCCGCCAGCTCATGCAGCGCCTCGCCGACGCCACCGTCACCGAGGTCATCATCGCCACCGACCCGAACCTCGAGGGCGAGGCGACCGCCACCTACCTCTCGCGGCTGCTCTCCACCTTCGAGATCCGCGTCACCCGCCTCGCCTCCGGCCTCCCCGTCGGCGGCGACCTCGAGTACGCCGACGAGGTCACCCTCGGCCGTGCCTTCGAGGGCCGGCGTCTCGTGGGGGAGTGACCGGCGGCCCCTCCGCACAGCACGCGTCGTCATGCGCCGGGACCCCGGCGCCCCCGCCCTAGAATCGTGACCCGGGCCGCCCGCGCCCACCCGAACCCCAGGAGTCGCCCGTGAGCCTCATCGTGCAGAAGTTCGGCGGATCGTCGGTGGCCGATGCCGAGAGCATCAAGCGCGTCGCGAAGCGCATCGTCGCCACGCGGAAGGCCGGGAACGACGTGGTCGTCGCCGTCTCCGCCATGGGCGACTCGACGGACGAGCTGCTCGACCTGGCGCACGAGGTCACCCCCATCCCCGCGCCGCGCGAGCTCGACATGCTCCTCACCGCGGGCGAGCGCATCTCCATGGCGCTGCTCGCCATGGCCATCAAGAGCATGGGCTACGACGCGCGCTCCTTCACCGGCAGCCAGGCGGGCATGATCACCGACGCGCAGCACGGCGCCGCGCGCATCGTCGACGTCACGCCCGGCCGGGTCCGCGACGCGCTCGGCGAGGGCGCCATCGCCATCGTCGCCGGCTTCCAGGGCTTCAACCGCGGCACGGGCGACATCACCACGCTCGGCCGCGGCGGATCCGACACCACGGCCGTCGCCCTCGCCGCCGCCCTCGGCGCCGACGTCTGCGAGATCTACACCGACGTCGACGGCATCTTCACCGCCGACCCGCGCGTCGTGCCGCTCGCGCGCAAGATCGACCGGATCACGAGCGAGGAGATGCTGGAGCTCGCGGCCTCCGGGGCCAAGGTCCTCTACATCCGCGCCGTCGAGTACGCGCGCCGGCACGGCGTCCTGCTGCACGTCCGCTCCTCGTTCACGCACAACGAGGGCACCATCGTCTACAACCCCACGGATGGAGAGAATGTGGAAGAGCCCGTCATCGTCGGCGTCGCCGCCGACCTCA